>Ga0302322_100001078_pt1 | contig 22115 bp, 22 predicted proteins | sample Fen_T0_2_FD_203757 | JGI IMG/M metagenome (GOLD analysis project Ga0302322, IMG submission 203757) | Peat permafrost microbial communities from Stordalen Mire near Abisko, Sweden - Fen_T0_2 | ecosystem: Environmental > Terrestrial > Soil > Wetlands > Permafrost | place: Sweden: Abisko...
CTTGCAGGTTGTCGTTGCCTGCCCGTCGCCCGTTCGTGATCCGCCGGAAACACGCGTCGTGGACGATGACCACGATCCCCGAACAGGCAGGTGGTCGATGGACACGTCGTCGGGTGGGCTCGGGTCGTGGTGCACGTCCCGGATCTGTGCAGGAAGCGCGGCCGAGGTCGCGGCGCACGTCGAGCAACGCGTCGTGCTCGACCCGCGGTTCGCGGCCGCGGGGTCGTCGCTGGAGGTGACGGCGCCCGCGTCCACCGATGCGCCGGCGACGATGGGACCGCCGAGGCGTCACGTCGCCCGTCTGCGGTTCTCGCGGTGGCGACGACCGGCGATGGTGACGCTCGAGGTCGAGCGCTGGTCCTCCGACCGGTGCGAGCTTCTCATCCGTCCGGGCCCGCGGGCCCCGTTCCGGTCCGACGCGTACCTCGGCGCCGCGCTCGCGCTCGTGGAGGCCGTCGCCCGGGACGTGGAGCTCACGCGAGCGGCCGCGGCCCGGCCGGACGCGGGAGGTCACGGGGGGCTCCGGCGGGCGTCGTGACGGCCACGGCTCCCGCTCGGCCGCCCGGGGCGAGGTCGCCGGGGGGAACTGCCCGGTGACGGGTACGGTCGCCGGGTGGTATTGCCGCTCCTCCTCGCCGTCCTCGTCGGGCTCGTGGTCACCCAGATCGCGATGTTCGCCACCACCGTCTACCTCCACCGCGGGATCACCCACCGCGCCCTCACGGTCCATCCGGTGTTCGCGTTCGGGTGCCGGTCCCTGCTGTGGATCACCACCGGCATGCGCCAGCGGGAGTGGGCGGCCGTGCACCGGCGTCACCACGCCGCGACCGACACCCCCGAGGACCCGCACAGTCCGGTGCAGTCCGGGTTCTGGCGCGTGCAGCTCACCAACGCTGCGATGTACCGGCGCGTCGCGCGCGACGGCGTGACCGTCGACAAGTACTCGCGCGACCTCCCGCGCGACAGCTACGACCGGTGGATGTTCGACCATGCGTGGTTCGGCCTCGGCGTCGGCGTCACGATCCTGTGCCTGCTGTTCATGATCCCGTTCGGTCCGTGGGGGATCGCGCTGGGCGTCGTGGCCGCCGCGGTCCACATGGTGTCGTACCTCGGGCTGAGTGGCGCCGTGAACGCGGTCGGCCACACCTTCGGCCGTCGTCCCAACCCCAATTCGGCGACCAACGGATGGCTGCTCGCGCTGTTCACCTGGGGTGAGGGCCTGCACAACAACCACCACGACATGCCGACGTCCCCGCGCTTCTCGCGGCGAGCGTGGCCGTTCGACCACGCGTGGTGGAGCATCCGCGTCCTCACCTGGGCCCATCTGGTGCAGCTGCGGACCGTGCGGTTCGGCGCTACTGCGGCGCGAGGGCCCGCAGGATCGTCCTGAGGTCGTCGCCCTGGGCGGCCACGGCCGGCGCGGTGGTCGTGACCCCGGCGGCCGCGTACTCCTCCACCCGGCGCGCGCACTCCTGCGGCGAGCCGTGCACGATCAGCTCGTCGATCAGGGTGTCGGGGATCTGCTCGAGGGCACCGGAGCGGTCGCCGGCCGCCCAGCGCTCGTTCATCGCGCGGATGGCGTCGCCCCGGCCGAGCCACTCCTGGAACGCCGCGTACGCGGGCACCGTCAGGTAGGCCGCGACCATGCGCCGCCCGACCAAGCGCACGAGGTCGAAGTCGGTGGTGGGGAACACCATCATCCGGCAGACGATCTCGCAGTCCTCACCGACCTCCGCTGCGATTCTCGGGACGTCGGCGGGGGAGCACCAGTTGGTGATCGCGCCATCGCCCTCGCGACCGGCGAGCCGCAGCATCCCCGGGCGCAGCGCGCCCACGAGGATCGGCGGCATCTCGGGGATCGCGACGTCGAGTCGGAACCCGTGCACCGAGAACGTCTCGTAGTCGGCCGTCACCTTCTCACCGCTCAGCGCGGCGCGCAGGAAGCGGATGGTGTCGCGGACGCGCTGGTACGGCTTCTCGAACGGCACGGCGTTCCAGCTCTGCACGATCGTGGGCGATGACGACCCGATGCCGAGCGCGAAGCGTCCGGGCGCGGCCTGGCACATCGACGCGACGGCTCCGGCGAGCGTGGCCGCGCCCCGCGTGTACACCGGCAGGATCGCGGTGCCGAGTCGGAGGGTGGGCGTCCACGCGGCGGCGAGCGCGAGGGGGACGAGCCCGTCGTGACTCCCCGCCTCGGCCGACCACAGGTCGGTGTACCCGAGCGCGGCGGTCTCCTCGAACCAGTCCTTGTGCTCGAGCAGGGGCACGGTGCCGAACGGGACCGTGATGCCGTACCGGCGCGGGATGCTCATTCGCTCGCCTCCATGGGTTGGTCGCTCATGCTCGGGGTTCGCGCACGATCGTCGACTGGCTCGCGGTGGCGATGAGGGTGCCGTCCTCGGCCCACAGGTGCACGAGCCCGTGGCCGAACCCGTCGGCCACGGCGTGCACCCGGATGTCGGCGAGGATCCACTCCGTCGGGTGCACCTTCACCATCCGCAAGGTGTTGTCGAGGCTGCTCGAATCCACCCGGCGCCCGCTGGCCTGCCCGATCCCCATCGGCACGTAGTCGCCGACGATCGCGAGCGCAGCGGCCTGGGCGTCGGTGCCCCACGGGTTGCGCACCCACACGGCGGAGCGGCCGTCGCCGGGGGTGCCGTCGAGGTCCTCGAGGGGGCGGAGCTTCGCCGCGCGCACGTCGAGCTGCTCCGCGATCGTGCCCGCGTGATCCGGGCGCAGCGGACGGGCCGGGCACGCGTCGGGGGGTGGGACGTCGGGACGCTCGGCCCACTCGCCGGACCACGCCAGCGTGCGCCGACCCATCGCCGCGAGCACCGTGAAGATCTCCTGCCCGTCCACCCGCGCGAGGACGCGGCCCTGGCTGGTGGCGTGGCCCCGGATCACCTCGGTGACCTCGAGCTCGACGGTCGAGCTGGGCCGGGCGAACTCGAGGAACTGCGCAGTGGCCCACACCACGGGGCGGCCCGACACGTGCTCGAGGGCGGCGATGGCCGCCCCGAGGCCGCAGCCGCCGAACAGGGCACCGAGGCCGGAGCACAGCCGGCGCACGACCGGGAGACGCCACACCGGCCCGTCACCGTCGTGCTCGAGGCCGTAGAAGGCGATGGCGTCCACCGGGGGTGGAGCGTAGCGAGCGTCGGGGTTCGGGAGGGTCGTGTGGGGTCGGCTTCCCGATGCGTTCAGCGAGCGGAGCGACCCATGGTGCTGGAGCGTAGCGAGCGTCGGGGTTCGGGAGGGTCGTGTGGGGTCGGCTTCCCGATGCGTTCAGCGAGCGGAGCGACCCATGGTGCTGGAGCGTAGCGAGCGTCGGGGTTCGGGAGGGTCGTGTGGGGTCGGCTTCCCGATGCGTTCAGCGAGCGGAGCGACCCATGGAGGAGGATGGTAGCGGCGGGCCCGCAGGACGGTTCCGGCGAGCGCGCCGGTGTGCTCGCCCCGCTCCATGAACACCTGGCCGCCGACGACGGTGTGGTCGTACCCGCGCGCCCGTTGGATGAAGCGGCCCGCCCCGTGGGGGAAGTCGTGCACGTACTCGGGCACCTCGAGCGCGAGCGCGTCGAAGTCGATGACGTTGACGTCGGCGACGGCGCCGGGCACGAGCACGCCCCGGTCCACACCGAACACGCCCGCGGTGTCGGAGGTCAGTCGGCGGATCGCCTCCTCCACCGGCATCAGCCCGCGCTCGCGCACCCAGTAGGCGAGGAGGGAGGTGGGTGCGCTCGCGTCCATGGTCTGCCCGACGTGCGCGCCGGCGTCGGCCAGGCCGAGCAGCACCACCGGGTCGGCGAGCATCTCGCCGATCGCGGCGGGCTGCTGGTTCAGCAGCGGCCACGAGAGCAGCAGCGCACCGTCGGTCTCGATGGTCAGATCGACGAACGCCTCGACCGGGGTCACGCCGCGCGTGTCGGCCACGGCCACGAGGGAGCGGGCCGGGTCGCAGTCGTAGCGGGCGGTGCCGTCGGGTTGGTTGAGCACGAAGAAGGCGTCGAGGCCGACGCGGTCGGCGCGGGCCGCGTCGACGAGCCGGGCGCGCCGCTCCGGATCGCGCAGCGCGGCGAGTCGTTCGGCCACCGGGAGCGCCTGGAGCTCCTGCCACGCGGGATGGGCGTCGAACGGGGTGTGGTGGGCGAGCCCGGTGAGGAGCCCGATGAAGCGCGGCGACGTCTGCGGTCGGATGCGGGCGCCCCGGGCGTTCGCGTCGCGTGCCGAGGCGAGGGCGTGGCGGAAGTGCCCGCCCTGCTCGCGCGTCTCGGTGAGGTTGAAGGTGACGGTGCAGCCGGCGCCGATGCTCACCGCCTCCATCCACGCCAGCTCGGTGTCGACGCGGGGCTCCGCCGGACCGTCGCCGTCGAAGCGCGGTGCGCACTCGACCACCGCGCCGGGCCCCGCGGCGCGTGCGAGCGCGAGGAGCTCGTCGGGCCCGGCCCAGGTCCCGGGCACGAACCGACCGTCGGGCACCCGGTGGCGCAACGTGCGTGAGGTCGAGAACCCGAGCGCGCCCGCGGCCCTCGCCGCGGCCACCAGCGCGGCCATCGCGTCGAGCTCGCCGGCGGTGGGGACGACGCCCTCGTCGAGCGCCCGGTCGCCCATGACGTAGTAGCGGACGGCCGAGTGCCCGACCATGCCGCCCACGTGCACGCCCTTGGGCGTGCGCTCCAGCCATTCGAGGTAGCCGGGGTAGCCGTCCCAGTCCCAGGGGAGGCCGTCGAGGATGCTCGTGCGCGGGATGTCCTCGACCGACTCCATCATCGCGGCGAGGTAGCCGTGGTCGGCCGGGCGCACCGGCGCGAAGGTCACGCCGCAGTTGCCGACCACGACCGAGGTGACGCCGTGCCAGCACGACGAGCTCGCGATCGGGTCCCACGCGAGCTGGGCGTCGAGGTGGGTGTGGACGTCGACGAAGCCCGGGGTCACGAGCCGGCCGTCGGCGTCGATCTCGCGCCGGCCCCGCTCGGCGACCGTGCCGACGGCCACGATCCGGTCGCCGGCGATCGCCACGTCGGCCACGACGGGCGGGGTCCCGGTCCCGTTCACCACGGTGCCGTTGCGGATCACGAGCTCAGGGGCCATGGTGGGCACGCTAGGGCAAGCGGCCTGGCGCCGGCCCGGTCAGCCCAGCTCGGCGAGCCGCGTGTCGGCGTTCTTCGTGATCGTGGCCAGATCGTTCGCGTTCGGCGCGTACGGCTCACCGGCGAAGCTGAGGCCGACGACGTGCGTCCCGTCCACGAAGGTCACCAGGATCGAGCCCTTGGTGGTGGATGTCGAGCCGCTGGTCGCCACGGTTCCCTCGCCCACCTTGGGGACCTTCACCTTCGCGTAGGTGCTCGGCACGGTCGGCGCGGTCTTGTCCGCGGGGATGTAGTCCACCGTCTTGCACTTCAGCCGCGCGGCTGCGTCCCCCGCGAGCGCCTTGTACGCGGTCGTGGCCGCCTTGGCGGTGGGGAAGGTGAGGACGTACTCGAGCAGTCCCGAAGTGGTGGTGGGCGCGCCGGGGGGGGAGAACGCGACGAGGCTCGCGCCGGTCTGCCCGGCGACGGGCTTCGAGGTCTGGGTGCACGCCTTGCGGTCGACCTGCGCGACGACGAATGGAGTGGGCGCCCCCACCCCTGGTCGCAGCTGGTACCCGTCCGGCAGGTCCGTCGTTCGCAGGTAGCCGGGTGCGCTCGTCGTCTGGGCCGACGCGCTCGAAGCCAGACCCGTTGCGCCGATGGCGCCGGCGACGAGGACGACGATCGATGCCGCCCATCGGTTTGGTCGGTGGGGCTGGCGTACTCGTGGCGGTTCGGTGACCCGATCGTCTGTGATTCGTATCATTCCGGTCATTCGCGGCGAGTGTAGAACATCTCCGCGCACGGCATGTGCCCGCCGTGGTGGAGCGGGACCACGGTCCGGCCCTACAATCTGACGGCCCGTCAGATCCGTTCCTCACCCCAGGAGCCAACGTGAGCACACCCGGCACGCCGTCAATCCCGAAGATCGTCAGCGTCGACGACCACGTGGTCGAGCCCGCCCATGTCTGGGAGAAGTGGCTCCCGGCGAAGTACCGCGAGCAGGGCCCGAAGGTCGTGCGCCGCGGGCTCGGCGAGATGCAGTTCACCGGGGGCACGTCATACAAGATCGTCTTCGACGACGACGGCCCGCAGGCCGACTGCTGGGTGTACGGCGACCTCATCGCCCCGCACAAGCGCCACGTCGCCGCGGTGGGCTTCGAGCGCGACGACATGACGTTGTCGCCGATCACGTACGACGAGATGCGCCCGGGCTGCTACGACCCGCGAGCCCGCCTCGAGGACATGGACGTGAACTGGGTCGAGTCCTCCCTGTGCTTCCCGACGTTCCCCCGCTTTTGCGGCCAGACCTTCCTCGAAGGGCCCGACCCCGCAGGCCTCGGCCTCGCGTGCGTGCAGGCCTACAACGACTGGATGGTGGAGGAGTGGTGCGCCGACAGCGACGGCCGGCTCATCCCGCTGATCATCATCCCGCTCTGGGACGCCGCGCTCGCCGCCGCCGAGGTGCGGCGCAACGCCGAGCGGGGCGTGCACTCGGTGTGCTTCAGCGAGATCCCGCCCCACCTCGGCCTGCCGAGCATCCACTCCGGGTACTGGCACCCGTTCTTCGCCGCGTGCCAGGAGACGAACACCGTCGTCAGCATGCACATCGGCTCGTCGTCGAAGATGCCCTCGACCTCGGCCGACGCGCCCGCCGCGGTGCAGGCCACGCTGTCGTTCGGCAACGCGATGTCGTCGATGAGCGACTTCCTGTTCTCCGGTGTGCTCGTCGACTTCCCCGAGCTCAAGCTCGCGTACTCCGAGGGTCAGATGGGCTGGGTGCCCTACATCCTCGAGCGAGCCGACGACGTGTGGGAGGAGCACCGCGCCTGGGGTGGCGTGCGTGATCGCATCCCCGAGCCGCCGTCGACCTACTACTACGACCACATCTACTGCTGCTTCTTTCGTGATCGGCACGGCCTGAAGTCGCTCGACGAGGTGGGCGTCGACAACGTCACCTTCGAGACCGATTACCCGCACACCGACTCCACGTGGCCACACACGAAGGAGGTCGCGGAGAAGATGTTCGCCGGCCTCGACGACGAGACGATCTACAAGATCGTGCGGGGCAACGCGATCCGGATGCTGTCGCTCGACATCACCTGAGCGGGCCAGAATCGTCGCGTGCACGAGTCGACGCGCGGACGGTTGCTGGTGGCCACGCCGTCGCTCCTCGATCCCAACTTCGAGCGCACCGTCGTGCTCGTGCTCGAGCACTCCGAGGACGGTGCGCTCGGTGTCGTGCTGAACCGGCCGACCGACACCCGGCTCGGCGAGGTGCTCCCGGGCTGGGGAGCCCTCGCGGTCGACCCCGGTCTCGTCCACATGGGTGGTCCGGTGCAGACCGACGGGATGATCGGGCTTGCCCTGCTCGGCAGCGTCGACCCGGTCGACGTGCCCGGGGTGCGCGAGCTCTGGCCCGGCGTGGGCACGGTGGACCTCGAGGATCCCACGGGTGCGGTGGAGGCGTTCATCCGCGGGGTGCGATGCTTCGTGGGCTACTCCGGATGGGGATCCGAGCAGCTCGAGGACGAGCTCGCCACCGGGTCCTGGTTCGTCGTCGATCGTGACCCCGTCGACCTCTGGTCGCCGGATCCCGGGGGCCTGTGGCTGCGGGTGCTTCGCCGCCAGCCCGCCGCAGTCGCCCAGTACGCGCACTGCCCGCCGGACCCGTCCGTCAACTGATCCCGCGGAACCGGGGGCCGCTCCCCGGCGTTGGTGGGGTGTGCCCGCCGGCGGCGGGACCCGATCCGATCCAGGAGGAACCCGTGACCGACAGCGAGGAACCCGTGACCGACAGCCCGACCCCCGAGACCGGCGCCGAGGCCACCCCGGCAGCCGAGCCCGCGCCGGCGGCGCCCACGGAGTCCGTGACGCCGGCGGCCGCGCCGGCGGCGACCGTCGAAGCGCCCGCCCCGGCCGCGGCACCCACACCGGCGCCCGTGGCCGAGAGCCCGGCTCCGGCACCGGCGGCGGTTGCGCCGAAGGCCAAGAAGTCGGTGCAGGTCCCGGTGTGGGCGCTCGTCGGCGTGCTCGCCGTCGTGCTCGTGCTGGGAGCGTTCTTCGTGGGCCGTGCCACCGCGCCCAAGTCGGACTCCGGTCCGAAGACGCTGGCCGAGGCCGTCGAGATGACCGCCAGCGGCAAGATGGACGTCGGGGACTTCAACGCTCGCCGTCTGCTCGAGGCTCTGAGCCAGAACGGCAACCTCGACCTCGGCCTGCTCGGCGACCTCCTCGGCGGCGGCGGCAGCGGCGGGCGCAACTGACGCCACCTGGGTAACGTCCGTGCGGTGAGCCTCGACCTGGCGATCCGCGGCGGCACCGTCGTCGACGGGACCGGAGCATCCGCGTTCCGGGCCGACGTCGGCATCGCCGACGGACGCGTGGTCGAGATCGCCGCCACCGTTCGCGCGCGACGCGAGATCGACGCCGCGGGCCACCTCGTCACGCCCGGCTTCGTCGACCTCCACACGCACTACGACCCGCAGGTGCTGTGGGACCCCGACCTCATGCCATCCTCGGCGCAGGGGGTCACCGCCGTGGTCGCGGGGAACTGCGGGTACTCGATCGCGCCGTGCCCGCCCGAGCAGCGGGCGTCGCTGCTGCGCACCCTCGACGGCGTCGAGGACATGCGCGTGGCCACGTTGCGGGCCGGGATCGAGTGGTCGTTCGAGTCGCACCCGGAGTACCTGGCGCGGGTCGCCGAGCGGGGGACCGGGGTGAACTTCGGGGGGTACGTCGGGCACACCGCCGTTCGCCTGGCCACGCTCGGCGACGACGCGTACGAACGCGAGGCGACCGACGCCGAGATCGCGACCATGCGCCGCGTCGTCGTCGCCGCGCTCGACGGCGGCGCGCTCGGGTTCTCCACCGACCGCTCCGGCTTCCACCGCGGCGACGGCGGCCGGCCGGTTCCGTCGATGGCCGCGTCGCACCACGAGGTCGAGTCGCTGATGCTGGCGACGCGCGACGCCGGGCGCGGCATCGTGCACTGCGCGCCGGGGGAGCGGTACCACTGGCTCTACGAGTTCCAGTCCCACCTCGGCCGCCCGATCACCTGGTCGGCCATCATCACCTACCCCCGGGAGACGCAGGCGCGGGCCTGGTACGGCGACAAGATCGATTTCCACCTCGAGCACTTCCGCGCCGGCGCCGACGTGCACCCGCAGGTCACCTGCCGGCCGGTGACGTTCCGCATCTCCATGGAGGAGCCGTCGCCCTTCTACATGGTCCCGGCGTTCGCCCGGGTCAAGGCCGCGCCCCCCGCGGAACGAGCGCGGGTCTATGCCGACGACACGTGGCGAACGCACGCACGCGACGAGCTCGACTGCGGCCGGTACGTCGACCCGCGGTGGGACAACTTCGCGGTGGCCGAATGCACGACGGACGCGCGCCTCGTCGGGCGGACCGTCGCCGAGATCGCGGCCGACCGGCGGCACCACCCCTTCGACGTCGTTCTCGACCTCGCGATCACGGATCCGGGCGCGCGGTTCTCGGTGACCTTCGCGAACGACGACGAGGTCGGCGTGCGCACCTTGCTCACGACGCCGGGGTGCGTGATCGGCCTGTCCGACGCCGGCGCGCACGTCTCCCAGATCTGCGACGCCGCGCTCCCCACCGACTTCCTCGCGCACTGGGTCCGCGACCGCCACGTGCTCCCCCTCGAGGCCGGGGTGCTCCGCCTCACCGGTGAGCCGGCCGCGCTGCTGGGACTGCACGACCGCGGCCGGATCGTCCCGGGCGCGTGGGCCGACCTCGTGGTGCTCGACTGGGAGCACCTCGACCCCGGCCCCGTCCGGCGCGTGCACGACCTCCCGGGCGGCGGCGACCGCCTCGTGTGCGACCGGCCCGAAGGCATCGCGCACATCGTGGTGAATGGCGTGCCGACGACCGCCGACGGCCACCGCGTGACCGACGCGCTCGACCGCCTCCCCGGCCACGTCCTCGACAACGACCCGAGAGCGAGTGAGTGAGCGGGTGAGTGAGCAACCAATGGAGGGGAGGGCCGAGTGAGCTACTTCATCTCGTCCGACAGCCACATCGTCGAGCCGCCGGACCTGTGGGTGGGTCGGGTTCCGACGGACCTGGCCGACCGCGCGCCACGCGTCGTCGCGGAGGACGACGGCGAGTGGTGGTACGTCGACAACCGCAAGACGATGTCGCACCTCGGCATCCAGACGGGCGCCCGCTTCGACCAGGACCCCGACAAGCTCGTGACCTCGTCGACCTTCGACCAGGTGCGACCGGCTGCCTACGACCCGGCGGCGTACGTGGTGGAGAACGAGCAGGACGGGATCTGGGGCTCGGTCATCTACCCGAGCCAGGGGCTGGTCCTGTTCTCGGTGCCCAACACGGAAGTCGTCACCGCGGCGATGCGCGGGTACAACGACTGGATCGCGGAGTTCTGCGCCGCCGACCCCGCACGGCTCAAGGGCCTCGCGATGGTCAACGTCGACGACGTCGACGACGCGGTGCGCGAGTTCGAGCGGGTGGCGGCCCTCGGCCTCGCGGGAGCCCTCATCACGGTCAAGCCGCCGGCCTGGGCACCGTTCCACTCGTCGGTGTACGACCCGCTGTGGGCGGCGGCGCAAGACCTCGACCTGCCGATCAGCCTGCACACCGCCACCGATCGGGGCGACCCGCGAGCGGGGGACGGAGCGTTCACGCTCGACGTGAAGTCGGTCCCGCCGTCGGTGTTCGTGAACAAGGACTACCAAGTCCGTCAGGCGCTGGCCGACCTCATCCTCACCGGGGTCCTCGAGCGGTTCCCGCGGCTTCGGGTCGGGACGGTGGAGCACGAGCTCGCGTGGATCCCGTTCTTCCTCGACCAGATGGACTACACCTACACCGACCGCCCCCGCCGCGGCGATTGGTACCGGTACCGCGAGCCGGGTGCGCGGCCGTCGGACTTCTGGCACCGCAGCTGCTTCGCCAGCTTCCAGGAGGACGCGAACGGCGTGCGGATGCGCGATGTCATCGGGGTGGAGACCCTGATGTGGGGCTCCGACTACCCCCACACCGAGTCGACGTTCCCGCGGTCGCGGGAGATCGTCGGCGAGATCCTCGCGGGCGTCGACCCGGCCGAGGCCCGCGCGATCGTGTGCGACAACGCCGCCCGGGTCTACGGCTTCACCGTGCCCGCCGCGGCGGAGGGGGAGCCCGCACCCGGCCGCTGAGGCCCGCGATCCGAGCCCCCGGGGCGCCCCGAGGTGAGGATGCTGGACGCGGGCGGCACAATGGCCCCGTGCACGCGGCCGCGATCCGTTTCGACCTCCACGTCCCGCAGAGCCGGTCGCTGAAGGCGAAGCGGGCCGTGATCCGCCCGGTCGTCGACGGGCTGCGGCACCGGCTCCACTGCTCGGTGGCCGAGACCGGCTTCCAGGACCAGTGGCAGCGGGCCGAGGTGACCGTGGCGCTCGTTGCCGCGAGCGACGGGCACCTCCGCGACATGATCGACACCGTGGAGCGGTTCGTGCGCACGGCGGCCGACGTCGAGGTGCTCGACGTGGAGGTCGCGCACTTCGACACCGAGGGAACGCTGGCATGAGCTCGGGCCTCCAGGGGCGGGAGCCGTGACCCGGCGCCAGGGCTCGGCCCGGCGCTACCCGCGCACGGCCCGGATCAACGAGGTGGTGCGCGAGTCGCTGGCGACCGAGCTCGAGCGCATGAGCGACCCGCGCCTGTCGATGGTCACGATCACCGGCGTCGAGGTCGCCCGCGACCTGCGGCACGCGAAGGTTTACTATGCGGCGCTCGGCCGGGAGGACGAGGGGATCGAGACGGCGCTCCGCAAGGCCACCCCGCACCTGCGGGGCGTGCTCGGGCGCGAGGTGCGGATGAAGTACCTGCCCGAGCTGGACTTCATCCTCGACCCCGCGATCGAGACGGGCCAGCGGGTCGAGGAGATCCTCCGATCCATCCACGCCGACACGCCCGGGCCCGAGGGAGACGAGTAGTCGATGGACAGCGATCCCGCACCCACCGGTGCTCCGGCCACCGCAGCGATGATCACCGAAGCCGCCGACGCCGTGCGCGGCGCCGGTCAGGTCGCGCTCGCCTGCCACATGAACCCCGACGGCGACGCGCTCGGCTCGATGCTCGCCCTGCTGCACGTCCTGCGCGCCGCCGGCTGCAACGTGGTCGCGTCGTTCCCCTCGCCGTTCCGGGTCGCCCCGCACTACCGCGACCTGCCCGGCCTCGAGCTCCTCACGCCGCCGACGGAGTTCCCCTCCGAGCCCGACGTCATGGTCACCTTCGACTGCGGTTCGCTCTCTCGCCTGGGCGACCTCGAGCCCGCGGCCAAGGGCGCACGCCAGCTCGTGGTCATCGACCACCACGTGTCCAACCAGTGCTTCGGTTCGATCAACGTCGTCGAGCCCGCGGCCGCGGCGAGCGGCGTGGTCGTGCAGGCGCTCATCGACGAGCTCGCCCTCCCGCTCAACCGCGACGCCGCGGTCTGCCTGTACGCCGCGCTGATCTGCGACACCGGGCGCTTCCAGTACGAGACCACCACGCCCGCGGTGTTCGACCTCGCGCGTCGGCTCACCGAGTACGACGTTCCGGTCCCGGCGCTCTCCCGCTCGCTGTTCGAGGAGCACCGCTTCGCCTACCTGAAGCTGCTCGGCGAGGCGCTGGCCAACGCGGAGCTGGTCCCTGAGATGCGGTTCGTGTGGACCGCGGTGACCCAGGACATGCTGCGCCGCCACGACGTCACGATCGACGAGGTCGAGGGCCTCATCGACATCCTCCGCCGCACCCTGGAGGCCGAGGTCACCTGCGTGCTGAAGGAGGAGGAAGACGGCTCGGTCCGGGTCAGCCTCCGCTCGCTCGGCGCGATCGACGTCCATCACGTGGCCGAGGCCAACGGCGGTGGCGGCCACCGGTTCGCCGCCGGGTTCACCTCCGACCTCGGCATCGCCGACGTCGTCGAGCGCATCATCCGCGCGCTCTGAGCCGTCGCGCTCCCGGTCGCCGCGTCGCGATGCATTCCGGGTTGGTCGTGGTCGACAAGCCCGCGGGCTGGACGTCGCACGACGTCGTCGCGCGCATGCGCAAGATCTACGGGCAGAAGCGTGTGGGCCACGCCGGCACACTCGATCCCGACGCCACCGGGGTGCTGCTCGTCGGGCTCGGGCGCGTGACCCGGCTCTTGCGTTACCTCCAGGAGACGAGCAAGGAGTACCGCGGCACCGTGGTGTTCGGGATCGCCACCACCACCCTCGACGCCGCAGGTGAGGTCGTCGACGAGCGGCCGATGCGGGTGACACGTCCGGCCGTCGAGCAGGCGACGCTCGCGTTCCTCGGCGACATCGAGCAGGTGCCGCCGATGGTGTCCGCGATCAAGGTGGGGGGGAAGCGGCTGCACGAGCTCGCGCGCGCTGGGCAGGAGGTCGAGCGCGCGCCGCGCCCTGTGCACATCGAGCGGATCACGGTCGAGGACTTCGTGCCCGGCGACCACCCGGTCGCAACGATTCACGTCGAGTGCGGCAGTGGCACCTACATCCGGAGCCTCGCTGCCGATCTCGGGGCCGCGCTCGGTGGCCCGGCCCACCTCGGGTGGCTGCGCCGGCTCCGGGTCGGCTCGTTCGCGGACGCCGACGCCGTCCCGCTCGACGCGATCGAGGCCGATCCCGCGGCCGCGCTGCGCACGCCCGCGGACGCGATGCGCGGTCTGACCCCACTCGCGGTCGACGCCGACGACGCCGCGGTCGTGGCCCACGGCGCACCGCTCCCGGGCGAGCTCGCCGATGCCGCCACCGTGGGCGACGGCCCGTTCGCGGTGCTCGACCCCGAGGGTGCGTTGCTCGCGGTCTACGAGCGCCGGGGGCCCGTGCTGCGACCCACCGTCGTCGTCGTGGGTGGGTCGTGAGCGCCCGGCTGATGGGCCGAGCACAATGAGCGCAATGACACCGATGGAGGTCATCCCGATCGACGAGCTCGTCGCCCGCCCGGAGGGCGCGGTGGTCACGATCGGCGCGTACGACGGAGTGCACCTCGGCCACCAGGCCGTGCTCCGGCTGGTGCGTGAGCTGGCCACCGCCCGCGGCCACGAAGCCGTCTGCCTCACCTTCGACCGCCACCCGGCCGAGGTGGTTCGGCCCGAGTCGGCGCCGAAGCAGCTCACCTCCGCCGAGCAGAAGGTCGAGCTGCTGGGCGCCACGGGCTACCTCGACCGCACCTGCATCCTCGCTTTCGACGAGACCCGCAGCCACGAGCCGGCCGAGGACTTCATCCGCGACGTACTCGTCGGCCGCCTCGGCGCCCGGCTCGTGATCGTCGGCGCCGACTTCCACTTCGGGTACCGCCGCCACGGCAACGTCCGCCTGCTCGAGCAGATGGGCGCCGAGCTCGGCTTCGAGGTGCTGGGCCTCGGGCTGGTGCCGATCGAGGGCCAGGCCAGCGGTCTGCCCTACTCGTCCACCGAGATCCGCCGGCTCCTCGCCGAGGGCAAGGTGCGCGACGCCGCCGGCCTCTACGCCAAGCCGCCCCGGCCCCACGAGGTGCGCGGGGTGGTGGAGACGGGCGACATGCGGGGCCGCGAGCTGGGCTTCCCGACCGCCAACGTGGCCGTCCCCGCCCGGATCTGCCTGCCCGCCGACGGGATCTACGCCGGCACCTACCTCGGCCCCGACGGCGTCGAGCGGCCCTCGGCCATCTCGCTCGGCCGCCGGCCCACCTTCTACGAGCACCAGGAGAAGTCGCTGCTCGAGGTCCATCTCCTCGACTTCTCGGGCGACCTCTACGGCCAGCCGGCCCGGGTCCGCTTCCTGGAGCGGCTCCGGGGCGAGGAGCGCTTCGACTCGATCGACGCCCTGGTGACCCAGATGACCGACGACTGCGCCCAGGCGGCCGAGGTCCTCGCCCCCTACCTGGCCGGGCGGGCCTGGTAGCCTTGCTGTTCGCCGACAAACGTCGGCAATCCACCCTCGAAGCAAGGCTCTCGCGACCGCATGCCCGACAAGGCCGCAACCATCCAGCAGCACCGCCTCCACGAGACCGACACCGGTTCCCCGGAGGTCCAGGTGGCGATCCTCACCGAGCGGATCAACCACCTCACGGAGCACCTGAAGGTCCACAAGAAGGACCATCACTCGCGCCGTGGGCTGCTGATGCTCGTCGGCCGCCGTCGGCGGCTGCTCGACTACCTCCGGCGCAACGACGTCGAGCGGTACCGGGCGCTCATCGCCGAGCTGGGCCTTCGCCGGTAGGACAAGGAGACACGAGGAGCGGACATCCGCTCCTCGTTTCGCGAGGACGATCCTCGCGGAAATCGACCGGCGAGGTCGTCGTCGGTTGTCAGTCGCCAAGGCCCGGACCGCACTCCAGGACGTGTGGGATCCGGACCCTGACAACTGGGAACCGCCGGGGCTCGCCGCCCAATCAAGGAGTGCGTTCCCCATGACCTCGTCGAACGAGGCAATTCGTGTATCCGGGCCCGTGAACGATGCCGGCCTGGTCATGTCCTTCGAGACCGGCCGGCTCGCGCGGCTGGCCGACGGCGCGGTGCTCGTGCAGCTGGGCGACACCACGCTGCTCTCCACCGTCGTCACCAGCACGCCCCGTGAGGGCATCGACTTCTTCCCGCTGACGGTCGACGTCGAGGAGCGGATGTACGCCGCGGGCAAGATCCCCGGCTCGTTCTTCCGTCGTGAGGGCCGTCCGGGCGAGCAGGCGATCCTCACCTGCCGACTCACCGACCGCCCGCTGCGGCCGTCGTTCCCCGAGGGCTTCCGCAACGAGGTGCAGGTCATCGCGACCATCCTCGGCGCCGACCTCGAGAACCCGCACGACATCGCCTCCATCAACGGCGCGTCGGCGGCGCTCATGGTGTCCGGCATCCCGTTCAACGGCCCGATCGGCGCCGTTCGCATCGCCCACATCGACGGTGAGTGGCACGCCCACCCCACCTACCAGGAGGGCGACTCGTCGACCTTCGAGATGGTGGTCGCGGGGCGCAAGCTCCACGACGGCGACGTCGCCATCATGATGGTGGAGGCCGGTGGCACCGAGGTCACCTGGGAGCTCTACGAGAACGGCGCCCCCAAGGTCGACGAGGACGTGCTCGCCGAGGGCCTCGAATGGTCGAAGCAGTGGATCCTCGCGTCGATCGACCTCCAGCTCGAGCTGGTGCGAGCGGTCCAGGAGGTCCACGGTCCGATCGAGGTGAAGGCGTACCAGCCGCGCTTCGACTACCAGCCCGACGTCTTCGATGCCGTCGCCGCCGCCGTGATCGGCGAGACCCGCGACGCGATGTTCATCGCCGACAAGACCGCCCGCAACACCAAGCTCGGCGAGATCGAGTCGGGCCTCGTCGCCACCCTCGTGGGCAACGACGACGCGCCGGGCCAGTTCGCCGGCCGCGGCGGCGAGATCAAGAAGGCGTTCCGCTCGCTGCAGAAGAAGGTCGTGCGCACGCGCATCGTCGAGGAGGGCCTCCGCATCGACGGTCGTGGCACCTCCGACCTGCGTCCGCTGTCGGCCGACGTCGACCTGATCCCGACCGCGCACGGAACCGGCCTGTTCCAGCGGGGCGAGACGCAGGTGCTGACGGTCACGACGCTGGGCATGCCCCGCATGGAGCAGATGCTCGACACCATCGGCATCGACGACCGCAAGCGCTACATGCACCACTACAACTTCCCGCCGTTCTCCACCGGTGAGACCGGCCGGGTGGGCTCGCCCAAGCGGCGCGAGATCGGCCACGGTGCGCTCGCCGAGCGTGCGCTCGTGCCCGTGGTCCCCAACGCGATCGAGTGGCCCTACACGCTTCGGGTGGTGTCCGACGTGCTCGCGTCGAACGGCTCCACCTCGATGGCGTCGGTCTGTGGTTCGACCCTCTCGCTGATGGACGCCGGCGTGCCGATCAAGGCGCCGGTGGCCGGCATCGCCATGGGCCTCGTCTTCCACGAGGGCAAGTACGTCACCCTCACCGACATCCTCGGCACCGAGGACGCGTTCGGCGACATGGACTTCAAGGTCGCCGGCACCCGTGACTCCGTCACCGCGCTGCAGCTCGACACGAAGATCGACGGCCTCCCGGCCGAGGTGCTCAAGCAGGCGCTGCACCAGGCCAAGGACGCGCGGATGAAGATCCTCGACGTCATGGAGGGCGCGCTCGCCGCTCCCCGTCCCGACGTCAAGGGCACCGCACCGAAGATCGTCAGCTTCGAGATCCCGATGGACAAGATCGGCGAGGTGATCGGGCCGAAGGGCAAGGTCATCAACACGATCACCGCGGAGACCGGCGCCGACGTTTCGGTGAGCGACAACGGTGTGTGCGGCACGGTCACCATCGGCTCCAAGGAGTCCGACAACGTGGCCGAGGCCCGGCGCCGGATCGAGCTCATCCTCGACCCGCCGACCGCCGAGCTGGGCGCCGTGTACACCGGCAGGGTCGTCAACGTCACCAAGTTCGGGGCGTTCGTCAACGTGCTCCCCGGCAAGGACGGCCTCCTGCACATCTCCAAGCTCGGCCGCGGCAAGCGGATCGATCGGGTCGAGGACGTGCTCAACCTCGGCGACGAGGTCGAGGTGAAGGTCGACGACATCGACAACTCCGGGAAGCTCTCCCTCTCGCTCGTGGGCGACGACGCCGAGACTTCGGCCGGTGGCGACGGCGGCCGGGGCGAGGGTGGCCGGGGCGAGGGTGGCCGGGGCGAGGGCGGCGGCGATCGCCCTTCGCGTGACCGTGCCCCGGCGGCTGCTTCCGTGAGCGACGGTGGCTCGCGCGCCACGGTGTCGTTCGAGGACACCTGGGAAGAGACCGCCAAGACCGAGTTCGGCGACCTCGGCCCGGCCGGGGCGGCCCCCGAGGCCGACCGCGGTGACCGGGGCGGCGACGCTGGCCGGCGCCGGCGGGGCGGGCGACGCTGAGCCGCAGCGCGCTCGGCGCACCACGCGCCCCGCTTGCACCAGTGAAGACGACGTCGCGGCCCGGGTCTCCCGGGCCGTCGACGCGTCTGCCCTCGATCCCGCCCCCAGACCCGTCTCTCACCCCGCCCCCAGACCCGGCTGTCTCCCCGCCCCCAGACCCGTTCTCAACCCCGCCTCCAACCGTGTCGAAGGATGCTCGATGACCGAGCCGGAGCACATCCGCACGTCGCGCCTTCCTTCGGGGATCCGGGTGGTGACCGAGTCGCTCCCCGCGTTGCGCTCGGTGGCCGTCGGGTTCTGGGTCGGCACGGGCTCGCGCGACGAGTCCGACGAGATGGCCGGGGCCAGCCACTTCCTCGAGCACCTGCTCTTCAAGGGGACCGAGCGGCGCACCGCGTCGGAGATCGCCGAGGCGGTCGAGTCGGTCGGCGGCGACATGAACGCGTTCACGGCGCAGGAGCTCACCGCGTTCTCCGCGCGCATGCCCGACCACCGGCTCCCGCTCGCGCTCGACATCCTCTCCGACATCGTGTGGTCCCCGGCGCTGCGGCCCGCCGACGTCGAGTCGGAGCGCCAGGTGATCCTCGAAGAGATCCGCATGCGTGACGACACGCCTGACGACCTCGTGCACGACCTGTTCTCCGCGGCGATGTTCCCCGACCACCCGATCGGCCGCGAGATCACCGGTTCACCCAAGACCATCGAGCCGATGTCGCGCGACGCCATCGCCGAGTTCCACGCGCAGCACTACCACCCGAGCAACGTCGTGGTTGCGGCCGCGGGCAACCTCGAGCACGACGAGGTCGTCGCGCTCGTGGAGGGGGGGATGCGGGGTGTGGCCGGAGAACGACCGCTGCGCACGCTGCACGACGGCGAGCCCGGCCCCCAGGCGCTCTCGGTGGTCGAGGACGACACCGAGCAGGTTCACCTCGTGCTCGGGATGCGCGCGCTGCGGCGCGACGACCCCGACCGCTACGCGTTCGGTGTGCTCAACCAGGTGCTCGGCGGTGGGATGTCGTCCCGGCTCTTCCAAGAGGTGCGCGAGCAGCGCGGCCTCGCCTACTCCGTGTACTCGTACCGGGCCGCGTTCGAGGAGACCGGTGCACTGGGGATCTACGCGGGCACCGCGCCCGAGCGGGTCGACGAGGTGCTCGACGTGCTCGACGCCCAGATCGAACGGATCCTCGCCGACGGGGGGATGAGCGACCGCGAGATCGAGTCGGCGAAGGGCCATCTCACCGGCTCGCTCGCGCTGTCGCTGGAGAGCTCGATCAGCCGCATGCACCGGATCGGTCGCAACGAGCTGCTCCTCGGTGAGGTGCCCTCGCTCGACGAGCTCGTGCGCGAGTGCGAGGCGGTCACGGCCGCCGACGTCGGTCGCGTCGTCGACCGCGTGTTCCGTGATGCCCCACGCACGTTGGCGGCCGTCGGGCCCGTCTCGGAGGCCGATCTCCACCGCGCGGTTTAGGCTGGCACGCGTGATCCGGGTCGGAGTGTTCGGGGCGGGGGGCCGCATGGGCTCCACGGTGTGCGCAGCGGTCGCGGGTGATCCCGAGCTCGAGCTCGTCGCGGCGGTCGATCCGTACCATGCCGAGATCGACCTCCAGCAGCTCGGTGTGCACGGCTCGGGGGTGCAGGTCGCCCGCGCGGCCGACGCGTTGGTCTCGTCCGGCGCGGAGGTTGCGGTCGACTTCACGGTCGCCGGCGCAGCGCGCACCAACCTCGAGTGGTGCGCCGACAACGGCGTGCACGCGGTGGTCGGCACCACCGGGTTCTCCGACGCCGACCTCGCCCACTTCTCCGAGCGGTTCGCGCAGAGCTCGGCCAACGCCGTGATCGCGCCCAACTTCGCCATCGGCGCGGTGCTGATGATGCGCTTCGCCGAGCTGGCCGCGCCCTACTTCGAGACGGCCGAGGTCATCGAGCTCCACCACGACGAGAAGGTCGACGCGCCGTCGGGTACCGCGATGCTCACGGTCGCGCGCATGGCCGCGGCGTCCGATACGTGGGGCGCCGACCCGACCGAGAAGACCGTGGTCGACGGCGCCCGCGGTGGCGCCGGTCCGGGCGGGATCCGGGTCCACTCGGTGCGCCTGCGCGGCCTGGTCGCGCACCAGGAGGTGCTGCTCGGCACCACCGGGCAGACGCTGTCGATCCGCCACGACTCGTACGACCGGTCGTCGTTCATGCCTGGCGTGTTGCTCGCGATCCGCGCGGTACGGGAGAAGCCGGGACTGACCGTCGGGCTCGACGCGCTCCTCGATCTGTGATCGTCGCCCGGGCCGAGCCCGGGGGCGATCCCCGAGAGCCGGTGCTCGAGGCCGCGTTCGTGTGCGTCGCGCGGTTCGGGTTCGCGAAGACCACGATGGAAGACGTCGCGCGCGAAGCAGGTCTCTCGCGCGCGACCGTCTACCGGGTCTTCCCCGGAGGGCGTGACGAGCTCTTCTCCGCGATGGTCGCGTGGGAGATGGCGCGCTTCTTCGTGCGGATGGCGATCGCGGTGCGCGATGCGGCGGACTTCCCGGCTGTGGTCGAAGGGGCGCTCGTGTTCGCGCACCGTGAGATCCGTGAGCACGCCGCACTGCAGAAGGTGCTCGCCACCGAGCCCGAGCGGCTGCTGCGGTTCATGCGGCTCGAGCAGGACCGGATCCTCGACGCCGTCGTGGCCTACCTGCGGCCGATGCTCGGGGCCGAGGCCGCCGGGGGCCGGGTCGTGCCGGGGCTCGACCTCGACGAGGCGACCCGCTACGTGGCCACGATGGGCCTGTCGCTCATGGCCACCCCGGGCCGCTTCGACCTCGAGGACCCCGCGGTCGTGCGCACCCTCGTGCGGCGCGAGATCCTGGGAGGGATCTTGGCGGAACCTGCGCTCGACCTCGGGTGACGGCGCCCCGGCGTTCTCCGGGTGGTTGACGGTGAGACAAATCCTGCGTTATTGTCTCACGAATGGCGGTGACCCTCGACGTCGACCCCACGCCGGCGCCCGACGTCGCCGCGCGCGCCGTGGCGGCCACCCTCGCGTGCATCGCCCGAACGGGGCTGGCGAAGCTCACCGTCGACGATGTCGCCCGCGAGGCGGGCACGTCCCGGGCCACCATCTACCGCGCCTTCCCGTCGAAGCAGGCGCTCGTTGCCGCCGCGGTCGCGGCCGAGGCCGACCGGATCGGCGCCGAGATCGCCGAAGCTGGCGCCGAGGCGGTTGACCTCGACGACCTGGTCGCGCGGGTCGTCCTCGCAGGCACGCGCGCGTTGACCGGCTGCGCCGCGCTCCGGTTCGTCGCCGAGCACGAAGCCGACCTGCTCTACCCGCACCTCGAGTTCGCCGGCGGCGATCGGCTCTACGCCGCGCTGGGCCGCCGGTTCGCACCCCTGTTCACCGGCCGTTGCGCCGACTCCCAGCGCACGGCCGAGTGGGTCGCGCGCTTCGCGCGCAGCCTGAACATGGCACCCGTGCCGCTCGTCGATCCCACCGACGCCGACGCGGTCCGCCGCGTCGTCGTCACGTACGTCACCCCGGGGATCGCCGTCCCCGGATCCGTTCCCGCGTCACTCCGCCCCGAGGAGGCCCGATGACCACCAACGAGACGATGATCGGCCGGTCCGACATCAACGACATCGACGCGATCCTGGCGATCTCCAACGCCGAGGTCGACGCGGTGGTGCACGCGGTGCGGTCGAACTCCGACGCCATCTTCACCTGGGACTACGAGCGCACCCGCCAGGCCCTCTCGAAGCTCTACGAGAAGGCGAAGACGTCGCAGTGGAACGCGAACGACCTTCCCTGGGACACCGAGGTGAACCAGCTCGACGTGGTGCAGGCCAACCGTGCGCAGAACAACGCCATCTTCGCCAACTACGACCTCACCGGAACGCCGGTTGAGAGCTGGGGTGAGGACGAGTGGACGCAGCACGCGATCGAGGCCCAGAACTGGACGCTGTCGCAGTTCATGCACGGTGAGCAGGGTGCGCTGATCTGCACCGCGCAGATCGTCGAGACGGTGCCGTGGATCGACGCGAAGTACTACGCGGCTACTCAGGTGATGGACGAGGCGCGTCACGTCGAGGTGTTCGCGCGCTACCTCGATACGAAGCTGTCGGGTCATTACCCGATCAACGCGCACCTCAAGATGCTCCTCGACGACATCATCGCCGACAACCGGTGGGACATGACCT
>Ga0302322_100001079_pt1 | contig 22114 bp, 21 predicted proteins | sample Fen_T0_2_FD_203757 | JGI IMG/M metagenome (GOLD analysis project Ga0302322, IMG submission 203757) | Peat permafrost microbial communities from Stordalen Mire near Abisko, Sweden - Fen_T0_2 | ecosystem: Environmental > Terrestrial > Soil > Wetlands > Permafrost | place: Sweden: Abisko...
AACCGGCAGGACTTCTCCTATGCCCATACCGCGCAAACCCTGGGCTTCCGCAACCTTGCCGAAATGCGCGATCCGCAGTTCAATTCCGGCGCCCTCTATCTCGGCCGGCCCGACAGCCCCGCCGCCCGCTGGTTGCTGCGCCCACCCGCCACCCACCCGCCCGGGCCATGATGGCCACCATGATCCGGCCGAATTGCCCTGCCAAACAGGTGCGAGGTAGGGCGCGCAGTCCTCTGCGCGCCGCCGTCTGCCAACCGACGCCTTCTGATTTACCGCCCGGTCGCCTCCGTCTTGCCCCGGAGCGCCGGTCTCCGACCGGCTTTGGGTGAACGAAAATGGCAACTGGCCCATTTCCACCGTACGTATTGCCAAAAGCCGGCATGGAACCCAGCCCTCCCCTTGGACGGAACAAATAATTGCCCGCCCCAGGCCTGCCATTTTGTGTTTGTTCCCCGGCATTTCCCGTCGCCCCGTCCTGGACTGGCATCTTCGCGTCTGTTGTTAAAATCCCCTTTCCGTGGTCCACTTGACCGCCGCGCATCCAGACGCGCCTCATCCGCCCCATCACACACCTTTGAATCAGACCCCTTTGGGAACGTTTAAAGCGCAAGCAATCACCCCGATTCCGGTGAACGCCTCAATCGTCATGGTCAGGGACATGTCATCATCCATCCTCTGGTGTAATTACTGGGAGGACGGCGCGATAAACTACCTGCAAAGTCTCTGATAATGCCGGGGCAAAAATTAACAAAGAGTGATTCCTCAGGGTTTTGAAGAATCCCTCCTTTTTATTCCACCGGACCCGGCATTATCCTATCGTCAATTCATCCAATCGATGGCACAGGATTCGTCACAACGCAATGTTTGGGATGCCAGCACCGCGTCCGGCAATCGCGGCGCTGCACCTGACGCCATTGAATTGGATCCTCACTCGCCAGCTGATCCACAAACATGAGCATCGCCTCCCGGACGATTTGTTTCGCCGTGCTTTTGGCTGTCGTAACGCACGTCTCCGCCCAAGATTTCACGAATGCGGTCAGAGTGTTGTTCCGGGATCACATCGAACTCGATCGCAGGAGCATTGGCATGGTGGTTGGTATTGTGGATGAAGCCGGACAGAGAGTCGTCAGTTACGGGAAGGCGGACAACGGCGCGAGCCCGGAAGTGAATGGCGACACCGTGTTTGAAATCGGCTCCATCACCAAAACATTTACCACGCTGCTGCTGGAGGACATGATTGAGCGGGGGGAGATGAAGCTGGATGATCCGATTCGGAAATATCTGCCTGACTTCGTTAAAGTTCCGACGTATCACGGCAGGGAAATCACGTTGCTTCACCTGGCAACCCACACGTCGGCCCTCCCGGCTGATGCCGACAATCTGTCGCCTCCACATTGGAATAATCCTTACGCCGGTTACACCCGGGAACGGTTGTACGAATTCCTGTCGGGATATGCCTTGCCGCGGGATCCCGGAGTGAAGGTGGAATATTCCAACCTCGGCATGGGTTTGGCGGCGCAGGCAATCGCGCTGAAGGCGCGTACGAATTTTGAATCGCTCGTGGTGGATTGGATTTGCAATCCCCTAAAAATGGACAGCACGCGAATCCACATGACGCCCGAATTGAAGGCGCGGGCGGCTGTCGGCCATGATTGGTTTGGAAAATCGGTGGCGGATATGGATTTTCCCGAGCCCACTGTGGGCGCTGGCTCAATCCACTCCTCCGCCAACGACCTGTTGCAATATTTATCCGCCAACATTGGGCTGACACCATCACGATTGTCACCCCTGATGGCGAAGACCCAGGTTGTCCGCGTGGAGAATCAGGCTTTGGCTTGGTTTTGTTCGGGAGATATTGTCTGGCACGCGGGAGGAACGTTTGGTTGCTCCGCATTTGTGGGGTTTGACAAAAAACGCCATCGTGGTGTCGTGGTGCTCTCCAATTCGATGTTTGACCCTGCCACCGACCTGGGTTTTCTCCTGCTCAACAGCCAGTGGCAGGACGATAAGCGGCCCAAGACGGTGACGCTCAATCGCCAGGCATGCGACGCGTTTGTGGGGAGTTACCGCATCAACCGCGACAATGTCATCGGGATTCGATGCGAGGCAAATCGGCTCTTTATGCGGGGACCCGTGCACCTCAGCACAGAACTGGTCCCGGACCCCGAAGGGAATTTCTTTATGCGGGTCAGTGGGACGCCCGTCACCTTCATGCGGGACGCCCAAGGCAGCGTCACCGGCTTGATTTCCCATATCTATGGAACCGCCCCCGTGACGTTGACCCGGTTTTCTGGTCAATCTCCCGAACCCGCCGAAATACCCAGAGTTCCTCCGATCGCCAACCTTAAACCCAAAGCCTTCGATGACTGTGTGGGACAGTATCAGCTCGCGTCCGGCACGACCGTGACCATGAGTCACGACCGAGACCGCCTCATCATGAAGTCAGAAGGGCAGATGACCCTCGAATTTTATCCTGAGTCCGAAACGCATTTCTTCTGCTCCTACCTGCCGGTTCGAGTCAGTTTCATTAAAAATGGGAAAGGTGATGTGACCAGTTTCACTGTCACAACCGATCTGGCGGACCAAGAGTTTGCTGGCAAAATCTGGCGGAAAATTCACCCTCCAATCCGTGATTCATTTGTCGGCAATCGCAACCTCATGGTTGCCGTTTTAGTCGGGAGCGTTCTTATCCTTTTGCTCGCCTTCATTCGTTCGCGCAAAAATCGGAGTGTGCCGGGGTGAGGAGTCCCCTTGTTCGGTCGGAGCTGCTCCAGCGGAGCAACCTGTTGCAGCGGCCGTCGGCGCCTCCATCCCGGAGGGATGTCAGCCTGTAGCCTGTGGTCAGGCGTTCTCTCGCATTCCACCTCTCTGCGTCCGGGGTGTAGTTCATGCACCATGGCGGTCCCGTTGCCGAACGCCAACGGCGTTCCATCAACCAGCCCAGCGTTGCCGCGCCAGCGGCTACGTTGGGTGCCGACGAAAAAAAATCATCAACTCTGTCAGCGTTGCATCCCCTTCCCATCGGGCTACAGCATTGATCGGAATACTCTGATGGCCGGCCGTCCCACCCGCCCGTTGTAAAATAATTTAAAAAACTTCTTTACAATCATGAAAACGAGGCGTAAAAAAATAAAAAGCAGAAATCTGCTCCTAAGCCCAAGCTTGGGGGAGTCATTCACGTTGGCCTGCCCGTGCCCCAGCTCGGCGCCTTGATGGAAATGCGCTTGAGCTTATTTGACCATGAAAAACAGCGCCCTGAATTTTTCAAATATTCCGCCGCCAAGCCGTTCCCGCGCCGGCCCCACCCGAACGCCGCCGCTGGCGACCGTCCTGATCCCGGCCCCAAATGACCTGCGATATGATTTTGCCAGCCGCAGCGAGCGTTCCTCCCTCTCCGCGTTTTGCGAGCGTTCCGACGCCCCCATTCGTCATTCGTCATTCAACACCCGGCACCATGCCCCGCACAAAATAAAATTCATGGTTTCAGAATCCACCCGCTGCCGCTAATCTTCCCCCCTTGAAAATTGGTCTGCTCCAACTCAATCCGACGATCGGCGCCTTTGCGGCCAACCGCGACCGCCTCGTGTCCGCCTACGCCGAAGCCGTCGCGCGCGGGGCCGAATTCGTCCTCGCCCCCGAACTCTTTCTCTGCGGTTACCCCCCGCGCGACCTCCTGCTGCGCGAGGATTTTGTGGCCGCCAACCTCGTGGCCCTGGCAGAAACCGCCTCGGCCGTCGGCGCCGTGCCCCTCTGTGTCGGCTTCGTGGACCGCAACCCTGAGCGGCCCGGCCGCGTGCTGAACAATGCCGCCGCCGTCCTGCAGCACGGCCGGATCATCTGGCGCACCACCAAAAGTTTGCTGCCCACCTACGATGTCTTCGATGAAGACCGCTACTTTGAACCCGCCCGGCACGTCGCCCCGTTCGTTTTCAACGGCCACAAGCTCGGCATCACCATTTGCGAGGACATCTGGAACGACGAGGATTTCTGGCCTGAACGGCTGTACCGCCGCGATCCCGTGAAGGAACTCGTGGCGCAGGGCGCCGAAATGATCCTCAACCTCTCCGCCTCGCCCTGGCACGATGGCAAGGAGCGCACCCGGCTCGCCATGCTTCAGCGCGTCGCGCGGGATGAAAAAATTCCGCTCGCGCAGGTCAACGCCGTCGGCGCGAATGATGAATTGATCTTCGATGGCCACAGTGTGGTACTCGCTGCGCACGGCGAAGTGCTGGCCCTGGGCCGTGGCTTTGCCGAGGAAATCCTCGTCGTGGAGCTCGCATCCGGCAGCCCGCCCGCCCTAAGTCCTCCCGAATTTCCCCCGCGCGAAGCCCAGTTGTTTGCCGCCCTGTCGCTGGGCATTCGCGATTACGTGCGCAAATGCGGCTTCAAGTCCGTGATCCTCGGCCTCTCCGGCGGCATTGATTCCGCCCTGATTGCGGTCATCGCCGCTGACGCCCTCGGCGCGGAAAATGTCTGGGGTGTTTCCCTGCCCGCGCGTTATTCCAGCAGCGGCAGCCTGACCGACGCCGAAAAGCTCGCCCGCACCCTGGGCCTGCGCTACGACGTGCTGCCCATTGAACCCACCTTTCTCGCCGTCGAAGCGCAACTGGGCAAAGTGTTCGCCGGCACCACCCCCAACGAGGCCGAAGAAAACATCCAGTCCCGGCTGCGCGGCGTCACCCTCATGGCCCTCTCCAACAAATTCGGTGCCCTCGTGCTGACCACCGGCAACAAATCCGAGATGGCCGTGGGCTATTGCACGCTGTACGGCGATATGAACGGCGCCCTCGCCCCCATCGCCGACGTGCTGAAAACCGACGTGTACAAAATTTCCCGCTGGGTCAACCGCGCGCGCGAAATCATTCCGGCGGATTCCATCACCAAGCCGCCCAGCGCCGAACTGCGGCCCGGCCAAAAGGATCAGGACTCGCTGCCGCCCTACGAAATTCTCGACGCCATCCTCGACCTCTATGTCGTGAAAAATCTCGGCAAGGCTGAAATCGTGGCCCGCGGCTTTGACGCCATCGTCGTGAATGACGTGGTGAACAAGATCAATTTTAGTGAATACAAGCGCCGCCAGGCCGCGCCGGGGCTCAAAGTCTCGCCGCGCGCCTTCGGCATGGGCCGGCGGATCCCCGTGGCACAGCGGTTCCGGCCGGTCATCTGATGCCGCCCAATGATGTCCCCCAGCCAAGACCAACCAGCCGTTGAATTGTTGCGCCGCCGCGTGATCCGGCCCGGCCTGTGTACCGGCTGCGGGGCCTGCGTGGGGCTGGAAACCACCGGTTCGGCGATGATGCAAGAAACGCCGCTGGGTCCGATCCCTCATTTCAGCGAGGGCACGCGGTTGCCGCTGCTGGCGTACGAGTGCTGTCCCGGCAAGGGCCTGGACTATCCGCAGTTGCACACGCGGGTTTACGGTCAGCCGCCTGCAAACTGGCTTACCGGCCCCACCCTCGCCGTGCGCACCGGCCATGCCAGCGATGCCTCGGTGCGGCGCAACGGCGCCTCGGGCGGGGTGCTCACGCAGGTGCTGATTTATCTGCTGGAACAGAACCTGATTGATGCCGCCGTCGTGGTGCGGCAGGGCGTGCCCACCCCCGCCGAAGCCCGGGCGGTGTTCGCCACCACCCGTGAGGAAATTCTGGCGGCGGCGCAATCGGTTTACATTCCGGTGGCCACCCTGGACCGGCTCCGTGATTTCGAGCCGGGCAAGCGGTATGCCATGGCCTGCCTGCCGGATCAGGCCGCCGCGCTGCGCTGCTTGCAGCAGGCGGGTGACCCCCGGGCCTTGCAGGTGCGTTATCTGGTTGGGCCATACACGGGTACGGCGATGTATCCCGCGGCCATCCGTTCCTTCCTGCGCTCCTGCGGCGTGTCGGCCTGGGATGAAATCACCAGCTTGAAATGGCGGGCCGGCGAATGGCCGGGCTATCTGGAAGTAAAAACCGCCAGCGGCCGCCTCATTCGTTCCAACAAATTTTACTATAATTACCTGATTCCGTTTTTCATCACGCGGAACAGCCTGCAAAACATGGATTTTGCGAATGAATTCTGCGATCTCTCCGTGGGCGATGCCTGGTCGCCCCGGTTTGAATCCGCCGGCGGCGGGCATTCGGTGATCACGACGCGCACGCCCGCAATGGAGGAAATTGTGGCCACCATGGCCGCCCGGGGCATTTTGACCGTGGAGCCGGTGGAGGAACTGAAGGCCACCGAGATGCACGGCCACATGATTGATTTCAAGAAGCGCGGCGGCTACATCCGCAACCGGCTGCGCCGCTGCCTGGGACGGCCGGCTGCTGATTTTGGCATGAAGCCCGACCCCTTGCCCGCCAGCCGGGTGTTGGTGGAGCTCGTCATTTCCACCATTTTTTTCCTCGCCGGCACGCCCGTGTGCCGCTGGCTGGTGGAACACATTCCCGAGCGGATTATTGGCCCCTTTTTCAATCGCCTGCGGCTGTTGTGGAAAGCCGCCAGCAAGCCGACCAAGCGCAAAGGCCTCGGCGCCCTGAAAATGATTCCGACCCCGCGCACAACCTGAATGAAAACCCTCGCCCAAGCGTTAAATCTGACCGCCCGGCTCTGGCTGCCGCGGCTGCTCACGCAGGCGTGCCGCGATCCCTTGTCGCCGCTGTGGGGCAGCTTTGACCGCGATTGGTGGCATTATCGCATCCGCGATTTTTCCTCCCTCATCCTCCAGCAGGGCGGCTATGCGGTTTATCTCGCCTCGGAACGCGCCGAAAATGCCGGCCAGCGCGCGGCCTTGCGTCAACTGGCGGGGGCGGCGGCGTTTTTTTGGAATCAGCGCGCGCTCCGGCGCGGGGCGTTTGAAGAATATTATCCCTGGGAACAGGGCTATCCGCCGCTGGCGTTTTCCACGCTCGCGGTCATGAAGCTGGCGGCCGCGGGAGTGGTTCCGCCCGCCCGGGTCCGGGCGGGGGCCGCCGTGGCGGCCCGGCAGTTGCAGGCGCGGTTTGAGGCCCGGGCGGCCAACCAGCAGGTGGCCGGGCTGGCCGGGCTGGCGTGGGGTCGTAAAATCTTTCCCGAGCTCGTATCGGACGCCCGGTTCGAAACCTTGATCCAGCAATCCCTCGCGCTGCAAACCCCGGAAGGCTGGTTCCAAGAATATGGCGGCCCGGATCTGGGGTATTTGTCCGTCACCGTGGACTGCCTGTGGGACTTGTACGATGCCACTGGTGATCAAAGATTTACCACCGCGATTGACCGGGCCGCCGCCTGCCTCCGGCAATTTCTCCAACTGCTGCCTTCCGGCAGCTTGGGAATGCACAATTCGCGGAACACCGACTATCTGGTGCCCTACGGTTTGGTGCGGCTCGCGTTGCAGCAGCCCACGCCGGAGAATGTGTCGCTGGTCAGCCGGCTCTTTAGTGGCACCGCCTCGCCGGGCCATTTTTTCAATGCCGTGGATGACCGTTATGTGAGCCATTACATCGGCCAGTCCGTGTTCCGGGCGGTCTTGCTGTTGGAACAGGCCGCTGAATTGGCGGTTAAACAGGCGGCTGAACAGACGGTTGAACGGGCGGCTGAATTACCTGTGGCCGCCGTCAGTGCCGTCACCGCTTCGCACCCCTTTGCACACCTAACCGCCAGCGGCCATTTTTTGCGCCAGACCGCATCTGGCCAAAGTTTGGTAGTGACGCTGCGCAAGGGTGGCATTTTCAGCCAGCATATGGCTGGCGGTTCCGTGCATGATTTCGGCTGGGTGCTGGAGGCGGCGGGCCGCCAGCATATTTCACACTGGTGGAGTGACGACTGGAAGTATGGCGAGACGGATGACGGGCTTTGGGTGGAAGGCGCGCTTTACGAACACCGCGAGCTGGCGAACACCCCAGCCCGGCACATGGCCTTACGCTTGGCGAGTCTGGTGGCTGGGCACCGGTTGATCGGTCTGCTGAAGAAAAAATTGATCTTCAAAAAGCGGCCAAGTCCGATCCATCTTCGGCGCACCCTGATTTGGAAGAGTGACGGTGTTCGGGTGGTGGATGTCTTCAGCCAGGTGCCGGCGGGAGTGGAATTTTTGCCGGCCCCGCGCAGTTCCAAACGCCATGTAGCCAGTGCGGATTCCTTCCAGCAGGAGGATTTTCAACCGCTGCTCGGCGGCCAACTCGTGCGCGAATTCAAAGCCTTCGCGCAGGGCATGGAAATAGTGACTGACTACACTGTGGGCGCTTACCCGCCGGCGGCATGAAACGGATGCTGTCATTGGGGGTGAGCCTGTTCATTCTGGCGGTGATTTACTGGCGGCTGGATTTTAGCCGGCTCGGCGAGGTGTTTCAGCACGGCGACGTATTCTGGCTGGCCGTCAGCCTGGGCTTGGTGGTGCCGCTGACGATGCTGACGGCCTGGCGGCTGGATCAATTGGTGCCTGGCGGCGTCCGTCTGGGCGTGATGGAATCGAACCGGCTCATACTGGTTGCCTGCGTTTTGAACCTGATTCTTCCGTCGAAAATGGGCGATTTGGCCAAGGCGTGGTTTCTGAAAGAACGCGGTCATGCCAGCGCCGGGCTGGCATTTGCCCTGGTGGTTTTTGAAAAAGCCTGCGATATGCTTTCGCTGCTGCTCTGGTGCGCGTTCGGACTGCTGCTGTATCAGCAGAAAGACACCTTGTTCTGGGTCATGACGGCGGGCGTGGTCGGCGGCTTGGTCGGCGGCTTGGCGTTGCTGGGATCGCCGGGCTTTGCCGGGTTGGTTTTTAAAAACGCCGGCCGGCTGGCGCCAGTTGCGGTGCGGGCCAAACTGGCCAAGCTGGCCGGGGCGTGGTCGGAGATGCACGAATTTTTCTGGCGAGACCGCGCCCGGTTGTTACGGGTGGCGGGCACTTCCATGTTCATCTGGTTCCTGCATTTGCTGCAAATCTGGCTGTTTATCCTGGCCTTGGGGGCCACTGCGCCGTTTCTGGCCGGGCTGGCGCTGGCACCGCTGGCGATTTTGGCCGGGCTGTTGCCGCTGACGTTTGCGGGCATTGGTACGCGGGACGCCGCGCTGATATTCTTTTTCCATCCTTATTTGGATGCGCCAACTGCGGCGGCGCTGGGCATCCTCTGCACGATGCGCTATGTGTTGCCCGCGCTGGGTGGATTGCCGTTTGTTTCGGGCTACCTTCCCCGCTTGCGGTTGGCCAAAGCCGAATCCTCGGGCGTCAAATAAGTGAAGACAAAGGGCTTCGCACTTGAAACTTTGGCCGGATAACTGGTAATTTGCCGAGTCTGCAATAAGAGCTAATGAAGCTAATCATCCAAATTCCCTGCCTGAACGAAGAGCAGACTTTGCCACAGGTGGTGCGCGATCTGCCCAAGGCCATTCCGGGCATTGACCAGATTGAGATTCTGGTGGTGGATGACGGCAGCACGGACCGGACGGTGGCGGTGGCGCGTGAACTGGGCGTGCACCATGTGTTGAGTTTGGGGCGCACTTGCGGGCTGGCCCGGGCGTTTACCGCCGGGCTCCAATTTGCCCTGGCGCAGGGGGCGGACATCATCGTGAATACCGATGGCGACAACCAGTATTGCGGTGCCGACGTCGGCAAACTGGTGGAGCCCATCTTGCGGCAGGGTGTGGATTTGGTGGTGGGCTGCCGCCCCATTGACAGTCATCCCGAGTTTGGGTGGCTGAAAAAGCTGCTCCAACGCTTCGGCAGCGGGGTGCTGCGGTCGTTGTCGCAGACGACGGTGCAGGATGCCGCTTCGGGTTTTAGGGCGTTCTCGCGGCCTACGGCCCAGCGCCTGTTTGTCCACTCCCGGTTTTCCTATTGCATGGAGACGCTCATCCAGGCGGGCAATCTGCGCCTGCACGTGCTATCAGTGGATATCCGGGTGAATCGCAAGACGCGTGAATCACGCCTGTTCAAATCCACGCCGGAATATCTCTGGAAATCCGGCCGCACCATGGCGTCGATGTTTGTGCATTATCGGCCCGGTCGCTTTTTTGGCGTACTGTCGGGGATCTGTTTTGCCGGAGCCGGCCTGTTGGGCTTGCGCTTCATTTATCTGGTTTATCTGGTGGCAAATCCGCAGTCGCACCGTACCTATCTGCCGTCTTTGATCCTGCTGGCGACGCTGGCGGCGTTTGGTTGCGGCCTGGCCCTGATGGCGGTGATCGCCGAATTGATCCGGACCCAAAGCCGGCTGCTGGAGGAAGTTTTGTTTGAGCTGCGCCGAAAATCGGATCCCAAAAAGTAACCGGCTCCGTTTACTGAGGATCTGTCCCGGGTGCCGCATGGGCTGTTAAACCGTGATTTCGTTGATATAGCTGCCAGGTCTCCGCTCCCCGCACGATTCTGCTGGTGTAATCTTGGCTGGCCACCAAGTTATAGTTGCTGTTCGTTCTGAGATATTGGCACAACTGGGGATAAACCTCGTCGGCCCCGCCTCCGACCAGCACATAATTGACATCCAAGAGTTGTAATTCTTCCGGCTCGGAATCGCGCGGCAGAAAAATCACTTTTCGTCCCGAACTGTAAGGCCGGAACAGCGGTAAAAGTGGACGATCCACCCCGACCAAGGCGAGAAATTGCGGTTCACTTTGGGGAATTGCATTAATGATTTCCCGGGCGGTATGGGCGCGTTCGGAATACTTGAAGTAAGGTTCCAAAGCAGCGGTCAACCGGCTGAATTGTTCGTGTTTGACCAGTTGGTCATGCGCCCAACTGGCGGGCCAGAGGGGGCGGCTGGGGGTCAAGATTACTGCGGTCAAAGCGGTCGCCAGGCTGAGCGAAAAACCCAGTTTCAGCCATTTCGGCTGGAGCCGGTTCCACCCGACCATGGCCATCGGCAGGCCAAAATATAGAAATCCACAAAACGCCCGGCCGCCGCTTTCCGGGACGATTTTAGTCAGAGCCATCAGCAGACAAGCCAGGCCCGCAACGAACGCCAGCGAAGGCCATGCCCACCAAGCCACCACCCGGCGTTTCAGGGCCAGAAAAATTCCTACTACAAACATGACCGAGGCCACCAATCCTAGCGGGGCCGAATCCACCATGCCGACGGCCGGGACGTTTAGATTAAAGCGGGGCACGGTCTGCTTCAGGTTGGAATCAGCCACCGCTTGGTCGAGCTGTTTGTGGAGCAGCCCGAACGGGCTCACCGGCGGTTGGATGGATTGCCAGACTACCATCGTGCTGCCGAGGAGTACGTTCCATTGCGGCCCTTTGCCGGTCATGGAAAAATCCTGGCCGGGCCCGGTCATGGTTCCGTAAGATTGATAATTAAGCCAAAATGAGGGGGCGGGGGAACAAATCAGCCACAACACCGTCAGCAGGGGAGCCCACAACCAGTGAAAGGCGCGGCAGGGGTGGGAGGGGGCACAAAAAAACCACAGGAGCAGAGGCAGGCAGAGGAAGGCAAACTGCGGCTTGGTGCCGGCCGCCAGGCAGAGGCACAGCACCGCCCAACTGATATTATGCCAGTTCCGTGTCCGCTCATATTCCAGTATAAACCGAAGCATCAGAAGTGTTTGTGCCACTGCAAACAAATCGTTGGCGGAGCTTTCCGCCTGGAGGATGGCAAAGGTGGTGGCGGCGGCGATGAAGGCCATCTGGCGCGACCGGACGGGATCGGCGCACAGTTCCAAGGCCCAGTCGTAGGCCACGAGAATGAGGGCGATCCAACTGACAAAGGACCACACACAAACCAGACGGTCACCGGAGAGCTGCAGCACGGGCAAGATGCACAGGCTCCAACTGTGCGGCATGTAATTCAAGCGATCTTCGGAGGACGGCAGAAACTTGATGTGACCCTCCTGCAGCCACGCAAAAATGCGCGGGAGCCGGTAGGTCAACGAATCCAGCATGGTGGGGGGATAAAGCATGCTGCCGATGAGCATCAAGGCCATCAACAATAAAAATGGCCACCAAGCCAGGGGTTCCGCCAGCCCCGCCCGGAGCTGTTTGAACGAACCCGCCCAGCGGATCGCCAGCCCCAGAGCAAGCCCGCACCCCATGAGTGCGAACACCCAGTGCCATTTCAAAGTCCAAAACAGGCTGAGCAACCACCCGGAGACGGTCAAAAAAGCCATTAAGAAGACGAGCATCTTAAGGAACGCACTCCGAGCCAAATATGAAGCAGAATTAAACAATATTCAGGTGTAATTCTGCAATCCGCGACGATAAAGTCAATCTTCCTCTTACAGCTTGCATGTGAACAAGTTATGGGCGCAAGTTGACCCTGCCCCCGATGTTAAGCCGGCTGGGAGCGCAGGTTTTTCAGAATTTCGACGTTATTTTTCCTGGTTTGTGAAAACCAGCTGTGGCACAAATGGTTGCATAGGCAGCCAAAGGTGAAGGCTTATCCCCCGCTTGGGCTTTTCTAAGCGAGCGGGGTGCATGGGTTCAGCGGCGTCACTCCTATAATTGCCAGTCCGGTCCGGCTCTGCTAATACTTCGCGCGGTGAAATTTTCCATTGTCACGCCCAGTTTCCGTAGTTCCGAGTGGCTCAAGCTCTGCATTGCCTCGGTGGCTGATCAGCAGGACGTTGAGTTTGAGCATATCGTGCAGGATTCCTGCTCGGATGATGGGACGCAGGACTGGCTGCCGCAGGATGGGCGCGTGCAGGCGTTCATCGAAAAGGATGCGGGGATGTATGACGCGGTGAACCGCGGCTATCGTCGGGCCACCGGCGACATCCTGGCCTACCTCAACTGCGATGAACAATATCTGCCCGGCGGGTTGAAGGCGGTGCATGATTTCTTTGTGGCAAATCCCGGGGTGGAAGTTCTGCTGGCGGGGACGATTGTCACCGATGGCGAGGGGCAATATGTCTGTCATCGCCATGCTCTTACGCCGCATCCGCAGGGGGTTTGGTTCCGGTTCATGGCGCTGACGAGCTCGATTTTCATCCGGCGCAAGGTGATTGCGGAGCGCGGTTTGTTTTTTGACACGAAATGGCGCGATTTGGGTGATTTTCACTGGGTGCTGAATTTGATGAAGCACCGGGTGCCAATGGTGGTGAGCAATGAATTCGTTTCGGTGTTTGCGGATACGGGCGAGAACATGAACCTCAAGCCGAACGCGATTCGCGAAAAGGCGGCCACCGAGGCGATGACGCCGGGCTGGGTGAAAAAAACCAAGCCGCTCTGGGTGTTGAATCACCGGCTGCGCCGGCTGGCGGCGGGGCATTTCAGCCTGAAACCCACGCGCTATGCGGTTTACACGAAAGCCAGCCCGCGGCGGCGCCTGACGATTGACGTACCCAAACCCACCGCCGTCTGGTGGAACCGGCTATGAATAACCTTGTTCGGGGCTGGTTGGCTGTGCTGGGGTTGAGCGTGCTGCTGGCGTTTTCTGCGGCTGCGGAGCTGGCGGTGGGGGAGGTGGTGCCGGTGTTCGCGGGGCAGGATCAGCATGGCCGCGACTATCAATTTACCAATGGCCCGGCCTTTCTGCTGGTGGCCAAGGACATGGCGGCCAGCAAGAGTGCCAATCAGAAGCTGGCGGAGCAGGGGGCGGGCTTTTTGGAAAAGCAAAAGGCCGTTTACGCGATGGACATCCATACCATGCCGGCGATTGCGCGGGTGTTTGCCTTCCCGAAGCTGCGGAAATATCCGCAGCGCCTGATGCTGGTGGATGATGCCAGGACGTTGGCGCCGTTTCCGGCCCGGGCGGAGCGCATCACGGTGCTGGTGCTGACGCCGGAACGGAAGATTCAGGCCATCCGTTTTTGGGATCCCGCCAGCGAGCCGGTGGCGGGGGTGTGGCAGTAAATCTTGCCGAACACGGCTTGACGCGGGGGAATTTCGGGTTTTTCATTGGGGGGTATGAAAATGATTTCGCTTTGGGTGCTGGTGTTCACATTTGCGGTGGGCGCGGTTTACGCGCAGAGTTCCGCGACGCAGCAGCAGATTGACACATTGACGGGCAAGATTCAGGAGCTGACGGAGAACCAGTTGCGGCAAACCCAGCGTCTCGAGGCGCTGGCGAAGGAGATTTCCGAACTGCGGGAAAAGGTCAACGCGCCGCAGATCAACGACAGCGCGAGCCGGGACGACTTGAAGAAGCTGGCCGAGAAGGTGCAGGAGGTGGATCGCAAACGTCAGGATGACGCGGAGGTGATCCGCAAAAGTCTCGCCGAACTGGGCAAAGTCATCGCCGAACCCGCGCACCCGGTCAAGCCGAGGACCCCGCCTAAAAAAAATGAGACTGCGGATGTCCCCGCGACGCCGGAGAAGGGCTATGAATATGAAGTGAAGGAAGGGGACACGCTCGGATTGATTGTCAAAGCCTATCGCGCCCAAGGCGTGAAGGTGACCAAGACGCAGATCATTGCGGCGAATCCCAAGATCAATCCGGACGTGCTGATTCCCGGCAAGAAGATTTTCATCCCCGACGCCAACGCGAAATAAGGCGCCAACCGCGGTGTGAGCGGTGAGATATGCAGTCGTTGAAACAATACCAAATTCGGTGGACCACCGGCAGAAAGGTGGAATGTGATTGTCTGCGAGCGGCTTCGGCGGCGGAAGCGCGCCAGGCGTTTCAGGAAGTGCACGGCGTGCGGGTGCTTTCCGTTGAGCTGGTGACCGGGGCCGATGGTGGCGCGGCCGCCCAGCCTGCGCTGGTGGCGCCGGACCAATCGCTGGCGGCGTGAGACAGATCGGTCGCAAACATAGTGTTCCCGGGCGATTGGCCGTTCTGCGGCAGGGTGCGGAGGTGAAGCTGACGCCGGTGGCAGAGACGGCGCGCGGCACTGGCCGTGCCCGGACCGGATATTTCACAGTCGTTTCAACCCAGAAAAAGCAGTTCTACCAGGGATAAACAGGGATTCCAAGGATTTGCCGCCCAATCCCATCCTTTGGGGATTATGCCACTGGTTCATGGTTACAAACTCTAACCGCTGTGCAACAAAGCTCTCGATAGCCATAAGTCGTGTCAATCCGAACGCGGCTCCACTTTCCAAGTCCGCCAAGCTTCTCGACTACCGACAAATCACGGATAGTCGGACAACCAGCAAATCGCCCCTCAAAAATTTGATAGCCATAAACGCCCTCAAAAATCAAAAGTCGTGGAACCAAATCATCGCTGGTCGGGTCGGCTGGCAACAAAACCTCCATCGTCACCGTTTCCTTCTGCACATCCTCAATGACTCGGAGTAGCTTGCCATCGTGAACATACATGCCAGAAACATCAACGCCCATGACCACACCCTGTTCGGCGAGAATGACTTTGATGTCTGGAATGTCCATACGCGTGTTGTGGCCTAACGTCGAGAGATGTGCTGTGCCGCAACTCCAATGCGGACCGCAATCGCGAAACTGTGATGGCCTACTGGCATCGGCTTCGGAGAAAGGTCAGGCAGGATCGACATAACTAAACAGGCTGTAACTTCATAAAAAACCACATTGAACCGACGACTACAATCAGATACGACCCTAAAAATGACGCACTCGTCAGTGGAACACCAAGCTTCGGCAATAACAGCGCACACGCCGTAGTCACGGCAAGAGTGATAATTGCCGCAATGGTGTTGTGCTTCGGTCGAAGTAATGAACGGCCACCGCAACGGTTACAACGATACGGAGCGCGTCGTGTCATCAGAGCCAACCGCAGAGGATTCGCTGGTGCGTGGCAATGTGGACAAGTGTTCATGACGCGCAATGCTGCCTGACGAAAAAAGCTGAGTCGCAGCCGCCACAAATCATGGCGAACCAACAAGCCCAATCGAAAATCCAAAGCGGCATCGGCTGTTGGCTCCGGCGATTAGGCTGCATGGTTTGACGCCATTTGTCGCTCATAGCGCGAATCACGACTCCAGGCAAATATGCCAAAAATCGTGAATAAAAAATTCAGCTCAAGCAATACTGCTGCCCATCCATAACCAACATCAAAAATCTGCGGCTTGAAAAGTTCGAAAGCAACATCAACGGCAAACGCTAAAACTTGTAACAGAGCAATGACCCCTAATGCTCGACCGTGGAATTTCCGCTCGCGGGTCAACCAACGACGCAACGGCCAAAGCAGAATGCCGCTCAAGTAAATCGGTATGCAAAGTAAAAACTGGATGAAAAGTGGCATAAACGATCGAAGCAGCATGACGCGGGTTAACCCACCGCCGGTTCGTGTAGCCAGAATACGTTGTTACGTTTTTCGACTTTTTGTAAACGATTCATAATTAATGGAGCTGCTTTTGGATACACAACCGCCAGTCATGGATCAACCTTAATCAATTCAGCCGCGACACCGCGACGGGGGAAATGGGGCAAAAGCAATGTCCTGGCGATTCAGGCTTGAATATCCCCCAGCGCCCGGCCGGACACGCCCGCAGTGCCAGCCGCACGGTGGTCGCAATGCTCTTCTGACAGCAGGCAAACAGTCGGCAATTGCCCTGCGCATTATCCGGGCAGACATCGCAGATCGCCTGGCGCTCGGCGGCGACGGTTTCCGGGGCCGGCGCGGGCTGGAGGATCAGCGCCACGCCACGGCGGGCACGCAGCGAAGGAAGCTGGTAACTCATGGCGCGTCTTGGGCCGGGCCGGATCGGACCCGGTAAAGCAGTCGAGCTTCTCGGCACCCACGTAGTCGAACCGGCAACCTACCGTACAGCCGTTTTCAATCGTCAGCCGGTAACCCCAGGGCGTCCACGCCGCGCTGGGATTTACGCTGGCCACGTCGAAGCCGATCATGCCCGGCGTCACGCTTGCCGCAATACCATTTTTCGATGGGTGAACTCTACAAGTTATCGCCTTGCCATCAGACCAATTGTTTTCAAGAAGTGCCCCAAATCCGTGTCCATGCGGGCAACCCGCAAGAGATCATCCAAGGAAAACTGCCGCCCAAGTGCATGTGCGTTCATCGGCTTCTGATAATTCGGCCAGCGCATTTTTAATTTTGTTTCTGATAAAGCTGCCTCGGGAATCTCCCGCTCCATGCCCGGCATCATGCGCAACAACAGACCTTCATGGTTGGGACTTTGAACACAAACAGCAAATTTGTGTTTCTCAGCCTCACGCTTTAGCTTTTCAATCGACCAGTCACCCTGCTGCGCACGATCCGCATCGACGATCAGAAAACGCGCTTTGTATGCTCCTGCAATTTTGCACCGTCTGGCGTGTTGTTGCACCGCCTTGGCCAGCATTGACTTGAAACCGCCACCGCCGAGCAGCGCGCCCTCAAGATGAATGTACAGCTCCTTTTGGGCCAGCACACCCAGCCAGGCCAGGAAAGACTGTTCACTCTCGCCCTCGACCGCCACAAAGAACCGCGCCCGCTTTTGAATCGTTGGGGCGGCCATACGTCAGCCGATGTGGGGCACGGCCCCAAGTTCGCCCGATAGATATTTTCTCATCAGGCTCGGCTCGCGGCGAAGTCCCTTGATTTCGCGTGCGCCATAAATGTGCGTGGGTTTGCCGCTCGGCTTTTCCGAAAAAAACACCTGTTCCTTTTCCAATTGGTCAAGAATCGCTGGATTGTGCGCCGTGAACAGCAGTTGCGCCCCCTTGGGATTGCGCTCCTTGTCGTAAAACCAGCGGAAAAGTTCCGGCACCAGCAGCGAGTGAATATCCGCGTCCATTTCATCAATCACCGCCACCCCGCCGATATCCAGCGCATATTGTAAGAGCGGAAAAATCTCGATAAACCGCCGCGTTCCCATTGATTCCTGTGCCAGCACGATGTCACAATCCAGTCCGAAATGCTTGAACGTCGCAATGGGGCCGGTGTTTCCAGGATGAATCTTCATTTCTTCCAGGCCCAAATCAAGGCGGCTAAGTTCTCGGTTCAATCGTTTGAGAAAGTCCGGATTTTGCGCATAGAACGACAGGGCATTGTTGATTACACCATGCGCCTTGTCCAGGCCAACGATATTCGTTTGCAGCCCCCGCAGCGACAAAATGAAATCACTGGAAATTTTATGATTCAATTGCGCCAGTGTGCTGATCACACTCGCATTTGCGCGGATGCTTTGAATTCGCGAATCGCCTCCCGTTAGGCCGAACTCCCGGCCAAAAGTGAACTTTTGCTGCTGCCGCTCAAAAATTCTGCGGAATTTTCCATTCGGTGCGTAGGACAGCGATTCGTAATTTACTTCGCTGCCAAACTTGTTTGGCTCATTGGCGATGCGCAATTCATACCGGAATACTGCGGGCGGTGCGTTTTCAGCAAGCCGGCTGTCGTATTCGATGACGATTTTGCTTGGTAGATTCCACCAATTATTGTGGGCATACGGGTTGAAATACGGAATGGCAGTGTTTGGCGGCAGGGCAAAACTATGCTGCACAAACCATGCGGTGGTGGAAATGGCGCGTAACACCGTGGACTTGCCCGAGGCGTTTGGCCCGTAAATGCCGACAATCAGCGGCAAACGTTGACCGGAAACAGCCGACGAATCTCGGAAACAGCCCAAGTCCGGCGCATTGGCAGGTACCCGGAAATTCAACTCCTGACTGTCCGCCACCGAGAAAAAGTTTTCTATGGCGATGCTGTGTATCATACATGGCAAGTTTGCATGTTTTTCGTCAAAGTCCAATCAAAAATAACGTTGTAAAACATTTAATATGTTAATTCGACATGAAAACGACCGCCGTCGCTTAGATCGTAACCTGGCGCTACAGCTTTGATGGAAATGACCTAAAGGCAAGCAAGACAACTTCAGGAATACTTCGGGGCTGGTTCAACTACGGATTGAGATGCCGCTCCGCCGCGCTCCGGTCATTTCAATTCTTTGTCGATTAGGCTTAATTTCGTGAAAGTGATACGTCCAGCAACGCTCGGCTGGCCAAAAACCATCCGACGCTCAGTGATGAAGTGTGGCACAAACATCTCTATATTGCTCGATGGTAGTGCTTCTCGTTTCTGCGTGACGAGCAGCATTCCGTCCGTCATCACTCGCCAGTATGCCTCACGTGTTCGCTTAGTCGGTGCATTGGTGCTGGCGCATGTCCATCGCCCGTCAGGATGAAACGTCACCAGATAAAATGGTCCCTCGGGAGAGTATTTATCACACCACCATGCACCGACGATATGCCCCTGCACTTCAGCAGCGGAAACCTTTTGGCGCATGTCCTGATAAGCGCAGCCGCTCATCAACAGCACGAGCAGAGGCAGGATTCTTACTAGCTGGTTCATTGAAGTTCTGGTCAAGCTACCGCCCGTTCGTGTAGCCGGAATGCGTTGTTACGTTTTTCGACTTTTTGTAAAAAATTCATATCCAAGGGAATTGCCTCTGGATACACAACCGCCAGTCATGGATCAACCTTATTCAATTCAGTCGCGTCACCGCGCCGGGGAAAATGCGGCAAAAGCTATCTCCCGGCGTTTCAGACTTAAAAATCCCCCAGCGGCCGGCCAGACAGGCTTGTAGGGCCAATCGGTGTTGGCTCCAGTGACTGGTGAGGCGTTGCGGTTGCTGGGAAGCGGCGTTGCATAAGCATTTCAATGCAGCTTTTCACCGCGCTTCAGCATCGCCACAAAGTCTGCGATCCGCTTGCGGCGGGTTTCGGGTTTTTTGGCGGTGGTGATGCGGAAGAAAAAACCATGGCGTTGGGTTTTGTTCAGGGTAAAGAAGAAACCTTTGGCCTCGGGCTCTCGCTCCAGAGCAGTCAGAAAATCCTCCGGCATCTCGGCGGTGCTGCAACTGTGGTAGGCGGCTTCCCAACGGCCATCGGCTTTGGCGGTCGCTACGGCAGCGAGTCCGGCGGGTTTCATTCGGCCCTCTTTTTCAAGTCGTGCCACATGGCCGACGTTGATCTTCGACCAGAGACTGCGTCTGCCTCGTGGGGTGAACTTTTGCAGAAAGGCCGTTTCAGCAAAGGTTTTTTTCTGGCCGTCGATCCAGCCAAAACAAAGTGCTTCGTCCAAGGCTTCCGCATAGGTTACCGTGGGAATGCCGCTGGCCTTTTTGGCAATCTTTAACCAAATGCCAGGATGCCCGGCATGATGCCGTGTAAGCCAATGGCGAAACTTGGCGGCAGATACAAAGGCAATGATGGGCTGTTCGGGCATAGCTGAGGCTCTCACGGTGTGCGTCGCGAAGCCAAACGAAAAAAGCTGCGCCACCGCCGACCCGCGACGTGAACCGCGAAGCGGAACTGAGACACCCAACCGGCGTTGTGGGCAGTGATCTGGTTGGGCATCATCATTTCACCAGCCCCCCCCCTTCTTACAGTTGCGGAACCGCGCCAATAAAATGGCCGAAACACTTACACTCATGGGGATACCAGCAACCAGAGCCCAAGCCAGTATAAAACCCCCAGAATCGGGAGACCCATCCAATGAAAAGAAATACACCAGCAGCACTGTAGTGAGAACTCCAGCAACTAAAGCCGCTGCTGCCACAAGAACACACGATCGAAGATAGCCTAGTGCCGCCGGAATCAGAGCTCCCAAGGCCAAGAGCGCGGAAAGAATTACGGCACTCGCCGTCAGAGTCAAAAGACCAACAGGCGGTTCGATCGTTGCCACCAAGATGCTCATGTCTCAATTGAACAACATGCAGCACGTGTCAGCGAGCGGTCAAAACCAGCCAGTGGAGAGCGAATGAAAACCAGCCACTTTGAGGAACGCATTGCGTTGCGTGCCGTCGGTACGGCACACAGACGCGGTGAATATACTCAACGTGAGCTTACAGCATTCCATAACGACTTTGGCAGCGAACGGCTGGTCGCGGCGACGGATCGCCCGGGAACTGGACATTGACCGGGAGACGGTGGGGCGGCATTTGCGCTTGGCGGATGCAAAACCAGCCAAAGGGCTCACCGGCGCGCCGCCTGATCCGGCGGCAAACCCAGCCATTCCGCGCACCGGCTCGGAGCCGGAACCAGATTCAAAACCGGCCATTCCGCGCACCGGGAGTTTGGCCGCAGGCCGGCAAAGTTTATGCGCGCCGTTGGCGGCGGTCATTGAAGCGGCGGTACAGGCGGGGCTCTCGGCCCAACGGATCTATCAGGACCTGGTTGGTGAGCATGCGTTCGGCGGTGGTTATCATTCCGTCCAGCGGTTCGTGCGCCAGTTGCTGGCGCGGCAACCCGTGCCCTTTGTGCGGATGGAAGTGGCTCCCGGGGCCGAAGCCCAGGTGGATTTTGGCCAGGGGGCATGGGTGCTGGTGGACGGCAAACGCAAGCGCCCCCATTTCTTTCGGGTGGTCCTCAGCCATTCGCGCAAAGGCTACAGCGAAGTGGTCTGGCAGCAGACGACCGAGAGTTTTATCCGGTGTCTGGAGAATGCGTTCCGTTACTTCGGCGGCGTGCCCCGCACGTTGATCATCGACAACCTGCGGGCGGCGGTGACGCGGGCCGACTGGTATGATCCGGAACTCAACGTCAAGGTGGAGGAGTTCTGTCGCCACTATGGGACGGTGATGTTGCCGACACGTCCAGCCATGCCGCGGCACAAAGGCAAAATCGAATCGGGCATCAATTACGGGCAGGAAAATGCGCTCAAAGGCCGGAGTTTCACGAGCCTGTCGGTCCAAAATCTTTATCTGTCGGAGTGGGAAAGCGGGGTGGCCGACACCCGCATTCACGGGACCACGCGCCAGCAGGTTGGCAAGGTCTTCCAGGAAGTGGAACGGGCCAGACTGCTGCCCCTGCCGGCGGGTTTGTTTCCGGTCTTTGAAGAGGCACCGCGCACGGTGCATCGGGACGGCTACATCGAGTTGCTGCGGGCTTATTATTCCGTGCCGCCGGAATATGTGGGGCGGCAGGTCTGGGCGCGCTGGGAGTCCCGCTTGCTCCGGGTGTTCAACCAACGCCGGGAAGTCATCGCCGTCCATGTGCTGGCCGAACCGGGACAGTTCACCACCGACCCGACCCATCTGCATTCCCCTTACCGCCACGTGGTCCAGCAAAGTCTGGATCAGTTGCTGGATCGAGCGCGGTTGATTGGCCCGCAGACGGGCAGTTGGGCCGAAGCCATGGTGCAGCAACGCGGCCCCATCGGCACCCGCGTCTTGCATGGCCTCTTGGCGCTGGCGCAGAAGCATCCCGCCAAAACCTTGGAAAATGCCACCCAAAAGGCGTTGCATCATGGCACCTGGCGCTTGCGCGATTTGCGCACCTTGCTCGCCCAGACCGCCACCTCGCCCCAACTGGACTTTCTGGAAACGCATCCGCTGATCCGCAACCTCGACACGTACCGCGACTGTGTGCCCGACTGCTTTAGTTCCACCC
>Ga0302322_100001080_pt1 | contig 22093 bp, 18 predicted proteins | sample Fen_T0_2_FD_203757 | JGI IMG/M metagenome (GOLD analysis project Ga0302322, IMG submission 203757) | Peat permafrost microbial communities from Stordalen Mire near Abisko, Sweden - Fen_T0_2 | ecosystem: Environmental > Terrestrial > Soil > Wetlands > Permafrost | place: Sweden: Abisko...
CGCCGCCCGGCGCGGGCTCCACGCCCGCCATCCCGAGCTCCTCGACCGGGATGGGCGCGTAGCGATCGGGGTCGAAGCGGTCGATGGCGGAGTACCGCCAGATCTCCTCGGTGGACGAGGGCCACGTGAGGTCGGTCAGTCGCTCGGCGGCGTCGGCGCGACGGTCGGCCAGCCACTGGGGGCCGCCGAGCGCCCGCGAGGCATCGGTGGTGAACGAGGTCATCGGCAGGTCATCGGCTGGTCATCGGTGGCGGCTGGTGGGCGGTGGCGTCAGCCGACCGCGCCCTCCATGTTGAGCTCGATGAGGCGGGACAGCTCGACGGCGTACTCCATCGGCAGCGTCTTGGTGATGGGCTCGATGAACCCGTTGACGATCATCGCCGTGGCCTGCTGCTCGTCGAGGCCGCGGCTCATCAGGTAGAAGAGCTGGTCGTCGCCGACCTTCGAGACCGTGGCCTCGTGGCCGACGCGCGCGTCCTGCTCCTCGATCTCCATGTACGGATAGGTGTCGGACCGGCTGTGCTCGTCGAGGATGAGCGCGTCGCAGCGCACGTGGCTCTTCACGCCGTACGCGCCGGGCTCCACGCGCACGAGACCGCGGTAGGTGGTGCGGCCGCCGTCCTTGGAGATCGACTTCGAGTCGATGATCGACGTGGTCTCCGGCGCCGCGTGGGTCATCTTGGCGCCCGCGTCCTGGTGCTGGCCCGCACCCGCGTACGCGACCGAGAGCACCTCGCCGTGCGCCTTGGGGCCGGTCATCACCACCGCCGGGTACTTCATCGTGAGCTTCGAGCCGAGGTTGCCGTCGATCCACTCGACGGTTGCCTCGGTCTCCGCCCGCGCCCGCTTGGTGACGAGGTTGTAGACGTTGGGCGACCAGTTCTGGATCGTGGTGTAGCGAATGCGCGCGCCAGGCTTCGCGATCAGCTCCACCACGGCGCTGTGCAGCGAGTCGGTGCTGTACACCGGCGCCGAGCACCCCTCGACGTAGTGCACCGACGCGCCTTCGTCGGCGATGATCAGCGTGCGCTCGAACTGCCCGGCGTTCTCGGCGTTGATGCGGAAGTACGCCTGCAACGGCATGTCGACGTGCACGCCCGGCGGCACATATATGAAGCTGCCGCCACTCCATACGGCGGAGTTGAGCGCGGCGAACTTGTTGTCGCCGGGAGGGATCACCGTGCCGAGGTACCTCTGGACGATCTCCGGGTAGTCGCGCAGCGCGCTGTCCATGTCGGTGAAGAGCACGCCCATCGCCGCGAGGTCGTCACGGTTCTTGTGGTATACGACCTCGCTGTTGTGCACCACGAAGCCTTCGGCCACGAAATTGTGGTGACCGACGACCTCGATGTCGTAGGTGTCCTCCACGCCGACCGACGTGATCGAGTCGACCTTCACGAAGCCGAGCATCTCGCTCGTGTGTGCAGTGAACGTCGTGCCCTTCGCCGTGCGGTAGGTGTGACCGTACTGACGCCGGTGCAGTCGCGCAGCACGCTTGGGCGAACGGCACGGCAGACGGTCGAACCGACCGCTCAGGTGCAGCTGGTACGCCGTCAACGTGCGGTCGGTGTCGAATGGATGCCGATTCGAGACCTCGATCACCCGGCTCGAGCGGATGCCGCACAGCGCCAGCAGCTGCTTGGTGTCGTCGAGCATCGCTGCGTTGGCGCTCGTGATGACGACGTCACGATTCTTCGGATGGTCCCGCACGTACCCGTCGGCATCCACGTAGCCGGCAACGAACGCGAGTCGCTGGGCCAATGGGAGGCCGAACATCCAGTCGGGGATTCTCTTGGTGTGGGCCGTCCCGCCGAGACCATTGAGCGCTACGAACTCAGCCAACGCCGCGGTGCCGCGGCCCGTGAGCCGCTGCCGGTCGGCAGCGAGCGCGAGCTCGATACCGAACAGCTCACCGGTGACGCGCACGATCTCGCCGACGAGGTCGGTGTCGGCGGCGTCGACCGCGATCTCCACACTCAGGTACTCGCCGCGGCGGTGGACGTAGCCGTCCCCGATGTACAGCCCCGCCCACCAGCAGAGATCCTCTGAGGTCATGCGGGGGAACTGGGCACCTCCGTCATGCGTGGGCAGGTGCAGCGGCGCGCCCGCCCCGAACTCGGGGAGATCGGTGGCGATCCCGACAAGATCGCCGACCCGCAGCTCGTCGACCGGCACCCACTGCGCGCGATAGCGCGCACGCTGACGGCCCGGCTTGCGCTCGTCGCGCAGCACGTAGAAGGGGTGGTTTCCCGAGGCACCGATGACCGCGCCCCGCGCCCGGATCTCGAAGACCTCCTTCTCACCCGAGCACGCTGCGCCCACGACGCGCGACACCACGATCCCCTTCGTCGCCTCGTCGAGCGAGAACACGGCATCGCCCGGCGCGAGCTCCTTGATCGTCCGCATGCCCTCCGTCGTCCACACTCGCGTTGAGCCTCGAAGGCACTCGTACTGCGCGGTGACGCCGGCGAGGAACTTGCGCTCGGCCTCGGGGATCCCGAGCCGCTCGTAGGTGTTCTTCATGTCCTCGGGCAGCATGTCCCAGTCGGAGACCTGCTTGTCGATGGGCTTGATGTAATAGAAGATGTCGTCGAAGTCGATGTCGGGCATGTTCTTGGCGAACCACTCGAGCATCGGCTTCTTCTCGAACCGCTTCAGCGCGTTCAGCCGGAACTTGGTCATCCACGCCGGCTCGCTCTTGTGGTGCGAGATGTCCTTGACGACGTCCTCGTTGATGCCCTTCTTCGGCTTGTAGACGTAGTCGTCCTGGGTGTCGGACCACCCGAGCTTGTACTTGCCGAGATCGATGCCGCTGACAGCCATGAGGCGCTCCGGACGATTCGAGGGAGGCGATCGGAAAGGCCGGTGGCGGGGGCGCCGCCGGGATTTCCACTACGCCGATAGTAACAATTATCGGCGTCCCCGGACAATCCCGGTACCAGTGGTCGACGGTGAGCGACGCCCCTCGGGGGTCAGCGCACGGAGGCCGACGACGCCGCGGGCTTCGTCGTGGTGGTGGGGGTGCTCGGGGTCGGCGAGGCCGTGCCGCCGGTGTTGAGCTGCTGCTGGGCCTGGGCCACGAGGTCCTGGGCCTGCTTGACCAGCGTCTGGTAGCGGCCGAGGTCACCCGCCCGCAACGCCGCCTCGGCGTCGGTGAACTTCTGGGCCGCCTGGGCGAGGAGGCTCTCCACGGTGCCCGGCGTGGACGGCGTGGACGGCGTGGACGGGGTCGAAGGCGTGGACGGGAGCCCCCCGGCGGCGGGGAAGAGCGTCGCGAGGGCATCGTTCACCGTCGGGGCGAGGATGGGGTCACGGCCCTGCGCGAACACGGCGACGAACTGGTACACGGGGAACCGCGCCGATCCCTGGTTCTCCACGTAGATCGGCTGGACGTAGATGATCGAGTTCCCGACCGGGATGAGCTGCACGCTCCCCCGGATCAGCGACGAGCCCTGTTGGTCGAGCAGGGTGAAGCGTGACGCGATCGTCGCGTCCTGGTTGATCTTCAGCGCGGCCTGCACCGGGCCGTCGACGAGCTGGCCCTGGGGCATCACGAACGACTCGATCTGTCCGTAGTTGCGGCGGTCGGCCTTCGCGGTGAGGAACGACACCAGCCGCAGCTGCTGGTTGTTCTGCGACACCGGCACGAACGACTGGATCATCAGGAAGCTCTCGCGGTCGTCACCGGGGAGCCGGATGTAGAGGTTGTACGGGTCCTGGCGCTTCGACGTGGCCCGGATCGCCGGCGCACGGCTGCCACTGCTCGAGGTGTCGGAGTTCGGCGTCGCGACCGACGTGGTGCCGGTGATCGCCTCGTTGGGGTCGGGTGAGATCAGCCACCGCTCCGAGCCCTGGAAGAACCGGCGCGGCTCGACCACGTGGTAGGTGGCGTACACGTCGGTCTGCATCCGGAAGAGGTCCTCCGGGTAGCGGAGGTGGTCCTTGAGCGCGTCGGGCATCTTCGAGAAGTCCGTGAACAGCCCGGGGAACGCCTTGCCCCAGGCCTCGATGATCGGGTCGGGGTTCTCCTTGGTGTCGATCACGTAGAACTTGACGGTGCCGTTGTACGCGTCGATCGTGGCCTTCACCGAGTTGCGCACGTAGTTGACGCGGCCGGTGATGCCGCCGACGCCCGACAGGTACTGGGAGTACGGGTACTTCGACGTGGCGGTGTACGCGTCGAAGACCCACTGCGTGCGCCCGTCGATCACCACCGGGTACGGGTCGGTGTCGAAGCGCAGGAACGGGGCGAGCTTCTGGACGCGGGCGCGGATCGACCGGTACATGATGATCTTCGACTGCGGCCGGATCTGACCGGACACGAGCAGGTTCACGTCGTTGAAGCGCAGCGCGAACGCCGCCCGCCGGACGAATCCGCCCAAGCCGACGCCGTCGTCACCGCGGTAGCGCGTGAGCGAGTCGCGAACTCCCTGGCGCGGGTAGTTGAACTCGGGCTGCTTCGCCCCGACGATCACGTACCCGCCCTGCTGCTCACCGAAGTAGATCTGGGCGCCGCGGGCCGTGACCCCGATCCCCTGGTCCTGCACCGGGATGTCGCTGGCGAAGAAGTTGGGGCCGCCCTGGTTCGCCTGGTTCATCGGCGACGCGATCACGCCGTACCCGTGCGTGTAGACGATCTTCTCGTTGATCCACGACTGCGACGGCAGCGCGGTGCCGTCGACCTCGCGCAGCGACGCGGCCGTCTGCACGACCTCGCTGTCGATCTGGTACCGGTCGACGTCGACGTCGTCGACCTTGTAGTAGGTCTGGAGCTCCTGGACCTGCCCGTACACCGCTTGGAGCACGGTGGGGTCCCAGAGGCGGGCGTTGTCGATGGTGGTCTTGTTGGCCTGGACGACCGCGGGCGTGAGCTCCTGCGTGTAGTCGTAGTTGCGCGGCTCGATCCTCGAGAGCCCGAACGCGTCGCGCGTCGCCGAGATGTTGCGCGCGATGTACCTGCGCTCCTTGGCGAACTCGTTCGGGTTCACCCGGAACTGCTGGATCAACGTGGGGTAGATCGTGCCGACGACGATCGACACGAAGCCCCACAGGCCGACCGCGATGATCGGCAGGACCCAGCCGCGCCGCCAGATGTTCCAGAGGAACAGCGCCGCGGCCACGACGGAGATGAAGATCAGGAGGTTGAGCGCGGGGAGCTCGGCCTTGACCTGCGTGTACCCCGCGCCGTCGACCGCGCCCTTGGTGGAGAAGTTCAGCTCGAAGCGAGCGTAGTAGTACTCCGCGGTCTTCACCAGCGCCATCACGGCAAGGATCACCGAGAGGTGCGCCTTCACCTGCGGCGTGACGCGCTGGGTGGTGCTCTGGAAGCGGATGCCGCCGTTGAGGTAGTAGGCGACCGCGGTGACGAGCAGGACGATGACCAGGCCCGCGAACAGCCAGTCGATCATGAAGCGGATGAACGGCAGCTCGAAGACGTAGAAGCCGATGTCCCTGTGGAACTGCGGGTCGGTCTTGTTGAAGTCGACCCGGTTCGTGAAGAGGATCCACTCCTTCCACTGCGCCGAGACACCGATGCCGGCGATCAGCGCGAAGAAGACCGCGACCCCGGCCCGGATGCGGCCGGTGTACCGCTCGGTGGCCTGGCGGTACCGGGTGACCATCTCGTCTTCGGGCGTCATCGGCCCCACCCGCAGCCGCGGCGCGAGTCGGTCGGCGATGATCAGGTTCCCCAGCATGATCACGAAGAACACCACCGTGAACACGAGGGCGGGCACGATCTTGGCCACGAGGAGCCGGCCCCAGGTTCCCTCCTGGCCCACGGACTTGAACCACAAGTAGTCGGTGTAGAAGCCGGCCAGGCCGCGCAGGCTGAACAGCAGCACGAGCAGGGCGACGACGATCGCGATCATCCATCCCCGGACGCGGAAGCGCCGGCGCTCGTACTGAGGAACGCGCATCGGCGGTCAGGCTAGTGGGCGGGCCGGAGCCCTCCACCGTCGCCCCTCAGGACCGGGCGGGGACCACCAGGCACCGGCAGCCGGCATGCGCCGGCGGGCAGGATTGTCCGGTCGGGAACGGCCGGCCCTTGCCGGTGGGCTCCAGCGCGTTGTCGTCGGCGTCGGGGCACTGCTCGATCTCCGCGGGCACCCAACGCAGCAGTGTGCCGTCGGGCGTGGCGTCGAACACGCCCCGGACGAACGCCCACGCCGCGAGGTCGCCCAACGCGGCCTCGAGGTCCTGGCCCCGCCACTCGCGGTACCGGGCGCCCACCGCGCTCGCGATCGCGCGCTGGAGGTCGGGCAGGCTTCCGTAGGGGCCCTCCCGATCCGCCGCCTCGAGCGATGCCGCCACCCGTTCGCGCAACGGCAGCACGAGGAGCCCCACCAGCTGGGGGACGAGGTTCGGCGGCGCCGGCCGGGTCCGTCCGCCCCCGAGCACCCGGCCCGCGGCGTAGAGATCGTCGACGGCCGGGCGGAACACCTCCGCCCACTGCGCGAGCTGCTCGGTCTCGTCGGGCAGTGCGGCCAGGAGCTCGCCCTTGCCCTTCTGACGGCGAGCGGTGTCGAGCAGCTCGTTCTGCTCGTCCTGGAGCAGGCGCTTCACCTTCGGCGCGAGCGCGGCCACCGCGGTGCCGACCGCGGCATCACGGCGACGGCGGAGCGCGGCGTCGTCGAGCGTGGCGGACTCCGCGACGGAGAACACCGGCCAGTGGGGCTCCGGCTCGACCGGCTCGGGCTCGATCAGGTCGACCGCGACGATCGTGTACTCGGCCGCCTCGTCGAGCGCGGCCGGGGCGGCCGGCGCGGCCACTGCGACGACCTCGACGACCTCGACGACCTCGACCTCGGTCTCGGCGGGTTCCTCCGGTTCCACGGCCTCGTCGCGGATCTTGGCGAACAGGTTCCCGAGCGGGTCGCCGCTCATCGGCGGTTCCGGGTGCTCGTGCGGGGCCTCGTCACTCCCGGAATGCTATTGGGCCGCCCCGGCCGGGGCCGCGATGGACGCGCCCCCGTTGGCGGCGAGGGCGGCCAGGGCGTCGTCGATCGTGCGCACCCCCACCACCTTCATGTCCCCGGCCCGGGCCCTGGCGTCCTTCACCTCGGCCTGGGGGACGATCATGAGCTCGGCCCCGGCCCGGCGTGCGGTGACCGCCTTCTGGGCCACCCCGCCGACGGGGCCGACGGTCCCGTCCTCGAGGATCGTCCCGGTGACGGCGACGTCACGCGGGCCGGTGAGGTCTCCCGGCGTGAGGTCGTCGATGATGGCCAGCGAGAACGCGAGCCCCGCCGAGGGCCCACTCACGCGCGCGGTGTCGATCTTCACGTCGATCGGGATTCGGTGGCGGCGGTCGGTCTGCGTGATGATCCCCGCGTACGACGCACCCTCACGCTCCCCCAGCTTCACGCGGACGTCTCGGCGAGCGCCGTCGCGCTCGACCCCGAACACGAGGGTGTCGCCGGGCGCGTGCGCGACGATCAACGGCCGGACCTCGTCGGCCGACGTGACCGGTGTGCCGTCGACCGAGGTGATCACGTCGCCGAGCTGGAGGCGACCGTCGGACGGCCCGTCGCACAGCACGTCGACGACCTGGACGCGGCTCGGCTCGTCGGGCACGTCGTAGCCGAGGCGGCGCAGCGCCACCGTCTTCGCGACGTCCTGGGACTGCGCCATCTCGTCGACCGAGAGTCGGGCGCTCTCGGCGTAGCCCGCACAGCCGATGACCGCCTGGCGCTTCTCGACCGCGGTGTCGTCGTCGAGCTTCGCGAAGAGATAGCGGTAGAGGTTGGGGTCTCGGGTGCTCACCGCAACGGTGAGGAACAGCAGGTCGCCGTCGTGGCGGTAGGTCGTGGCGCCGTCGACCTGGAGCACGGTCTCGTCGAGGGGGGTCGCGTCACCCGGGGAGATGATCACGTAGGGCACGTGGATGAACGCCGCCGCGGCGAGAGCCCCGAGCACGACCATGGTGACGATCCCGGCGACCCACGGCGCCCACCCGTGGCGGCGGGGCGGGGCGGGCCCGTCCCCGACCGGACGCGCGTCGGCACCGGGCGGGGGACCCGAGGGTGCCGAAGGCCCCGGAGGGGCGGCGAGATCTTCGTGCATGCAGTGCCGAATCGCCTAGTTTCGGAGCCGGCACGCACCCGCGCCAGCCGAGGAGCATCCAGAGTGCCATGAGCTGGTACCCCACCGATACGCAGGCCAAAGAGCCGCACATCGCGGTGAAGACCGCCCGCAAGGTGTCCGCCCTCGTTCGCTGGGTGGTGCTGGTGGTCGTCGCGGGCCTTGCGATCGCGGCCCTCGTCGGGCTGGGCGTCTCCGCCATCCTCACCGCGATCCAGAACGGCAACTAGGCCCCCGCGCCCTAGCGTGGCGCCGATGACGACCGGAACCGCGGCGCGCATCGCCGCACTCGGCCTCGGCGGCCCGCTGCGGGCCGATGCCCTCGCCGAGGTGCGGACCGCGCTCGACGACACCGACCCGCGGGTGCGCGCCGCGGCCGTGGGCGCGCTCGTCCGGGCCAGCCCCGTCCGGGTGGCGGCCCCCGCCTGGGCCGCGGCCGCGGCAGACGTCGATCCCGCGGTGCGACGGCGGGTCGCCGACCTCGCGCCCGCACTCGCGAACCGGCGTCGCGGACCCGACCCCGACGCGGACGCGGTGCTCGTCGGGCTGCTCGGCGACCGCGACGTGACGGTGGTGGAAGCGGCGGCGTGGGCCCTGGGCGAACGTGGCCCCGACGCCGGGCCCGCGACGGTCGACGCGCTGCGCGCCACCGCGACCGAGCACGCCGACGCCCTCGCACGCGAGGCTGCGGTCGCTGCGCTCGGAGCGATCGGCGATCCCGCGGGCCTCGATGCCGTGCTCGCGGCGTGCGCCGACAAGCCCGCCGTCCGACGACGCGCGGTGCTCGCGCTCGCACCGTTCACCGGTCCCGCGGTCGACGCCGCGATCGCGGCTGCGCTCGACGACCGCGATTGGCAGGTGCGTCAGGCGGCCGAGGACCTGCAGGCCGCCGAGAGCGACTAACGCGACGTGCGGTCCATGAACATGTCGCGGAGCCGGTCGAAGCTCTCGAGGCAACGCCCCGCACCGAGCACGACGGTCTCGAGCGGCATGTCGACCATCCGCACGGGCACACCGGTCTCGCGCGCGATGAGACGATCGAGGCCGCGCAGCATCGCACCGCCGCCCACGAGGTGGATGCCCACTTCGAGGAGGTCTTGCCCGAGCTCGGGCGGCGTCTCGGCCAGCGCCTGGATCACCGCGTGCAGCACGGCCTGAACGGGCTCCGCGATCGCCTCGCGGATCTCCTCGGGCTCGAGCACGACCGTTCGCGGCATGCCGCTCATCAAGTCGCGGCCGCGCACCTCGGCCTTGAACTCCTCGGGCGTGGGATAGGCCGACCCGATCGCGAGCTTCACCTCTTCCGCGGTGCGCTCACCCACCGCGACGTTGTGCACGCGCCGCAGATGGGCCTGGATCGCGTGGTCCAGGTCGAACCCGCCGACGCGCACGGCGCGCAACGCGACGATGCCGCCGAGCGAGATCACCGCGACCTCGCTCGTGCCACCGCCGATGTCGACGACCATGCTGCCGAGCGGCTCGTGGATCGGCAGCCCGGCGCCGATCGCCGCGGCCATGGGCTGCTCGATGAGATAGGTCTGCGAGGCGCCCGCGCGACGGGTGGCCTCGAGCACCGCCCGTTGCTCGACGTGGGTGATCCCCGAGGGTACGCAGACGAGGACGCGGGCCCGTTGGAGCCGGTTGACCCCGGAGCGCTCGAAGATCAGCCGGATCAGGCGCTGGGTGATCTCGAAGTCGGTGATCGCACCGCCGCGCAGCGGGCGGACGGCCACGATGTGGCCGGGCGTGCGGCCGATCATGTGCCAGGCCTGGTTCCCCATGGCCAGCACGTCCTGGGTGCGGCTGTTGAGCGCGATGACGGTCGGCTCGAACAGGATGATCCCACGGCCGCGGGCGTAGACGAGCGTGTTGGCGGTCCCGAGGTCGATGGCGAGGTCGAGGGGCACGGTCGTATCCGCTCAGACCAGCTTCGGTTCGCCGGGAGCGAGCCTCGGCGAGGGACCCATCGTGTGGACCGAACGGACGGGGTTCGCGGCAGCCGACCACTCGGTGCCGCCGGAGTGGTGCTCCTGCTTCCAGATCGGCACAGCCTCCTTGAGGGTGTCGATCGCGAAGCGGGCGGCCTCGAAGGCCTCGGCTCGGTGCGGGGTGGCCGCAACGACGAGCACCGACGCATCGGACAGGGGCACGTCGCCGAGGCGGTGCAGCAGCACGAGCCGCTCGACGTCGGGCCAACGGCGCCGGGTCTGCGCCGCGATCTGCTGCAGGCGGTCGACCGCCTTGTCCTCGTACGCCTCGTAGGTGAGGGCGGTGACGCCGTCGCGGCCCTCGGCGTGGTCGCGCACGACCCCGAGGAAGCACACGACCCCGCCCGAGCGCGCCGTCGTGGCCCAGACGGTGGCCGTCTCGGTCGGGAGGGGCTCGTGCGTCAGGCCGATCCAGTCGTCGCCGACGCGGGGAGGGGTGACCACCACGCCGAGCATCGTAGTGACCAGGGCGCGAACCCTGCCCGGGCAGGCAGCCGCGTACGGAGCGCAGCGACGGGAGCAGCCGAGCGAGCGCCCGCGGAGCGCCTTCACCCGAGCCCCACGAAACCGGCCGGACCGCGCCCCGCCCCGGCAATCGGCGCTCCGCAGCGAGCGAGGCCATCATGACGGAGCACCCCGCAGCGAGCGAGGCCGTCGTGATGGAGAGCGAGGCCAAAGTCGGGTTGCCCGTCGTTACACTTCGGGCATGCCCGCTGACGACGACGAAGCGAGCGGGCCGCCGCCGCATCCGCTCGACCGGGTCTGGTTCCACCCCTCGGAGCTCGGGGCCGCCGCCGGATCGGTGGGGGCGCTGCGGCCACAGCCGGCCCCGCCCCGCCTGTGGCTGGTGGCCGCCCTCGCACTGCTCGTGGGCATCAGCGGCACCCTGGGGATCGTCACCGCCGTGGGCGGCTTCAGCGACCGCACCACGGCGAGCTCCCCCGCCGCCCGGGTCGTCAACGCGCCGCTGGTCGACCCCGACGCCGTGGCCACCCTGGTCACCAGCGTCGGCCGCAGCATCGTCACGATCTCGGTCACGCCCGCCCAGGGCGGCGACCCCACCTGGACCGGGTCCGGCGTCGTCGTCCGGGCCGGCCGGGTGCTCACCGCCGCCCACCTCCTCGGGAGCTCCGGGACCCCGTCGGTGATCACGGTCGGCGGCCAGGTGGGCACCGTCGAGGTGCTCGGGGTCGACCCCGAGACCGACCTCGCCCTGCTCAAGGTCGAGGGGGCCGACCTCGTGCCGGCCCGTCTCGCCACCGGTGACGGCCTCCGCATCGGCCAGAGCGTGGCCGCCCTCGCGGCCGGGCCCGCCCCCGACCGGTGGGTCACCGCCGGGGTGATCTCGGGCATGAACCGCATGGGCACCCTCGCCGGTGGGATCCAGGGCGTGGCCCTCCTCGAGACCGACGCCCGCTTCGACGACACCGCCGCGGGCGGCGCCCTCCTCGACTCCACGGGCGCCGTGATCGGGATCCTCACCGGCCCCGAGCACGCCGCGGTGCCGATCGACGTCGCCCGCGACGTCGTGGCCCAGCTCGAGCTCAACGGTCGGGCCGCGCACGGCTGGACCGGAATCCTCGGCGTCGACGCCCTCGACCGCTCCGGTGGCGGCGTGCGGATCCGGGCCATCGTCCCGGGAAGCCCCGCGGAGGCCGCCGGGCTCCAGCTCGACGATGTCGTGCTCGCCGTGGGCGACGTCGACGTCGGCAACGTCGGTGAGCTCGTCGCCTCGGTGCGGCGACTCAAGCCAGGTGATCCCGTGGAGATGACGGTGATCCGGGCGACGAAACGGATCAAGGTCCCGGTCGCCCTGGGCGCCAGCGTCGCGGCGCCCGCCGACTGGCTCGTCGTCGCCTGAGGCGGCGCCGCTCCCCGGCTCGTAGGCTGGACTCGATGAGCGACCACGACACCGAACTCGACGATCTCGACCGGGCGCTCCTCAACGCCCTCCAGTGGGACTTCCCCGTCGACCCCCGGCCGTACGCCACGCTGGCCGAGCGGCTCGGCACCACCGAGGACGACGTGTGCGCGCGCGTCACCCGGGTGAAGGAGCAGGGCGTCCTCCGTCAGCTCTCCGCGATCTTCGACACCCGCGCGCTGGGATACGGCTCGTCATTGGTCGCGGCCAAGGTCGATCCCGACCACATCGACGCCGCCGCCGAGGTGATCAGCCAGCACCCCGGCGTGAGCCACAACTACAAGCGCAACCACGACTACAACCTCTGGTACACGCTTGCCGTGCCGCCGGGTGCGTCGCTCGACGAGCACCTCGACGTGTTGCACCGCGATTCGGGTTCGCTCGTCACCCGCAAGCTCCCCACGCTCACGCTCTACAAGATCGGCGTGAAGCTCGACATGACGGGCAACACCGCAGCCGACGCCCGCTCCGAGGTGCTCGAGCACGAACGCCCGGAACGCCGTCCCGACATGGTGGCGCCCGTCCTGTCGGCGGCCGAGGTCGCGACGATCCGCGTCGTGCAGGAGGACCTGCCCCTCACCACCCGCCCGTTCGCGGTGCAGGCCGAGGCCGTGGGCGTGAGCGAGGACGAGCTCCTCGGGATCCTCGCCTCGTTCAAGGAGCGCAAGCTGATGCGGCGCTTCGCCGCGGTGATGAACCACCGCTCCGCCGGGTTCAAGGCCAACGCGATGGGCGTGTGGGCCGTGCCGGAGGACGAGCTCGGCGAGATCGGCCCGCGGATGGCCGGGTTCTCGCTCGTGAGCCACTGCTACCGCCGCCCCACCTACGAGGACTGGCCGTACTCGGTGTTCACGATGGTCCACGGCAAGAACGCGCGCGAATGCGAGCAGACGATCGCCGCGATCCGCGAGGAGACCGGCGTCGACGAGTTCGCGCTGCTGTGGTCGGTCAAGGAGTACAAGAAGACCCGGGTCAAGTACTTCACGCCCGACTGGGACGAGTGGACCGAGGCCCACGGCCTCACCGTGGCCGCGTCGCCCGTGACGGCGACGGTCGGCCCGTCCATAGACTGACGGCGTGGCCCACCCCTCTCACGGACCCGACCCGGGCGACGACGAGGACGGTCCCGGACGCGAGTTCGGGTTCGGCCTTCCCGGCTTCCCCGGCGGAATCCCCGGCATCCCCGGGTTCGGCGACCTCGACCTGACCCAGCTCATGGGGATGCTGTCGTCACCCGGCCCGGTCAACTGGGCCATCGCCGCCCAGATCGCCCGTCAGGTCGCGACCGACGGCGCACCGGAACACCCGATCGAACCCGCGGCGGCGGCCGAGTTCGCCGACTTGGCCCGGGCCGCACAGAGCCATGTCGCCGACCTCACGGGGCTGGCCGCGGGGCTCACCGCGCCGGTGCGCGTCGTCACCGCGACCGAGTGGGCCGACCTGCACCTCGACGCGCTGGCGCCCGTGCTCGAGGACCTCGCCCGCACGCTCGGCACGGCGATGCAGTCGGAGCTGGAGTCCGAGCTCGAGTCCGAGGGCGCGGGTGCCGCCGACCCCATGGCGGCACTGCTCCCGATGCTCGCCCCCGTGCTCCTCGGGCTCCAGGCCGGGTCGATGATCGGGTACCTCGCGCTGCACGCGCTCGGCCGATACGACCTCCCCCTCCCCGCGGCCGACACACCCAGCCTCTGCTTCGTGGCGCAGCACATCGACGACTTCGAGACCGCGTGGTCGCTCCCCCGGGCCGACCTGCGCTTCACGCTCGCGACCCATGAGGTCGTGCACGCCGCGGTGCGCTCCGTGCCCTGGGCGCGGGAGCGACTGCTGCGCCTCTCGAGCGAGTACGTGCGCGCGTACCGGCTCGACCTGCGCGCGCTCGAGGACAAGTTCGGGTCGCTCGACCCCACCGACCCACAGTCGTTCGAGGCGCTCGCGTCGCAACCGCGCGAGATCCTCGGTGCGCTCCAGACTCCGGAGCAGCTCGCGGTCCAGGAGCGGCTGCGTGGCTTCACCACGGTGCTCGAGGGCTACGCCGACACCGTCGTGAACTGCGTCACGGAGCGACTCGTCCCCACCGGCGCGCAGATCCACGAGGCGTTCAAGCGCCACCGCATCGACCGCGGCGACGCCGGCCAGTTCATCGACGCGCTCCTCGGGCTCGACCTCGGGCGCGACGACTACGAGCGCGGCCGGATCTTCTGCGACGGCGTCATCGAACGCGCCGGCCTCGAGGGTCTCAACCGCCTCTGGTCCGACGAGGCGATGGTGCCCACCGCGCCCGAGCTCGAGGCCCCCGGCCTGTGGCTCGCGCGCATCGACCTCCCGACCGAGTGACCCGCAGGAGATCCCGGCCATGACCAACCCGACCGAGCTCCGTGTGTCCGTCCTCGGCGCCGGCGTGATGGGCAGCGGCATCGCGCAGGTCACGGCGATCGCCGGCTACCCGACGGTCGTCTACGACATCGACGCCGCCGCGCTCGACACCGGCCGCGACCACGTCGCCCGCGGCCGCTTCGGGATCGCCGGTGCGGTGGAGCGGGGCAAGATCACGCAGGTCGACGCCGACGCCGCGCTCGCGCGGCTCAGGTTCACCGACTCGTTCGACGAGGCGGCCGCGGTCGACCTCGTGATCGAGGCGGTGCCCGAGAAGCTCGACCTCAAGATCCGCGTCTTCCGCGACCTCGACCGCGCCGCACCCGAGCACACGATCCTCGCGTCCAACACGTCGGGCTTCCCGATCGCCGCGCTCGCGGCCGCCACCGACCGTCCCGACCGTGTGATCGGGTGGCACTGGGCTTCACCCGCACCGGTGATGAAGCTCGCCGAGATCGTCCGCACGCAGGCCACGGGCGCCGACACGATCGCGACCATCGAGGCCATGGCCACACGCTGCGGGAAGAACCCGATCGTGGTGAACGACGCGCCCACCAGCTGGGGGTTCGTCGCCAACCGCATCTACTTCACGATGGTCCGCGAGGCGCTGCGGGTGGTCGACGAGGGCGTGGCCACGCGCGAGCAGGTCGACCAGCTCATGACCGACTGCTTCCGCTGGCCGGCGGGCCCGTTCGGCATGGTCCGCGGCGCAGGCTCCGGCTGGTCGTAGCCGCGACGTCCCCGGGTCAGCTGCCCCCGGGGAAGATGTCGCGCTCGTCGCGCTCGTCGCGCTCGTCGCGCTCGTCGCGCTCGTCGCGCTCGGTCGGCCGCCCGCGAGTTCGGGAGCGTCGAGACCGGACCCGTCTTCGCATGTTGTCGGCGGCGCGCCCCACCGCACGGTCGACCGCCTCGGGTCGCAACGTGGTCCGCATCTCACGACCGCGCGCGGCGCGCCGGGCCGCCACGTAGGAGATCCCGCCGAGCGCGAGGACGATCGCCAGGAGCAGCAGGCCGAGCTGGACGTTCTGGGGCACGATGCCGCACAGCGCGCCGATCACCCACGTGATCTGGAAGCGCGTCTCGAACTGCGCGAAGGCGCGTCCACGCGCGGCGTCGGGACCGTCGCGCTGAAGCAGGCTGTCGAACGCGAGCCGGCCGATCGCCGCGCCGATCGCCACGCTCAGGCTGGCGAGCGCGAACGCCATCGTCGTGCCGAGCAGCGTGCCGATCAGCACGAAGCTCGCGGTGACGAGGAGCGCAGCCGCGAGCATCTGCTCCTCGCGCAGCACTCGGCGCACATGGGGTCCGATGATGTTGCCGACGAACCCACCGGTGACCGCCATGGCCGCGGCCAGCCCGAGGGCGGGCAGGTTGCTCTTGAGCGAGAACGCCGCGAAGAACGCCAGGAACCCCACCGACGCGCGGATCAACGCCATGGCGCTGCCCGCGAGCAGGATGCTCGGCTGGTGCACCTCCTCGCGTTCGAGCTCCGCCTCCCGCGGCGTCTGCGCGAGCGTCACGGAGGGGATCTTGAGCGCGAGGAACGTGCCGCCGACGAACACCACGAACGCGAACCGCAGCGACCACTCCGGACCGAAGAGGTCCTGCACCACGAACGCGGGCGCGCCACCCACCGTCGTCGCGATCGCGGCCACCAGCGCGAGCTTCGAGTTGGCGCGCACCAGCTCGTCGTCGCGGCCGATCAACGCGGGCACGAGCGCGCTCTTGGCCACCGAGTAGCCCTTGGCCAGCACCAGGATGCCGAAGGCCAGCGGGTAGACGAACAGGCCGCCCGGGGCGGGGTCGGACACCCACCGGGCCATCAGCAGCGCGAGCAGGCCCCGGCCGAGCATCGAGACGGCGATGAGGACCCGGCGGCCGCTGCGCCGATAGTCGAGCGCCGGCCCCAGCACCGGCGCCACCACCGCGAACGGCAGCATCGTGACGAGGAGGTAGAGGAGCACCTTCCCCCGCGACGAGTCGGTGGGGCTGGAGAAGAAGAGCGACCCCGCGAGCGAGGCGGCGATGGCGGCGTCGCCACACATGCTCACCGCGTGGGCCGTCACCAGCCGGGAGAACGGTGAGGGCGGCAGGAAGCGGGGGTCGGTAGCCATCCTCGAGGGCGAGGGTACCGCCGGTGCCTGCACCGGCACGGCCCTGCCCCGATGGGATCTCGACCCGGGACGACCCGGTGCTCTGCACCCTACGATGGACCGATGAGCGACCGACACTGGAAGGAAGATGCGGCCGCAGCCGACGGGATCCGATCGGACCCGGCGCGGTACATCAACCGCGAGCTGTCGTGGCTCGACTTCAACGGGCGGGTCCTGGCCCTGGCCGAGGACACCGCCAGCCCGCTGCTGGAACGGGCGAAGTTCCTCGCCATCTTCGCCCAGAACCTCGACGAGTTCCTCCAGGTCCGGGTCTCGGGGCTCCGGGAGCAGGTCGACGCCCGGCTCCGCACCCGCACCCCCGACGGCCTCGACGCGAGCGAGCAGCTGCGGGCCGTGCGGGCCTACACGCGTGAGCTCGTCGACCGGCACACCGCGGCCTTCACCAAGGACGTCGCCCCCGCGCTCGAGGAGGTCGGGATCCGGTTCGCGGACTGGACCGAGCTCACCTCCGACGAGCGGGCCGAGCTCGGCGCGGTGTTCGAGGAGCAGATGTTCCCCGTCCTCACCCCCCTCGCGGTCGACCCCTCGCACCCCTTCCCCTACATCTCCAACCTCTCGCTGAACCTCGCGGTGCTCGTGCGCGACCCCCAGACGATGGAGGACCGGTTCGCCCGGCTGAAGGTCCCGCCGGTGCTGCCGCGGTTCGTGCCGCTCGCCGACGGCAGCCGGTTCGTTCCCATCGAGCAGGCGATCGCCGCGCACCTCGACCGGCTCTTCCCGGGCATGGAGATCGTCACCCACCACCCGTTCCGCGTCACCCGCGACACCGACTTCGAGCTCGACGACGAGGACGAGGACCTGCTCGAGGCGATCGAGGAGGTGCTGCACCGCCGCACGAAGTTCGGGCAGGTGGTGCGACTCGAGATCGACACGATGATGCCCGACGAGGTGCGCAGCGTGCTCCAGCGCGAGCTCGAGATCGACGACGACGCCGTCTCCGTCATCGACGGCCCGCTCGACCTCAGCGGGCTGTGGGGCGTCTACGGACTCGACCGTCCCGAGCTCAAGGACGAGACCTGGACCCCGCAGACGCCCGCCGCGCTCGTCCCCAACGACCTGCGGCCCGACATCTTCTCCATCCTCCGGCACGGCGACGTGTTGGTGCACCACCCGTACGACTCGTTCGCCATGTCGGTCGAGGCGTTCATCGAGCAGGCCGCGCAGGACCCCCGTGTCCTCGCGATCAAGCAGACGATCTACCGCACCGCCGGCACCGACAGCGCGATCGTGCGCGCGCTCGCGAACGCGGCGCGCGACGGAAAGCAGGTGGTGGCCCTCGTCGAGCTCAAGGCCCGCTTCGACGAGCAGGCCAACATCGAGCGGGCCCGCGTCCTCGAGGAGGCGGGCGTGCACGTGGTGTACGGCCTGGTGGGCCTCAAGACCCACGCCAAGATCCTGCTCGTCGTCCGCCAGGAGGACGACGGCATCCGGCGCTACTGCCACGTCGGCACGGGCAACTACAACCCGAAGACGGCCACCCTCTACGAGGACCTCGGCCTGCTCACCGCCGACCCCGAGTTCGGCGCCGAGCTCACCGAGCTGTTCAACCACCTCACCGGGTACAGCCGGCCGATCGGCTACCGCCAGCTCCTCGTGGCCCCCGAGGCGCTGCGCAGCGGGCTGCGCGACCGCATCCGTGCGCAGGGCGAGCTCGGACCCGAGGGCCGCATCATCCTCAAGATGAACAGCCTGGTCGACCCCGCGCTCATCGACGAGCTGTACGCCGCGTCGGGCCGGGGGACACCGATCGACCTCATCACGCGCGGCATCTGCTGCCTGCGCCCCCAGGTCCCCGGTCTGTCGGAGAGCATCCGGGTGCGCTCGATCGTCGGCCGGTACCTCGAGCACTCCCGGATCTACCGCTTCGGCCACGACCCCGCAACCGCCGACTGGTACATCGGCTCGGCCGACCTCATGCCCCGCAACCTCGACCGCCGGGTCGAGGCCCTCGCGCCGGTCAACGACCGCGCGCTGCGCGAGCGGCTCGAGGAGATCATCGCCACCGAGCTCTCCGACACCGTGCTCGCCTGGGACCTGAACCCCGACGCCTCCTGGACGCGCGTCCCCGACGACCGCGGCATCAACGCGCAGCACGAGCTCTACACCCGCGCCCTGGAACGCGCCCACCGGGTCTGAGCCGGCGACCATGACCGAGGGCGGATACGAGCGCGAGTACAAGTTCACCGTCCCGGCGGACTGGCCATTGCCCCCGCTCGACGACCTCTGCACGGCCGACGCCGCGACCTCCGTCGAGCAGACCGCCACCTACTACGACACCCCCGATCTCCGCCTCACGCGCGCCGGGGCGTCACTGCGGTACCGCAGCGACGACGGCTGGACGGTGAAGCTTCCCGTCGACGACCACACCCGCGGCGTGCTCGTCCGCGCGGAGCACCGCTTCGGCGGCACGGCCTCGGTCCCGCCGGCCGCGGCACTGGAGCTCGTCGCGGCCCGGGTCCGTACCGCGCGCCTCGCCCCGGTCGCACGCCTGCACACCGCGCGGCGAAGCGTCACGTTGCGCGAGCCGGCGGCGGACGGCGCCGTCGGCGCGGGCGACGTTCTCGGCGTGCTCACCGACGACCACTGCACGGTGCTCGAAGGCCACCGACGCGAGCAGTTCCACGAGATCGAGCTCGAGCTCGCCGACGACGCACCCACCGACCTGGTCGACGCCGTCGCCGGTCGCCTCCGTGAGGCGGGCGCGCTCGACACGTCGGAGACGCCCAAGATCGCGCGCGCCCTCGGCCCGGCCGCTACCGCGGCGCCCGACGTCGTGTCGTATCCCCTCGACACCCCCGCCACGGTCGAGGCGGTGATCCGGCACGCCCTCTCCGACGCCGTGCTCAAGCTCGTCACCAGCGATCCGGTCGTGCGCATCGGCGACGACATCGAGGGCGTGCACCAGGCCCGGGTCGCCACCCGGCGCCTGCGGTCGCACCTGCGCACGTTCCGCGCGCTCCTCGAGCCCGCCTGGGCGGAGTCGCTGCGGGCCGAGCTCGGCTGGCTCGGTGCGGAGCTCGGTGCCGTGCGCGACGCCGACGTGCTCCTCGACCGTCTGCAGCGCCGGGTCGACGATCTCGACGAACCCGACCGGCTCGCGGCCCGGCCCCTGCTCGACCGGCTCGTCGCCCAGCAGGCCGCGGCGCGGGTGGTGCTGCTCGACGGTCTGCGCAGCCCACGCTATCTGCAGCTGCTCGACCGCCTGGTGGATGCCGCGCACCGTCCGCAGGTTGTGATGCGGGTCGCGAGCGAAGACGATCTCGCGCTGCGGGCCCTGGTGCGGCGCCCCCTGCGCCGGCTGCGCACCGCCGTCGCGGCCCTCCCCGATCCCGCGCCCGACCCTGCCCTGCACGCGGTGCGCATCCGGGCCAAGCGGGCGCGCTACGCGACCGAGGTGGTGGCCCCCGCGTTCGGCCGCCCGGCCCGTGACCTCGCCAAGGCGCTCGCCCGGGTGCAGGAGGTGCTCGGCGAGCACCAGGACGCCGTGATCGCCGGCGCCTGGCTCCGGGCCACCGCGCTGACCCTGGCGGACCCCGCGGCCGTCTACGCCGCCGGCGAGCTCGGGGCGGCCGAGCGAGCCGCGGCCGATGCGTCCCGGGCCGCGTGGCCCGCGGCGTGGACGGCCGTCGACCGGAAGCCCCTCCGGAGCTGGCTGTGAGCGACGGCCCCGACCCAGCAGAGCTGGTGCGGGCGGCCGGCGGGCTCGTCGTGCGCGCCGGGGTTGACGGAACGGAGGTCCTGCTCGTCCACCGGCCCCGCTACGACGACTGGAGCTTCCCCAAGGGGAAGCAGGACCCGGGCGAGACCGATGAGGAGACGGCGTTGCGGGAGGTGGCCGAGGAGACGGGCCTGGCCTGCACCCTGGGCGAGCAGCTCGGCGAGATCCGCTACCGGGACCACAAGGGCCGGCCCAAGGTGGTCCGGTACTGGCTCATGACCCCGATCGACGGGGGGGCGCCGTTCGAGCCCGACGACGAGGTGGACCGCCTGCATTGGTGCCCCCCCGACGAAGCGGCAACACTGCTCAGCTACGCGCACGACCGTGCGCTGCTCGAGCACGCGAAGGCCCACCCATGACCGTCTACCTGCTGCGGCACGCCCGGGCCGGGCGGCGGAGCGCCTGGAAGGGCGACGACGACCTCCGCCCGCTCACCAAGGTGGGGCGGCGTCAGGCCGCCGGGATCGTCGACGAACTGGCCACGGCCCGCATCACCCGGATCGTGTCGAGCCCGTACGTCCGCTGCCGGCAGTCGATCGAGCCGATCGCCCAGCGCCTCCGCCTGCCCGTCGACCTCGCCGATGGCCTCGCCGAGGGCGCTGATCTCCACGAGGTGCTCCGAGTGCTCGAGAAGGTCTCCGACACGACCGCGGTGCTGTGCACCCACGGCGACGTCATCGAGCTGCTCCTCGGGCACCTGCGCGGCGAGGGCATCGACATCGGGAGGCGCCGGGGCCGACCGCTCATGGAGAAGGGCTCCGTGTGGGCGCTCGAGACCAAGCGCGGGCGCGTCACCGCAGCCACCTACCACCCCCCGCCTCCGCCTCCCGCGAAGTAGGTCGGCGACGCGCGTCGTGCAGGAGGCCTGCGGCCCCGGCGGGCGCACGACCCCGGGGGGAAGACGAGGTCGGCGCACGCGCACCGGGACCGGAACGACACGATCCTCGCGCCCGGAGGTGAACCCGGCCTCCCGTCGGGCTGTCCGGCCGGTGGCCGTCGCGTGAACCCTGGCCGACCCTCCTCGCCTCGGGCCTCGCGGACCCCCACAATGACCCCATGGCCGAGGCTCCCCCGATGAGCACCGCCCGGCGCGTCGCCGGGGTGGACGGGCTGCTCGAGCTCCTCGACGCGGCCCGGCACGAGACCGACGGCGAGGCCGTCGACCTGCTCGCCCACGGACTGCAGTGCGCGGCCGCACTCGAACGCGCCGTCCCCGGCGACCTCGAGCTGCAGGTCGCAGGCCTCGTCCACGACCTGGGCACCGTCATCGAGCCCCACCGCCCCGCCACCCACGCGGGCACCGGTGGCGAGGCGCTGCGCCCCTTGCTCGGGAATCGGGTGGCCGCGCTCGTCGCCGGCCACGAGGAGGCCAAGCGCTACCTCGTCACCGTCGACGCCCGGTACCGCGGCTGCCTGAGCCCGCGCAGCGTCGCCACCCTGCGCGACCAGGGCGGACTGCTCGATCCCGAAGAGCGCGCCGCGTTCCTCGCTCGTCCCGACTGCGACGCACTCGTCGCTCTGCGGCGCGCCGACGACGCGGCCAAGGACCCGGACGCCACGGTGCCGGGGCTCGACCACTGGACGCTCGCGCTCTACGCCGTCGCCGCCACGGCCACCCACTGACCCGCGCCGGTAGGGTGCCGCGCGTGCGAGTGCTCGTGACCAACGACGACGGCGTCGAAGCCCCCGGGCTCCTCGCCCTCAGCGAGGCGATCGCCGCGGCGGGCCACGACGTCATCGTGGTCGCGCCCTCGGGTGAGCGCAGCGGCAGTGGCGCGGCGATCGGCCGCCTGCACCGGGCCGGGCCGATCGCCTGCACCGAGGTGCAGTGGCCGAG
>Ga0302322_100001081_pt1 | contig 22073 bp, 17 predicted proteins | sample Fen_T0_2_FD_203757 | JGI IMG/M metagenome (GOLD analysis project Ga0302322, IMG submission 203757) | Peat permafrost microbial communities from Stordalen Mire near Abisko, Sweden - Fen_T0_2 | ecosystem: Environmental > Terrestrial > Soil > Wetlands > Permafrost | place: Sweden: Abisko...
TGGTGCATCGGGCGATCAGTTTGCGCAGGAATGATGGTGTCATTGCGGGCAAATCGACGGCGAGCACGGCGATGTGATCACTTTGCGCGGCATCGAACGCCGCCACCAGTCCGGCGAGTGGGCCGCAGTTTTCGATCGTGTCGGCAATTTCTCGGGTGTCGGGCCGACCGTAGGTTTGTCCTGGCCGAACGGATACAAGAATTTGGCTCGCGCCAGCGGTTCGGAGGGTGGCGATGGCCTGATCGAGCAAGGTCAGGCCGTTGGGAAGGGTGAGCAGGGCTTTGTCGCGACCCATGCGGGTCGAGCGTCCGCCGACGAGCACGACACCGGTGAGAGGAGCGGCTGCGTCTGGGTCGGTCACGGCGGTGAAAACCTTAACCGCCGATCGCGGTCATCGGGCGACCAGGCCGGTACTGTTCGCGGAAGAGATGTTCGCGCGGCTTGGCGAGGAGGGCGGCCTGCAACACTTCACGCACGGCTTCGTCGGTGGGGGCGTGGCGGAGGGTTTCGCGCAAGTCGATTTCGCCGTGATCGCCGAGGCAGGGGCGGATTTTACCGTCGGCGGTGAGGCGCATCTTATTGCACGTCTCGCAAAAATGCGGGTTGGTCAGCGCGCCGATGAAGCCGACGAGCGAGCCGTTGTTGCGGAACTGGTAATATTTGGCGGGACCCCAGCCGAGGCGCTGATTAGGTTCGACGATCAGTTCGTCGTGCGCGGAGAGGATGCGCATAGCCTCGGAGACGGGAAGAAAGTTTTTTTCGGTGAGGACGTCGGCACTGGTCAACGGCATGAGCTCGATCAGGCGGAGCGGCGTGCCGTGTTCGGCGGCGAAACACGCGAGCGGCCAGAGCTCTTGCTCGTTCACGCCGCGCATGAGCACGCAGTTGAGTTTCACGCGTTCGAAGCCGGCGTCGAGGGCGGCGCGGATGCCGGCGATGACGGTTTGAACATCACCGCCCGTGATGCGGTGGTAGAGCGCGGGATCGAGTGCATCGATACTGATGTTGGCGGTGCGCATGCCGGCTTCGCGCAACGGTCCGGCGAGAGCGGCGAGTTTGGTTCCGTTGGTGGAAAGGCCGATACACTCCACACCGGGAATGGCCGACATGGCGCGAACGATTTCGACGATATCGCGGCGCACGAGCGGCTCGCCCCCGGTGAGGCGGAATTTGCGAAAACTCAGGCTGGTAGCTACGCGAACGACACGAATAATTTCTTCGGCGGTGAGGTGATCCTGCGTTTTTTCCCAACCTTTGTAACCCTCGGGCATGCAGTAGAGACACCGCTCGTTACACCGGTCGGTGATCGAGATGCGCAGGTAATCAACAACGCGTCCGAAGGGATCCATGGTAAAATTTAGGCGGTTGAGACAGGTTTTGTGTGCGGATCGGCACCGTGGAGGTGGGCGATGCCCTCGCGTAGGGCGTGGGCAAGGATGCCGAGGCATTCGGCGACAGCGGAAGGTTTGCCCGGGAGGTTGACGATGAGCGAAGTGCCGCGCGTGCCGGCGGTGGCGCGCGAGAGAATGGCAGTGGGAACTTTGGCGAACGATCGCATGCGCATGATCTCGCCGAAGCCGGGCAATTCTTTTTCGAGGATTTCGCGAGTGGCCTCGGGCGTGACGTCCCGGGCCGAGATGCCGGTGCCGCCAGTGGTGACAATCAAATCGCAATGCTCACGATCGGCGAATTCGCACAGTTTACCGGCGATCTGGGGGATTTCGTCCGGGACGATGGCGGAGACGAACTGCGCCTCAGCGCCAAAGACGGCGCGTAGCAGGCGTTTGATCTCGGGCCCGCTGAGATCTTCGTAGATGCCGGCGTTGGCGCGGTCGCTGATGGTGATGCAGCCGATCTTCATGATTTGATTTTTTCGAGGACCTGAATGCCTTCGATGCGCATGGTTTTGTCCATGGCTTTGCACATGTCGTAGAGTGTCAGGGCGGCGATGCTGGCGCCGGTGAGCGCTTCCATCTCGACGCCGGTTCGGGAGTCGGTTTCGGCTGTGCAGGCGACCTCGATGCGGTCCTTGCGGATTTGAAATGTGATACCGACGTGGTTCAGTGGCAGCGGGTGGCAGTTCGGCGGTGCGCTTGGCGGCTTGGATGCCGGCGATGTTGGCCACGGCAAGGACGTCGCCTTTGGGCAGGGCTTTGGCGCGGAGGGCGCGAATGGTTGCAGGTTGGCAGATGAGTTGCGCGGCGGCGACGGCGCGGCGGTGTTGCACGGGTTTGGCCCCGACGTCGACCATGCGAGCGGTTCCCGTTTCATCGAGATGGGAAAACCCGGTGGGTGAAGAGCGTTTTTGTTTTTGAGCAGCCATGCGATCGTTCAAATTGAAAGGAACGCGACAGTTGTGCCCTTCGCAAGCGAGGAGGCGTTGTCCGCGACGCGAATAAGCGCGTTTGCCGTCGCGAGAGCGGTGAGATCACCGGAGCTACTCCAGCGCAGTGGCATAAGCAGTGGATCGGCGAAATCCTCGCGGGCGAATGCTGGCCAGAAGGTTTCGCGAGCGTTGCCACCGGCTTCGAGATCGGTCGTCAGCACGCCGCGCCGCCAGAGAGGCGACGGCGGAAGGCCGGAGAATTTTCCGAGAGCGGTGCGCACGAAGAGATTGAGGCAGACGAAGTGAGCGAGAGGATTTCCGGGTAGTCCGAACGCGATAACGGGACCGCGATGGGCGAAGATGAGCGGTTTGCCGGGACGTGTGGCCGTTTTACTGACGAGGATTTCGAAGCCGACGCGCTCGAGGAGTGAGCGAGTGAAATCGTGTTTGCCGACACTGGCGCCGCCTGAGATGAGGACGAGGTCGGCGGTTGCGGTTTGGGTGCGCAGGATGGTTTCGGTGGCCGCTTCGTCTTCGGGCACGCGGAATTGCTGGGGAACGATGCCGTGGGTTTGGAGAAAGGCGCGAACGAGGGTGGTGTTCGAGTCGCGGATCTGGCCGGGGCTGGGTGTTTGATCGGGGGCAACGATTTCGTTGCCGGTGACGATGTGGATGACACGGGGCAGTCGGGTCACGCAGGGCGTGTTGAAGCCAGAACTGGCAAAAAGGGCTAATGTGCCGGCGGTGAGTCGGGTTGGTGCGGCGACGAGGATCTGGCCGCGGGAAATGTCTTCGCCGCAAAAGCGAATGTGGCGTTCTGGCGTGCGGCGCAGGACTTGCAACGAGTCGCCTTCGAGGACGGTGTCTTCTTTCATGATCACCTGGAGGGCGGGTGCGGGGAGCGCGCCGCCGGTGGCGATGCGGATGGCGTTGCCGGTTTGGAGTGGCTGTGGTTTCCAGTCGCCGGCGCGGATTTCGTCAACGACACGAAAAACGGTGGAATGGTCGTCGCAGCGCACGGCATGTCCATCGACGGCGGAGCGGTCAAAGGCGGGCTGGTCTTCGGTGGCGCAAACCGGTTCACGCAGAACTCGGTCGAGCGCATCCGCGAGGGAGACGTTTTCCGTGTCGAGGGGTGCGCAGCTTTTTTGTATGAGCTCGATGAGTTCGGTTGCGCCGGGTGCTGGTGGTTCGTGGTTCATGGCAACGGCGGGAGAGGCTGACCGGTGGTGTCGAGAGCGCGGACTTTCCAGATGGGAACATCTTGCTTCAACCGGTCCATGAAGGCGGCAATCATGGCCAGGGCTTCGGCGCGGTGGGCGGCGGCAGCGACGATATAAACTGCGTTGTAGCCGACAGGGACGATTCCAATTCGGTGGATAACACGAACGAATAGGCAGGCGTGGCGTTGGCCGATGTCTTCCACGATGGCTCGCATGGTTTGTTGGGCCATCGGTTGGTAGGCTTCGTAGACCAGACCGCCAATAGGGAGGCCTGCTTCTTCGCCGCGCACGACGCCGGCGAACGTTACCACGGCTCCAGCCTGATTCGTAATCGTCCGTGGGAGCGGTTGGTGCGTCTCGACATATTCAGGCTCGATGGTGATTTCGACGATCATAGTTCAACCGCCAGAGACGGGAGGGATCAGCGCAACTTCATCGGTATCCGAAAAACGAGTACTGGCGACGGCGTAGGTGCCGTTGCGAGCGAAGCGGACGGAGCGGCGATAGCGTGTTAGTTCGGGAAAGCGGGTGAGCAGGCGTTCCCAAAGATGATCGGCGTCGATTTCGCCGTCGACGTGGAGCTCAGCCGTGGCGCAGTTCGCGGCGGTTTTGAGATGGGCAAAGAAAAGAATGCGCATGCGAGACGGCTTGTCGGTTAGAGTGGTTTCTGGTTTACGCGGAGGATGCCGTCGGTGAGGATTTTTGCGCGCAAGCCGCCGCGGCCTTTGAGCCAGGTTTCGGCGCCGGGGCCGAGGGCCTTGTCCATCCAAGAGCAAGGTCGGCATTCTTCGATGGCGGCGAAGCGCACGCCTTGGATTTCGAATTCCGTGCCGACGAGCGCATTGAGATCGATGCCGCGGGTGATGACGTTGCGTCGGGTGGCGGCGGGCAGGGCGGCGGGCAGGGCGAGCTCGCGGCGCAGCGCTTCAAAAACCTCGATTGAGAAGAAGGTGATCTGGCCCGTGTAGTTTTCTTTGAAGTCGAAAAAGCGATCATTGCGGATGCCGCGATTGGCAACGCATTCGATTTCGTTGACGTCCAGCAAGGCGTGTTCAGCGGCGGCCTGGCCGTGGTGGCCGAAGTAGTTGTGCCCGGGAGAAACGAAAAGATTTTCGATGCGGATCATGGTGGCTCTTACCGGATTGATAACGGGTATCGGCAGGGCAGTGGGTGTGTTTTGAACCAAATTTGATCCAGGTCAGCGAAGTTCGCGAACGGAGAGAGTTGATCGGACGCCGTTTGGCAGGCGGGTGACCTCGTGTGTGTGCAGGCCGTTGGCGTTGATGAGCGACCATGCTGGCTGTTTGTCGACGGCGTCAAGTTCGACGTCGGACAGGCGCACATCAGTGATATCGTCGAAGGTGATGGCGGGTCGGGCGTCGGGTTTGTCGAGGCGCAACTCCACGCCGCGCAGACGCAGACCTTTGACGTGGCGGGCGAACAGGCCCCACGACGGCAGGGTGCCGAATTCATAGGGATCTGGATACGCTTTTTCCAACTCGGGCACGGTGCGGGCGACCTGCTCGGCGGTGCCGCCGCCGGCGTAGTGAATCTGGATATTTGAGAGGGCGACGTCCTCGATCGGATGACCGGGCAGGCCGGCAATCAGGATGCCGTGTTCGGGGGCGACGTTGCTGGCGACGAGATTTTCGATGAGGATGCGGCGAACATGGCCGGGCTCAGTGGTGTCGGGACGGCGTAGGCGGGCTCCGAGTCGGATGAAGATCGGAGCATTCTGGACGTCGCGCATGGTTATGTTGGAAATAGCGATGTCTTCGAGGCTGCCGCCGTCAACCTGTTCCAGGGCGAGGCCGCGGCAGTGGTCGAAGACGCAGTTGGAAATCGTGACATTACGAAATCCGCCGCTGGCCTCGGTGCCAAGTTTGATGCGGCCCATGGAGCCGCCGCGATGGACGATGCGATGTTGGCGGGTTCCGTCGAGGAGCGTGCCTTCGTCGTAACCGCTGACGAAGCAATTGGTGATGGTGACATTCTCGGTTAGGCGCAGAGTACCAAGGGCGAACGAGGATTTCAGGCAGATGCCGTCGTCCCAGGGTGTGTTGACGGAGCAATTCGAAATGCGGACGTTGACGCAGGAATCGATGTCCATGCCGTCGCGGTTGGTGTCGATGGTGAGGTTGTCGATGGTGAGGTTGTCCACGCCGGTGGCGAGGACGCCGAGATGGCCGCCGTGGAGGATGGAGAAGTCGCGCAGGGTGACGTTGCGGCAATTCTTTAGGGCTATGGCTTTGTTCCCTATGCCGTCGGGCAGGGTATCGCGGGCATTAGGGTAGCTGAAGGGACCGGGCGTCAGGTCGGGTCGGAGAGGGAAATCGACGGGGCCGTCGGCGGCGAGCGCGTCGGGTGGAAGTTCGCCGGGTTGGGCAGGCGGGGGAGTAACGTTGACCGGGAGGGCGATCCGGCCATTGCCGCGACTGAGGCCGCGACCGTAGATCCGACCGGAGCCGATGATCGCTACGTCTTGGAGGTTTTCGCCCCAGATCAGGCTGTTGTGCCAGTGGCTGTGCCCGAAATCCTGGAATTGTGAGCTGGCGTTGGGTTCGGCTGGATCGAAGCCGCCGGGCTGGCCGATGGGCGGTGGATCGGCAGCGATGATTGTGGCGCCGGGGCCGATGAAGAGCGTGACCTTGCTTCGCAGTTGGATGGAGTGGCAGAGATAGTTGCCAGAGGGAAATTCGACGGTGCCGCCGCCAGCTTCGGCCGCGGCTGAAATAGCTTGGTTAATGGCAGCGGTGTCGAGGGTTTGGCCGTCGCCTTTGGCGCCGAAGGCCCGGATGTTGAAGCTGGACTGGGCGCCGAGGATGGTTGCGGTCAGGCAGTTTATGGCCAAGTAAATGAAGATAAGGAGCGACCGGGGGGACTTCATGGTGGGGAGAAAATCGTTGTGGCGGGCAGAGGCAAAACATCCTGCTGACGGATGGCGCCTCAGTGGGGAATAGGCGGAGTGGGTGCGAAGGAAGTAGTTCTATTGGAAATCTGAACGATAAGAAATGCTACTCGGCTATTTTTACAGATCGGGGCGGTTAATTTTTGAAACACGTTAATGTGAGTCTGATTGGTGTAATTAACGCTAAACAATGAATTTGCATAATTAACGGGCTGGTTTATGCAGGTCTATAACTCACCGTCCGTCAGCCTGCGGGTGTGACTGTATGTCGGATGTTAAATTGAAGGGCGTGTGGAGTGATTGGCGAATGAGAGTTTTAGTTCGCACGCGAAACACCGATTTAATTAATCCAAATGGTAACGTCGCGAAACAATATCGTGGCATAGCCGTTCATCCAATATTTAACCCAACTCATACGATCATGGCCTATATTATTGACGCCGAAAAATGCACCGCTTGCGCAGCCTGCGCCGATCAATGCCCGTCGGGCGCTATTTCCGCCGCTGAGGGTGGCGGGCACTATATCATCGATGCTGAAAAGTGCGTCGATTGTGCTGCTTGTGAAGGTGGTTGCCCGACGAGCGCCATTTCCGCCGGCGCTTAAACAGACTTTTTGGGGTATAGGTTTTTTGTTTCGGCCGATGCGTTTAGCGCGTCGGCCGTTTTTTTTGGCCCTCCGGTTGGCGGGTTTGTGCCAAAAGCGTGAGCGGCCCTTGTCATCGGCCCTTTCAATGGGTCACACTGGTGGTTCATGGGCGTGCAAAAATACTCTTTGCGGATCAACGCGGCGCAACAAGGCGTTCGGCTGGACCATTTTCTCGCCGCTTCGTTGCCCAAAACGCTTGGTCGCGAGGTCTCCAGTGGCCAGTTACGCAAGCTGATTGAGGCTGGCGCGGTCAATCTCAATGGCCGGCCCGAGCGTTCGCCTGCGAGGACGCTGCCGGCGGGCGTGCGGGTTGAAGTGATTACCGATGTGGCTCGGTTTAGTAAGAAAGATGACGACAGAAAAGAGCCTGTTCGATTGGACACGCCCCGCGTTGGGTTCGCCGCGCCGCAGATTCTTTTTGAAGATGAATGGTTGATCGCGGTGGACAAGCCGGTCGGTTTGCCGACGCAGCCGACGTTGGATGAATCGCGAGCTAACGTCTTCGGCTTGCTCAAGGATTTTCTGCAAAAACGCGATGGCGGCACGCCTTACCTTGGGCTGCACCATCGCCTTGATCGCGATACGTCGGGGGTGGTGCTTTTCACCAAGGATCAAAAAGCCAATGCTGGCGTAACAGCCCTGTTTTCAACGCGGGCGCTTCAGAAAACCTACCAGGCTTTGTGCCTGGCAGGGAGCTCATGTCCTGAATCCTGGGAGGTGAAGAATTACCTCGGTGTGGTGGCACGGGCAGGGAAGAACAGCAAGTTCGGCGCGGTCCGGAGTGGCGGCGATCCAGCGCACACGTCGTTCAAAGTTCTGGAGCATTTCCCTGGTGCGTTGTTGGTTGAGGCGAAGCCGCGCACCGGTCGTACCCATCAGATCCGGGTGCATCTGGCGGGCGGAGGGTTGCCGATTCTGGGCGATGGATTTTACGGTGGGCCGGTGGATTTCAGGCCGGCGCCGGGTGTCAACCTGCACATTCCTCGTACGATGTTGCACGCCGCCGTTCTGGTGTTCAGTCATCCGGTGAAGAACGTTGAGATAACGATCCACAGTCCGCTGCCTGCGGATTTTGTCGCCTGCCTGAAACAACTACGGAGTGCGATTGGTTCGGTCTAAACCGTGCGGTTGGCCTAATCCCCGAAACGGAAACTGACTTTGCCGCGATAGCAGTCGCGCACCGGGTGCAACTGACTTTGCGGCCCGTGGGTTTCGGCGGGATGAAATTTTTCACCAACGGCGGGAATTTCGTGCAGGAAGGCAAGGCCCGCCTTCGGAAGGTGGACCGCTGAGGCTTTCTGCAGTTCATCCGGAGGAAACGACGGTGTGAGCACTTGGACGTAAAGATCGTCGGTGTGTATCACGGTCGTGATCGGGCCTTCGCGTGTGTCGAGGGTGATCCAGCGCACACCGGCAAAACAGCCTTTGAACTCCGGATACACCCAGCCTGCGTAACCGGTGATGGTGTCGTTATAGTCGTTTTCCCAGGCGCCGAGGGTCGTGCCACGCCGGCGATTTTGCCACGTGCGATAGGGTCCTTCGCCGATCCAGCGTTTGGCTTTAACCAACGATTCGGGATAGTCGAAGCATACGCCCAAGTAAGGTGATGGTTTTTCTGCGGTGTAGGTGAATTCGCAATCCAGCCAACCGTTGGGCCGCACGCGCCAAACGACGGATTTGAGTGCGCCGCTGTAGGAAGCGGTTACGATCGCGTCTGCGCCTTCACAACGCGTTTCGAGTTTTTCAAGCTTTGCTTCACCCACGGCCAGACGTGGGCCGTTGGCTAGCGAAAAGCTAATGCCGTCACGCAACACGTGCTGGAGAAGTCCGGTCGTTTTCGAAAACTCCACCTGCAAGCTTCCGGCTGCGATCTTGATCATGGAGTCTGTTTCGGAAACGACGGCTGTTGCGGAGTTGACGACCTGCTCCGGCAAAGCACCGAACCGCGTCAAACCGGGTAAGGGCCAAGTCGTGGTCCACAGTTCACGCCCGTGTGGATCGTCGACGCGAAGTGTTAGCACGTCGGCATCGCGGAAAGTTTTAGGGAGGCTCAGTTTGAGTTTGCCGCGTTGCCCAGGCGAGAGCGCCGGCGATGTGGCAACATCGCCAGTGACTACGACTGGGGTAAATGTTTTTTTGCCCGGTGCAGGCATGCGAAGCAGTTGCCATGAAAACTTGCATGCCGAGGCATCAGTAAAACCATAACGGTTCTCCAACGACAAAGTGCCATCAAAGTCCGCCGGCAGTTCGCGTTCGGCAATCACGATCGGTGACCACAGTTCTTTGATGGTGTAGAAACTGGCTTCCTTCTCACGATAGGGTCCGAGAATTCCATCAGGTGCCTGGTTCCCCTGCACATCGATCTTTCCGGTGTCGGGCCGCTTCACGCCCTCGTCGATAAAGGCCCAGATAAAGCCGCCACCGGCAAGAGGTGAATTTCGCATAACGTTCCAGTAATCCTCCATGCTGGCGCCGGCTCCACCGTCGTAGAGCGCGTGCAGAAATTCGGTTGGCATATAGATGAATGGTCCTGTGTCCGGTTGTGGGTTCTTGCCCTTGCGCGGACCGACAAAATCACCCTTGGCCATGATTACGGTTTGGGCGTAGTCACGGTAATGCGAGGTGTTGATGCCGTTGAGTACATCCCACGGATGCAAGACGGTGCGGTGTTGCGGGTCCCATTTGGAGAAATCGCTGTCGAGCGCGGGCTCCCAGCCGCCTTCATTGCCGTTGTCCCAGAAAAGTATGCTCGGGTGGTTTACGTCTCGCTGAATCATCTCCGCCACGAGCGGCCGACCGGCATCTTCACTGTAGTGTTTTTGCCAACCGGCGAGTTCGTCGAGCACGTAGAGGCCAAGTTCATCGCAGAGTTCGAGGAAGCGTTTGTCGGGTGGATAATGCGACATGCGCACGGCGTTCATATTCATTTCCTTCATTAGCCGGATATCCTCGCGGTGGTCGTTTTCGGTGAGACAACGTCCCGACTCGGGATTAAACGAATGCCGGTTTACGCCCTGCAACACGATGCGTTGGCCGTTCAGATAGATGCCGTCGGCCTTGCGAACTTCAATGGTGCGAAAGCCAAAACGCTCGCGCTGGCGGTGCACGATCCTTTCGCCAGAGAGTAGTTGAAAATCAACGAGGTAAAGGTTGGGTGTTTCTGCTGTCCATTGTTTCGGCGACGCAATCATGGTTTGAATCCGTGTGACGCCGGTGCTTTCGATCGCGGTTGAAAAAGGAGGCCCGACGGGTTTGCCGTCGAGCTGACAGATTTGTGCGACAATTTTCGTCGCGTCACCCTGACCGTTGACGAAAACATCGGCATTGAACCGGCCGTCGCTTCGTGCATCGAGCGCGACCCGTTCGATAAACTGCATCGGCACGGCTTCGAGCGACACCGGCCTGAAAATCCCGCCGAAGTTCCAGTAGTCGCCGGTGCGTTCCGCGCGATTGACCGATTCGTCGGATGAAGTCTCGGCCACCGTGACTTCGAGCAAATTCTCCGCACCCAGTTTTAGCAGTGACGTGACTTCGTACTTGAACCGATAAAAACCGCCACGGTGCGTTGGCCCGACTTGCTGCCCATTTATCCGTGCCGTCGTGTCGGTCATGGCGCCATCGAAAACGAGAAATACCCGCTGGTCTAACCACGTTGCAGGCACTTTGAATTTATGCCGGTACTCACCGATGTCGGCTGGTTTGTCTTCATGGTAACTGAACGTACCGAAACCTTTCATCTCCCAATTCGATGGCACGGGAATCGTTGACCATTCGCCTGCGGCCCTCCCATCGGTCGAGCAGCGAAACTCCCAGCGTACCGCGTCGTCGCGGTCATGACCGGACAAATATAACCGATCGGTCGTCGGAACTGCGTGGGCGATACCCGTGCTGTTCAGCAATGTAATGAACAATGTTATACCGGCAAATATTTTTGTTTTCATGGCGGATTGGAAAATATTTTGAGAAAAAGATCACTCCTACCACTCAAGGACGAGGAGAGACACGGCCTGACGGGGAAGCAGGAGTTTCACCGTAGCGGTACCGTCCTCGACCGTCACGGTCGTGGGGGCGTCGGCGACTGTCGCGAGTTGGCCGGCCTGTTTCATCTGCGCATATTGGTTTTCGTTAGGCGCCCCGGGCGAGCCAAGCCGTTGCCATTCGGCATAGGCGTTGCTGTGCGTCTGGTCGATTGCGTAGCGAGTGAGTTTAGCTGCACCGGCGGTCAAAGGCAGATGGTTCAACGTCAATTGTATCTGAGCGTCGGGTCCGGCTACGTCATCATCGTGGTAATGCCAGATTAACACGCAGAGTTTCTTGCCGTCCAAACTCGTGAGAGCGGCAACGTCAGGAGCACCGCGTACGCTGTCGTGGATCATTTTATCTAGCGGAATTTCGTTGGAGCTCGTGGTGGCGACACGTTGGCCACTCATCTGTTTGAGCATCCGGAAAACGTTCAGCACCGGAAGGTCGATACCGTTGGTGGCTAGCACCCGTTGGCCTGCGAAATAGGGTTGATCCTCGAACTCGAAAGCCCAGGTAACTGCGCCTTCGAGATTCACACCGTGCCGATCGGCGAGCATGTATTTGCGAGCAAAACTCGCGGCAGTGTAGCTGGAGTACATTGTGCTCGCGCGATAGCCGAGCTGCGGTCCTTGGCAGGCGGCACAACCATCGGGGTCGGATTCACCGAGGATAATAGGCCTTTTATTTAGTTCGGGTACAGCAGCGACTTTTTTGAAACCAGTATCGATCGCTTCAAGTTGAGAATAGATGCCAAGCCGCACGTGGCCGTCGACAAACTTAGGCGTGCCCTTTGCGTGAAAGGCGATGAAATCCGTGGGCGAGCCTACTTTGCCAGTCGCGTAGTTGGTGCCACTCACAACGTGTTTTAGAAAGCCGTCCATGAACGCGCCGCCGCTACCGGCGGCGTTCGGTCCGCCGACACGCGCGGTGGGCAATGCCCGGCGGACGCCTTCTATCGCGTAGTCGTAAAGTTTGTACCATTCCTCATGGGTTCCTTTCCAATAGTGACCATTGGCCTCGTTCCATACTTCCCAGTACCAAGATTCAACCTCTTCGCGTCCGTAGCGTTCGATGCAGTGTTTGGTCCATTGGTAAGCGAGTTCACCCCACTTATTGTAATCTTTCGGTGGATACGCCCAGCCGGTGATGATTCTCTCGTAAGGCAGTCCAGCACGCCATTCATGCTGATAAGGTTCGGGATGAGTCGAGAGCGCCTCGGGCATGAAGCCAAGCTGCGCAAACGGCCGCACGCCGCGCCCGATGTAGGTATCGAAAATCCGGTCAACGATGGTCCAATCATAAACGGGTCGCCCCTGTGCGTCTTCCGTGTAGACGTTGGTGCTGCCCCATTTCAACGCCGGCGTGCCATCGCCGGTGCAAAGCATGTTATGCGCGCGGAAATACACCTGTTGCGGTTTCAGTTCGCCGAGCTCTGCGAGTAGCCGTTTCCCATCTTTCATCGTGGCGTAGTTCGGCTCGTCAGCTCCGAAGAAACGCCAGATGGGTTTCATTTCACCGATCGATTTGGCGGCGTCGACTTGGATAGAGACGGGAAACGGCGCGGCCGGCATCGCCGTTTCGGCGCAAATCGCGATGGCGGGAAACAAACAAAATAGAAAACCACGGGCTAGGGACATTTTCATGGCGAAAGCAGAAAGGGGAAACACGATGCTTAGTCGTGCAGACGGTAAGCGACGATGCGGTTGTAAAAGAAGGTCGGCACGAGAATGGTCTTTTCAGCCGCGATCCAGCCCAGGTCGGTCGCGTTGATTTTCTCCGGTGAGGTATCGAGCAGTTTGAGCGGAGGCTTGCCTGTTTCGAGTAACTGCACGGTGCCACTCCAATCTGAAACCAGGAACTGGGTGTCGGAGATTTTCTCCAAGCCGTCGATGTAACGTGTCTTCTCGAACAGCACGGTGATCGCTTTTGTCGTACGATCCACCGCAAGCAGGCGCCCGCCTTTGCCCGCCACCAAGATCCGGCCGCCATCGCAAGAGATGCCGTTGCAGCTTCTAAACTCATCTGATTCGAGGAAGATTCCCGTTTTTCCGTCCTTCAGCATGAAAATGAAACGTTGATCTTTTCTGGAGTCGGAGACGTAGACCGTGCCATCGGACGCGACGGTGACGTCGTTGAGATCCTTCGCGCCGGCGACTGGATAGCGATGGAGAACGGTTCCTGTTTCAATATCGATTTCGACTATCTCATCAATGCCGGAGGTGAAGAGGTGTTTGCCGAAAACAGCGAGCCCTTTCGGGGCGTGTAGTCCGCTCACCCAAGGATTCATGAGCACCTGACCGTTGGGCGAGAGTTTGACCAAGAAGCCTTGGCCGTCTTTTGCTCCCGAGGTGTTGGCCATGTTGGAAACATAAATGACCTTGCGCTCGCTATCGTAGAGTGCGGACTCCGGAATTTTAAAGACGGCGGGCGTCTCCCAGAGTTTTTCCAATCGCGCACTTTGGAAGCTGTGCAGCGTCATCAATTCAATACCGCGACCGTCGGTACTGAGGTTGCGGCTGTATTGTTTCTCGGTCGGATTGTTCCAGTGCTCGTGCGTTCCGAGGCTACCAATCGCAACGCCGTTGGGTTTGTAGGCGCCGAGTTTGTCGTTTACGCCGCTCGCGGCTTCAAGGAGGTAGTTGTCGCAATTTTTGATCGCTCCCTTTGGAAACCATTTGGCGCCGCTAAATCCAAGCTCGCCTTGAAACTCTGACGTCAGGAAATCGAGGCCGACGGAGTCGATCGCGACCGGATCTTGCGACATGAAATAGCTCGCTGACCACTCGCCGTTGAAAAGGCGTTTCCAACGATCACGAGAATGGTTCGGCTCGCCCACGTTGGTCGCCATGCCGTAGAGACCGTCGACGATGTAGAGCATGGTTTTCCCACCGAGATTCGGTGAGCCCATAAGATCGATCAGGCCCGAGTAGGCAGCGATGTCGCGTTTCATCGGCGTGACATATTTCCCATGGTCCTTTTGGGGAAACCGGATCGAGCCAAAATGATTCTTCCCGCAGAGTGTCACGCCCGCCATCTCGTGGCCTTTTAGGAGCGCAAAATTGATCAGGTACGAGGCGTCCACGACGACCTTGGGGAGGAATGTGCCGAGTTCTGTTTCTGGAGAGGTGTACGTGATTGCGCCTTCGACCCAATTTGGCGCTTCACGGCCGTTCAACCCTGGACCGTCCATCCAGCGCACCTCGGGAAACTCGGCGTGGAGGGGCGTGTAAATGCGGTCAGGCAGAGCACGAATTTTCCAACCAACGCTTGAGTCATAAATGACAATGTCCTTTTGCGCGACACCGCCCGGACCAGTGAGCTGGCGCAGAAGCGCTCGGGTGGCTTGCGGCGATTGGTCGATATCATTATCTACGTCGTCGTAGGAGTAGGTGTTGTTGCAGTTTATCTTTACGGCGACCAACTCGCCGGTCTGCCAGCCGTGATTGCCACGGCCATGGGTTTTATTGAAATGGTGAAAGAGTTTATCCCAAGCATCTGAGTCGGTTGCTGCGCCGGAGAGCGCACGCAACGACTTCGAAAACATCTCGGCCAGAACAGATTCGTCGATATTGCCTGGTTCCCACCATTTCCCATTGGCGCCGTCCCAGCGTGAAGCTTGCACGTCGCGAATCCAAGTCACGCGGCCCGGGAAAATGCCTTTCGCTTCGCCTATCGGCGTGTTCGGTGCGTCAGAAGGAGTCCAGGCCGGTGTTTCAACGCCTGATAAAACGGTGTCCGCAGCCGCCAGGGCGATAGAAACAGAAATTAACATAACAGCGACAAAACGCGGGGTTGGCAGAATTCGAGAAATCATGTTTTTGGGGTGAGTTTACCTCCCCGTGATGTCGCCGAGGTGCGTATTTTCCGGGATGGAAGGATCGTCGAGTAATTGAATTGTGGTCGCCGAACCGAGATCAACCGGCGTGTTCCATGATCGTAATGCCCAAACGACTTTCTTTTCAGGGGTTACTTCGATGGCCTGTAGCGGTGGATTCGCCGGATCAATTTTGCCGGACCATTCATTAAACCAATTGTTGATGACCGTATTGCCGTTTGGCAGTCGTGTGGCGATTTGTAGGCTGGTCATCTTGTACTCGGGTGTATCTGCCGGTGTCCATTGCCAGACTGTGTCCTTGGCGCGGTTCACCTCTCGAACGGAACCTCCGCCTGTGAGGAGGAAGTTGCCGTTTTTGAGCGGCGTTGCAGACCAGATCCCGCTGGGCGTGTCGATTGACCAAAGTTCTTTGCCGGTGGCGTCGTATTCACACACTTTCCGGAGATCCATGTGGGCAATAAGAATCGTGCCTCCCTCGGTCAGACGTGCGTGGCGGAAATGTCCGTGAATGTTCTTGGGGTTCTTCACCGGTAGTATGAATTCGCACTCGGTCTTACTGGTGATTTTGTTGATGACAAAGAGTTTTGCCGGATCTCCGTTCTGCACGAACAGCACGCGATCAAGACCGATGGGCTGTGCCGTGTGGATTTCCGTATTTGGCGGAGCGTTATGGTTCCAGACGACTTGTTTATTGGCGTTGATTTCGGTGACACCATCTTGATGGGCGAACAGAACGTTTCCGTTGGACAACAGCACGGCGTCGCTGATCTCACCCTTCGCTGGGTGGGTGTAAGACCAGGTGATCTTGCCGCCGCGAACGATGAACATTCGCTCGGTTTTTGATTCACCGGCGTAGAAAAAGTCGTGTAGGGCGAGTCCTTTGCCGGGTAATGTTGCTGGCGCGTTCATCGCTTCTGGCTTTGGCGCCTCGATCGGCACATAGATCAGCTCGATGCCTTTGCCGTTTGCCGGGTCGAGGTTGCGCGAATAGCGGCGGGTGGCATCGCCGTCCCAGTGTTCATGGGTGCCGAGGCTGGCAACCGGTTTTCCACCTTGAACATAGTTCGTTTTTGAAGGTGCGTGCTGCGGATCGGCCATCTCGACGAGATAGTCGTCGGCGTTTTCTCGAATTAGGATGCGCGGGAGGTTGTCGTTAATTGGGTCGCCGTTATTTTTTGTCTGAGAGTTTAAAATATCGAGACCCACCGAATCGAGTGCCACGCCGTCAAACGAAGCGAGTAAACTGGCGGGCCAGTCGGAGTTTTCGTACGGCTCGACGCGGTTGTTGAAAGGTGGATTCGGGAAATGTATCGGGTATGACTTCCATTTGCGGCCGCAGTACAAACCATCGAGCAGGTATAAGATCGTTTTACCTCCGAGATTGGGCGATGCCGCCAGATCGACGAGCGGGGAGTAGGCGTCCTTTGTGCCTTTCTTTGCGGTGTTAAGGATTGAGTGAAGCTCAAAGGGGCCGCTGATCGAACCGAAATGGTTTTTGCCCGTCATCGTGATCGCGGTCTGACCCTCGTCGCCGCTTTCCATCGTATTGTACGGATACGAATGCGCCTTGAGCATGGCAAAGTTGATCAGGTAGGTCGCGTCCATGACCCGTTTAGGGATCAGCTTCGCCTTGTCATATTTTCCGCCGTCCGAGTAGGAGATGCCTTCGACCCAGTTTGCACTCTCTAACCCGTGGTGATCGCCATAGGCCGGATTGACAGGTTGCGATGCTTCGGGCGCGTCCTGTTGCACAAATCGCACGTCTTTGAATTCCGCCCAGATTTTTTCCATAATTGCCGCCATCATGAACCGGCGTGCTTCATAGACGACAATGCAGTCTTGCGGCACGTGTGCTTCGTTGACCAGCTGCCGAACCATCGCGAGCACCATTTGCGGTGAGGCGTCGGTCAAATTGTCGACCCTGGTGGGCTTCTCGCTGTTGTTGAGGTTGATCTTGAGTGCGACAACTTCGCCGGCCTGATAGCCCCTTTGCGGAAGCTGACGTTTCTGTGTGTTGTAGTGTTGGAAAATTGCCTGCCACGCGGCCGCATCGGTCGTCGCGCTGGTCAGTTGACGCAACACCACGGACATCAGGCCGTCCACGTGTTGCTGGTCGGTGTTCGCATCGGTCCACCACTGGTCTTCGTTGAGTTTCCAGCGGCCGGCCCACTTTGTCGCGAGAGGATCGCGCGCCCAAACCACGCGACCGGGGAAGATTCCTTGTGCGTTGCCAATCGGTTGGTTTGCCGGTCCCGGAGTCCAGTCGTATTTACTCGTCACTGGATACTTGCTGGGGAATTTGCTGCCGGGCGTTTTCGTTTCGCCTTCTCCTGCCGCCATGCCGGTCCCGGTCGTTAAGATCGTCCAGCAAACGCTTAGGGCAAAAAGACCTGCAACACCCACAGTCATGGCGATGGCTCGATGTTCGGCCAAAATCTGTCGCAGGCGTTTGGCCACAAAATGCGTTGTCAGCAATCCTACAAGCGCGAGTACGAAGCTACTCGCCAGGGGAAAAGCGGCGCGTTGGCACGGGTATCCGGCCCGGCTGGGTTTCGGGATGACACGAATTAAGAACCACAGCAGCGCTGCGGCTCCTGCAAAGAACAGCAGTACGCGCGGCCAGGATGCGGTCAGTCGTTGTCCGGGCGATTTCAACGCATTGGTGATAATTGTGATCATAGGAAAACCTTACTTGGTTGGTTGATCGGCCAGTTTTTGTGCGGCTGCTTCCATCATTAAAAAGAATGCTTGTCCTTCCGCGGAAATGCCGGCGGATGTGAACTCGGGTGCGCCAGAGACGCCTTGCACGAAGCCCACCGCATCGATCTTGGCCGTCGCCGCCGCGCGCATTCGGTCGGCCGCCTTTACGTAATCACGCGGTAGCCAGCCACCGCGCACGCTTTCATAAATGGCGTAGGCCAGCATCTGGGCGAGATTGGTTTCTTCGAATGACGTTGGGTCGTCCACGATGTCGTGAAAGAGCCCGCTCGCGCACTGGTGCGCCAGGCAGCCGTCGATCAATTCTTTGAGATAACCTGCGAGTTTGGCCCGGTCGTCTTTGCGTTCAGGCGGCAGCATGCGGATGACGCGTGTGAGTGCCGCCGCCGCCCAACCGTTTCCACCGCCCCAAAACTTACCGTCCTTGAAACTCATGGTTTGTTCGTCCCAAATATGCGCGATCAGCCGCGCCTTGGGATTCCACAGGCGTTTGCGATGGCCTTCGATTTGCCTGAGTGCTTCGTCGAAGTTTCCGATTGAAGCGAGAAAGGGTGGGGTGGTGTGAAAACTGTCCGACCAGATCGTCTGCTCGGTGTGGAAAACGGTGCCATCTGCAGCTCGTGGGGCACGCTTGAGCGTGTATTCAGTTGCGGCTGCCACTGCATTTTTTAGCTCGGTGGCGTCGGTTTTTCTAGCCGCCCATACCAACGCTTCGCCTAACATCAGAGGATCGACCGGCGCACCGCCAAGGGCTGCTGGCACGCCTTGTTTTGAGCGAAAAATGAGCGATGCCTCGGCCATTTGAATAACCAGCTGTTCATCGCCTTGTTCGAGAAATGCAACGGCGAGCACGCCTTGCTCCCAGGATTTCCGTTGGATGGTCAACGCGGCATTTCGCACGCGTTCCACGTTGGTTTCATTGCCAGCTGCATGCACCGAACCTGACGCAAGAAGCGCTAAAAACAGGACGGCGCCGACGGGCGCGCTGAAACGGCGTTTGCAGAAAAGCATTTTTATCGGTGGGGCTGATCGTTGCCGTTATCCATTAACTGGAGGTTCGAGATCGTCTTCATGGTTTCGTGATTCGCATAGGTCCAGACCACCTGCTTGTTGACCGTAAGCTCAATGAGGTGTGGTGCTTCGCCAAGATGGTCGTGTCCGAGCCAGTTTGCGATCATGGTGTTGCCGTTAGGCAGCCGTTGAAAGCCAGCGACAAACTTCAGGCTCACGCCCGCAAGATCTCCCTCGCGTACTTCCCAGACGGTTTTTCCCGCTGCATCAGTCTCGAAAATGCGCGGGCCGCCGGGATGATCGCCGCAGGATATCAGGGTGTTTCCATTCGGCAGACGGGCCACGCTGTGGGGGCCACCCGCGGCGGGAATCTCCATGACGATATAGCCTATTTCGTCATATTCACGAACCACGTTCAAACCGTAATGCGCCACTAGATAATGTCCGTTTTCCAACCGGCGGGCGTTACGCATATAGGCCGAACCTCCATCCTGGTCCATAGGGAGCAACCGCACCTCTTTCACGATTTCACCGGTGGGCGAAAGTTCGAGCAACCGGCCCGAATTGCACTCGCCGGCAAAGGTGTTTCCGTTCGGTAATCGTTGGCAGGCGTAGATGGCACTCTTCGATTCGTAATTGAAGACAATGTTCTTTTCCCGTGTGACCTCGCGCACGCCGTGGCCGGTGTTGAAAAGAAGGTTTCCATTTGGCAAGACGCTCAGGTCGTTACAGTGCTCAGCGGGATATTCCCACTCCACGATGCCGCCCGCTGAGACGACAAAAACTTTTCCCTGTGTGTAGTCTGTGCAGGCAAAACGGTGATTTACGATAGCTGGCGCCTTTTCGCGCACGACCAGCGACTCGGCGTCCATGGCGATGCCGGCGGCGAGAAATAGAACGCTCAGGGTAAGAATACGGACAAACACCCAATGAGCGTGTAACTCGCAACGCGCCTGTCGAACGCTGTGGGTTACGCTTTCCCCGCGTTGTGTTTTGTTTTCGAAAATCTTCTGACTGGAAGGCCGGAAAACGCGGTTTCTGAACGTTACGGTTTTGCCGCATCGCTCGAATGCCGCCGCCGCAGCGCATCGGCGCGAAAGGTGTTCGGTGTGACTCCGGTTTCTGCCTGAAACGCCTCGATTAACCTCGACGCGGCCGGGTAACCACATTGCGCGGCGATCGCTTTGAGCGGCAAGTCTGTGGCCTTTAGAAGTTGTCGCGCTCGCGCGATCCGCACTCGCCGGATTTCCTGCAACGGCGTGCGATCCAGAAAACGCCGGAACCGCCGTTCCAACGAAGCACGCGAGATCTCCACAAGTTTCGCCAAATCATCGACTGCGAGCGGTTGGGTGATCGACTCGTTGATCGCGGAAATCACTTTTGATAAAATCGGATCTTCAAGCGCCAGTTGCCGGGTCGAACCACGCGCCACCACTCCGAGCGGCGCAATGAAAACCAAATTCCGCGCCACTGCCGCTCCTGCGAGCGTGCGGTAAAGCATCGCCGCCGCCTTGTAACCGATCTCATCGGTGTTGAGGCTCACGCTGGAAAGCCCAGGCCAAACCAAACGCGAGAGCGGATCTTCGTTATCTACGCCGAGCACGGCCACGTCTTCGGGTGATCTTAGGCCTGTCTGACGGATCGTTTCAAGCACCAGGCGGCCACAGCTATCGTTACAGGTCATCACCGCGAGCGGCTTTGGGCATTTTTTCAACCACTCCGCCAAAGCCGTGCGTTCACGCGTGCCGGCGATTTTTCCCAGCGGTTGAAAAACCGTGCAGCTGCGTCCTGCCTCGACGATCGTCTTGCGAAACGCTTCCGCGCGCACTTGCACGTAATCGCCCTCGGCCAGCCCGACAAAACCGTAGCTTGCGGCTCCGCGCTCCATTAAATGCTCCGCGCCGAGTCGTCCGACGGCCACGTCGTCGCTCTGCACACAGGCGGGGTTGTTCACGCCGACGGGTTTGCATACATAGACTGCAGGCCTGGCGATCGCCAGCACACGCGGGAGCAGTTTTTTCTGATTCAGCATCACCACGATGCCGTCTGGTTTCCATTTTGCCAGGGTTGCTATGCCCGTCCGGTCAGGCTCAACCACCCGGAAGAGGCAATGCGGATGATCCTCGGCAAAATCCGCCACACCGCGCAACACGCCGCGCCCATACTCCGCGTCCGCCGAGAGCAGCAAGCCAACTTTGATGTTTTTGGGGGCGATTTTCGACATATCGACAATACGTTTAACCAGTGGGCGACCTGCGACCGCAGCAAGTCTTATCGTTGTGCCCAGTAAGCGAGAGGCCGAAGTGACCGTGCAGTGCCTCGCCAGAATCTTTTTTGTTGACTAGTGTATTAGTGACCTAATACACCAACCGCAGTCGCCGTTTTTCTCATGCCACCGCTTCTCTCCATCGATCACCACAACGGCGTGCCGGCCTATCGGCAGATCATGGATCAGCTTAAACTCCAGATCGCCACTGGGCTTCTGGCGCCGGGTGCGGAGTTGCCCTCGACGCGTGCGTTGTCGGCTGAACTTGCGCTCAATCCGATGACGGTGAGCAAAGCCTACGGGCTGCTTGAACACGACGGCGTGCTTGAACGTCGTCGCGGTCAGACGCTCATCGTGAGCGAGCGTTCAGCCACCGCCCAGCAAACCGCCAAGCTCGATCCGTTGCGCCAACAACTCAACGCCGCCGCGCATTTGGCCCGCCAACTCGATGTGTCACCCGCTCAGGCGATCAAACTTTTCCGAGAACTTCTCGACTCCTAAAAAACCATGAACCCCTCCGAAACTTTGGTTCCCACCATCGCTACCAGCGCGCCGCTTGTTCTGCGCAACGTGACTCAACGCTTCGGCAAACACACCGCCCTGCGAAACGTTTCGCTTGAAATTCCCGCAGGTCGCATCGTCGGTCTGCTCGGCCGCAACGGCGCGGGAAAAACCACACTTCTCCATATCGCTAGCGGCATGCTCCTGCCCACTGATGGCACTTGCGCGACGTTGGGTGCACCGAGTGGTTTGCTCGACACGCCTCAACTCACGCGGCTCGGTCTCGTGCAGCAGGAAGGTCGTTGTCTCGAATGGATGACGATTCGCCAGCACCTCGATTTCAACGCGTCGTTTTATCCGCGTTGGGATCGTGATCTTGAGCGCCGCGTCATCGAAGCGCTCGAAGTCGATCCGAAGCGCAAGATCGTCCAACTTTCTCCTGGCGATCGCCAGAAGGTAGGCATTCTCCTTGGCGTTTGCCATCGCCCGTCGCTCTTGCTCCTCGACGAACCAATGAGTGCGCTGGATCCGATTGTGCGCAAGCGACTGCTCGATTTTCTGCTGGAGCTTCTGCGTGACGACGGCTGCACGGTCGTGATTTCTTCCCATATTCTCA
>Ga0302322_100001082_pt1 | contig 22064 bp, 19 predicted proteins | sample Fen_T0_2_FD_203757 | JGI IMG/M metagenome (GOLD analysis project Ga0302322, IMG submission 203757) | Peat permafrost microbial communities from Stordalen Mire near Abisko, Sweden - Fen_T0_2 | ecosystem: Environmental > Terrestrial > Soil > Wetlands > Permafrost | place: Sweden: Abisko...
ACGGTGTCGAGCCAGCCGCTCAGCTGGTCGCGCGGGACGTACGACGACGTGAGGAACAGGAACGGGAAGAACAGCAGGAAGCTGGAGTTGACCGCCGCCGGGTTGCCGGTCTTGAGCGCGATCGCGTACCCGAAGCCGGCGAACGACAGGCTCCAGAGCGCGGCGATGACGATGAACATCACCACGCCGAACGCCCCGGTCCGGAAGTCGATCCCGAGTGCGAACGCGAGCGCCAGGATCGGCACGCACAGGATCGACGAGACGACCACGTCGGCGACCATGTGGCCGACGAGGATCGCGCTGCGCCGCACCGGCGTGAGGAGCAGCCGGTCGAAGTAGCCGCTCTGCACGTCGACGACGAGCGCCTGCGCGCGCGACACGCCGGTGACGCCGAGCAGCACCGCGGTGGCCATCTCGAACGCGGTGTAGTCGAAGCCCTGGATGTTGTTCTGGGTGAGGTTCTTCAGCGTGCCGATGTTCACGATGAAGAAGAAGAACGCGATGAACACCGGCGGCACGATCGCCTCGAGGTCGCGCGGCACCGCGCGGAGCGCGCGTCCCGCGATGGACATGACGTCGTGGAGGGTGCCCGCGGGCCGGGCGCGCACGACCGGCTCGGGGGTGCGGCGCTGGATGTCGAACGTGACGCTGGTGCTGGTCATGACCGGTCCTCCCCGGTGTTCGTACCGCTGGTGGTGCCGGCGTTCGTGGTGGTGTTGTCGTTGTCGAAGTGCGCGCCGGTGAGCTCGAGGAACACGTCGTCGAGCGTGGGCGTGCGCAGCGTGAGGTCGCGGACGCGCACCGACGCGTCGTGCAACGCGATCGCGATCGGGCCGATCGCCGACGAGCCGTCTTCCACGCTGATGGTGAGCTCGTGGTCGCGCCCTTCGACGCCGACGACGCCGTACACACCGTCGAGCGCGGCGCGCGCCGCAGCGGCGTCGCCCTCGATGCGGGCGAACACCACGTCGGTGCCGATCGAGTGCTTCAGCTCGGTGGGCGTGCCCTCGGCGACGAGCCGGCCGCCGTCGACGATGCCCACGCGGTCGGCGAGCTCGTCGGCCTCTTCGAGGTACTGCGTGGTGAGCAGGATGGTCATGCCCAGCTCCTCGTTGAGCCGTCGCACCTCTTCCCACACCCGCGCCCGACTGAGCGGGTCGAGGCCGGTGGTGGGCTCGTCGAGGAACAGCACCTCGGGGTTGTGCACCAGCGCGGCGGCGAGGTCGAGGCGGCGCTGCATGCCCCCCGAGTAGGTGCCGATGCGGCGCTCGAGCGCGTCGCCGATGTCGACGAGGCTGCGCAGCTCGGCGAGGCGCAGTTCGATGTCGGCCTTCGACAGGCCGTAGAGCCGACCCTGCAGGCGCAGCAGTTCGAGACCGGTCTGCTTCGGGTCGAGCGCGACATCCTGCAGGGCGACGCCGATGTTGAGCCGCACCTGCTGCGCCTGGGCGGCGATGTCGTACCCCGCGACCGTGGCCTGCCCGCCGCTGGGGGACAGCAGGGTGCAGAGCATCTTCACGGTGGTGGACTTGCCGGCGCCGTTGGGGCCGAGCAGGCCGTAGATCTCGCCGCGCGAGATCTCGAGGTCGAGGCCGTCGACCGCGGTGACGTCGCCGAACGTGCGGCGCAGCCCCCGGGCCGAGATGGCCGGTTGATCGCCGGGGAATTGGGAAGCAGGGTGGTCGGTCATGGGGACATCCTGGGAAGAATTGCGGTCATATCCTGACCGCATATAAGGATTCACTGCGAGGGGTTCGACCGATGGTCGTCGCCCGACTCATCGGTGTGCCAACGAATTCGAGGGCCGGATGCCGGAACACCCCACCGAGCGGGCTCTGCAGTTGCTCTCGTTGCTGCAGACCCACACGTTCTGGCCCGGCACCGATCTGTGTACCCGCCTGGAGGTGAGCGCACGCACGTTGCGGCGCGACGTCGATCGCCTGCGCTCCCTGGGCTATCCGGTCGACGCGACCCCCGGCCCCACCGGCGGCTACCGCCTCGCCGCCGGCGCGCACCTGCCGCCGCTGCTGGTCGACGACGACGAGGCCGTCGCCATCGCAGTGGGCCTGCGCGCCGCCGCGAGCGAGTCGATCGACGGCATGGAGGACACCGCGCTGCGCGCGCTGGCGAAGCTCGAGCAGGTGCTGCCCGACCGCCTGCGCCGGCGCGTGCGCGCGGTGCACTCCAACGTCGTGTCGCTGCGGTGGTCGCCCGACGAGGTCGTCGACGGCGACGCGCTCGCGGTGCTCGCGCTCGCGTGCCGCGATCACGAACAGGTGCGCTTCCACTACGAGCGGCGCGACGGTGAGGCAGCCGCGCGCCTCGTGGAGCCGCACCAGATGGTGAGCACGGGGCACCGGTGGTACCTCGTCGCGTGGGACACCCGCCGCGACGACTGGCGCACCTTCCGGCTCGACCGCATGCGCGAGGTGCGCCTCGCGGGTGTGCGCTTCACCGCGCGCCCGATCCCCGGTGGTGACGCCGCCCAGTTCGTCGCGTCGTCGATCCGCACGATCCCGCGTCCCTACGAAGCGGTACTCGACGTGCGCGGCGACGCCGAAGAAGTGCGCGCGGCGCTGCGCCACGAGGCCGAGATCACGACGCAGGGACGCGGCGTGCGCGTCCGCATCACCGCGTCGTCGATCGATTCGCTCTTCGTCGCCACGAGCCTTCTCGCGACGCGCTTCGCGGTGCGCGTGCGCGAACCCGCGGAACTCCGCGAACTCGTCGACCTCGTGCTGACGCGCCTGACGACCTAGTCGTCAGCGCGATCGTCAGTGGGAAATCGTGCTGCCGTCGGCGAGGACCGCGTGCGGCAGGCAGTGCTGGTCGTACTCGGCGATGATGATCTCGCCCGCGTCGGGGCCGCACGCCGGGCACTTCGGGTCACGCCGCACCTTGAAGGCGCGGAACGACTGCTCGAGTGCGTCGTAGGCCAGCAGCCGCCCGATCAGCGGGTCACCGAGGTCGAGGAGGAGCTTGATCGCCTCGAGCGCCTGGATCGAACCGATGATGCCCGGGAGCACGCCGATCACGCCGGCCTCCGAGCAGCTCGGTGCGAGCTCCGGCGGCGGCGGCTCGGGCAGGAGGCAGCGGTAGCAGGGGCCCACGTAGGGCTTGAACACCGACACCTGGCCCTCGAAGCGGAAGATCGACCCGTGCACGACGGGGATCTTCTTCAGCAGCGACGCGTCGTTGAGGAGGTAGCGCGTGGGGAAGTTGTCGGTGCCGTCGACGATGACGTCGTAACCGTCGATGACGTCGAGCACGTTGTCGGCACCGAGGCGGACGTCGTAGGTGACGACGTCGACATCCGGGTTGAGCAGCGTGAGGGTCTTCTTCGCGGAGTCGACCTTGCGGTCGCCGATGCGATCCATGTTGTGCAGGATCTGGCGCTGCAGGTTCGACGCGTCGACGACGTCCATGTCGATGATGCCGAGCGTGCCCACGCCCGCGGCCGCGAGGTAGAGCCCGGCGGGGGAGCCGAGGCCACCGGCGCCGAGCAACAGCACGCGGCTCTCGAGCAGCTTCTGCTGGCCGGCCTCGCCGACCTCGGGGAGCAGGATGTGGCGGCCGTAGCGGTCGCGCTGCTCCGCGGTGAGGACCTGCGGCGTGATCCACGGCCGGCCCTCGTTCTTCCAACGGCCGAAGCCGCCGGCCATCGACACGACGTCGGTGAAGCCGAGCGCGCTGAGCGTCTCGGCCGCGAACGCGGAGCGGTTGCCACCCGCGCAGTACACGACCACCGGCTGCGACTTGTCGAGGCGCGTCTCGGCCTGCGCCTCGAGGTGGCCGCGCGGGATGAACACCGAACCGGGGATGGTGCCCTGGTCGTGCTCGTCCTGCTCACGCACGTCGAGGAAGGTCGCCTCGTGGAGGCGCGTCTCGGCGTCGGCCGGCTCGATCTCGGTGATGTGCTCCTTCGCCTGTCGCAGCAGGTCGCGGTAGCTCGCCATGTCGCTCGTTCCTTCTCCATGGTCAGGCGCCGCGTCACGGAGCCTGCAAGGGGAAGAAAATGCTACCGCAGTGGTCGGGTATTCCCCAAGAACCGCTTCTGTGGCCGACTACACCCGTCCCACGAGGTCGGGGAGCACGGTGCCCAGGCGTTCCCGGATCACGAAACGGGCGGCCGAGTCGAACGGCGTGGACTCCCCGTTGAGGACGGCCAGCGCCGCCCCGTTGCGCAAGGCGATCTCCGGCAGCGCCGCCGCCGGATAGACCCCCAGCGAGGTGCCCACCGCGAGGAACACGTCGGACTTCGCCGCCGCCTGTTGGGCCCGGCCGAGATCGGCGGCCACGAGGTTCTCGCCGAAGGAGATGGTGGCCGACTTCAGCATGCCGCCGCACACGAGGCAGGTGGGGTCCTCCTCGCCCGCCCGCACCCGGTCGAGGGTCTCCTCCATCGGGCCCCGCCACCCGCACGACAGGCACTTGGCGTCGTGCACGGTGCCGTGGATCTCGACCATGATCTCGGCGGACGACCCCGCGGCCTGATGAAGGCCGTCGACGTTCTGGGTCACGAGCGTGTGCAGGTTCGCCCTGCGTTCGAGTTCGGCGAGCGCGCGGTGCCCGTCGTTCGGCTCCTGACCCTGGAACATGTCGCCCGCGGCGCGGTTGCACCACACCGTGCGCCGGTGCTCGGCGTCGGCGACGTAGTGCTGCAACGTGGCCTTGCGCTCGGCCTTCGGGTCCTTGGTCCAGAGGCCCTGCGGACCGCGGAAATCCGGGATGCCCGACTCGGTGGAGATGCCCGCGCCGGTGAGCACCACGATCTGGCGGGCGTCACGCAACAACGCCGCCAGCTCGTCGAGATCCGTGCTCGGTTCGGTCACGTGGCCGAGGCTACGCGCGGGTCATCAGGAACCTGCGGGCTGGAAGAGCTCCACGAGGTTGCCCGACGGGTCGATCGCCAGTACCTGCGCGCCGCCCGGCCCGCGCACGATGTCGTTGCGGAACTGCACGCCGGCGGCGCGCAGGCGCGCGACCTCGGCGTCGATGTCATCGACGATGAGGTGGATGCGGTTCCACCCGCCGGGCTCCGGCTGCGCCCCGTCGCTCATCGCTCGGCCGGCGGAGCTCCGCGGCCCGCTGAGCAACAGGCGCAGGGCACCGCGCTTCACGTCGCAGAACGCGGGCGACGCGTCGGTGAGCACCTCGAAGCCGAGGTGCTCCGTGTAGAACGCGATCGACGCGTCGACGTCGCGCACCAGGTACCGGACACTCACCAGCTCGTCGCTCATCGACAGGTTGTACCCCACGACGACCGCCTCGACAATCGCAATGGTTGTCGGATGCGGGTGGCGCGTCCGGGGGGAGAGGACGCGCCACCCGCAGATCTCGAGCGCGGGCTACGACGCGGCGAGGGCGGTGACGTGGTCGAGCGCGTCCTGGTGGCGCTGGTGGGCCCAGTGCGCGCTCTCGTGGCAGAGCGCGGGGTGGAAGCCCATCGAGTGCAGGACCCGCTCGACGTGGTCGGCGTCGTCGCCCTGTTCGAGCAACGTGAACGCGACGCGGCGGGAGCGCCGGCGCGCCGCGGCGAGGGGCGCTTCGTCACCCTGGGACTCGGCCCACTCCGCGTGCTGCGCCTGCACCTCGGCCGGGAGCCGACGTAGGTGCCGAGCCGCGACGGGCGGGATCGTTCGCCGCACCGCGATCAGGTCGGACATCGGGTCCTCGCACGCGAGGTCGAACTGCACGAGCCGCCGCAGCGTGCGCACGATCGGTGAGCTCGCGCCGTCACGTTGGCCGACGCCCAGCGCGTGCGAGGTGTCGGCGACGGTGAGCTCGACGCCCTCGGGGTTGCGGTCGAAGCGGTCGGCGAGGTGACGCATGAGCAGGACCGCGGTGGGGCCGAGCGTGGGCAACCAGAACGTCTCGACGTACCTCGAGCGCGGGTCGTGGCCGAGCACGTCGACGACGGGGTCGTGCCAGGGCTTGACGGTGATGGTGACGGGCATGGAGCTTCCTCCGCGGACGGGACGCACTCGGGAGAGCGGCGATCGGCGGGGAAGCGCTGGGTGGTGCCGAGTGGTGCTGGTCGTGCACGGGGTGCCCCGTCGGGCACCCCTGAATGTGACAGAGTGTACGAAACAGTGCAGACCGGGTCAAGCCCGAATCTTCACGTCCTGCGCGGCGGCCTCGGTGGGTTGGACTCCTGGGGTCGCGACTTCGGTGGTCGCAGATTCCAGCGGCGGCGGAGCCGCCGTCAGTGAGGAGGCAGCCTTGCGCCTCTGCGGCACGACGGCGCGCACCGGGTGGTCGCCGAAGGTGTCGGCGGGCTGCGGGCGACCGAACAGGTAGCCCTGGCCCACGTCGACCCCGGTGGCGCGCACGTAGCGCAGTTGGTCTCGGGTCTCGATGCCCTCGGCGACGGTCTTGAGCTTCAGCGCGCGGGCGAGGCTCACGACGGCGTCGACGATCGCGCCGCTGCCCTCGTCGGTGCCGACGCGGTCCACGAACGTCCGGTCGATCTTCAACGCCTCGACGGGAAGTTGCTGCAAGTACGCGAGCGACGAGTAGCCGGACCCGAAGTCGTCGACCGAGAGGTGCACGCCGAGGCCGCGCAGCGCGGTGAGCGCGCCGACGGCGGATTCCGCGTCGCGCATCAGGGTGCTCTCGGTGATCTCGAGCCAGATCGCGTCCGCGGCTGCGCCGGTGTCGTGGAGCACTCGCGCCACCTCACCGTGCAACCCCGGCTCGAGCAACTGACGCGGCGACAGGTTCACACTCATGGTGAGGAGTGCGTTCTCGCTCGACGCCTGTCGCCAGCGCACGAGTTGCCGGCACGCCTGCTCCAGCGCCCACGAACCCAGTGGCACGATGAGGCCGGTCTCCTCGGCGAGCGGCACGAACTCCATCGGCGACACCAGGCCGCGTTCGGGGTGCTCCCAGCGGATGAGCGCCTCGAAGCCCGTGAGCACGCCCGTCGTGAGGTTCACCATCGGCTGGTAGTACATGCGCATCTCGCCGCGCTCGATGGCGCGGTGCAGTTCGTTGCCGACACGCAGGTTGGTGACCGCGCTGTGGTGGGCATGGGTGTCGAACAACTCGGCGCGGTCGCGGCCCATGTCCTTGGCGCGGTACATCGCGGCGTCGGCGTTGCGCAGCAGCGTCTCGGGTGTGTCGGTCGGCCCGCCCGAGAGTGCGATGCCGATACTCGTCGTCACGAACACCTCGCCCTCGAGCAAGGTGACCGGGCGCGCCAACTCGCGGGCGACGCGCTCGGCGAACAACTCGACCGTCTCGGCGCTGGTGACATTGCGGCACATGATCGTGAACTCGTCACCGCCGAAACGCCCGACGAGATCGTCGGGGCCCATCAACCGCCCTAGCCGATCGGCGACGGCAACGAGCAGGCGGTCACCCGCGGAGTGCCCGAGGCTGTCGTTGACGACCTTGAAGCGGTCGAGGTCGAGGAACAGCACCGCGACCTTCTGGTCGTTGCGCGCCGCGGTGGCGAGCTCCCGGGTCAGGCGTTCCATGAACCGCAGCCGGTTCGGCAGCCCGGTGAGCGGGTCGTGCGCGGCCTGGTGGGCGAGGGCCTCACCGTTGGCGCGTCGCTCGGTGATGTCCTCGGTCTGGCACACGAGGTACAGCGGCTCGCCCGCGACGTCGCGCACGAGTGACGCGCTGAGCGACACCCACACCGGGTGCCCGTCGTGGTGCAGGTAACGCAGTTCGAGCTGGCAGCTCGCGGTGCGGCCGGCGATCAGGCGCGCGACTGCGTCGCGGCACTGTGTCCGGTCGTCTTCGTCGATGAGGTCGAGGATGGTCGACGAGAGCAGCTCCGACTCGCCCCGCCCGATGATCTGCACCAGCGCGCGGTTCACGCGGAACATGCGGCCGTCGATCGTGGCCAGCGACATACCGATCGGCGCGTGCTCGAACGCGCTGCGGAACCGTTCCTGCGCCTCGCGCAGCTCGATCTCCGCGCGTCGGCGCTCCGTGAGGTCGCGCGCGCTGATGACGATGCCCTGCACGGTGGGGTCGTCGAGCAGGTTGGTGCCCACCGCCTCGACGATCCGCCACGAACCGTCGGCGTGCGCGAGGCGTACCTCGAGCCGGTCGACGTCCTTGCCCTGGCGCGCCAACTCGAACCGCTGCACTGCGCGCGATCGATCGTCGGCGTGGACGAGGTCGAACAGCGACGTGCCGGTGAGCGGTTCCGACTCGAGGCCGAGTGTGCGCTCGGTCGCGGGGCTCACGTAGACGATCCGGCCGTTGCCGTCGACGATCGCCATGATGTCGGTCGAGTCGCGCACCATGGCGCGGAAACGGGCCTCGTTGCGCTGGAGCATGTCGTTGACCTGCTCGACGGTGTCGGCCGCCCGGCGGCCCACGATCCGCATCGACAGGAGCGCGACCGCAATTGCCCCGATGAGGGCAAGGAGGAGCACCACGGCGCCGACGTCGGCCATGCGGTGTTCTTCGACCCGCGGACCCCTCTTCCTTGAGCGGTCCACCCGCTCCGGGCGGGGCTACCGGGCGTTGCGCAGGAAGGCCTCGACGACCAACCGGGCGGCGGCGGCCGGGGTGAGGACTCCGGCGCCCACCTCGTGCTCCAGCCGTTCGGCCAGGCCGGCGACGTCGGAGTCGGCGTGGAGTGACTCGAGCAGCGACCCGGTGACCTCCGACCACATCCAGGCCCGGTTCTGCTCGGCCCGCAACGCCGGCAGCTCGTCGGCCAGGGCCACGTGGAACTCGGTGACCGCCTGCCACACCTCGGGGACTCCCGCACCGGTGAGCGCCGAACAGGTGAGCGCCCGCGGCGACCACGCCCGGGTGCGTGGGCGGATCAGGTGCAGTGCGGCCGAATAGTCGGCCGCGGTGCCCCGCGCGGTGGCCAGCAGGTCACCGTCGGCCTTGTTGACCACGACCAGATCGGCGAGCTCCATGATCCCGCGCTTGATGCCCTGGAGCTCGTCGCCGCCGCCCGGTGACACCAGCACCATGAAGAGATCGACCATCGCGGCGACGTCGACCTCCGACTGGCCGACCCCGACGGTCTCGACGAGCACGACGTCGAAGCCCGCGGCCTCGCACAGCAGCATCGCCTCGCGGGTGCGCCGGGCCACGCCGCCGAGCGCTCCGGCGGTGGGCGACGGGCGCACGAACGCGTGCGGTGAGCGCACGAGCTGCTCCATGCGCGTCTTGTCGCCGAGGATGGAACCGCCGGTGCGCGCACTCGACGGGTCGACCGCGAGCACCGCGACGCGGTGGCCCAGCTCGACGACGTGCATGCCGAACGCCTCGATGAACGTCGACTTGCCCGCGCCCGGTGATCCGGAGATCCCGACGCGCACGGCCTTCCCGCTGTGCGGGAGGATCTCGGCGAGCAGTTGCTCCGCGTCGGTGCGGTGATCGGCGCGCGTCGACTCGGCGAGGGTGATCGCGCGCGCGAGGGCGCGCCGATCGCCGCCGACGAGCTGACGCGAGAGTTCCGACACCGGCCTGGATGCTCGCGCCGGCGCGGTCAGCCCCGCCGCAGCAGGGCGACGATCTCGCGCGCCGCGTTCGGGATGTTGGTGCCGGGACCGAAGATCGCGGCGACGCCTGCCTCACGGAGTTCGTCGTAGTCCTGCGCCGGGATCACGCCGCCGACGACGACGAGGATGTCGTCGCCGCCCTGCTTGCGCAGCTGGGCGATGAGCTCGGGCACGAGCGTCTTGTGGCCGGCGGCCTGGCTCGACACGCCGACGACGTGGACGTCGTTCTCCACCGCGTCGCGTGCGGCCTCCTCGGGCGTCTGGAAGAGCGGGCCCACGTCGACGTCGAAGCCGAGGTCGGCGAAGGCGGTGGCGATCACCTTGGCGCCGCGGTCGTGGCCGTCCTGGCCGAGCTTCGCCACGAGGATGCGCGGCCGACGGCCGGCCTCGGCGGCGAACGCGTCGACCGCGGCCTGCACCTGGGCGAAGTCCTCGTCACCTTCGTACGCGGAGCCGTACACGCCCGCGATGCTACGGATCGTGGCGCGGTGACGGGTGAACACCCGCTCCATCGCGTCGCTGATCTCACCGATCGTGGCGCGGGCACGGGTGGCCTCGATCGAGAGGGCGAGCAGGTTGCCGGTGCCGCGAGCCCCCTCCTCGAGCGCCTGCAGCGCGGCCTGGCAGCGGGCCTCGTCGCGGTTGGCCTTGAGCTGCGCGAGACGCGCGAGCTGAGAATCGCGCACCGAGGCGTTGTCGACGTCGCGCACCTCGACCTGGCCCTCCTCGGCCAGCCGGTACTTGTTGACGCCGACAATCACCTCTTCGCCCCGGTCGATCGCGGCCTGCTTGCGGGCCGCGGCCTCCTCGATGCGCAGCTTGGGCATGCCCGACTCGACCGCCTTGGTCATGCCGCCGAGCGCCTCGACCTCCTCGATGAGCTTCCATGCCTCGGTGGCGAGACTGTTGGTGAGCGCCTCGACGTAGTAGCTGCCGCCGAGCGGGTCGACCACGTGGGTCACGCCCGACTCCTCGGCGATGATCAGCTGCGTGTTGCGGGCGATGCGGGCCGAGAAGTCGGTGGGCAGCGCGATGGCCTCGTCGAACGAGTTGGTGTGCAGGCTCTGTGTGCCACCGAGCACTGCGGCGAGCGCCTCGATGGTGGTGCGCACCACGTTGTTGTACGGGTCCTGCTCGGTGAGCGACACGCCCGACGTCTGGCAGTGCGTGCGCAGCATCTTCGACCCGGGCTTCTGCGCGCCGAGATCGGTCATGACGCGCGACCAGAGCAGTCGCGCGGCCCGCAGCTTCGCCACTTCCATGAAGAAGTTCATGCCGATCGCGAAGAAGAAGGACAGCCGGCCGGCGAACGCGTCGACGTCGAGGCCGCGGTCGATCGCGTAGCGGGCGTACTCGAGGCCGTCGGCGATGGTGAACGCGAGCTCCTGCACCGCGGTCGCGCCCGCCTCCTGCATGTGGTAGCCGGAGATCGAGATCGAGTTGAACTTCGGCATCCGCTCGGCCGTGTACTCGATGATGTCGGCCACGATCCGCATGCTCGGCTCGGGCGGGTAGATGTAGGTGTTGCGGACCATGAACTCCTTGAGGATGTCGTTCTGGATGGTCCCGGCCAGCAGCGCCTCGTCGACGCCCTGCTCCTCGGCGGCCACCACGTAGCCCGCGAGGATCGGCAACACCGCGCCGTTCATCGTCATCGAGACGCTCATCTTGTCGAGCGGGATGCCGTCGAACAGCACCTTCATGTCCTCGACGGAATCGATGGCCACGCCCGCCTTGCCGACGTCGCCGACGACACGCGGGTGGTCGCTGTCGTAGCCGCGGTGGGTGGCGAGGTCGAAGGCCACCGACAGACCCATTTGCCCGGCGGCGAGGTTGGCCCGGTAGAAGGCGTTGGACTCCTCGGCGGTGGAGAAGCCCGCGTACTGGCGGATCGTCCACGGGCGATTGCTGTACATCGTGGCGCGCACGCCGCGAGCGAACGGCTCGAAGCCGGGGAGCGTGCCGACCGCCTCGAGGCCCTCGAGGTCGTCCGCGGTGTAGAGCGGCTTGACCCGGATGCCCTCGGGGGTCACCCAGGTGAGGGACGACGGATCGCCCTTGAGCTCCTTCGAGGCGAGCTCCTGCCAATCGGACGGTGTCGGACGCTGCTGGTCACCCATGGGGCAAAGGGTACGGCGCTCTCGTGCGCCGGGCGAAGTTGAGGGATCAGCTCGCCTCAGCTCGCCTTCTGGCCCCGACCTTCGCGCTCCGACCGGGCTCGGTCCTGCTCGGCGGCGACCCGCCCGAGTGCCTCGCGGGCGGCGGCGATCCCCGCCCGGCCCACGGTGCGGGTGCGGTCGTCGAGGCGCAGGTCGCCGGCCCAGCGGACGGAGCGCGTGGCGCTGCCGCCGCGGGCGCCGCCCCTCGGGGACACCCGGCCGCGCATCTGAGCGGGTTTCCGGGCGGGTTTCTGGGCGCGCTCCGGCGTGCGCTTCTGGGCGCGCTCCGGGGACCCGGCAGGGCGGTCGGTGAGGTCGGTGGTGTCGACGAGGCGAAGTTGCGTGCTCACACCATGATCATCGACGGGGGGTGTGACATTTATTTCCGAGGGGGGCCAGAGGTCCCTACAGCGACCGCGTTGCGGGGTCGAAAGGGGACCAAGAGGTGCAGGCAGCTCCGGGGACGGGAGGTGCGCGGAGTGAGGACACGGAGACCCATCCGTCGGCCACCGCGGCGACCCACGGGCGACCCTGCCCTCCCGCCGGGTGCGGCCGTGCCGCTTGTCGTCCCCTCGCCTGCCGTCCCTTCGCCCGACGCGGCGCCGGCGGCAGCCACTCCCGGCGTGCCGTCGGCCCCCACCCGGGTGCCGCTGGCGGTGCTCGCCGCCGCACTCGGCATCTACGCCCTCGCCTACATGCTCTGGGTCGCGCTCCACCACGAGGGCGCGGGCGACGTCGGCACCATCACCACGATCAGCGACTTCGCGTCCATCCCGATGGCGGCCGCGGCCGCCGGCCTCGCGTGGTGGGCGGGGCATGACCAGCGGGCCGCGCCCCGTCGACGGTCCGCGTGGCGGTGGATCGCCTTCGGCTGTGTGAGCTGGTTGGTCGCCGACACGATGTGGTTCTACCTGGAGGTGGTGCGGCACCTGAGCCCGTTCCCGTCGCCCGCCGATGCCTTCTACCTCGCGTTCTACGTGCTCGTGTTCGTGGGGTTGTTGCAGCTCCCCGCCCGCCGCGAAGCGGGGGCCGAGCGGGTGGCGCTGGGGCTCGACCTCGCCACCGTTGCGGTCGTGACCTTCATGTTCGTGTGGTACCTCGTCGCCCTGCCGACCATTCACGGTTCGGGCGGCATCGACGCCGCCGCCGCGCTCACCCTCGCGTATCCCCTCATGGACGTGATCCTCTTGCTCGGCATCGCACGCGTGCTGCTCCGTCGTCGCTCGGGCTCCGACAACCGCGCCGCGCTGTGGTTCCTCGTCGGCGCCACGTCGGTGTTCGCGCTCGCCGACATCGTGTACGCACGTCTCGATCTGGCCGGGACGTACTCGTCGGGCACGCTCCCCGACGGCCTGTGGGTCGTGGCGCTGCTGCTCGTGGCGCTCGCCGCGCTCGCGCAGCTCGGTCTGGCCCCGCCGGCGGTGCCGTTCGCGGGGAAGGAGCGCACCTACACCAGCGTGAGCAAGCTCCCCTACGCGGCGATGGTCCTCGGGCTCGGGCTCGTGCTGTACATCACGTCGACCGAAGCGACCGCTCAGCTCGCGATTCTGGTGCTGTGCGCGGTCTCCTTGGCCGTGCTCGTCGTCGTCCGCCAGCTCACGGTGTTGCACGACAACGACCGGCTCGCCGGCGAGCTGCACCGGCTCGCGACCACCGATCCGCTGACCCAGCTCGCGAACCGCCGCCACTTCTTCGATGTCGCGCAGCAGATGCTCGATCGCGCGGGTCGTGAGCCCAGCGCCGCGGTGATGATCGACCTCGACCGCTTCAAGGACATCAACGACGGCTATGGGCACGAAGCCGGCGACCGCGTGCTCCGCGAAGTCGCGCGCCGCTGCGGCGAGGTCGTGCGGCCGACCGATCTCCTTGCCCGCTACGGGGGCGACGAGCTGGTGGCGGTGTTCGTGGGTGCGCGCCCCGACGAGGTCGCCCAGGTCGCGGCCCGGCTGCGGGAGCACGTTGCCGCGACGCCGGTGGACACACCCGCAGGCCCGGTGCACGTGACCCTCAGCATTGGCGTGGGGGCGGCGCCTCGGGGCGCACCGCTCGACGAACTGCTGCGGGCTGCCGATCTCGCGCTCTACCGGGCGAAGGCAGGCGGACGCGACACGGTTGCCGGCAAACTCGTGGGCGCCGACCTGCCGACGCCCTGAACCCGGCGTCGCGCGCGGCAGCCCGCGCGCAATGACGGGACGGATCGTGGGAGGGCGCCCGTACACTTGCCCCATGCCGCGACCGCTGACCTACCTCGACCACGCAGCGAGCACGCCGATGCGCGCCGAGGCCGTCGCGGCGATGACGCCGTTCTTCTCGGGCACCTTCGGCAACCCCTCGGGCGGGCACGCGATCGCCCGCGCGGCCAAGACTGCGCTCGAAGAAGCGCGCGAGGAGATCGCCGCGCTCCTGGGTGCCGCGCCCGCCGAGCTGGTGTTCACCGCTGGTGGCACCGAAGCCGACAACCTCGCGGTGAAGGGCGCGGCGCGGGCCGCGCGGACGGCGCGTGCTGCGGGCTTCGGCGACGGCATCGTCACCACCGCGTTCGAGCACAAGGGTGTGCTCGCGTCGGCGCACCGGCTGGAAGCCGAGGGCTTCCGCGTTGCAGAGATCGGCATCGACCGCGACGGCATCGTGTCGCTCGATGCCTTGGCCGAAGCACTCGACGAGCGCACCGTGGTCGTGTCGGTGATGCTCGTGAACAACGAGGTGGGCACGATCCAACCCCTCGACGCGATCGGGGCCGTCGTGCGTGAGCGCGCGCCCCGCGCGGTGCTCCACACCGACGCGGTGCAGGCGGTGCCGTGGCTCGACGTCGCGACGCACGCGGCCGCGGCCGACCTCGTCGCGGTGTCGGCGCACAAGTTCGGCGGCCCCAAGGGCTCCGGTGCTCTCGTCGTGCGCAACGGCGTCACGCTCGAACCGCTCGTCGAAGGCGGCGGCCAGGAACGCGGGCTCCGCTCCGGTACGTCGAACGTCGCGGGAGCCGCGGCGATGGCGGCCGCGCTGCGCGTCACCTGTGCGCAGCGGGCCGAGGAGATCACCCGCGCGAGTCGCCTGCGCGACCGGCTCGCCGACCACCTGCTGCGGGAGGTGCCCGGCACCGTGGAGAACGGTGACCGCGCGCGCAAGGTCGCGGGCAATGCGCACCTGCGCTTCGAGGGCGTCGAGGCCGAGGCCCTGCTCGTCGCGCTCGACTTCGAGGGGGTGTGCGCGGCGGCGGGCTCGTCGTGTGCGTCGGGAGCCACCGAGCCGTCGCACGTCCTCACCGCGATGGGGTTGTCGTTGTCGGAGGCCGCGGCCTCGGTGCGCCTCAGCCTCGGGTTCTCGTCCACCGATGCCGATGTCGACCGCGCGCTCGAGGTCATCCCTGCCGCAGTGGCGAGGTTGCGCGCCGCAACCGTCCCGGCCTGATGGGCTCGCGCGTGCTCGTCGCGATGAGCGGCGGCGTCGACTCGTCGGTGGCGGCCGCGCTGCTGCTGGAGCAGGGGCACGACGTCACCGGCGTCACGCTGAAGCTCTGGGGCGGCGAATCCGACTCCGGCTGCTGCAGCGTGTCCGACGTCGAGGACGCCCGGCGCGTGGCCGCGCAGCTCGGCATCCCGCACTATGTCTTCAACTTTGCCGACGACTTCGACGCCCAGGTCGTGGCGCCCTACGTGCGCGGCTACGAGCAGGGCCGCACGCCGAACCCGTGCGTGGAGTGCAACCGCTCGATCAAGTTCGGCCGTCTCCTGGCGCGGGCGGAGGTGCTCGGGTTCGACGCCCTGGCCACCGGTCACCACGCGCGCGTGGAGACCGACGCCGACGGCACCTCCCGTCTCCGGCGCGGTGCCGACGCGGCAAAGGACCAGTCGTACGTGCTCTACATGCTCGGTGCGCCCGAACTCGCGCGCACGCGGTTGCCCGTCGGCGACCTCACGAAGGCGCAGGTACGCGAGCACGCGGCGCGTCTCGGGCTCCGCACCGCGACGAAGGCGGAGAGCATGGACGTGTGCTTCATCACGAGCGGCGGTCGCGAGTCGTTCCTGGCGGCGCGTACCGAACTACGCCCGGGGCCGGTCGTCGACGCGAGCGGCGCCACCGTCGGCGCGCACACCGGCGTCGCGATGCTCACGATCGGGCAGCGTCGGGGCCTCGGTGTCGCGACGGGGGAGCGCCGCTACGTCGTCGACGTCGATGCGCCCACCGCGACGGTCACGATCGGCACCAAGGCCGATCTCCTGCGCGACGAGATCCCGCTGCGGGACCTCTGCTTCGTGCACGGGCATCCCGAAGGGCACCCGTTGACGGTGCAGGTGAGTGCGCACGGCCGTCCTCTCCCTGCGGTGCTCGACGGCGAGGTCGTGCGCCTGGTCGAGCGGCACCCCCGCGTCGCGCCGGGGCAGGTGGTGGCGCTCTACGACGGCGACGAACTCCTCGGGGGCGGGATCGCCTGCTGAGGGTCAGACCCGCACGGGGAGGCGGCGATCCGCCGCGAGGCGGAGCAACTCGGCGTGCCGCACGACGGCCACGCAGATCTCGTCGGTGTGCACGGTCTCCGCGCCGCGCCGCCCAGGCATCGAGCGCACGAGATCCGCGGTCTCGTCGAAGTGCACCGCGATCGAGCCGGCGGTCGCGCCGAGGCGCAGGTCGACCGCGCCTTCCGGGGCCGCACCCGCGGTCACCGGGGCCATCCAACGCAGGTGCTCGCGCAGGAAGAGGTGCGGATCCGAAAGCGTGAACGGGTCCACCACCACGAAGCCCGCGGGTACCAGCACCGCCCAGCGGCTCGCCAGGCCGATCAGTGAGCGCGTCAGGAGATACACGACCGGCACCGCGACGATCACCGCGACGATGCCCCAGATGATCTCGCCGTCGGCGAGGAGCAACGGCCCCACGACGAACGACGCGGCGACGAGCAGCCGCGCCAGCGGCAGCGGGCCCAGGAACAACGCGGGTGGTGTGCGCAACGGATAGCGCGTCTCGTCGCCGTACGACGCGGCGTTGGCCGCGGCGATCGCGATGTCGTGGCCCGAGGTGAGCAGCGCGCAGGCCAGCGTCGCGACGACGCCGACGACGGCGGCCAGGGCCGACGGTTCCCCGCTGAGCGCGGCGAGCACCGCGGCCAGCCCGAGTGCGGGCGCGACCACGCGCAACGCGGTGAGCGTGTCGGGGCGCGGCGCGAGCGTCGCGAGCAGCCCGACGCCCCAGGCGAGCCACAGCAGCACTTCGGCCACAACACGCGTCGCGTCGGACCAGTCGCGCAAGGCAGCCGACGCCGCGGGGCCCGCGGTGAGCGGCAGCGTGACCCACGCGACGCGCAGCAACCAGAGAGGGAGAGGACGGGCCAGGGCGATTCCCATTCGTGAGCGCGTGCCCCGTTTCCGGTACGCGGAGAAGGCGTCCGTATAGTACGGCGGCATGACGCAGATCCTCCGAGCGCCGGTGCTGACGCCGGGTCTCGCGACGGGGATCGGCAGCCTCCCGCACACCGATCCGGTCGAGGCCGCCGAAGCGGTCCTGCGCCTGCTCCCCGATCTCCCGGCGGCGCCGCAGCTCCCCGAGCGCGACCCCCGCGAGGGCATGATCGCCCAGTGGCTCGGCGCCCTGCCCGAGGTCGCCGTCGAGGCCGACGGCACCTGCACGCTGCTCGGTCGATCCGACCAGGCGCCCACGTGCGAATTCGATCCGGTCGCGCACGCAGGGTTGCTCGTGTTCCTCGACGTCGCCGCGGGCGCGTCGGCCACCGGCGGGTCGCAGCCGCAGCGGGTCAAGGTGCAGCTCACCGGTCCGCTGACGCTCGGCAGCGCGCTCGAGGCGCTCGGTGTGCCGACGGTGCGCGCGTTCCGTCGTGCCGCGGTGCTGTGCCGGGCGTGGGGCGTCGCACTGGAACAACTCGTCGCCGATCGACTCCCCGGTACCGGGGTGGTGGTGTTCTTCGACGAACCCGCGCTGGTGCGTTGGCGTCGCGGTGACGCGGCGCTCGACCGTGACGCCGCCATCGACGTGCTGTCGGGCGCGCTCGCCGCGGTGGAGGGCACCACCGGTGTGCACGTGTGCGGCGACGGCGATCTCGCGCTCGCGATCGAAGCCGGGCCGCAGGTGCTCGGTGTCGAGGTGCGCGACGACCTCGCCGACCACGCGCTGCCGCTCTCGCGCTTCCTCGACGGCGAAGGTTGGGTTGCGTGGGGCGCGGTGCCGACCGACCGTCCCGTCGGCGAGTCGCCCGATCCGCACTGGCGTCACCTGGCCGGTGTGTGGTGTGAACTGTCACGGCGTGGTTGCGACCCGGTGGTGCTGCGCACGCGTGGACTGATCACCCCGGCGTGCGGCCTCGCGGGGTACGGTGCCTCGCAGGCCGAGCGGGTGCTCGGCATCGCGCACGAGCTGGCGGGCCGGGTGCACGACCAGGCCGTGGCGGCGCGCATCACTCTGGGAGCCTGATGAACACGACGCCGTACCGATACTGCGGGGTGTGTGGCGATCCGCTCGCCCCCGGAGTGACCGTCTGCGGGAACTGCGGCGCGCCGGTGGAGGCCACCGGAGGGCTCGATGCCGGCGCGACCGGCGAGCAGCCGCTGACCGGTCAGGTCGTCCCCGAACCCGCCCCCGACTCCACCATGGCGATGCCCGCCGCGGCGGCCGCCGGTGTCGCCGGTGCCGCAGCTGCGGGTGGTGCCGCGGGTGGGCCGGGCGATCCCGGGCAGCCGGGCGGCGGCGGACAGCCCCCGGCCGACGACGGCGGCATGTCCAACGGGATGCGCTGGCTGATCGGCGGCCTGGTGGCCCTCGCGGTGGTGCTCATCGCGGTGATCGCGGTCCTCGCCCTCTCGGGCGGCGACGACGGCGGCAAGACCACCCCCACCTCCTCGTCGAGCACCAGCACCTCGTCGACCACCACGTCGTCGAGCACGACCACGTCGAGCACGACCACATCGAGCACGACGACCACCACGAAGCCTCCGGTCACGACCACGACGGCGCCACCGACGACGACCACCACCACCGTGGCACCGCCGCCGAGCTCCACCACGACCACTGCTCCCTAGCCCGGTCGCCGTCGTAGGTCGTCGGTAGCGTTGGGGTATGGCCCCCTCGCCGAGTGAGCGCGCCGCCGAGCTGAGCGCGCAGATCCGTCACCATCGCGACCGTTACTACCGTCACGACGACCCCGAGGTCTCCGACGCCGAGTTCGACGCGATCGTGCGCGAGCTCGAGGAGCTCGTCGCCGGCGACCCGGCGCTCGACGCCGCCGACACCGCGCTCGCCGAGGTGGGCGCGCCGCCGTCGGCCACGTTCGCGCCGGTGGAGCATCTGGTGAAGATGTTGTCGCTCGACAACGCGTTCGATCGCGACGAGCTGACTGCGTGGCACGCGCGCATCGAGAAGACCATCACCGACCCGGTCGCGTTCGTCGGCGAGCCCAAGCTCGACGGCCTCGCCATCTCGTTGCTCTACGAGGACGGGCGTCTCGTGCGCGGTGCGACCCGCGGCGACGGCCAGACCGGTGAGGACGTCACGCCCAATGTCGCGACGATCACCGCGATCCCGGCGCGGCTCTCCGGCGCGCGCGTGCCCACGCGCCTCGAGGTGCGCGGTGAGATCTTCATGCCGCTCGCGTCGTTCGAGGAGCTCAACCGTCGGCAGGGTGAGGCCGGCGACCGTCTCTTCGCCAACCCGCGCAACGCGGCGGCGGGCAGCCTGCGGCAGAAAGACCCGCGAGTGACCGCGTCGCGCGACCTCGCGTTCGACGCGTACCAACTCGGTCTGGTCGACGGCGGCCCCACGTTGCGCTCGCATCTCCACACATTGGAGTGGCTGCAGGAGCTCGGTCTGCCTGTCAACGAGCACATCGAGCCGCTCGCCGATCTCGACGCGGTGTTCTCGTTCTGCGAGCGCACGATGGAGCACCGCCACTCGTTCGGTTACGACATCGACGGCGCGGTGGTGAAGGTCGACGACCTCGCCCAGCGCACCGAGCTCGGGTTCACGAGCCGCGCACCGCGTTGGGCCATCGCGTTCAAGTTCCCGCCCGAGGAGAAGACCACCCTCCTGCGCGGCATCCACGTGAGTATCGGCCGCACCGGTCGGGCCACGCCGTTCGCGGAGCTCGAGCCGGTGTTCGTGGGCGGCTCCACCGTGGGCATGGCCACGCTGCACAACCAGGACGAAGTGGCCCGCAAAGACGTGCGCGTCGGCGACACCGTCATCGTGCGCAAGGCCGGCGACGTCATCCCCGAGGTCGTCGGGCCGGTGCTGGCGAAGCGCAAGCGTGGCGCGCGCAAGTGGGTCTTCCCGTCCAAGTGCCCGGCCTGCGGCGAGCTGTTCGTGCGCCCCGAGGGCGAGGCCGACACGCGCTGCGTCAACGTCGACTGCCCGGCGCAGCGCGTGCAGCGCATCGTGTTCTTCGCGGGTCGCTCGGCGATGGACATCGAGGGCCTCGGCGAGGAACGCATCGTGCAGTTCGTCGACGCCGGACTGCTGGCCGACGCCGCCGACGTCTACGACCTCACCGTCGAGAAGCTGGTGCCGCTCGAGCGCATGGCCGAGAAGTCGGCGCAGCAACTCGTGGCCGCGATCGACGCGTCGCGCGCTCGCCCGCTCAACCGCCTCCTCGTCGGCCTCGGCATGCGCCACGTCGGGCCCACCGCGTCGGTTGCGCTCGCGCGCGAACTCGGGAGCCTCGACGCCATCGCGACCGCGTCCGCCGACGACCTCGCCGCGGTGCCGGGCGTCGGCGGGGTGATCGCGGAGAGCGTGCAGCAGTTCTTCGCCAACGCGCGCAACCAGGCGCTGATCGAGAAGCTGCGGGCCGCGGGCGTGAACTTCCAGGGTCCCGAGAAGGCCGTGGTCGCCGAAGGGGGGGCCACCCTTGCGGGCCTCACCTTCGTGCTCACGGGCACGCTCCCCGACCTCACCCGCGACGAGGCCCAGGCCGAGATCGAGGCGCGGGGCGGCAAGGTCACCTCCAGCGTCTCGAAGAAGACGAGCTACGTGGTGGCGGGCGCGAGCGCCGGCTCCAAGCTGGCCAAGGCCGAGACCCTCGGCGTTCCCGTCCTCGACCAGGACAGCCTCCAGACGCTCCTCGCATCCGGTCCGGCAGTTGGTGAGGAGCCGCCCGCCGCCGGCGGACAGGCACGAGCAGATCCCAGTCGGTAGGCGCCCGACCGTCCGCGCGACGTAGCCTCTCGCCCGACCGAGAGGAGAGCCGCATGGTGGACAAGTCGGTGATCGGACAGAGGTCCGAGCCCTACGAGATGGTGGTGGAGCGCGGGAAGATCCGCGAATTCGCCCGAGCGACGATGTCGCGCAACCCCGACTACTTCGACGACCCGTTCGCAGTGTCGCCGCCCACGTTCCTGATGACGAGCGCGTTCTGGGCCACCGGCAGCAACCCTGCCGCGAGCCTCGACATCGACCTCGCCCGCCTGCTGCACGGCGGTCAGGAGTTCACGTTCTTCGGTCCGCCGCCGCGCGCCGGCACGAAGCTCACCGCGACCGGTGTGGTGAAGGACATCTACGAGAAGGAAGGCAAGCGCGGCGGCTCGATGACCTTCATCGAGATGGCCACCGAGTTCTCCGACGAGACCGGCAAGGTCGTCGCGGAGTCGAAGAACGTGCTGATCATCACGGGCAAGTCGCCCACGGAGGACAAGTGATGGCGACCTGGGACGAACTCACGGAGGGCACCGAGCGCGAGCCGCTCGAGATCGGGCCCCTCACCCGCACCGACTTCGTGCGCTACCAGGGTGCGTCGGGCGACTTCAACCCGATCCACCACGACGAGGACTTCGCCAAGGGCGCCGGCTTCCCGAGCGTGTTCTCGGTGGGCATGCTCCAGGCCGGCATCCTCGGCACCTACGCCACCGACTGGCTCGGCGCGGCGAACATCCGCAACTTCAACGTGCAGTTCCGCGAACAGGTCTGGCCCGGTGACCACCTCGTGTGCACCGGCACGGTGGCCCGCAAGTACGACGACGCGGGCGAGCACAAGGTCGACATCGACCTGCTCGTCACCCGGGTCGAGTCGGGCGGCGCCGCGATCAAGGGCAGCGCCACGTTCGTCGTCGCTTGATCCGGGGCGGCGCCTGAGCCCGCGTCACCTGCGAAGCTGTGCGTGATGCGCGCACAGCAGCTCTGGTCCCCCGCTCCGGCGAGCACCGGACCGCTCCATCTCGTCGACCTCCCCGAGCCCGTTCCCGGGCCCGGGGAGGTTCGCGTTCGCGTCACGGCGTGCGGCTGTTGCCGGACCGACCTGCACGTGGTGGAGGGCGATCTCGAGTTGACGCGCCTCCCGGTGGTGCCCGGCCACCAGGCGGTCGGCCGGGTCGACGCACTCGGCGACGGCTGTCGCCTGCTCGCGGTCGGTGACCGGGTCGGCGTGCCCTGGCTGCACCGCACCTGCGGTGCGTGTGGGTACTGCCGACGCGGCGAGGAGAACTTG
>Ga0302322_100001083_pt1 | contig 22061 bp, 23 predicted proteins | sample Fen_T0_2_FD_203757 | JGI IMG/M metagenome (GOLD analysis project Ga0302322, IMG submission 203757) | Peat permafrost microbial communities from Stordalen Mire near Abisko, Sweden - Fen_T0_2 | ecosystem: Environmental > Terrestrial > Soil > Wetlands > Permafrost | place: Sweden: Abisko...
CCTCTCGTAATTGCCCTGCCGTATTCGTCCCGTCGTATTCGCCCCGTCGCGAACCCTGCAACCGGAAGCATGACATGCCCGCAATCACACTGACCATATTCGACATGGCCGGCACCACGGTGCGCGACGACAACCAGGTGCCGCAAGCCTTCACCGCGGCACTGGCCGAACACGGCATCGCGATCACCGGCGCGCAAATCCAGGCGCTGCGCGGCGCCTCCAAGAGGCAGGCGATCGCCGCCCTGCTGCCACCCGGGCCAGACCTGGCCGCGCGCACCGACGCGGTCTACGCCGGCTTTCGCGACCAGCTCGCCCAGCGCTTTGCCGGCACCGCGCGCGAAGTGCCGGGCGCCGCGGCGGTGTTCGCCGAACTGCGCCGGCGCGGCCTGCGGGTTGCCCTGAACACCGGCTTCGACCGCGACACCACGCGCATGCTGCTCGATGCGTTGGGCTGGAACGAGGCGATGGTCGATGCGGTGGCCTGCGGCGATGAAGTCGCGCGGGGCCGGCCCGCGCCCGACCTGATCCGGCGCTGCATGCAGCTGACCGGCACAGTCGACGCCGGCGCGGTCGCCAGCCTGGGCGACACCGTGCTCGACCTGCGCGCCGGCCACGCGGCGGGGGTGGGCCTGAACATCGGCGTGCTGTCCGGCGCGCATGGACGCGAACTGCTCGCGGCCGAGCCGCACACCCACCTGCTGGCCAGCGTGGCCGACCTGCCGGCGCTGCTGGACGCCAAATAGCCCATCGCTTCGATGGCGCGCCTATCAGGCGCCGGCCCGCCCGCCCAAGCCCCCTGCGCGCCGCTTGCCGCGCAGGTACATCACCTGCAGGGTCGCGCCGATCAGGAACAGGACGAACAGCACCCCGGCGGCAGTCTGCAGTTCGGGCGCGTCGGCGTTCGGCAGCAGCGGCGCGCCCAGCGGCAGGCGGGTGGTGGTCTCGGTGACGCCGGGGATCATGTGGAACAGGAAGGTGGCCGAGTAACTGACCGTCTCCACATACGGCCCGAGCTTGCCGAACAGCGCGGTCCGCGCGGCAAGCGCGGCGATGCCCAGCGTCACCAGGGTGACGATGCCCAGCACGTGCGGCTTGCCGAAGCCGCCATGCTGGAAGATGCCGAAGCCGGTCAGGCAGGTGATCACGGTGGTCCACACGTACACCTTGCCTGCCGTGTTGTTCATGCCGATGCGCCCGTCGCGGATCAGGGCGATCAATCCCGCCGCTACCGCGATCAGGCTGACGATGGTGTGCAATACGCCGAGCTGGGTCAGGCCGTAGATCATGTTCTTACCCCCGGTTTGATTTGATTGCGGTCGGCTGGTCGGAGATTGCCGCCATGCACTACTGGCATTTCCGCCACGCACTGACATTCCTAGCATGGGAATGTCAGTGCAAAGTATATGCCGCGTGCATGGCGCGCACAACACTGCCGCGCAGCACCGGACCCGCGCCGTGCTTGTCGCTGGCCTCTGCCTCAGTTCGGCTTGAAGGAATTGAGGAACATGTCGGCGTCGCCGCTCTCGAACGCCCCCTTCTTGCCCACCAGCAACACCTGGAAATAGCGCTTGTCGCGGGTGTAGAGTCGCGCGCGCATCTCGGCGGGCGCCGATTTCTCGCCCGCGCCGAGGGTGCCGGCCACCAGCACTTCGCGGCCGGCGATGCCCGCCGGACCGGCGCTGCTGACCGGCTTTTCGCCGGCCAGGGTGCCACCCAGGCTTTTCACCAGGGCGTCGCGCATCACGTCCAGGCCGTGGGCATCGAGCGGCGCGGGGAAGTCGGCGTAGCCGGCGCCGAGCACGGTCTCGTCGATGCGCACCGAGTACATTTTCATCGTCACCGTGCCCATCGGCGTGGCCAGCTTGCGCTCGGCCTGGCCGGGCTTTTGCGGCATCAGCACGGTGAAGCCGCCGTCGTCGGCGCGGAATTCGCGCCAGTCCAGCTTGGGGGAGCAGGCCGCGAGCCACACGGCCAGCAGGGGCAGTGCGCACCGCAGGCAGGCGCGACGGACGGATGCGGCAGCAGCGAATTTCGGGCGGGGCATGGGGTATCTGGAAATGGACGGTAGCCCATTATCCTCGCCGCCACCGCTGCAGCGCCTGCGCCGAAGTGCTGCGCCTGGGCAGCCGGGTCGCCTCGGGGCGCATGGAGCCGGAGAACGACAGCGGCGAGAGCACCGCCGCCGGCAGCGCCGCCTTCATGGTCGGCCAACCCGAATCCTTGCCCGCGCAGAGTCAGGCTTGCCCGGTCGCCGGAGCCCGGCTTCTGACGCGATCGCCCATCGCCCCCCGGCCGCTAGCGCCCCCGCTCGAGCGCCGGCCGGTTTGCCGGGCGCGCGGCCGGACTACCGAAGTTGAGGGCGCCGGGGGTGCCATTGCTGACATTGAGCGAGGGCGCGCCGGGGGTGCCATTGGTCAGAAACGGTGAACCGGCCACCGGAAACGGGGCAGCAGCGCTGATGGAAAGCGGGTGGCGCCGCGCCACCACCACCGGCGTCCCATAGGGATAGCCGGACCCGTACCCGGCAATGTCGCAATCGACCCGGCGTTCGAGCATGCATTGGTCGTAAAGTGCCTTGCGGCGCGCCTCCTCGGCCTTGGCGCGCTGCTCCTGGTCATAGCTCTGGGCCAGTTGCTGGCGCATTTGTGCCTGGCTCAGGTCTAGCGAGTCCTGGCGCTGGCGCGCGTTCTGCATGTTGTCCGCCGCTTCGCGCAGGCGCCGCTCGCGCCAGTAGCGCGCCTCTTCTTCGCCCGGGTTCGGCGCATAGGTGTTGGTCACCGCCGGCGCGGCATTGATGGCCGCCACCTTCTGCACGCCGTTCGGCGGCGGCGTGGTGGTGTAATTGGTGACGCCGTTGGCGTCCACCCATTTGAACACCGTATCGGCCTGGGCCAACGCAGGCGCGGCCAGAACGGCAGCCGCCAGCAAGATGTGGATCGGTTTCATGGTGATCTCCTGCATAGCCACCGCATCGCGTCAGGCACGCCGCCCGGCGCGCCCGCTCTTCGTGCGAAGTGCTTGACCTTGTTATCCCTGGTTACTCTCCAGCAGTTTACGCCTTTTGGGGGTTTTTGGACGCAGCCGGCGCCACTGCGCCGGGGCTGGTTTGTAAGCATTCATTTCCGCGTCCAGCGGCGCCGCGCCCGCCCGGCCAGCCGGGGCAGCGCCGGCCGGCGCCTGGAGAAATACTGATCAAGAACTTGTCCGTTCATGGGCGGGCAGAGGAAGGCTGGCCGATAGTGCCCCAGGGCAAGGCGCAAATCCTCGCGATACCTGAGGCATCGCGAGGATTTGCCACGCCGCCATCGCTTGCCATCTTCCGCCGGCCGACCCCGGTCATCAAGGACAAGTTCCAAGTGGACTACGCCCCCTGAACAAGCCCCGACCTCGGAGAAAAGCCGGCTTCGCTTCGCGCGGTGCCCTGGGACCCATTCATTTCATCCCTAGGGAATCACTGATTAAGCCCCCTTAACAACCCCCGATCTCAGAGAGAGGTCAGTCTTGCACCTCCCGGTTTTCGGGACTTATTCAGCGTTTCCCTAGGAGTAAAGCCAGGGACGCTTGCGCCGGTCCGCCGCCTCCGCCGCCTCGATCTCGGCCAGGCGCGACAAGGTCAGGCCGATTTCATCCTGCCCCTGCAGCAGCATGGCCTTGCGATAGGGTTCGACCCCGAAGGGCAGGGACAGCCCGTCGTTCAAGACTACCCGCTGCGCCTCAAGCTCGACCCGCAGCTGCGGGGCTGACGCCGACAGCGAGGCGGCAATCCGCGCCACCTCGCCCGGCGCCAGGCGGATCGGCAGCACCCCATTCTGGAAGCAGTTGCTGAAAAAGATGTCGCCGAACGAGGGCGCGATCACCACCCGGATGCCCAGGTCGGCCAGGGCCCAGACCGCGTTCTCGCGCGACGAGCCGCAGCCGAAATTCTCCCCCGCCACCAGGATGACGGCGTGGCGGAACGGTTCCTGGTTCAGGATGAACCCGGGGTCCTCATCACCGTTCTCCCGGAACCGCAGAGTCTCCAGGGCATAAGGCGCGAGCTCGCCGCGCCCGAAGCGCGCCACCCGCTCGATGCGGATGATCACGTCGGTGTCGATATTGGCCAGCAGCAGCGGCGCGGCGATGCCTTCTACCGTGTTCAGCGGAGTCATGCGGTGCTGCCTTTGCGTGGGTTCCTGCGGTTGTTGGATTTGAGCGAGTTCATGCGGTTGCTGGGTTCAAGCGGGTTCATGCGGACCCTGGGGCGGAGCGGATTCATGTGGGGCTGGGGTTTGCGCGGATTCATGTTGCGCGGATTCATACGTGCCCTGGGTTCGAGCGCGTTCATGTGGGCTTGGGGCTGAGCGGGTTCATGCGGGCCTGGGGTTTGCGCGGATTCATGCGGTCTTGCGATGGTGCGCTTGCATCCGGTCCTTGTCCTGGAGCCACAGCCCGCCCGCCTCCCCGATCAGACCGCGTTGAGCTGCGCGCGAAACCGCGGCAGGTATTCCAGTCCGTGGATCGCGCGGCTGCCGTACCAGGAGGTCATTTCGCCATCGATCAGCCCGACCTGCCTGTCCGGGAGCAGGGCCCGCAGTTCCGCGACGTGGCGCTGGCGGAACATGTAGGGCTCGGTCGACAGCAGCACCAGGTCCGCCTCGCGCGCGTCGACCGGCAGTTGCACCACCGGGTAGCGCGGCTCCGGACCTTGCGGCACGGTCTGCCAGCCCACCGTCGCCAGGGTATGCGAAATGTAGGTGGAGGGCGCCACCGCCATCCACGGGTCCTTCCAGATCAGGTAAAGCACGCGCTGCGGCGGCCAGTCGCGGGCCGCGTCACGCGCCCCGGCGAGCGCCGCGAGCAGGCGGTTGCACAGCATATTGGCCTCGTGGATGCAGCCGAACAGGGCGCCCATCAGGCGGTACAGCGCCAGGTTGTCCTCCGGCGTGTTCGGATGGGTCACCACCACGTGGGGCACGAAATCGGCGAGCGCGTCGGCCACCGGTTTGGTGTTCTCGTCGATGTTGACCACCACGTGGGTGGGCGCCAGGGCGCGCAGGCGCTCCAGGTCTACATCCTTGGTGCCGCCCACTTTCGGGATGGCGCGCACGGCCTGCTCGGGGTGAATGCAGAACCCGGTGCGCGCCACCAGCTGCGGCGCCAGGCCGAGATCGCACAGCAGCTCGGTGATCGAGGGCACCAGGCAGGCGATGCGCGCACCCGGCCCGGCCGGTACGTGCCGGGTGCCGATGGCGTCGATCAGGTATGCGCTCTGGTTCATGGTGGAAGGCGGCCACGCCCCCGCCCCGCGCGGTCCCGCGACGCCGGCATGCACCCATGCCGTTCACCTGGCGCCGTTCGTCCTGCGCTTGTCGAAGGACGCGTGCCTTGAAGGCGTGGCTCGACAAGCTCGCCACGAACGACAAATCGATGGCGTTGCGGCATGCTCACATCTTCTGCCCTTCGACCGCGCGCGGCTTGCGCGCCTTGCCGGCCAGGACCAGGTCGAACAGCCAGTTCGGGATCAGGCGCAGCAGCCTGGCCACCACGCCCATCTGCCAGGGCACCACCGCGTAGCTGGCGCCCCGGTCGATGCAGCGGCGGATCCGCCGCGCCGCGTCGTCCGCCTCCATGATGAAGGGCATCGCATACGGGTTCTGCGCCGTCAGCGGAGTGCGGATGTAGCCCGGCAGGATGGTCACCACCTCGATGCCGAAGGGCCGCATCTCGCCGCGCAGCGCCTCCAGGTAGCTGATCGCCGCCGCTTTTGACGCGCAGTAGCCGCCCGAGCCGGGCAGACCGCGGATGCCGGCCACGCTGGCGATGCCCACCAGCTTGCCGCCGCCCTTCGCCCGCATCGCCTCGACAAACGGCGTGTAGGTGGCGAACAGGCCGACCACGTTGACCTTGAATATGCGCTCGAAGGACGGCAGGTCCTCCGGGTGCTCGGTGAGGGTGCCGGCCGAAATGCCGGCGTTGGCGATCACGATGTCCGGCGCGCCAAAGCGGGCGATGAAATCGGCCGCCGCCGCCGCCAGGCCGGCGTGGTCAGTCACGTCCACCGGGTAGACCACGGTCTCGCAGCTCAGGGTGGCCGCCACTGCTTCGAGTTCCTCGCGGCGCCGCGCGGTGATGGCGAGCACGTTGCCGGGCGCCGCGTAGGCGCGGGCGAACTCGGCGCCCAGCCCGCCGGAGGCGCCGGTGATGAATATTTTTAGAGTCATGCCCATAAAATACCACGCGTGGCAAGGTGGGCCGCGCCAGCGCCGGGCCGCCGCTGCCGCCGCCAGGCTGCCGGCGCACCCTGACAAAGAACGGGTTTTTTCGGCGTCGCGCGGGCTTTCAACCCGCGTCCACCTTTACAAACAACGGAGAATTTCGCATCGCGCACCGCCGGCTCCTTTACAAAGAGCAGACATTTTCGCGTTGCGCGGCCCCGCTGCCCGCACCCACCTTTACAAACCGCAGAGAATTTCACATCGCGCACCGCCGGCTTCTTTACAAATAGCAGACATTTTCGCGTTGCGCAGCTCCGCCGCCCGCGCCCACCTTTACATAGAACAGACATTTTCACGTCACGCGAGGTTGGCTCGTTTACAAAAGACGGGCTTCTCACCGAGTCGCCGACTCGCAGCCCGCGCCCACCTTTACAAACAACAGCAATTTTCACGTCACGCGAGGCTGGCTCGTTTACAAAGGACTGGCTTTTCACCGACTCGCCGCCGCGATTCCCGTGCCCGCCTTTACAAACAACAGGAGATTTCGCGTCACGCATGGCCGGCTCCTTTACAAAAGACTGACATTTTCAGCGTGATGCAGCCTCACCCCCGGCTTCGGCGGCGGCGGCCGCATCACGCGCGACGGCCGCTTCCAACTCGGCCCCCAGGTCCAGGATGCGCGCCAGTTCCAGCAGCGCCGGCAGGCGCGGCGGCTGGCGCAGGTGGGTCACCGTCTCGCCGCTGGCCAGCACCTGGTGGCGGACGATCAGCGCCGCCGCCGTGTCCTCGTCCATTTCGCTTACCGGCAGCAGCTTGCCCGACGCGTCGAACATTTTTCGCACATCGAAAAACGCCGCCCGCATGCGCGCCCGCATCGCCTCCTCGGCGACATTGCGCAAACGCTCGCGCATCGCGTCCATGCCGGCGTTGACGCGCGCGCGGACCTGCGGCAGCTTCATCAGCGCGCACGCCTGCATGCGCGCCGTCCTGGCCGAATAGCCGGCCCGCCGCGCCGCGGCGCTGGCGTTGTAGTCCAGCAGATATTCCTGCACAAAGCGCTCCTGGCGCTCGTTAAGAGTGGGAGTCATGGTGTCCTCGTCAAGATGGCGGCGGCGTGGGACACGCCTGCCTGCCGGCGGCCGCGCACGGGCGGCCAGGATCGGCGCGCTGCACCTGCATGGCCCGCGCCGGGGTGGCCATGACTCTACGGTACGCAAAACGGGCACCTAAGTGTGGGTGTTTTGCACGAGGACAAGTTGAGGGTGTGCGGTCAATTTAGTGTCACATTGCGCTAAGCGCTCAGGACGATAGCGAGCAGGCACAACATGGACCATGCCGATAGCATATTGATGTCCCAAGCCTCGAAAAGCGTAGACTAAAAAGAGCGACCGAACTGCTAGCTTCAATGACCAAGCAGTAGAAGGAATAGCTGGTGGATTTGCGCTGAGTCGAAGACTATTGCGGACAATCAATACCGTGCCGAACCTCGGACGTTAGAAGTTAATTAAAGGGGCCTATCGTCTAAATTTGCAAGGTGACGAGCAGTTTAGGCGATAGGCCCCTTATTTCTCTATGCAGCCACGCCGAGCGCGGTGTATCACATATGTGCTACATTACCTGCGGATTGTCCATCGCCAGCGCAATGCCCGTCCGGAGCCGACCATGTCCACCACCACCATCAGACTGACCGAAGACCTCAAAGCCCGGGTTGCGCGCGCCGCCGAGCGCGCCGGCACCACGCCGCACGGCTTTATTCTCGACGCCATCGCCGAAAAAGCCGCGCAAGAGGAAGCGCACGCTGACTTTAGCGACGTAGCGGAGCAGCGGTATGACGCCATCGTGGCTTCGGGCAAGACCATTCCCTGGGCGGACATGCGGCGCTATCTTGAACAGCGCCTGGCGGGCAAGCGCGCGGCCCGGCCGGCGGCGAAAAAGCTGGCGCGCTAGTTCACGCGGCGCGTAAGGCATGTCGCGCATCGAACTGGCCCCGGAGATCGCCGACGATTTTGACCGCATCTTTGATCACCTCGCCCAATTCGCGGCAACCGATGCAGCCGCGCGGATTCAAGACATCATCGAAGCCATAGGCGTGTTGGAACACAACCCGCTTATCGGCAGGCCCGTGGACAGCGACAAGCGCGAACTGGTCATCGGCCGCCGTTCGCGCGGCTATGTCGCCCTGTATCGCTACGTGGCGGCCATCGATACAGTGTTCGTGCTCGGGCTGCGCGGCCAAAAAGAAGCCGGTTATCCGGGTTTGTGAGGGGATGCAAAGCCGACTTGCCGACGAAGTCGCAGTATTTCCAACACCGGTTCCTCGCAGGGCCGAACCATTGATGCAATTGCAGACATGATTAGCGGAACAATTTCCCTCGAAGAGCATCTTGCGGCGATCAGGCTGCACAGAAGGACCAGCACGCGCTGGACCGGTGTTTTCGTTGGCGTCGTGTTTGTCGTAGGCTTGGCGATGTGGGTAGCCGGTGAGACCAAATTGGGCTATATCGTTCTTGGCGGCAGCGCGGGCGGCATGATCGGCGCCTTGTTCGTAATGCAAGTCTATTGGCCTTGGCATGTCAGGCGCGTGCATCGGCAGCACAAGGTGTTGTCCTTTCCCATTACTTATTTGTGGGACGAAAGCCATCTGGAGGCGCGCAACGCTCGAGGCCAATCCAGGGCGCCTTGGACCGACCTCCTGAAAGTCCGCGAGAACGAGCGCCTGTTCTTGCTCTATGTGACCGACCACCTCTTCGAGGTAGTGCCTAAACACTGGTTTCAAAGCAAGGCGCAGATTGATGAGTTTCGCCGGGCCGCGTCGCGGGTCGGGACAACACATTGACACCGTGAAGAAATTCTTGGTCTCCTTTGGGTTCTGCTTTGCAATTGGCCTGGCAGCTTGGGGAGCATTTCGAGTTGACGTTCCGAATACCGAACCTTTCCGTGTTGCAGAGAAGTTTCTCGTGTCAAACTCGAAGGTGGTGGCTGCTGTGGGGCCGGTGGAGTCGATTCGGCTGCCAGTATTCAACGAATGGGAAATTTCGTACGTTGGTGAATCAGAGGGCGCGGCTTTTTTTTCCATGGATATAGTGGGCTCCAAAGGACATTTGCCCGCCGACGTTTCGCTGGTGCGCAAGGCCGGAACATGGATGGTCACGAACGCAACAATTGGCACTGGTAATGAGGTGATCAAGCTGACGTTAGGCGAACTTTTGCATGGCTTTCCGCTCAATGCTGGCGCGCCGAGAGTCTGTGCGCCCGTTAGTTGATGCGTTGTAATTGAAATGCATTTGACCACTGACCAATTTATGGCGGGGCTCGCCGGTGTGTTGCTGGTCCTCAATCTTCCGGCCATGATTAAAGCGGCTAGGGTCGATTTATATTAGCGGCCAACTGGGATTGCCTGATATCCGCTACATGCGCGTCAACTATTGACCATGGGCGATGGACCCATTAGAGGGGATTCCGGAGATGGGCGGATTGAACTGCAAAGAACATGTCCGAAAGAACGGGTCGGTTCAGTCTGGCCCTGATTGCGCTCGATTGCGCGCCCTGTCACCGCTTGCGCGCTCTCAGTGCGATTTCTTGTCATCGGCCAGGTAGCCCTCGGCGCGCAGCACCGTGCGGATCGCGGCGCGCAACTTGTCAGGCGCCTGGTACTCGGGGTGGGCGCGAAACAGGGCGGCGGCGTCGCCCATGCGCAGCAGGGCGTCGAACTGCCGCGACGCCTGCTCCTGCTCGAGGCGATGGATGGTGTGCAGTGGAATGGCGCCGGGCGCGCCCGCGCCGCTGGCGCGCAGGTGGCGCACTGCCGGCAACTGCCGTTCGCATTGGCAGGCGGCGTCGCGGTTGACGTGGCCGCAGGTGGCGCCGCCGAAGGCCTGCATGCGGGCGCGGGCACGCGCCAGGCGCTGCCGGTACGCGTCGGGCGCCAGGTCCAGCACCTCGGCCGCCTGCCGCGACGACAGGCCGAATATCACGTCCAGCACATAGGCCAGGCGCTGCCCGCGGTCCAGGGCCATCAGCATGCTCTGGGTGCAGCCCAGCGCGAGCTCGCGGGCCTCGGCCTTGTCCTCGGGCGTAAGAGCGCGCGCCGCGCCCGCCGGGGCGAGCAGCGCGGCGGCGTGGTCCAGGCCCTGTTGCAGGCGTTCGGCGATGCTCTCCAGGGACACTTCGGGCGACTCCTTGCTGCGGGTGGCGGCGCTGAGCAACTGGTTGCGGGCGATCTGGAACACCCAGGTGGGAAAGGCGGCCTCGCCGCGAAAGCCGCCCAGGTGGGTCACCACCCGGAGCAGGATTTCCTGGCTGGCGTCGGCGGCGTCCTCGCGGTTGCCGAGCATGCGCACCGCGAGGTTGAACACGCCGGGCTGGATCGCCAGCAGCACGGTGTCGAGCGCCGCCAGGTCGCCCGCCGCGGCCGCCCGCAGGACGGCGGCGCCTGGATCGCTGATTTTCATGGGGCGGCCACGATCAGATTGGACAGGGGGAGGGGGTTCCCGCGGTTTCGCGTGGGCAGCAGGATGGGCGTATCGAACCACTCTATCACCGCCTGCTGACCATAGGTCGCCTGCACCCGCTGATGCCAGGCGGGGTTGAACCAGGCGCGGGCGCTGGCTTCGTCCCTCCAGATGTAGATGCCGCCGAAGGTGCCCTTGGCGGAGAGGATGAAGTGTTTGCGCAGCAGGCCGGGGACCTTTTGATAGGTGGGCACGGCGGCGGCGAATTCGGCTGCCAGGCGCTCGCGGGTCAGGCCCGCGGGAACCGCGATCTCGACCAGCGTGGAGACGGTTTGGCTATGCTCGTCCGGCGCCGTGCCGCCGGGCGTGTTGTCGATCGAGACCGGGGCCTCGAAGAGGCGCACCGAGCCTTCGGCGCCGCGTTCCTTGCGCACCCGCTCGAACCATGCCGGGCTGAACCAGGCCTCGGCGCCGCGGCGGTCGCGCCAATAGTACAGTCCGCCGAAATCGCCGCTTGCGCGCTCGAAAGAGTAGGCCTTGAAGAGCAGTCCCGGCAGTTGTACGTAGTCGGCAATGGTGTCGCGCATCTTGCCCGCGACCACCGTTTTGGGCGCGTACCAGGGCTTGGGCACCCGGACCACGGCCACTACCGGGACGGCGACTATCGGGACCGCGCCGGGGATGGCGGCATCTTGCGCGCCGGACAACCCGGCGGATGCGGCCAGGGCAAGGCCGATGGAGAGATGGAGCAGGGAACGGGCGAAAACGGACATGGGAACCTCGTCTAGGACGTCGGCAGGGACCAGGATCGGTGTGCTCACATACCTTTGACTCGGGTGCCACAAATATTGTGACATCCCGGCGCGCCCCGTGATGCTGGAGTGATCAAGGTGTCAGGCTGTTCGACATGAATTGCGCTGGCGCCGATTGCGACGCAGATGTCCAACCACCGCTGCCTGAAAGGACAACCGGCCGATGTGGGCCGCCATCCCCTCACCATCCCTCCGGATGGTGCTAAGATGGCGGCATGAAACAAAAAGCCGCCCCCAAGACCGCCCTCGTCCCCGCCAAGCCGAAGCTGGCCGATTCCGAGAAGATCACCATCAACCTGGGCTTTGTCGACCTCGGGCAGGTGGACCTGCTGGTGGCGGAGGGGTTTTATGGCAACCGCACGGACTTCATCCGCACCGCGATCCGCAACCAGCTTGCCAGCCACGCGGACGCGCTCAAGCAGGTGACGGCGCGCAAGATGCTGGTGCTGGGCCTGCAGCATTTCAGCGCGGCCGATCTGCGCGCGGTGCAGGCGGCGCGCCAGAAGCTGGAAATCCGCGTGCTCGGCCTGGCGGCGTTCGCCGAAGACGTGACGCCAGAGCTGGCGCTGGCCACCATCGGCTCGCTGGAGGTGCTGGGCGCGCTGCATGCGAGCCCGGCGGTAAAAGCAGCGCTGGCGGGCCGCCAGCGCTAGCGCCCCCGCCCCTCTACTTCCCACCTTACCCAGCGTATCGCCGAGAAAGTTTGTATGAGCCCGCCCCTGAAAGACCTGATGCGCGATGCCCTGCGCCTGACGCGCGCCGGCCAGTTGAGCGAGGCTACCCGGCTGATCCAGCAGGCACTGCGCGGTGCGCCCTGCGCGGCCCCCAGCGCGCCCCCCGGGCCGGACGATGCGGCGGGCGGGCGCGCCGGCGCGGCCGGCAGCCCGGCGGCGCGGCAGGGCAGGGTCTATGAGATGGAAGTGTCCGCCGAGGTCGCGGCGCCGGGCTTGCAGGGGTCCGCGGGCGCGGTGGCGCGAGCGGTGGCGCCGGGCGGCGTTGCCGTGCCGCCCGAGACGCCGCGGGCGGGCGGGACGGCGGCCAGGGCACAGGCCGGACCACAGGCTGGAGAAGCGGCGGCGGGCGAGACACATACGGGCGGGCAGGGCACGGGTGCGCCACAGGCCGGCGCGCCGGGCGACGCGCTGCCGGGCGACGCAGCGACCCGCGAGAGCGCGGGCCTCGGGCTGCCGGCGGACCCGGGTGAGTTCGTCGGCGGCAGCCACACCTACGCGGGCCTGACGCGCAAATACAAGCTCTACGTGCCGCCGCGGCACGCCGGCCGGCAACTGCCGCTGGTGGTGATGCTGCACGGCTGTACCCAGGACCCGGACGATTTTGCCGCCGGCACCGGGATGAATGAGCGGGCGCGCGAGCAGGGATTCTTCGTGCTCTATCCGGCGCAGTCGCGCCAGGACAATCCCTCGCTGTGCTGGAACTGGTTCAGCCCGGAGCACCAGAAGCGTGACGCGGGCGAGCCCGGGCTGATCGCCAGCCTGACGCAGGCGGTGATCGCGCAATACGGCGTCGACGCGCGGCGGGTCTACATCGCCGGGCTGTCGGCGGGCGGGGCGATGGCGGCCATCGTGGCGTCGGCCTACCCGGAGCTTTACGCCGCGGTGGGCGTGCACTCGGGCCTGCCGCGCGGCGCGGCCAGCAACATGATGGGGGCGCTGGCGGTGATGAAAAGCGGGACGGCGCTGCCCAGCATGTTCGCCCGGCCGCGCGCGGGCCGGCCGCCGGCTGCCGAGCCGCAGATGCCGGTGCCGACCATCGTGTTCCACGGCGACGCGGACCGCACCGTGCATCCGCGCAACGGCGAGCAGGTGATCGCGGCGCTGCTGGGGGAGGCGGCGGCCATGCGGCCGGCGCACCCGGCGGGGCACGCAGCGGGCGCGGCCGGGGCGAGTGGCGGGCCGGCCGCGGTGGGCACCACTGGTGACGGGGCGACCCGGGCAGGCGCTGATGGCGGACCCGCTCAGGCGGGCGCTGGTGGCGCGCCGACCCAGCCAGGCGCGGGTGGCGGACAGATTCAGACGGGCGCCAGTAGCGGCGGGCCAACCCAGGCGGGCGCGGGCGCCCGGGTGGAGCACGGGGTGGCGGCGCAGGGGCGGCGCTATACGCGCTCCACCCATCACGACGTCAACGGCCGCGCCCTGGCCGAGCACTGGCTGGTGCATGGCGCCGGGCACGCCTGGTCGGGCGGCCAGGCCGAAGGCTCGTACACCGACGATACCGGACCGGACGCGACCGGCGAGATGCTGCGCTTCTTTTTCGCGCAAGCGCAGCGGCCGCTCAACTGAGCGGGCGCCGGCTCACGCCCCTCCACGCATTTCTCCAGGCAAGGCGGCCTCCGTAAGGCCCTGCCGTACGGCCCCACCGCACGGCTCCATCGCGCGGCGCCATCACTCGCTCCACCACGCTGCCGCACCGCACGGCCCCATCGCATGGCCTCACCGCACTGCCCTCATCCCACTGCTACATCGCGCGGCTCCATCGCACTGCCCACCGTACGGCCCCATCGTACGGCCCCATCGTACGGCCCCATCGCACTGCCCCATCGCACTGCCCCATCGCACTGCCCCATCGCACGGCCCCATCGCACGGCCCCATCGCACGGCCCCATCGCACGGCCCCATCGCACTGCCCCATCGCACTGCCCCGCCGTACAGCCCCATCGCACGGCCTCACCGCACGGCCCCATCAGACGGCCTCATCACACTGACGCGGCGCACTACCGCACCGCACGGCCTCATCGCACGGCCCTTTGCGTACAGCCCGCCGGCATCGCTTGCGGCGTAGCGCCGCCTGCGCCGGCCCGGACCCGCGGGCCGCATGCCGGACGCTGATCCGGCGCATTAGGCAATTTAAACAAGTCTTGCAAACTTGCGCAGACTTTTAACATTTCCCTGATTTACACGGCGCACCCGCGGGGAGAACATCGCCTCTATTCAACAAGGCTGGATCACAACAAGAGCGGGGCAACATGGCAAGCTTGGGGTTCGAGGCCGGGTATCAATGGAAAGCGCGCAGCCGCGCTTGGCGGCGCCTGCACGGCCGCCATCTTCCCCACGTCCCCGCGGCCGATGCCCGGCACCCGGCCCGCTGCGTGCGCGGCGAGGGCGCGCGGGTATGAGCGCCGATACCCTGGAGCGGACGCCGCCCGTGGCCACGCAGCCGGACGCCGATCTGGGCAACACCGGACGCATCGCGCAACTGCACGCGCTGTACCGCGGCGCCTTCGGCGCGCCTTTCGACCTGCAGGCGTTCCGCAACGACGATTTCTATGCCTTCCAGATCCTCGAGAAGGCGATCGCCGAGGGCACCCCGCAGGTGGCCGAGGTGGCGTGCAAGCTGCAGGACATGCGCCTGGCCGAGCTTAACCAGTCCGACGAACTGGAAACCATTTCGCTGGCCGGCCTGGAGCCCGAAGACCGGCCGGGCCGGGCCGTGGTGGCGGCGCGCGAATCCGGCCCGCCCGCCCGCCACCACCCGCATCGCGGCGCCGAGCGGCGCGGCGCGGGCACCCAGGCCGCCGGCCATGTGCGCCTGAGCTTTCGCGAGGTGCAACTGCTGTCGCAAATGCGCACCCAGTACCGCAAGACCTTCGGGGTGTTTTTCGATCCCGCCGAATTCACCGGCAACGATCTGTACGCCCGCACCACGCTGCAGCAGTCGGTCAACTCGGGCAACCTGGTGCTGGTCGAGCTGGCACGCTACTTTCTGGGCGAGGACGGCAAGCCGCGCCTGCACCGCCGGCTCGGCAGCATCGACATCGCGCTGTAGCGGGCCGCGCCGGGCGGTCCGGGTGCCGGCTTGTTGATGGCGCTCAAGTCCGGGCCCGGCGATCCTGAGATCACGGTCCATCCACGCGCCGCCCGGCCGGGACCGGCGATACGCAGGCCGCCGGAAAGGCGGGCCGTGCGCCCTAAACAACCCGTAGGTGTTTCACTACACAATCAGGCCGGATGGTGCATAATGGCGGTTCGTAAGCAGGCTGGATGCGGGGTAGCTTCCCCTCCGGCCTGATGTGGCGGCGCGCTGAAGGGCGCTGCGGAGGCGAGATGAGTCCAGTCGTTTTGCTTTGCCTGGTTGTGGCCATCGGGTTTCCCGTATTGGTGGCCTTTTTGTATAGCCGGGGCGGCAAGAAGGCGGACGAGGCAGCAACCCCGCCGGCCACTGAGAGTCACTGATCCTTACACCGGTTTGAGGTCGTACTTTGGACGCGTATCCGCCCTGCAACGGGCGGATACGCGTTTTTTTGGTGCCTGGCCTGCCCCGCGCGCGGCGGCAGCCGGCGCCGCCAGCGGGGTCAGGCGGGCCGCCCGTGGCTAGGCAGCGTTCCCGGCCCTGCGGCCACGCGGCCGACTTGGTCTGCACCGGACGCGGTCAGAACCGCAAATCGCGCCACTGTGCGGCCTAAGTGCGATGTCGCACAGACCCGGCCACGCGGCGCGGCGGATGATTCCGCTCCAGCCCCATATTCCGGCATCGACATGAATCAGGATAGTGGCGCGCAGTGCGCGGCGACCAGCGCTGCCTGCACGCCGGCACAGCGGCAATTCAGGGGGCTTCCCGAAGCGGCGCCCAGGCGGGCGCCTGTGGAGGCCCCTATGCTGGCGGCCGTGCAGGCGCCGATTCGCGCGGTCGCGCAGGCGCCGATTCACGCGGCCGCGCAGGCGACCGTGCACGCGGCCGCGCAGGCGACCGTGGCCGGCCCGCGGCCGGTTTCAGCGCTCGACCACGCGGGTGCGCGGCACCCCCGGACCGGTATAGCCGAACAGGGCGGGGACCGAGACGACGTTGGCGCGCAGGTGTTCCGGCGTGGCGGCGCGCCAGCGCTCCAGATAGGCGGGGAACACATCACTGTCGCCCGCTTCACGCAGGCCGTTGACGCCGATGTAGCCGATCGCCGCAAGCGCTCCTTCGCTGCCGGCCAGCCAGGCGTAGAGCGCGCTGGCGACCACTTCGTTGCGGGCCCGCAGGTAGGGGTCCAGTTGCAGGGCCAGGCGGTTGTCGGCGTACCAGCTTTCGAGCGGCCGGTCGGGTGGCGCGCCGGCCGGCAGGTGGCGATGCGACTGGCCGATGAGTTGCCCGGCATAGTCGCGGAACGCGCCGGCATAGCCGGTCACGGTGGTCACTGGCGCGGCCTGCTCCCAGCGCGCGGCGACACGCTGCAGGGCGAGCAGGGAGACAGCCTCGCACATCGATTCCTCGAACCATTGGGTGCCGCGCACCGCGCTGTCCTGGTGGATGCGCTGCTCGGCATTGGTGACGATATGGCAATACTCGTGCGAGAACTGGTAGGTGAACTGGTCCCAGCGCGTGTCCTGCACCTTCAGGTAGACGCGGTAGGCGCCGTCGGACAGGCGCTCGAGGTCGGTGCTCGGCCCGCTCGAACTGTGGACGATTTCGATCTTGTCGCCGGCATGGCGTGGAAACGCCGGCGCCAGGATGTCGGCAACGAAACTGAGCACCCGGGCGATGTCGCGCTCGTCGGCCGCGCCCCAGGCGCCAGGCTGGACCCGGATCGCGACCGCGCCGCGCGCCTGCGCGGGGTCGGGCGACCGCTCGCCCACCCGTGCCTGCGCGGGCGAGGCGGCATGCGCGGGGAGCGGCATCCAGAACAGCGCCGCCAGCGGCACAAGCAGACATTTCAGTTGCGTGAACATGCGCGCACTCCTCGATTGCTCGATGTAATGGGACGGTGCGGATCTGCCGCACCGCCTGCCCGGCCACGCGCGCATCCGGATCGGACGCGCCCGCAATGGAACGTTTGTTATCCAGCGTGCCTGACACGAATGTCAGGTCTTGTTGCTTCTGATTATTTGTAACCTTCGCGACGGTCGCCGGAAACGCGGCGGCAGCGGACAAAACGGGCACGAATCCACCCCGCCGTCTCGGCAAAGCTTACGGACGGAGTTCAAATCCACGGCCAACGCCGCCATGCGCATTTCCTGCCACGCCGACGCGCGGCGGTGATGCGGTGATGCGGTGATGCGGTGATGCGGTGATGCGGTGATGCGGTGATGCGGTGATGCGGTGATGCGGTGATGCGGTGATTCAGTGTGCTGGACCCCGCCCGCGGCCATCGGCAGGTTAGAGGCCGGTTCCAGCGGCAATTCTTCGGTTACGAGCGCTCCTGTCTTCGGCCGGACGCCATCATGCCGGGCTGCACCTGCACTTTCTCCCTTGCGCCCTGCCTGCGCAGGCCCGCGGCGGCGCAATCAGGCCGTGCCTACCCGCCCCGACAGCGTGCTGAAAGCGCCACGCAGCCGGCACCCCCATGGTCGCGGCCGGCCAGCTTGCCGCGCCCTACGGCCCGCATCGGGCGCCTGGCCGGATTGCCACCAGGCCGGGTGAAAAACCCGTACGAAAAGTCCGCAAAACCAGTCTAGCACCCCCTTTGCGCGGCCGCTCCCGCAGTTCGCAATGTGCGTCGCCGCGCATAGCGAACCGGTTCCAAACGGCGGCATCGCGCGCCCGCAAATAAATAGTTTTCACTATGAGCGCCGCCGAACGGAGCGCGCCTGGCATCGCGCGTACTTTGAAGCTGAAAATCGTCTCACGCACAAACGATTTCTACAAAGGAGACTTAGCCCGTGCGCAAAGCAATTCCCTTTCCATAGAGGTATCCCCGTGAAAAATTCGCTGTTGTTGACCCAGATGATCAAACGCCCGCTGGTGCTGGCCCTGTTTGCCGCCTTTGCCGTGGCGGCCTGCAGTTCCACCCCGCCCCGCCAGTACACCGACCAGCCGGCCAGCATGGTCGGGCCGCGCGGGGCCGACGGACCCACCGGCGCGACCGGCATGCAGGGCCCGGTGGGCGCCACCGGCGCCACCGGTGCGCCCATGCCCGGCCCGCAAGGCGCCGAAGGCCCGACCGGCGCGACCGGCGCGCAAGGCCCGATGGGCGCGACCGGCCCGCGCGGCAAGATGGTGGTGGGCCCGGCCGGTGAGACCGGTGCGCAAGGCGCCACCGGCGCCACCGGCGCGATCGGCAGCACCGGCGCCCAGGGCGCCAGCATGGCCGGCCCGGCAGGACCGACCGGCAATGTAGGCGCCACCGGCATGCAGGGCGTGGTCGGCAGCACCGGCGCGCAAGGCCCGACGGTGTCCGGCCCGGCCGGACCCGCTGGCCGGACCGGCGCCACCGGCGCGCAAGGCGCGACCGGCTATACCGGTGCGCAAGGCAGCACCGAGCTGGGCGGCACGGTCGGCCCGACCGGCCCGCGCGGCGAAACCGGCGCGCAAGGCCAGGTCGGCCCGACCGGCGGCCAAGGGCCGACCGCCGTGCCCAGGTAAGGGCCGGCTGTAGGCAGGTGCCTGTCCCGGCAATCGACGGCGCGAGCGCAAGCTCGCGCCGTTTTTTATTCCCTGGCAATGGCCACAGGACGGGGCTGCGCACGTGGGCCCGATGGCAGCCGTTCAGGCCGCTCTTGGCTGTCAGGCGCGGCGTCGCGCCCATGTCCATGTATATGGCGGCGGCCCTGCACGCGCCTGCAACCGTGCAGGCGCGAGCGGACGTGGCTGGCCCGCGGCCGGGTTCAGCGCTCGACCACCCGGGTGCGCGGCGCCCCCGGACCGGTATAGCCGAACAGGGCGGGAACTGAAACCACATTGGCGCGCAGGTGTTCCGGGGTGGCGGCGCGCCAGCGCTCCAGGTAAGCGGCGAACACGTCACGCTCGCCGGTTTCACTCAGGCCGCGCACGCCGATATAGCCGATCGCCTCGAGGGCGTCTTCGCTGCCGGCCAGCCAGGCGTAGAGCGCGCTGGCAACCACTTCGTTGCGGGGCCGCAGGTAGGGGTCCAGTTGCAGGGCCAGGCGGTTGTCGGCGTACCAGTTATCGAGCGGCCGGTCGGGCGGCGCGCCGGCCGGCAGGTGGCGATGCGACTGGCTGATGAGTTGTCTGGCGTAATCGCGGAAGGCGCCGGCATAGCCGGGCACGGTGACCAGCGGCGGCGCCTGCTCCCAGCGCGCGGCAACCCGCTGCAGGGCGAGCAGGGAAACGGCTTCGCACATCGATTCCTCGAACCATTGGGTGCCGCGCACCGTGCTGTCCTGGTGGATGCGCTGCTCGGCATTGGTGACAATATGGCAATACTCGTGCGAGAACTGGTAGGTGAACTGGCTCCAGCGCTTGTCCTGCACCTTCAGGTAGACCCGGTAGGCGCCGTCGGACAGGCGCTCGAGCTGGGTGCCCGGCCCGCTCGAACTGTGGACGATTTCGATCTTGGCGCCGGCATGGCGCGGAAACGCCGGCGCCAGGGTGTCGGCGACGAAACTGAGGACCAGGGCAATCTCGCGCTCGTCGGCCGCGCCCCAGGCGCCAGGCTGGACCCGGATCGCGACCGCGCCGCGCGCCTGCGCGGGTTCGGACGACGCCTCGCCCACCCGCGCCGGCGCGGGCGAGGCGGCATGCGCGGGGAGCGGGATCCAGAACAGCGCCGCCAGCGGCAGAATCAGGCATTTCAGTTGCGTGAACATGCGCGCACTCCTCGATTGCTCGATGTGATGGAACGGTCCGGATCTGCCGCACCGCGCGGCCTGCAATGGGCGAATCCGGATCGGACGCGCCTGGAATGGAACGATTGTTATCCGCCCTGACTGAAACGAATGTCAGGACTTGTTACATCTGACAATTTGTAACCTTCGCGACGACCGCCGGAAGCATGGCGGCAGCGGACAAGCCGGGCACGAAACCACCCGGCCGTCCCGTACAGTTCCAGGACGGAGTTCAAATCCACGGCCTACGCCGCCGTTTGCATATGCCTCAACGCACAAGGGCGGCGGTAGATCAATGAGAGTCAGTGTGCTTGACCCCGCGCGCGGCCATCGGCGGGTTAGAGGCGGGTTCCCGCGGCATTTCCCCCCTTGCGGCGCAACCAGCCCGCCGGCCGGAGTGCGTGCACCGGAGCCGCGCCCCAGGCAGTTCCTGGTGAAATGCCCGCACCAGGCCGCGGCTGCTGCTGCGCATTTGCGGCCTGGGCGCGGCCACTCCGTGCGCCGCCACGGCGCCGGCGCCCGGGTGGGCCGCCGTCGACGCACCGCTGACCTGCATCAATGGGCCGCGCCGCGCGGCTATGGAGATGACACGCATGAAACTTTGGAAAATCGTTGCCCTGCTGCCGGCCTCCCTCGCCCCGAGCGGCGGCGGCTACAACGCCATCCAGCAGCAGGACGAGGAGGTCAAGGCCGGATGGTCCGAGGTGGTAAACCAGTACCAGCGCCGCGCCGACCTGATCCCCAACCTGGTCAACGCCGTCAAGGGCTACGCCGCCCACGAGAAGGATGTGCTGACCCAGGTGACCGAGGCGCGCGCCCGCGTCGGTTCCATCCAGGTGACGCCGGAAGTGCTGAACGACCCGGCCGCCTTCGCCAAGTTCCAGCAGGCCCAGGGCCAGCTCTCGGGCGCGCTGTCGCGCCTGCTGGCGGTCTCGGAGAACTACCCGCAACTTCAAAGCCGATGCCGGCTTGCGCGACCTGCAGGCGCAACTCGAAGGCACCGAAAACCGCATTACGGTGGCGCGCAACCGCTACATGTGGCGGCGGCCGTTCACGCGCCTGCGGCGGTGACGGCGACAGGTGGCCCGCGGCCGGGTTCAGCGCTCGACCACCCGGGTGCGCGGCGCCCCCGGACCGTCATAGCCGAACAGTACGGGAACTGAAACCACATTGGCGCGCAGGTGTTCCGGGGTGGCGGCGCGCCAGCGCTCCAGATAAGCGGCGAACACGTCACGCTCGCCGGTTTCACTCAGGCCGCGCACGCCGATGTAGCCGATCGCCTCGAGGGCGTCTTCGCTGCCGGCCAGCCAGGCGTAGAGCACGCTGGCAACCACTTCGTTGCGGGGCCGCACGTAAGGGTCCAGCTGCAGGGCCAGGCGGTTGTCGGCGTACCAGCTCTCGAGCGGCCGGCCGGGAGGCGCGCCGGCCGGCAGGTGGCGATGCGACTGGCTGATGAGTTTCCTGGCGTATTCGCGGAAGACGTTGGCATAGCCAGGCAGGTTGGCCAGCGGCGCGGCCTGCTCCCAGCGCGCGGCCACCCGTTGCAGGGCGAGCAGGGAAACGGCTTCGCACATCGATTCCTCGAACCACTGGGTGCCGCGCACCGCGCTGTCCTGGTGGATGCGCTGCTCGGCATTGGTGACGACGTGGCAATACTCGTGCGAGAACTGGTAGGTGAACTGGCCCCAATTCTTGTCCTGCACCTTCAGGTAGATCCGGTAGGCGCCGTCGGACAGGCGCTCGAGCTGGGTGCCCGGGCCGATGGAACTGTGGACGATTTCGATCTTGTCGGCGGCATGGCGCGGAAAGGCCGGCGCCAGGGTGTCGGCAACGAAACTGAGCACGCGGGCGATATCGCGCTCGTCGGCCTCGCCCCAGCCACCGGGCTCGACGCGAATCACGACCGCGTCGCGCGCCCGCGCGGGTTCAGGCACCGGGTCGATGAGCCGCGCCGGCGCGGGCGAGGCGGCATGCGCGTGGAGCGAAATCCAGAACAGCGCCGCCAGCGGCGGCAGCAGACATTTCAGTTGCGTCAACATGCGCGGGCTCCTCGATGGCTCGATGTGATGGGGACAATTGGGATCTGGTGCACCACCAGGC
>Ga0302322_100001084_pt1 | contig 22057 bp, 24 predicted proteins | sample Fen_T0_2_FD_203757 | JGI IMG/M metagenome (GOLD analysis project Ga0302322, IMG submission 203757) | Peat permafrost microbial communities from Stordalen Mire near Abisko, Sweden - Fen_T0_2 | ecosystem: Environmental > Terrestrial > Soil > Wetlands > Permafrost | place: Sweden: Abisko...
CATCGTCATGCTCATCGGTGGCTTCGTGATCCTGCTGTGGCCGGGCATCTCCCTGGTGACCCTCGCTTGGCTGACCGGCATCTGGCTGATCGTGATGGGCCTGTTCGAGATCATCGTCGCCTTCAAGGTCAAGGGCGCGCACGATCGCATCAACGACACCCTCGACAAGGCGGTCGCCGCCTGATCTCGTCCCGCGGTTGACCGCTCATGGCAGCGGAGACCTCACAGACCCTCGACCGAGGGCTGCGCGTGCTCGAAGTGGTGGCCGAGTCCCCTGATGGGCTGACTGTCACGGAGTTGGCTGCAGTCCTCGGTATCGGTCGTACCGTGGTGTACCGACTCGTGGTGACCCTGGAGAACCACGCCTTCATCCGACGCTCCGCCGATGGCCGGTGCCGACTCGGGCTCGGCGTCCTCGCCCTCGGTCGGCAGGTGCAGCCCATCGTGCGCGACACCGCCCTGCCCGCCCTGCGGCTGCTCGCCGACGCCGTCAACGCAACGGCCGTCCTGACCGTGGTCGACGGGCTGGAGGCCCTGTCCGCCGTCGTGGTGGAGCCATCGCGATCCGACCTGCACGTCGCTTCTCGCGCCGGAGCCCGTCAGCCCCTCGAGCACGGTGCGGCCGGCCGCGCGATCCTGGCCGCGCGCACGACCGCGGGTCGACCGCTGGATCCGCCGTGGGTCATCGCCACCGGCGACGGCCCGCAGGGCGCCTACGGGATCGCCGTGCCGATCCTCGGCGTGCCGGGTCTCGAGGCGTCCGTCGGCGTCCTGGCCCTGCGTGAGCTCAACGACGCCGATGTCGGCCCGCGGGTGGCCCGGGCGGCCGGCGAGATAGCGCGCGCCCTGCGTTAGCGGCACATGCGCCAGGTGGTCGTCGGAGCTAGACCCAGCAACCGGTGATCGTCGCAGTGAGCCCGTCGAGCGCCTGGCGCGACGACAGCGCCGAGTACCGGCGGGGACGATTGTTGACGATGATCGAGAAGATCCGCTCGCTTCCGCTGACGGTCCCGGCCACCCCCGACAGCGCGACGGTGTCGAAGAGCGAACCGGTCTTCGCGTGGACGTCGCCACGAGCGCACGATGAGTGGTGCGAGGTGAATCTCCCATAGGCCGAAGCCAGGGTGCCGGTGCGACCCGACACCGGCAGGGCGTTGTCGGCGAACATCACGCTGTAGGGCTCGGGCTTGGTCACTCGCGCCAGTCGAAGCGTGTCGGTGAGGAATCGCGGCGAGACGCCGTCACGGCGTGACAGCCCGCTTCCGTCGAGCAGTCGCATCCTCGAGTCATCGATGCCCAATGACGTGAGGGTCTCGTGGGCTGCGGCGCGGGCACCCGACCACGTGGGCTCATGCCCGGTGGCCAGGGCCACCTGGCGGTACATCACCTCGGCCACGTTGTTCTCTGACTCGCGCAGCATGACCCGCACGGCATCGCCAACGGTGTGGCGACTGGCATCGGCCAGCACCTTGGACTTGTCGGGAGCATCCACCGGCTTGCCGAGTCTCGCCTTGACGCCGAGGGCGCGCAGTCGGGCGATGAAGGCCCGGGTGGCGCTGCCTGCAGGGTCGGGGGAGTACTCGCCCAGCCGAGCCAGGGGAACGACGGGGGCCACGACATAGGGCAGGTACTGCCCCGTCCATCCCGGCGCCCGGCTCGAGGGCGGGAACAGGCTCGTGTCGGGGTGCACGACGATCGGGCCGTCGTGGTCGACGGCGGCCGCGGTCTGCTTCGCCAGCGCGTCGAGGTCCGTGTTGCCCAGGAGCGGGTCGCCTCCGCCCTGCAGTACGACGTCCGTGGGCGATCCGCCCGCAACGACACGGGTGTGGAACCGGTGCTCGGCGCCCATGGTCGTGAGGGCGTCGACGGCCGTCACGATCTTCATGTTGGAGGCGGGCAGCATGAGCTGGTCGGCCGCATGGCTCGACACCAGCTTGCCGGTAGCCGCATCGATCACCATGAGGCCGACGTCGGACCCCAGGTGCGGATTGACGAGCCGGCGCTGGAGCAGGGAGTCGACCCCGGGGTCGCTTGAGCCGGCGGGGTGCGCGAGGGCCGGTGTGGCAAGCGTCACAGTCAGGCTGGCGACGAGGACGGCGACACCGAGGGACCGCGCGCCGTTCCTGCGGTGGCCGGCTCTGGTCCTCGTCATGGGCTCCATGGTGCGACAGGCCGCAGCGGTGCCGGTGCCCGGGGTGTCGACGGCCGTGACGCACAATGGCAGGACTGTCCCCTGCCGAGAGGTTCCCTCGTGCGCCGTGCCCTGCTCGCCCTCCTGACGACCGCGGTCGTCGCGACGCTGGTCACCGTGCCGGGCGTGGCCCATGCCGATGCGCCGCCGCCGAAGAAGGTGGCCAGCGGCTGGATGCCGTATTGGCTCACGTCGCCGGCACACCCGCAGGGCGTCAACTCCGCGGTGCAGAACGCCGGACTGTTCACGGACGTGTCACCGTTCTGGTTCTCGGCGACCGCGAAGAGCGGCGGGGGAGTGCAGGTCGGCTTCAACCCGAACTTCAGCAATGGGGCAGCCAACGCCGCGTGGGCCATGGGCCAGCTCAAGGGCGCGGGGATGGTCGTGCTGCCCTCGATCGCTGACGGCTCGGGAGGCGGCCGGATGGCGGCCACGCTCGCGGACCCGGGGCTGCGCACCAACCACGTCAATGACATCGTCAACCTGGTCACCACCAACGGGTACGACGGCATCGACCTCGACTATGAGGCCTTCGCCTTCAGCGATGCCAAGTCGACCTGGGCGTCCACGCAGGCCAACTGGACCGCCTTCATCAATCAGCTCGCGGCGGCCCTGCATGCGCAGGGCAAGCTGCTGTCGGTCACGATCCCGCCCCCCTGCTCGACGGGTGGAGCCTGCGGCCTGCAGTCGGGGTACTGGGTCTACAACATGACGGGCATCGCCCCTGCTGCTGACCGCATCCGCGTGATGGCCTACGACTACCACGTCGGTGCCGCGGGTCCCATCGCCCCGATGCCGTGGGTTCGCTCGATCGTCCAGTACTCGGCCTCCGTCATGGATCCGGCGAAGTTCCAGATCGGCGTGCCGACCTACGGGCGGGCGTGGACGGTGAAGACGCCCTCGGGTGCCTACCAGCTGTCCGGGACCTGCCCGGCGGCCGGTTCGTCCGCCTATCGCTCGCTCACCGCGTCGCAGTCCGTCTCTGACGCCGACATCCCCGCTCTGATGGCCACCGTGGGCAAGACCGACGCGGACGTGCAATGGGCGGCGACCGAGCAGGAGAACGTCCTCTACTACGACAAGACGCTCCAGTGGACCGACTCTTCGGGCGCCAGTCAGACCTGCAAGGCCAGTCGCGTCCTGTGGTTCGTCGGTCCGCAGGCCGTTCTCGCCCGCACCCAGCTCGTCGGGGAGTTCGGTCTCAACGCCGCCGCCTTCTGGACCGTCGGGGGCGAGAACCCGGCGCAGTGGCCGCTGCTGGGCGGTTACGGGCAGTCCCTTGCGCCCGCGAGCACCGATATCGCGGCCTCGGGTGTGCCCAATGCCGTGTTCGGCACGCCGGTCCCGGTGAATGCCGTCGTCACGTCGCGCGGCGCGCCCGTCGCCGGAGCAGCCGCCACGGTGCAGTTCCGGCCCGCCGGTTCGAAGAAGTGGACCGACGTCCAGGCCGCAACCACGGCGGCCGATGGCACGGTGGCCTTCCAGGTGCAGCCGGCCACGACCGGTGACTGGCAGGTCTTCGTCGCGGGTGCACCCGGGCGCGTGGAGGGCACCAGCGCGCCGTTCACCACTCAGATCCTGTCGCAGGTCGTCGCGACACCGGAGTCGGCTCGGGTGCGCGTCCGATCGACGTTCGTCGTTCGGGTCACTGCCCTGCCGGCCATCGCTCACCAGCGCGTCGCCCTCCAGATCAAGCAGGGCGACACGTGGAAGAACGTTGCGCGAGGAACGACGAACAAGCATGGTCGTGAGCGGATCCGGGCGACGGCGCCGTCGGCTAAGGGTCTGTACACGTTCCGCGTGGTCGCCGTCGGCAAGGACGCGATCCTCGCCGGGGCGTCGACCGAGTTCCCGATCAGGGTGACCCGGAAGTAGCGGTCCCTCAGCCGAGGCTGCGCATCGGCAGTTCGAACCACTGGAGCGACAGGAAGTCGGCGGAAAGGCCGGACGTCGCGGTCTCGCCGAGATCATCGGGCAGCGCGCCGAGCAGCGACCGGGCCTCCTGGAGGTAGTCGACGAGAGCGCCCTCGGGTGCCCGATCGTGCTGCTCGGGATACCGCAGCTCGCCGTCGGCTCCGTAGACGAGGTCGGACAGCCGCAGCGGCGGCTCGACGGCCCCGTCACGATGATGCCAGCGGCCGGATGTCGTGTCGAAGCGGTACATAGGGGTGAGCTTCCAGCCTTGCTCCGCGACCAACTCGACCGCCTGCACGATGTAGGCGAACACCGCGTCGGAGATGAAGTAGTTGAAGTTGACCCGGACCCAACCGGGCTTGATGCCCTCGCACCCCTGCGCGATCTCGCGCTCGAACTCATGCGACCGAGCGATGTCGATCCCGAGCAGCCGATGGCCGTACGGTCCGGCGCAGCTGCAGCCACCGCGCGCCTGGATGCCGAAGAGGTCATTGAGGATCGCCACGACGAGGTTGTGGTGCATGTAGCGGCCGCCCGGCCGCCTGATGATGAAGGAGACGATCGACAGTCGTTCGGCCTTGACGTTGCCGAGGATCTCGATCGCCGGATGATCGGACCACGCCGTGATGGCTCGGCGGACGAAGTCCTCCTCGTGCGCCCGGATCACGTCAACGCCGACGGCCGCTTTCAGCTGAAAGACCAGACCGGCCCGGATGGACTCGACGATCGCGGGAGTGCCACCCTCCTCGCGATGCTCGGGGTCGGACAGGTAACGGTGCTGCTGGGGGTTGACGTAGGCGACGGTCCCACCGCCGACGACGTCCGGGACGCTGTTGGAGAGCAGTTCCCGGCGGACGACGAGCACCCCGGGCGTGCCAGGCCCTCCGATGAACTTGTGAGGCGACAGGAAGATGGCGTCCTTGTGCGCCAGCGGGTGCTCGACGCAGCGCGGCACCATGTCGATATCGACGTATGGCGCGGCAGCGGCGTAGTCCCAGAACGCCAGGGCGCCGTGCTCGTGCAACAGCTGGCTCACCGCGTGCGTGTCGGTCACGATGCCGGTGACGTTGCTGGCTGCGCTGAAGGAGGCGATGCGCAGCGGTCGATCGCGGAACTCGTGGAGTCGCTGCTCGAGGTCGGCGAGGTCGATGTGTCCGTCAGCATCCTCCCGGATCGTCACGACATCGGCGATCGACTCGCGCCAGGGCAGCTCATTGCTGTGGTGCTCGAACGGTCCGATGAAGATGACGGGCCGTCGCTCCGGCGGGATGTGCGCCGACAGCCCGTATTGCCGGTCGAGGTCCGCAGGGATCCGGAGGTTGAGGATCCCTACGAGGCGGTTGATGGCCGCCGTCGACCCCGAACCGCAGAAGATGACGCAGGTCTGGTCATCCCCGTTCACGGCCTCGTGGATGATGCGCCGCGCATCCTCGCGCAGCCGCGTCGTCTGCAGGCCGGTGCCGCTGGACTCGGTGTGCGTGTTCGCATACCTGGGCAGTACCTCCGTGTTGATGAAGTGCTCGATGAAGTCCAGGGCCCGCCCGCTTGCGGTGTAGTCGGCATAGGTCACGCGCCGGGCTCCGAATGGCCCCAGCATCACCTGGTCGTCGCCGATGACGCCCGCACGGATTCGTGCGAGCAGGGGAGGCTCCGGAAGGCTCGGGTCGCGTGGCGGCAGGTCGACGGCTGGCATGACCTCAGGGTATGGCCTCGACCCGTCAACCGTCAGGCTCGATGTCGTGGGTGGAAGGATGGCCCCATGCCCGTCGCGATGTCCGTCGCGCCAGCCGAGGTCGTACGACCAGAAGTCGATGAGACGGTGGACCGTCCGTGGATCACCATCGTCTGGAACGACCCCGTGAACCTCATGTCGTACGTGACCTACGTGTTCATGAACTACTTCCATTACGACCGCGCCAAGTCCGAGAAGCTCATGCTCGACGTTCACGAGAAGGGGCGCGCGGTCGTGTCGAACGGCAGTCGCGAGGAGATGGAGCGGGACGTCACCGCGATGCACTCGTACGGGCTGTGGGCGACCATGCAGAAGGACGAATGATGGGCCAGCCGTACGGATTCTCGCGTGGGCGCAAGGGTGAGGTCCGCCTGCGCCTGGACGATGTCGAGCGCGGTGTGCTCCTTTCCCTGGCGCAGCAGATGGTCGCTTTCATCGCTCCCGATGCGGCCGACCCCGGGGCGGATCCGCTCGTGGCCATGGTGGGGATCGACGCCACGGCGACAACGCCGGACGATCCCGCACTCGCCCGCCTGCTCCCGGATGCGTTCCTCGACGACCCCGATTCCTCGGCAGAGTTCCGGCGGTTCACCGAGCGGGAGCTGCGCTCGACCAAGACCGCCCACTCCACAACGGTCGTGGCGGACCTCGAGGCGGGACTGACGGTGCTGCCTGACGACCATGTCCCTGCGTGGCTCGGATTCCTCAATGACACGCGCCTGGCCCTGGGTTCGCGTATCGAGATCACTGAGGACAACCACGATGAGCTCGCCGCCCTGCCGGAGGACGACCCACGCGTGCCGATGTTCCACATCTACGACTGGTTGACCTACCTGCAGGACTGCCTCGTCCAGATCCTGCTGCCTTAGGGTGTGCCGGTGCTTCTCATCAGCCAGCAGTTGATCGACGCGATGGTCGCGCACGCCCGCACCGACCATCCCGACGAGGCATGCGGCGTGATCGCCGGACCCACAGCCGACGAGCCGACCCGGTTCATCCCGATGATCAACGCCGCGAGGTCTCCGACCTTCTACGAGTTCGACTCCACCGACCTGCTTCGGCTCTATCGCGAGATGGACGACCGGGACGAGGTGCCCGCGGTGGTGTACCACTCGCACACGGCCACCGAGGCCTATCCGTCCCGCACCGACGTCGCGTACGCCTCCGAGCCGGATGCGCACTATGTGCTCGTGTCCACCCGTGAGTCCGGCAACGAGCCCGGACCCGTGGACGTCCGTTCGTTCAGGATCGTCGATGGGGAGATCGCCGAGGAGGAGATCCGGGTGCAGTCGAGGGAGTGACCCGTTCTGCAAAGGGTTCGCATGTGCGAAATCGCCTGCCCTGCGCCGTTGGCAGCCAGCGCCTACGCTGCTCGTTCCACCCTCACCTCGGGAGTTCCCATGGCAGTCGAAGTCCGCGTGCCGACGATCCTGCGCACGTACACCGGCGGCGAGAAGTCCGTCACCGTCGACGGGGATTCCGTCGCCGCAGTCATCAAGGATCTCGACGCGAACTACCCGGGGATCGGCGATCGCCTGCTCGACGACAGCGGGCTGCGGCGATTCGTCAACGTGTACCTGAACGACGAGGACGTGCGCTTCCTTCAGGGGCTCGACACGCCCGTTGCCGACAAGGACGCCATCACCATCCTTCCGGCCGTCGCCGGCGGCTGAGGTGCGATTCGACTCGCTGCTGGACTCCGTCGGACGCACACCGCTGGTCGGGCTGCCCCGGCTGTCACCGTCGCCCGACGTCCGGCTGTGGGCCAAGCTCGAGGATCGCAACCCGACCGGGTCGATCAAGGACCGCGCCGCCGTCGCGATGATCCTCCAGGCGGAGAAGGACGGGCTCCTGACGCCCGGAGCCACGCTGCTCGAGCCCACGTCGGGCAACACTGGGATCTCTCTGGCCATGGTCGCGCGCCAGCGCGGCTACCGGCTCGTCTGCGTCATGCCTGAGAACACGTCGCGTGAGCGCACGCAACTCCTTGAGGCCTGGGGTGCCACGATCGTGCCGTCACCGGCCGCGGGCGGATCCAACGAGGCGGTCCGCGTGGCGAAGGAACTGCACGCTGAAAATCCCGACTGGGTGATGCTGTACCAGTACGGCAATGCGGCGAACGCGCAGGCGCACTACGACACGACCGGTCCGGAACTGCTCGCAGACCTGCCGACGATCACGCACTTCGTCGCCGGGCTGGGCACGACCGGGACGCTCATGGGGGTGGGTCGTTTCCTTCGCGAGGCCAAGCCGGACGTGTCGATCGTCGCAGCACAGCCGAGGTACGGCGAGCTCGTCTACGGTCTCCGCAATCTCGACGAGGGCTTCGTCCCGGAACTGTACGACGCGTCGGTTCTCACGACCCGCTACTCCGTAGGCGGTCGCGATGCACTCAGGCGCACGCGCGAACTGCTGGACGTCGAGGGCATCTTCGCCGGGGTCTCGACGGGCGCGATCCTCCATGCTGCGCTCGCGATGGCGGCCAAGGCCGACGCCGCGGGGCGGCAGGCCGACATCGCCTTCGTCGTCTGCGACGGTGGATGGAAGTACCTCTCGACGGGCGCCTACGAGGGCACCCTCGATTCCGCGGAAGAGGCGCTCGACGGTCAGCTGTGGGCGTAGGCCCGACGCGCACCGGCGGCTCCGCAACACGGTGCGCCCCCGGCGCTCTAGGCTGTGACGGACATGAACGATGCACCCATCGGGATCTTCGACTCCGGCGTCGGCGGACTGACGGTCGCTCGCGCCGTGCTGGATCAGCTCCCGCACGAGCCGCTGGTGTACGTGGGCGATACCGCGCGCGGGCCCTACGGGCCCAGGCCGCTGGCCGAGGTCCGCGCCTTCTCGCTGGAGATCATGGATCACCTCGTCGACAACGGCGTGAAACTGCTGGTCATCGCATGCAACTCAGCGAGCGCGGCGACTTTGCGGGATGCGCGTGAGCGCTACGCCGTGCCCGTCATCGAGGTCGTGCATCCGGCCGTGCGGCGCGCGGTCTCTGCTACTCGGTCAGGCCACGTCGGCGTGATCGGTACCGCGGCCACGATCACGTCCGGTGCCTACGAGGACGCCTTCGCGGCGGCGCCGCACGTCAAGCTGACCACCATCGCCTGCCCGCGGTTCGTCGAGTTCGTGGAGGCGGGCATCACGAGCGGCGACGAGCTGATCGCCGTGGCGCAGGAGTACCTCGAGCCCATGCGAGCGGCCGACATCGACACGCTGGTGCTCGGCTGCACGCACTACCCACTACTCACCGGGGTGATCTCGTACGTCATGGGCGAGGACGTCAGTCTCGTGTCCAGCGCCGAGGAGACGGCGAAGGACGTGTACCGGACCCTTGTCCGCCACGACCTCCTCAGGGACACTTCTCTGCCTGAGCCCGTCCACCAGTTCATGGCGACGGGCGACCCCGAGGAGTTCCAACGACTGGGCCGTCGATTCCTCGGCCCCGAGATCGGCCGCGTGGAGGTCATGGCATGAAGCTGACGATCGTCGGATGCGCCGGGTCGTACCCGACCCCCGATTCGCCGGGCTCGTGCTACCTGATCGAGCACGACGGCCAGCACCTCGTCCTGGACATGGGGCCAGGAGCCGTCGGGAGCCTGCAGAACTACCTCGATCCCGTGCTCGACGACTCCTTCCTCGGCGTCGCCCTCAGCCACTGCCACATCGACCACTGCGTCGACGTCGGATCGCTGTTCGTCATGCGCCACTACGGCCCGGTGCGGCCCAGCCATCGGCTGGCGATCCTCGGCCCTAGCGAGGCTCCGGAGCGCCTGGCCGGGATCTCGGGGCGGTTCGACGCCTCAGGGTTCGCCGATGACTTCGACATCCGCGCCTACGAGGCCGCGCCGATGAGCATCGGACCGTTCGAGATCCAGGCGGCGCCCGCGATCCATCCCGTCGAGGCGTACTCGATGCGCATCACGGCCGGCGATCGGTCCATCACCTTCTCCGGTGACACCGGCCCGACGCCCACGCTGCCGGCGCTCGCGGCCGGAACGGACATCGCCCTCTTCGAGGCCTCGATGGCCGGCACCGCCAACCCCGGTGATGTCCATATGACGGGCGCCGACGCCGGTCGGGCTGCTGAAGAGGCGGATGCGGGGCTGCTCATCCTCACGCACCTGGTGACCTGGACCGACAACGAGGCGGTCCTCCGCGAGGCGTCAGAGACGTTCAGCGGTCCCATCGAGCGTGCCCATGTCGGGATGACCGTCACCCTGTAGCAGCAGTTTGGGCGTGGATAGGGTCACCGCATGACCCGATCAGACGGCCGTTCCGCCAACCAGCTCCGCCCCGTGTCCTTCGAACGGGGGTGGCTCGATCAGGCCGAGGGCTCGGCCCTGGTGTCGTTCGGTCGCACCAGGGTGCTCTGCACGGCCTCGTTCTCGCCTGGGGTGCCGCGTTGGCTGAAGGACTCCGGCAAGGGATGGGTCACGGCGGAGTACGCCATGCTGCCTCGCGCGACCAACACGCGCAACGACCGTGAGTCGGTCAAGGGCAAGCTCGGCGGGCGGACCCAGGAGATCTCGCGGCTGATCGGCCGCAGCCTTCGGGCCGTGGTCGACATGAAGGCGCTTGGGGAGAACAGCATCCTCATCGACTGCGACGTCCTGCAGGCTGACGGCGGAACACGCACCGCGGCGATCACGGGTGCCTACGTCGCGCTCGTCGATGCCATCGAATGGGCCCGCGGAGCGGGGCATGTGAAGTCAGGAGCCGTGCCGCTCAAGGGCTCCGTCGCGGCGGTGAGCGTGGGCATCGTCGACGGCGAGCCTCGCCTCGACCTGCACTACGACGATGACGTGCGCGCCGACACCGACATGAATGTCGTCATGACCGGCGACGGTCGGTACATCGAGGTGCAGGGGACCGCAGAGGGAGAGCCCTTCGACCGCGCGCTTCTCGACGGCTTGCTCGATCTGGCTGCCGTGGGCTGCGGTCGGCTGACGCAATTGCAGGCCGAAGCGCTGGCGCTGCCACGGGTGGCACGGGCCTGATGGCCACGCGCATCGTTCTCGCCACCCGCAACCGGCACAAGCTCGAGGAGCTGCACCGGATCCTTGATGCTGCGGGCCTCGAGATCGAGCTGCTGGGGGCCGACGCCTTCCCGGACCTGCCCGAGATCCCCGAGACGGAGGCGACGTTTGCGGGGAACGCCCTGCTCAAGGCCCGCGAGGTCTGCCGGGTCACTGGACTTCCCGCCGTCGCCGACGACTCCGGACTTTGCGTCGATGCGCTCAACGGCATGCCCGGGATCCTTTCGGCGCGCTGGTCGGGGCGGCACGGCAACGACGCCGCCAACCTTGCCCTCGTCCTGGACCAGCTCGGTGATGTCCCAGACGGCCGTCGCGGCGGGGCGTTCCGGTGCGCGGCCGCCATCGCACTCCCCGACGGAGACGAACGCGTCGTCGAGGGAACCATCGACGGCGTGATCATCCGGGAGCCGCGAGGCACGGGTGGGTTCGGCTACGACCCGATCTTCGTACCGATCGGCGGCGCGCTGACCCTCGCCGAGATCCCGGCCGCGCAGAAGGACGCGATCAGCCATCGCGGACGCGCCCTGAGGTCGCTGGCGCCCGTGATAGCCGACCTGCTCGACGGCCGGTCGACTTTACTTTCCTGAGGTGCGGAAGGAGGGACTTGAACCCTCACGCCCGAAGGCACAGGTTCCTAAGACCTGCGTGTCTGCCATTCCACCACTTCCGCGTGGGTTCAGCAGTCTAAATCGTGTCACCAGTGGGATCCATGTGATTCATGTGATTTGTGTGTCGATCAATATCCATATTAGTCGGTCAAGTACGGTCAAATCCGATTTATGACCATCCTTACCTGTTGCTGACGAATCTCTGGCCTTCGTGCACCGCCCATTCTTGTCAATGCCCTCAGGGGGCACCACAGGAGAGGATGGGAATGTCCGCGCAACGAGGTGTGCATCGTCGACCCAGAAGTCGCGTCAATCGGGCGTTCAGCGTGGTGGGGGTGCTGGCTGCGCTCGCCATGATCATCGGTGGGCTCACCCTCACCGCGGGCAGTGCATCGGCTACGGGTGACGGGGGGTCGCCGGCGCAGGTGTGCTCAGGATCCGAGGCTCAGGCAAGTCAGGACTGCCAGACGCCAGATCCGTGCAAGGACAAGAAGGCCACCAGGTCGGGCAGCGACTGCAAGCCGCAGTGTCCGGACCCGTCGACGATGTCGACGAGCCGCAACTCGGATCAGACGGACTGCCCGGCACCGGATCCGTGCAAGGACAAGAAGCACACGAAGAAGGCAGGGAAGTCGGGCAGCGACTGCACGCCGGAGTGTCCCGATCCGACGAGCAAGAAGGCAGGGAAGTCGGGCAGCGACTGCACGCCCGTGTGTCCCGATCCGACGAGCAAGAAGGCCGCGAAGTCGAGCAGCGACTGCACGCCCGTGTGTCCCGACCCGACCACGAAGAAGGCCGCGAAGTCGAGCAGCGACTGCACGCCCGTGTGCCCGGAGGGCCAGGTCATGCAGGGCGACACCTGCGTGACGCCGCCGGCGGACTGCCCGCAGGGCCAGGTCAAGCAGGGCGACACGTGCGTGACGCCGCCGACGGACAACCCGTCGACCCCGTCCACTCCAGGCACGCCGGATTCGGCGGGAACGTCGACCATCACGGCTGCCGCAGCGGCGGTCGTGGACAGCACGGCGACGGTGGCGCAGGAACCGCCCGCACAGGTGACGGTGCCTCAGGCGGCCACTGTCACGAGCGGCAAGCCGGCCGCTAAGAAGCCGGCGAAGGCCGTGCGGGTGCCCACGGCTGCGGTGCTGCCGACGGCCGTCAACGCGGGCGGTGGCTCGACGTGGCCCAAGGACCCGCGGCTGGCCTGGCTGCTGCTGGTGCTGGGTGTCGTAGGACTCCTCGGTTCAGGGGCGCGTCTGGCCTGGGACCGCAGGGGATAGGACGACGACCGCGTAGCGCTTGAGAGGGCCCCGGGAGCTCCCGGGGCCCTCTTGGTGCCCAGTGCTGCGGATGACCTGGTCAGGCAGTGACGCGGAGCACGGGGAAACGCGGATGATCCATGGCGTGTCCCGCTGGGAGCTCGTCCTCAAGCCCGTCGAACTGAGGCGACGTGCGCCAGGTCCGCGGAGCGTGCGTCATGTCGTCGCCGAGGAAGCGGAGCGAGAAGGCGCGTCGTCGCCCTGTGCCGGGGACGCCGTACGCGTGATGTGCAGTCAGCATGTGGAAGAAGACCACGTCTCCGGGCTCCAGCGCCCAGGCTCGGATGTCGTGACTCCCGCGGTCAGCCTCGATGTCGTCCAGCTCGGCGAGCGAGCCCTCGGGGAACCATCGGGCCTGCTCGGACAGGAACGTGCGGGGCATCAGCCAGGGCCCGAGATGTGAACCTGCCAGGAATTCGAGGGTGGACTCCAACGGAACAGTGTCGACGGGCATCCACATCGAGGCGTTCTGGAAGCCATCCACGTTGTAGTACGGCTGGTCCTGGTGCCACGGTGTGGGCTGGACGGTGCCGGGCTCCTTGACGAGCAGGTGGTCATGGAACAGGCGCACGGCGCTGCTTCCCACGAGGGCGCCGGCCACGTCCGCAGCCGGAGACTCGAACGCGATCGAGGCGTACTCCGGGATCCGCTCCCAGTTGCAGAAGTCCTCGACGAACCGGCCCGGGTCGCTGTCGCGGCTGGCCACGGCGAACAGGGGTCCCGGTGCCTCAAGATTGCGCTCGATGCCCATGCGCACCGTGTCGACCTCTGCCGGGGTGAAGAGCTGACGCAGGACCACGCATCCGTCGCGGCGATACGCATCGACGGTGGCCGCATCCACGACCGTCGGGTCGAGCGGTCGGGGGCGTCGTTCGGCTGTCACTGCAGCCCGAGGTCCTTGATGAGCTTGGCGACGTGGCCGGTCGCCTTGACGTTGGTGAAGGCGTGCTCGATCGTGCCCTTCGGGCCGATGACGAACGTCGAGCGGATGACCCCTGTGACGACCTTCCCGTAGAGCTTCTTCTCGCCGAATGCTCCGTAGGCCGTCAGCACGCTCTTGTCGGGGTCCGAGAGGAGGGGGTAGGTCAGCGCGTCGCGCTCCTTGAAGCGGGCCAGCTTCTCGGGCTTGTCCGGCGAGATGCCGAGGATGGTGAACCCGTGCGTGCGGAAGACCTCGAGGCTGTCGCGGAAGTCGCACGCCTCCTTGGTGCAGCCGGCGGTCATCGCGGCCGGGTAGGCGAACAGCAGAACGCGCTGGCCCGCATAGTCCTTGAGCTTGACCGTGTTGCCCGCATCGTCGGTCAGCGCGAACGCCGGGGCCTTGTCTCCGGGTGCCAGGGTCACGTCCGCTCCTTGGATCGGGATCGCGGGTGCACGCCCTATGTCCACAAGCATGCAACTGCGAATGATTTGCAGAAAGCCGGGTACCCACCTAGGGTTCCCGCATGAGGTTGAGGGTCACCTTAGTTGCTCTCGCGGCCGGCGTACTCCTCTCCGGCTGCTCGTCTTCGGGCGCCACGAGCTCGGGTGCATCGAGCACCGAGGGACCCCTCATCGCGACCACGGTGTCACCGATCACCTCGATCGCCGCCGCGATCGCGGGGACCAAGGCGCGGGTGGAGGGCATCGTCCCCGAGGGCACGAACAGCCACACGTACGAGCCTGCGCCTCAGGTCGCCGAGCTCCTCAGCAAGGCCGATCTCATCCTCGTCAACGGCTTGAAGCTCGAGGACCCGACGCTCGAGCTTGCCCGAGCCAACAAGAAGGACTCCACGCAGATCGTCGAGGTCGGCACCGCCGTCCTCCCCGAGTCCGACTACATCTACGACTTCTCCTTCCCCAAGGAGGACGGCAAGCCGAACCCGCACCTGTGGACCGACCCGAACTACGCCATCAAGTACGCGGCCGTCATCCGCGACCAGCTCAGCAAGCTGGATCCGAAGAACGCCGCGTATTACGCGTCGAACTACGACGCATTCGCCAAGAAGGCCACCGCGCTGAGCGATGCGCTCCGCGCCGACCAGCTCACCGTCCCGAACGGCAATCTGAAACTTCTGACCTACCACGACGCATACGCGTACTTCGCCAAGGACTATGGCTGGCAGGTCATCGGAGCGCTGCAGCCGAAGAACTTCTCCGACCCCACTCCCTCGGAGGTCGCGCACCTCATCGACCAGGTCAAGGCGGAGAAGGTGCCGACGATCTTCGGGTCGGAGGTGTTCCCGTCGTCCGTCCTGGAGGAGATCGGTCGCGCCACCGGGGCCCGCTACGAGGACTCGCTCCGCGACGACGACCTGCCGGGCGTGCCGGGTGATCCGGACCACTCGTGGCTGGGCCTGATGAAGTACGACTACTCGACGATGATCACGGGGCTCGGCGGGAATCCGTCGCGGCTGAAGGCGGTTGACGTGAGCAGCGCGGTACCCGACCAGGCGGTGTACCCCCAGTGACCGGAGCGAGCGCATGACAGGGACCGGAGTCGGGCCCGAGCTGCTGCGACTCGACAACGTCGAGGCCGGGTACGGCCAGCAGACCGTGCTCCACGACGTCTCGTTCCACATCCACGAGGACCAGTTCACCGGGATCGTGGGGCCCTCCGGAGCGGGCAAGACCACCCTCCTGCGCGTCCTCCTCGGGACCCTGGCCCCGTCGGCCGGAACGGTGTATCAGCGCCCCGATCTCCGGATCGCCTATGTGCCGCAGCTGGAGACGGTCAACTGGAACTTCCCGGTCACGGTCATGGAGTGCGTCCTCATGTCCAAGACCCGCGGCCGGCGTCTCCCGTGGGCCAGCCGGCAGGAGAAGGCCCAGGTGCTCGACGTCCTCGGCCGACTCGGGATCGGCGGACTCGCGCAGCGGCATATCCGGGAGCTGTCCGGGGGACAGCAGCAGCGCATGTTCCTCGCCCGGGCGCTCCTGCGCGATCCGCAGCTCCTCCTCATGGACGAGCCCACCAGCGGGGTCGACGTGTCGACCCGCCACGACGTGCTCCACCTGCTCGCCGACCTCCACGAGGAAGGGGTCGCGATCGTGCTGACCACGCACGACCTGAACGGCATGGCCGCCCACCTGCCGCACCTGGTGTGCGTCAACCACCGAATCGTCGCCGACGGCAGCCCCAACGAGGTGATCACTCCCGCCGTGCTCGAGCAGACTTTCGGCGCGCGGATGGAGGTGCTCGAGCACCTCGGGATGCGCGTGGTCGTCGACGAGGCACCCGTCTCCTACGTCCCGGGGATGAGCGACTGACATGGACACACTGCTCGAGCCCCTCGGCTACGCCTTCTTCCAGAAGGGCCTGCTGGTCGCCTGCCTGTCCGGTGCGTTGCTGGGTTTCATCGGCGTCTACATCGTGCTGCGGGGAATGAGCTACATCGGCCACGGCCTGTCGCACTCGATCTTCGGCGGATTCGCGGCAGCACAGCTCTTCGCCTCCCAGTTCTACGTCCTCGGTGCCGGACTGTGGGGGATCCTGTCCGCGCTCGCGATCACCACTGTCGTCAAGCGCAGCCGAGTGGGGGCCGACGCCGCCATCGGCGTCATCACGCTGGCGTCCTTCGCGCTGGGCGTCGCGCTCTTTGCGAAGTTCGGCACGACAGGTCCGTCGTTCGACAACGCGCTGTTCGGCAGCATCCTCGGGATCAGTTCGACGCAGATCTACGGCCTGATCGCCGTGACGGTGCTCACCGCGGCGTTCGTGTTCCTGCAGTACCGGGCACTGTTGTTCAGCACCTTCGATCCCGATGTGGCGATCGTCTCGGGCGTCCGAGTCGGGCGGATCGAGGCGCTGCTCATGGTCATCTTGTCGCTGGCGATCCTGGCCACCCTGACCGTCGTGGGCGTGACCCTCGTCGCGGCCATGCTGGTCATCCCCGCGGTGATCGCCCGCATGCTCACGGACTCGTTCGGGCGCATGCTCACGTACAGCACCATCGTCGGGATGATCTGCGGTGTGGCGGGCATGTACCTCAGCTATTACGCGGGTGTCCCCTCTGGCACGATGATCGTCCTCGTGGGCGCCACCCTGTTCGTCATCGTCCTCGCCTTCACCGGCGGACGGGGCCTCAAGCGCTCCGCGGGGCTCGACAGCCACTCCGAGGACCTCCTGGCGGAGCCAGCCGCGTAGGCTGCGGTTCCATGTCGGATGCAACCCCTGCCGCGAAGGCGCCGGCCCCCTCGGTCACCGATCTGCAGGCCGAGATCGAGTCGGCCCGCGACGACCTCGTCAACTCGCTCAACGAGCTCAAGGCGCAGACCAAGCCCAAGGCTCTTGCCAAGCGCGGGCAGCGCAAGGTGACCGGCTTCTTCACCGACGAGTTCGGTGGCGTGCGGCCGGATCGCGTGGCGATCGTCGGTGGCGTCGTCCTCGGGATCGTCATCCTGGGTGCCCTGCGCCGCCGTCGTCGCTAGTCGGTCCCCGTGTCCGCACTTGCACACGACGACGATGCGTCGTCGCCAGACACCACGCCCAATCCCGACGGCTCTGTCCCCATCAAGCTGCTCCATGACCGCGTCCTCGTCCGCGAGGACAACGATGGCCGTGAGCGCAAGTCCCTCGGCGGGATCGTCATCCCGGTCACCGCGCAGGTCGGCCGTCGGCTGGCCTGGGCGCGTGTCGTGGCGGTGGGGCCGAACGTGCGCAGTGTGGAGGTCGGCGACCACGTCCTGTTTGAGCCAGAGGACCGGGGTGAGGTCGAGCTCCAGGGGATCGAGTACGTCCTGCTCCGTGAGCGTGATGTGCACGCGGTCGCGGCTCACCGCAACAGCACCAGCGGCACCGGCCTCTACCTGTAGGCGACGGCAGTGACCGAACTCGACCTGGAGCGCATGGTCCTCGTGGGCGGCACGGGACGCAGCGGTTCGACCATTGTCGGTCACCTGCTGGACCATCACCCGGACCTGACGCTGACCCGGCCGATGGAGGTCCGATTCATCGCCGGTGCCAGCGGGCTGGCCGACGCGTTGGCGGTCTCGCGGAAGTCGCCGGGGAGCGACAAGGCCCACGCGGCGGCGGAGCTCGCGGTCGATCGACTGCTCAATCGGTGGTTCTACCGGGCTGAGCATGTCGGATTGCATGAATCGATGGCGAAGGATGATGTCGAGGGCTGGGCGGCGGACTACCTCGCCGAGTTCGAGGACGATGCTGCGGCCGCCAGCCGCCGGCTCTCGGATCGCATCATGGAGCGCATCGCCCTCCGACTGGGGGCCACGCGCCTCGTCGACACCACGCCAGCCAATGCCCGCAAGGCCGATCGGCTCGAGCCGATCTATCCGGCGTCGAAGGTCGTCATGGTGAAGCGCGATGGACGAGACGTGTCGGCGTCATTCGTCAGCCAGGCCTTCGGACCGGACGATGTGTTCGAGGCCCTCGACCAGTGGGAGCGACGGATGCTCGCCTCCGACAAGGCGGCCAGGGCAAGCCGACCCGATCGGATCCTCCAGTTCGAGCTCGTCGACCTGGTGGTGCGCCGGCGCGAGGAGACGCTCGCGATCCTGTGCAGTTTCCTGAACGTGCCTGTCGATACCGGGATGCGGGAGTGGTTCGACGCGAACGTGACGAGCGATGGCATGCACCCGGGTCGCTGGCGCCGTGACTTCGACGAAGAGACCTGCGCGAGGATCGATCAGCACTACGCGGCCGCCTGCGAGCGGCTGTCCGCGGCGGGCATTGCCGTTCCCGCTTGAGCGGGGGTGGTTGGCGCCCGAGCCGCCCGATGTGGTTACATCTGCCCCACAACTGAATACCTCATCCAGAGGGGCAGAGGGATACGGCCCGTTGAAGCCCCGGCAACCTTTTCGGTGATTCTCGTTTCTCGAGGCCACCCGAAAGTGGTGCCAACTCCGACCTGACGACCAGGACAGATGAGAAGAGAGGCCTCGTCATGACCGTCCAGATCTCCGACTCCTCGCTCGGTGCTGCCTATGCGCTGAAGTGCCGGGAGTGCGGCGCCACCACCGAGCTCGATGCCAGCTATGCCTGCATGGAGTGCTTCGGCCCCCTCGAGGTCGCCTATCACCCGGCCCCGGTGACACGGGCCGACATCGAGGCGGGCCCGAACTCGATGTGGAGATACGAGGCCCTGCTGCCGGTCGTCCCCGGCGCGGGCAGCCGCCCCGGGCTACAGCCGGGCCTGACGAAATTGGTGCGTGCCGACAACCTCGCGGCCGCCCTCGGCGTGCGTGCCCTGTGGGTGAAGGACGACTCCGGCAACCCGACGCACTCGTTCAAGGATCGCGTCGTCGCCGTCGCTCTGGAGAATGCCCGTCGGTTGGGCTACGACACCATCGCCTGCGCCTCGACCGGCAACCTGGCCAATGCGGTCGCCGCGGCGGCCGCGCGCGCCGGCCTGAAGTCGGTGGTGTTCGTGCCGTCGAACCTCGAGGCCGGCAAGATCGTGACCACGGCCGTGTACGGCGGGACGCTCGTCGCGATCCACGGCAACTATGACGACGTCAACCGACTGTGCAGTGAGGTTGCGTCGTCGCGCGACTGGGGCTTCGTCAACGTAAACCTCCGGCCGTACTACGCCGAGGGGAGCAAGACGGTCGGTTACGAGGTCGCCGAGCAGCTCGGCTGGCGGCTCCCGGATGCCGTCGTGTCCCCGGTCGCGTCCGGCTCGCTCCTGACCAAGGTCGACAAGGCGTTCCGGGAGTTCGTCGAGCTCGGACTTGTGGTGGATCATGAGTACCAGGTCTTCGGTGCGCAGGCGACCGGCTGCTCGCCCGTGGCTCAGGCATTCCGTGCCGGACACGACGTGATCCGCCCCGTGAAGCCCGACACGATCGCCAAGTCGCTGGCGATCGGCAACCCTGCCGACGGCCCCTACGCTCTCGACGCCGTCCGGCGCACCGGTGGTGCCATCTCGGATGTCTCGGACGATGAGATCGTCGAGGGGATCTCGCTGCTCGCACGCACCGAGGGGATCTTCGCCGAGACGGCCGGCGGGGTCGTGGTGGCAACCTACCGCCGACTGCTCGCCGAGGGTCTCATCGATCCGGCGGCCGAGACCGTGCTCCTCAACACCGGTGACGGACTGAAGACGCTGGACGCAGTGGCGCCCACGTCGCAGCCGACATTCACCATCTCCCCGTCGTTCGACGACTTCGAGGCCCACTACGCCGAGGTGACCGCATGAGCATCGCCGTGAAGGTTCCGACCATCTTGCGCACGTACACCGGTGGCGAGGCCACGGTCAACGTCGCCGGCGCGACCCTTGCCGACGCGCTGAGCGATCTCGACGCGCAGTACCCCGGCATCGGTGCGCGGGTACTCGACGACCAGGGCAAGTTGCGGCGGTTCGTGAACGTGTACGTCAACGATGACGACGTGCGCTTCCTGCAGGACCTGCAGACGCCGACGCCGGAGGGGACGAACATCTCGATCATCCCCGCGGTCGCGGGCGGCTGAGGAACGAGCGACGCGATTCCCGGAGGCCGCGCGCAGTGGATGCGCGGGCGGCTGAGGAACGAGCGACGCGATTCCCGGAGGCCGCGCGCAGTGGATGCGCGGGCGGCTGAGGAACGAGCGACGTCACGTGGCCCTTCTGATCCGGGCTTCGCGCCTGCTGAATCCCTAGACTTCGGTAGGCGGGGCCCTGATCAGGGAAGGGGCGGTGGGTGGTCGTTCCACGCGTGAGCGATCGTCGTGCCGATGATCGTCGCGAGGCCTGGCAGCGTGGCTGGTTCATCGGCGCGGGTCTTGCCGCGCTGGCGCTCCTGGTGCTCATCGTCGTCCCGCACGACTCACTCGCGTGGGGCGCGGTCTACGTCGTCACCTCGATTGCCGCCCTGTTCGCCTACATCCGCCAGGGACTGAAGATCCCGCCCCCCGCAGGTCGGTTCTGGCTGTGGCTGCTGGCCTTCATCGTCCTGACGCTCCTGGCCGACATCGTCAACGAGTTCGTGCCCTCGTCCTCGACGGGTCAGTTCCCCGACCCGGTGGACTGGATCTACATCGTCGCCTACGTTCCGGCACTGGTTGCCCTCGCCCTGCTCATTCGCCGTCGCTACCCCGGCCGTGATCACGAGGCGTGGATAGATGCCCTGATCCTCGCGGCAGCAGCCATGGCGCTGCTCGGCGCGTTCGTCATCGCTCCTGCCGTGGTGGGCAGTGGGCGGGCAGGGGGTGTCACGACGTTCCTGGTGGCGTATCCCGTCCTCGACCTCATCGTCCTGTGCGGCCTGATCTGGCTGGTCATGAGCAGCGTCCGCGCGGTGCCGTCGCTCACCGTTCTCGTGTGCGCGTTCGCGGCCTACCTTGCTTCGGGCATCCTGCGCGACCTTGCCCAGGGCCGCGAGATGGCGGACGCGTCGGTGATCGGGCTCGACACCTTGAACCTGCTGGCCCTCCTGCTCATGGCGGGCGCGATCAGGTCGCCGGGGGCGGCCACGATCTGCGAGCCGGAGGCGAGCGGCGGCTCGCGTCTCACCCGGACCCGGATCATCGCGATGGGCATCGGTGTGGTGATCGTCCCCGTGATCGTGGCGGAGCGGGACGCGTTCGGGCCGAGCATCATCACGGCCGTCCTCTCGGTGGCGGCCGTCATCATCATCCTGCTGACCCTGTGGCGCGTATTCCTCCTCGTCCGGCAACTCGACGATCAGCGTTCGCTGACGAGACTGGTGCTCGATTCGGCAGCCGATGGGATCGTCGGTGTCGACGGTGCCGGACAGGTGCTGTTCGCCAACCTGTCGTCGCGGCGATTGCTGCGCTGCCGCGAGTCGGACCTCGTGGGGCGGAACTTCCACGACACGACGCACCACCACTACCCCGACGGGCGTCCGTACCCCTCATCCGAGTGCGCCATCCATGCGGTCTTCGCAAGCCAGGAGCCCGTGGCGGTGATCGGGGAGACGCTGTTCCGGAGGGACGGCACAGCCTTCCCAGTCGATCTCGTGGTGACGCCCCTCGCATCGGGAAGCGGCAGTGCCGGGTCTGTCATCTCGTTCCGCGATGCGAGCGAGCGGTTGGCCCTCGAGCGTGTGCAGCGCGAGTTCGTCTCCGTAGTCAGCCACGAACTGCGCACCCCGCTGACGTCGATCAAGGGCAGTCTGCAGATGCTCGATGCAGGGGTCGTCGGCGCCCTGACTGACGAGCAGCGCGAACTCCTCGCCATCGCGATCCAGAACGGTGACCGTCTCGTGCGGCTGGTCAACGACATCCTGGACCTGGAGCGGCTGAACTCCGGTCAGCTGTCGTTGAACCCGAGCGACGTCACGGTGGTCTCGATCGCAGAGCAGGCGTTGGCCGC
>Ga0302322_100001087_pt1 | contig 22040 bp, 19 predicted proteins | sample Fen_T0_2_FD_203757 | JGI IMG/M metagenome (GOLD analysis project Ga0302322, IMG submission 203757) | Peat permafrost microbial communities from Stordalen Mire near Abisko, Sweden - Fen_T0_2 | ecosystem: Environmental > Terrestrial > Soil > Wetlands > Permafrost | place: Sweden: Abisko...
GACTTGTGCCGTCAGCATTCGCGACGAATACCTGCGAGCCTTGCGCGGGGGCATGTTCAGCGGAGAAGGCGAGCCACTTTCCGTCGAGCGAGAGACCTTTGTCGTTGTTGCAATCGTATCCGCTGTCGAGAGCGATTTTTTCAGGCTTGGCTTCGCCTTTCAAATCGAGTGCAAAGCGGTAGATCGCGCCGCCGGAGTTAGCGAGCAGGTATTCGCCGTCCGGGGACCAGTTGGGCGCTTCCCAAAGTTCGTCGGCAGAGTAAGCGACATGCACGCTTTTGGTTTCGAGATCATAAACGGTGATATTGCTGCGCACGTTGGTAGGATTGAGTTCCGGCTTCGATGCGGGCAAGGTCTGGATGCTGACGTTCGAGAACACCGCCGTCTCAAGCACTTTGGCGTCGTGCGAGCAAACGCCGAGACCGATGTATACCGGGCCTTCAAGTCCGACAGTAACCGGATCGGAAGGCACCAGCGTCTCCCCAGGCTTGCCGGCGTAGATCATGAATTGCGCGCCCCGCCGCTCGATGCGGATCCGGATCGGCCTATTCACGGCAGAGCGCACTTCCGAGGTCTCCGCTCCGGGTACAGGGCGGAATTGGAGCGAGGTCAGGCCATCTCCATGCAGCGCCACATCGGCGTATGCCGCGTTTGCATCCAGGCTCTGGCGCACCGCCAGCACCGCCTTGCGATGATCTTCAGCGCCCTTTCCCACAAAATGAACATCCGCGGTGATGCTGAAGTTCCCCGTGACGCGCTTCCAGACAAAATGAAACGCGTCCATCGGCCCCCACATGTTTGCCCCGCCGCCGGTCACTCGATATTCCCCAGTGGCGGCGTTGTAGGAGGCGGAACCTTTTTGCGGCGTTATACCAACGTCAGCGTGGGTTTCAAACAGGCCCAGAGAAGTTGTGGGCTGAGCTACCGCCAGAGACACTGCAAACAGAACCACAAACGCGAAAAGGAAATGGTGGAGTGCGCGGATAAGATTCATGGGAGGGATCCTTGCGACAAAAGACTTTGGTGCGAAAGGGGGGACTCGAACCCCCACGGGTTGCCCCGCCAGATCCTAAGTCTGGTGCGTCTGCCAATTCCGCCACTCTCGCAATAAGCAAATCACTCCCAGTATTGTAAACGCGTCTTATCTGTGTGCACTCTGCTACTTTTTTCGCAGCGTGAAGAGCACGAAGCTGTACTCCAGCCCAAACGGAGCCCACCGAATGGGCCTCTCTTCGCATTCCAGGTCGATATCGCTGGTCAGCTCGAACCCGGTGTCTTTTGCCAGGGTCAATGCGGCCTGAATTTCTGGCTTCGAAAAGATCTTGATCGGGCACCCGTGGGCAACCTGTCCGCGGGTGTCTACGGGAGTGGGATAGTAGTCGGTGGAGGTGATCAGCAAGCCGCCCTGCTTCAGAACTCGATGCATTTCCTGGAAGTAGCCGTTCAGTGGGACACCATGCTCGATGACACTCATGCAGGCAACCGCGTCGAAGTAGCCGTCCGGGAACTGCATGCGGGTGATGTCGCCGGGCAGGTAACGAATGGGGCCACGACGCGCGACGTCCGTGAAGCTGAGATTGATCCCGTAGAGATCGCGGTAGCCATAGAGAAACAGAGCGGGCAGGACGTTGCTGTAGTATTCCGCCCCGGCGTCGAGAATGCGCGCTGACGTGCCCGTGTGGGCCAGAATCGTGGAAACCGCCGCGAGGTGATCCCAGTTCTTCTCGTCTCCGCGGTGGAGTGGGACGTGGAGCCTGCGAGCGTTCTGGAATGCTTCCTGCCACTCGGATCGGGTCTTTAGCGTTGCGTTTTGTATGTGCGGTCCGGGACTTTCGGTCAGCCTGCCAGCCCCGAACTGCAATTTGAGATAGAGGCGGTAGGCTGCTTCGGGGCGGAGAGCGATGCTCTTGATCCGGCGGAAGAAGCGCCTCGATCGGGGAATCCCGGGAACCGATTCTTGCGGCAAGGGGAAGGTTTCAGTCACGAAACAATGTAGCGGCTGCCAGATTGCATAAGCAACCTCCCCTAGGAGAGATACCGAATCGTCTTTTCGATCAAGTCCGCGGTCCCTTGATACGGATCGCCGGGGCTATCGAACTCCATCGAGCAATATCCCATGTAGGCGTGCTGGTTGAGGAATCCGAAGGTCTTTGCCATGTCCACGTGAACCAGTTTGCCGTCCTGGGCCGCTTCAAATTCCTTCACGTGGCAAATGTTGTAGGCGCTTTCGAACATTGCATTCACGCCGCTGTAAGCATGTTCTTCTTTCCCCGTTGCCAGGGTGTTGGCGAAGTCGGGAAGGGCATGCAGCCACGGGCTCTTCACCTTCTCAATCACCTTGAGCAGGAAGAACGGGTCTTCGCTGACGGGATTGTCGTTCTCGAGATTCACGATCACATTCTTTGCGGACGTGTATTCGACCACCCGCAGCAGGCTGTCGGCGGCACGCTCCACGCTGGGTTCCGAGTCACCCGCCGCAGGAAGGTTGGTGCGAATGCTCGGTGAACCGACGGCCGCCGCCACATCCGCCCATTGCTTGCTGAAAGCAATCGCTTTCTCGCGTTCGCCGCGATCGGCTGCATACGGGCTGTGCTCGCCATCCACCGCGATATTGACGATCATCGCCCGCGCCGCTTCGACCGCCGTTCGCAGTTGTGACAGATACTTCGGGTCGGTGGAGGGAAAGTGCCCAGTCCAGAGCTCGACCTTGTTGATCTTGAAGCGGGAGAAGACGTGTGCGGCGAAGTCTTGGAGTTCGATTGTGTGATCCGCGGCCTTTGAGCTCCTCTCCGGATCCACGATGAACTCTCGGAAGGGATAGGAGGCGACGGAAATCCGCTCCCGAGGCTGGCTGGGGAATTGCAGGGTTGGACCGGAACCTGCGGCTCCAGCGATCGCGCCGGACGGACGCAGAAATGCGCATGCGGCTGTGGTGGCCGACTGCGCCAGGAATCGCCTTCGTGTAATCGAGCGCATCGCGAGCAGTCTAGCAGACCCGCGGGCTGAGGCGGGGACTCAGCCCCCGGACCGAACTGAATCGCTATTCCCGATCGAACCGCACCCGCACAAAAGGCAATTCTGGTAACGTATCTAGCACCTGGGGCATCTCAGTTATCTCATGGCTTCGAAGCGACGCGTCGTGATTACCGGCATGGGTGCAGTCAGCCCGAATGGCATCGGCCGCAAGGCCTTTACGGAAGCTGCGCTCGCAGGCCGGAGCGGCGTACGCCGGATTTCGCGCTTTGACGCCAGCCAACTCTCCGTTCAGATCGCGGGCGAGATCCCCGACTTCGACGAACTTGCTTGGGTAGACAAGAAAGAGCGCAGGCAAGTTTCACGCGTCCTGCCGCTCGCCATCGCGGCCGCCAGCGAAGCCTTCAGCGACGCAGGAATCGATCCCGCTAAACTCCCGCTCGCCGAACTACGCCGTTTTGGCGTGATCATCGGCTCTGGGGGCGGGTCGCAGGATTTCACCGAGCAGCAATACGACCTCTTCTTCCACGACAAGCATCGGCAGATGAGCGTTCACTGCGTGCCCACGACAGTCATGGGCACGCTTTCGAGCGACCTGAGTATCCGTTTCGGGTTGCGTGGTTCGAGCCATGTAGTGACCACGGGGTGCACCTCGTCCACGGACGCGCTCTCCTACGCCATGCGGCAAATCCAGACGGGCCGCGCCGACCTTATTCTCAGTGGCGGCGCCGATTCGCCGATCGCGCTTGGCATCGTGAAGGGCTTCCTCCTGATGAAGATCCTGACCACCGCATGGAACGACGCGCCCCAAAAAGGCTCGCGCCCATTTTCGGTGGATCGCGACGGCTTTGTGCTGGCCGAGGGTTCTTGGATGTTTGTGCTCGAGGAATACGAGCACGCGAAAGCACGCGGCGCTCAAATGCTGGCGGAGATTGTGGGATACGGCTCCACTTGCGAGGCATTTCATCGCGTCCGCTTGCAGGAGTGCGGAGAGGAACCGGCGCGGGCGATCGGACTCGCGATGAAGGAAGCGGGCGTCGGGCCGCAGGACATTCACTACGTCAACCTGCACGGGACTTCCACCCAGCTCAACGACCGGATCGAAACGCGCGCGTTGAAACTGGCGCTGGGGGAAGAGCGGGCGCATCAAGTCCCGATGTCGGCCCTGAAATCGCAGATCGGACACCCGCAGGGGGCATGCGGCGCTGCTGGAGTTGCCGCGACGATCATCGCCATGCAAACCGGCCAAATCCCGCCCACGCTGAATCTGGAAACTCCCGACCCGGTTTGCGACCTTGACTATGTCCCCCAACCCGGCCGCAAAGCCGAGGTTGAGCATGCCATCGCAAACTGCATCGCGTTTGGGAGCAAGAACTCGGCATTAGTTTTGCGGCGAATCGCGTAGCTGGAACGGCTTTCTCGCTACCACTTCTGCCGTAGCCTTGGCCGCTATCTTCTCTTCATAGTGAAGCACCTGCAAACCATCCACCAGCCGCACCAGTTCGCCCGGACCGAGCAAATGCGCCCGGTCCCGCGGCCCACCGTCCAGCGCGAGTTGTTTCGCCGTGTACGTTTTGTAAACCAGCAGGCCGCCCGGACGCAGCGCCTTTGCCATCTCCGGAAAAATCCCCCGCTCCAAATAAAAGAAGCCGATGACCAGGTCGAACTGGGTTTGCGAAGCCCGGAACCGAGTGAGATCATCTACTACAAAGTGGATCTGGGAGGCGAGGGGCCCGGCGTTCTGCCGCGCTTTTTCGATCGCGACTTCGGAAATATCGGTCAGCGTGACCCGCCATCCGCGCTGCGCCAGATAGAGTGCGTGGCGTCCGGCGCCGCCGGCAAGATCAAGCGCGCTGCCGCCGCCGGGAAATGCGGGATGGACGAACTGCGAGAATGCCTCGACCAGAAACGGATCCGGCTCAGACGGAGAGTGAAGGCCTGCGCGATATTTCTGATTCCAGCGGTCGCGTTCGTCGGAGGAAAGCATGTGTTCAAATTCTAGCGCTGCTCCCACGGAGTTCGGCCGACCGCGCCTGACATTATGGCCCGACTGACGCCCATCTCGTACCGACCCTCGGCCGGCCACAACAGCGGCGCGCTTCCGCCGCATACAGGCGGCGGCGACGGCGGACGGGGCAGCGGCGACAGCATGCCCAACTACGGCGAGCGCCTGCGCCGCGCACGCCTGGGCCTGGCAGTTGCGCTGGTCCCGATCCTGATGCTCTTCATTTCTTTTACTGTCGCCTACGCGGTCTGGCGCTGGTTTCCAACCTTCGATCCCGGCTATAGCGCAACCCTACAAACCTCGCGGCCCATTCAACTCCCGTGGGCTTTATTGCTGGCCAACACGTCCGTGCTGTTGATCAGCAGCCTCACCATGGAACTGGCCCGGCGTGACATCACGCGGCAATCGGCGCTCGCTCCGGTTATGTCCATTCCCGGCGTCTCCCTGGGCGACGAGCGGCACCTCCCATGGCTTGAACTGACCACTGTCCTCGGGTTGCTTTTTCTTGGCGGCCAGGCATTCTTGTGGAGCCGGCTCGTCGCTCGGGGCTTCCACCTGAACAGCGGTCCCAGCAGTTCCTTCGTTTATTTTCTGACCGCGATGCACGCCCTCCATCTTGCCGGTGGGACGCTGGTGCTGATGGCCTCGAATCTGCTCGCCTGGATGCGCCGTCCCATCGAGGCCCGCCGCATCGTCGTGGACGTTGCCACCTGGTATTGGCACGTCATGACTGGCCTCTGGATTTATGTCCTTGTGCTGCTCTGGTTCGCGGCGTAGGGCAGTCGTTGATCGTTAGTCGCTGGTAGTTCGCAACTCAGTCTCCGTCCGGCGATGGTCATAACGACTAGCGACCAACGACGAAACGACCCTTTATAATAGAAAGATTCGGTAGCGTTGCTGAGCCGGTGTGTAGGACCGGGACGAATCTCAGAGCGAAACTTGCACAGGGGAAGATGTCCACGGATAGCATTGTTGTTCGCGGGGCCCGGGTCCATAACCTCAAGAACATTGATTTTGAGATCGCGCATAACGCCCTGACGGTCGTCACCGGCGTGTCCGGATCGGGTAAATCGTCGCTCGCCTTCGACACCGTCTATGCCGAGGGCCAGCGCCGCTACGTGGAGTCGCTCTCGGCCTACGCCCGCCAGTTCCTGGAGCGCATTGAAAAGCCCGACGTCGATCTGATTGACGGGATCGCCCCCGCCGTCGCCATCAAGCAGAAGAACACGACCCGCAACCCGCGGTCCACGGTCGCCACGGCTACCGAGATCTTCGACTACCTGCGCCTGCTTTTTGCCCGCGTGGGACGCACCTTCTGCCTGGTCTGCGGGCAGGAAGTGAAAAAAGACACGGTCGACGAGGTTGCCCAGCGCCTCCTCGCCTTGGGCGAAGGCACTCGCCTCAATGTGTTTTTCCCGATCCATTCGCACCTTCCGCCCGCACAGGAAACGGGCCGCAAGAAAGGACGCAGCAAGAAAAAGGCGGCGGATCCGGAAACCACTCTGCCGACCGACGCGATCAAGACTCGCCTTTTCGATCTCCGCAAACGCGGCTTCAATCGGCTGTTTCAGAAGGGCCAGATATTCGAGTTTTCAACCCCAGAATCCCTGCTGGGGATCAATTTCTCGGAGCCCGTTTACGCGCTGGTGGACCGCCTCGCCGTCTCCCCCGACGGGCGCGCCCGCATCGTGGATGCGGTCGAAATCGGCTATCGCGAGGCCAGCGAGGTCATTTTCGAAACCGCTCCGCGTGAAGGCGAAAAGCCGTCGAGGCTTCGCTTCTCGCAGCGCTTCGAGTGCAAGAACGATGGCACCCGGTATGAAGAACCCGAGCCGCGCCTGTTCTCGTTCAACAATCCTTACGGCGCCTGCCCGCGCTGCCAGGGGTTTGGCAACACTATTGATTTTGACCTCGATCTCGTCATCCCCGACAAATCCAGGACGCTGAATGAAGGCGCGATCGAGCCCTGGACGAAGCCCAAGTACAAACCTCTCTTTACAGAACTCAAGCGGTTTGCCCGCCAAGCCGAGATTCCACTGGATCTGCCATGGTTCGAGCTCGATGCTGAGCACCAAAAGCTGATCGTTGAAGGCGACGGTCACTTCGGAGGAGTACGCGGCTTCTTCCAGCATCTGGAGCGCAAGAAATACAAGCTGCACGTCCGCGTCTTCCTCAGCCGCTATCGCGGATACTCGGTGTGCTCCACTTGCGGCGGGGCGCGCCTCCGCGCCGAAGCGCGCCAGGTGAAAGTCGAGGACAAAGACATCTGCCAGGTTTGCAGCATGACCGTGGAAGAAGCGGCTCGTTTCTTCGATCAGCTGAAGCTTTCACCCCAGCAGGCCGCCATCGCTGAAAAGCTGCTGGAGGAAATCCAGGAGCGCCTGCTCTTCTTGAATAACGTCGGCCTCGAATACCTCACGCTCGACCGCCTGTCTTCGACGCTTTCGGGCGGCGAGGCGCAACGCATTCAGCTCGCGACGTCGCTCGGGTCGCGGCTGGTCGGCACGCTTTACGTCCTGGACGAGCCCTCGATCGGACTGCATCCCCGCGACACCGACCGGCTCATTAAAATCCTGCACGACCTGCGCGATCTGGGAAATACGATTTTGGTTGTCGAGCACGATCCCGACATCATGCGCGCCGCCGACCACATTCTTGACCTCGGCCCGGGCGCCGGAGAAAACGGCGGGAAGGTCGTTGGCGCGGGCACCTACGAAGAAATCAAGAAGCTCCCGCACTCTCTCACCGGGCGCTATCTTGCTAACGAGTTGCACATCCAAATGCCGGCCACGCGCCGCAAGCCCGGATCGCGGACGATTCGCATCACCGGCGCGCGCGCCCACAACCTCAAGCGCATTGACCTCGAAATTCCGCTCGGTCTGCTGGTCGCCATCACCGGCGTGTCAGGCTCCGGCAAATCCACGCTCCTCCATAACGTGCTCTATCAAGCGCTAGCCATCGCCAAGAAGCAGGCCAACAGCGGGCCCTCCGCAGTCGCCTGGGACAGCGTGGAAGGCGACGAGTATCTCGACGAAGTCGTACTGGTGGACCAGTCGCCTATCGGCCGCACTCCGCGCTCCAATCCGGTCACCTATATCAAAGCGTTCGATATCATCCGCGACCAGTTTGCGTCGCTCCCAGAAGCGCAGAAACGCGGATATGCCGCCGGACACTTTTCCTTCAACGTCCCCGGCGGCCGTTGCGAGAATTGCCAGGGCGATGGCACCGTCACCGTGGAAATGCAATTCCTCGCCGACGTGGAACTCATCTGCGACGAGTGCAAGGGGACGCGCTACAAGCCACAGGTGCTCGAGGTTCGCTACAAGGCCAAGAACATCCACGAAGTGCTGAACCTGACGATTCGCGAAGCCCTGAAGTTCTTCGCCGAGGTTCCGCGGCTGACCGAAAAGCTGCGGGTGCTGGACGAAGTCGGACTCGGCTACCTGCGGCTGGGGCAGTCGGCGACTACACTGTCTGGCGGTGAAGCGCAGCGCATGAAGTTGGCCGCCCACCTTCAGCCCGCGGCCCGCGAGGCTCAACGCCGGTCCGAAGGCGGCGGAAACCCAAAGCGCAAGCGTCACATGCTTTACATCTTCGATGAACCCACTACCGGGCTGCATTTTGATGATGTGAGCAAACTACTTTCCGCTTTCCGGCGTCTGATAGAGGCAGGGGGGTCCATCGTGGTGATCGAGCACAACCTTGAGGTCATCAAGACGGCCGACTGGGTGATTGACCTCGGCCCCGAAGGCGGCAACCGCGGCGGGACGATCGTTGGTGCGGGCCCGCCGGAAGCGATCGTCAAGCTGAAGAATTCCTATACCGGAAAATACCTGGCCAGACTACTGAACGGGAACGGCAAGCAGGCAGTAATCAGTAGCCAGTAGTCAGTCGTCGACCAGTTTGCTGAGAAGATCAGGATGAATCGTTCGGAAGCCAACGCGATTCTGTTTGTGCTGGTGACCGGCTGCGCCTTCGCCCAAACCCAGACCCACACCACTATCCGTCACCATCGCGTCGCGGTCGAAGAGCAGCCTCCTGAAATTGCCCAGGCCGAAAACGCAATCCAGAAAAGTGATTTCGCCGCCGCCGAGCCTCTGCTGAAGAAAGCCCTCGACCGCGATCCCAGGAACTACTTGGCGTGGTTTGATCTCGCATTCGTACAGAACAAGCTGGGCCGCACGGACGATTCGATCCATGCCTACCGCCAGGCCGTCGCCGCCAAGCCCGATGTATTTGAATCCAATCTCAACCTTGGCCTGATGCTTGCCCGCGGCAACAGCCCCGAGGCCGAGCAATTTCTCCGCGCTGCCACCCGGCTCAAGCCCACCGACCATGTGGAAGAAGGCCAGGCCCGCGCCTGGCTGTCGCTTGGGCACCTGCTCGAAACCCACAAGCCCGGCGAAGCGATTGAGGCCTACCAGAAAGCCTCCGCCCTCACTCCGAGAGACCCCGAGCCTCATCTCTCGGCGGGCCTGCTCCAGGAGCGCCAAAAGAATTTCACCGCGGCGGAAGCGGAATACAAGCAGGTCCTCATTCTGGATCCGCCCTCCACCGAAGCGGTGATTGGCCTCACCAACCTCTATATGAAATCGGGCCGGGTTGCCGAAGCCGAGCCCCTGCTGCGCCAGCTCGCAGCGCAACGCACCGACGACGCCGGTCTGCATCTGCAACTGGGCCGCGTGCTCGCCGCGCAAGGCAAGAAGGACGATGCCATCGCCGAACTCCAAGCCGCCTTGAAAATCTCGCCGGGCGATTCCGACGCGCAAGGCGATCTCGCCGACCTGCTCTTCCAGACCGGGAAACTCCCGGAAGCAGAGAAGGTCTATCGCGACCTGCTGGTGTCTCACGGCAACGACGCTGAACTTCATCAGGCTCTCGGTGAAGCTCTCCTGAAGCAGAAGCGGTTTCCCGAGGCGCAGGAAGAATTCCTGTTGGCGATCAAGCTCAAGCCCGACCTCGGCGCAGCCTACGGCAGCCTGGCCGTGGCCGCCGATGAGAACAAGAACTACCCCCTGGCCATCAAGGCGCTGGACGAACGCGCCAGGTTTCTGCCCGAAATGCCGGTGGGCTATTTCTTGCGCGCAACCGCCTATGACCACCTGCATGACTTCAAACAGGCTTCGTTGTACTATCACCGCTTCCTGGAAGTGGCCGGGGGGAAGTATCCTGACCAGGAGTGGCAGGCACGCCATCGCCTGATCGCAATCGAACCGAAGAAACGCTGAACGCCATGCGCCGACTCGCTATTTCCGTGCTCCTTGCCGCCCTCGCCAGCGCCTGCTGGGCTGCCGGGGACGAAACCGTGGATCAACTCAAAGCGCGGCTGGAGAACGCGCGCCCCGAGGACCGCATCGGCGTTTGCCTCCAGATTGCGCACCAGCAAATCCGCAATGCCGACAAGTTCTATAGCGAAGGCAATGTCGAGCGGGGCCATGCCGCGGTTGAGGACATCGTCACCTACTCCAAGAAGGCGGGCGACGATGCTGCGCAGTCGAACAAGCACTTAAAAAATGTGGAGATCTCGGTCCGCAAGCTGGCTGAGAAACTGCGCGACATCAAGCGCACGCTCGCCTTGGAGGATCAGCCTCCGATCGAGAAGGCGATTGAGGGCATGGAGGCCATCCGAACCACACTGCTCAAGGAGATGTTCCGCAAGGAGAAGAAGAAATGACGCGCCGTTTTCCAATCGTGGCGGGCCTGGCCCTGCTGCTGGCCGTCTCACTCAACGGTCAGAAGCGTCACGATCCGCTCAATTCCGCGGAAATCGATCAGCTGCGCGACGCCATGGTCGAGCCCGACCAGCGTTTGAAGCTTTACGTGAAGTTTGTCCGGGATCGTATTAGTAAATTGGAACAAATGCGTAGCGATCCCAAAACCACGAACCGGCCCGGCCAGACCCACGACATGCTCGAAGACTTCCTCGCCGTTTACGACGAGCTCAACGACAACGTTGACATGTATGTCGGCCGGAAAGACGACATCCGCAAGCCTCTGAAAGCCGTCATCGAGGCCGATACCGAGTTCCAATCCCGCCTGCGCGCCATCAAAGACGCCGCCAACACCGACGCCGCCGAAGCCCGCCAGTACGAGTTCCTCCTGAACAACGCCATCGACACCGTGGACTCGAGCGCCGACGATCACCGGAAAACGGTGGTCGAGGTGGAGGAATACGTAAAGCGCAAGAAGAAGAAATAGGAATAGTCCGTTCGGCTCTGAAAAAGAACAGCAGCGAAGGCGGACGCAAAATGCCAGTACTGGCTACCGGCCGCTGACCACTGCCCCGTGCTAACCTTCCCTCACCGTGTCCCCCAGGCTGCCCGAAATCTTCCACCAGGCGTACCGCGAACTTCACCCGCGTGCGCCGATTCCCCCCATGCACATCCGCTTCTACTCGTTCGTCTCGATCAACAATACGATCCGGCTAAGGCAGGCAGAACTCCACATCCGGCTGTCTGATTTACTGGAGGGCGCGCCCGAACCGGTGCTACACGCGATAGCGCATATCCTGCTGGCCAAGTTGTACCGCCGGCCGGTAGACCGGGCCCAGAGCGCACGCTACCGCCGCTATCTAGCCAGCCACGACATCACCGCCAAGGCTCGGCTGATACGCCAGATGCGCGGACGCAAACACATCCACTCCGCCCGTGGACACTATTTCGATCTCGACCAGCTTTTCGAAGACCTCAATCACCGCTTCTTTCACGGCCTGATGGGACGCCCCCAACTCACCTGGAGCCGCGACCACGCCCGCAACCGCCTCGGCCACTACGACCCCGCCCACAACACCATCGTCATCAGTCGCATCTTCGACCATCCCCGCGTCCCACGCTATGTGGTCGAGTACATCCTGTTTCACGAGATGCTGCATTTGAAGCATCCGGTGAAGCTGCGCGGGAGCCGGCGCTGCGTGCACTCGCGGGAGTTCCTGGCGGAGGAAAAGATGTTTCCGGAACTGGAGACGGCGCAGAAATTCCTGCGGATCCTTTAACGTCGCGGGGATCCGGAACCGCCCGTGAATCGCCATCTAATGCCCCTATTCCCCATGTGATGCAGATCACAACCAACCGTGATTCTTCGCGTTGACCCGCCCCCCTCCCGCCCCGTATCCTATCCATATTGAAATTGAAATTCATTTTCAACTTGGGACGGGTGCCTTCTTAAATGCTCCAGGCCTTTATCATCACGCTCCGCGAAGGGGTCGAAGCCGCTCTCATCGTCGGCATTACCCTGGCTTATCTGACCAAAATCGGCCGCCAGGACCTCCGAAAATCCGTCTATGCCGCCCTGGGAGCGGCGTTTGTGGGGTCGATTGGCGTGGCCGTGCTGCTCTCCCGACTGAAGTGGAACCAGGATATTTTCGAAGGCTGGGTCATGCTGGTGGCCGCCTTTTTCGTCGTCACCATGATCGTCTTCATGATGAAGACCGGCCGCAAGCTCAAAGGTCAGATCGAGGGCAAGGTCGGACTCTTTGCCCGTGGCGATGCCTGGATTGGCCTGTTTCTTTTTGTCTTTCTGATGGTGCTGCGCGAGGGAGTCGAGACCGTCCTGATCCTCTCCGCCGTCTCGCTGAACTCGAGCGAGCTGATGAGCTTCATTGGCACAACTCTCGGCGTGGTGGTCGCCGTCGCATTCGGCGTGATGTTCGTCAAAGGCAGCGTCAAGATCAACCTCCAGAAATTTTTCAAAGTGACGACCGCGATCCTGTTCCTGGTGGCCGCCCAGCTCGTGATCGCCGGGCTGCACGAACTTTCGGAAAACGGCGTCCTTCCCTCCTCCCGCCAGGAGATGGCTATTATTGGCCCGATCGTCCGCAACGATCTGTTCTTCTTCATCACGATTTTTGCCCTGGCCGCGCTCATGGTGCTGTTTGAAATGAAGAGCCGCCAGCCGGTGGAACTTCCGGAGTCCGGCGCCGCCCGCCGCAAGGCTCTCTGGACTGTCCGTAAGGAACGCCTCTGGATGGCTTCGGTCTATGTCTGCTCCTTCATCTTCATCGTGATGGTCACCGCCGGATTCATCTACGAGAAGAAGGCCAGCGCGCTCTCGCCGGCGACCGAAGTCACTTTCGTGGACGGTAAAGTCTCCATCCCGTTGAAGCAGGTTTACGACGGCGAGCTTCATCGCTTCGCAGCCAAGGAAAACGGGATTGAAGTCCGCTTCTGGCTGTATCAGAAGCCCGACGGCAAGATCGCTACCCTGTTCGACGCGTGCGAAATCTGCGGCGCGGTCGGCTTCTACAAGGGAGCGCAGGGCGTGATCTGCAAGAACTGCGCCGCGCCCATCAATCCGCAGTCGGTCGGCATGCCCGGCGGCTGCAATCCGATTCCCCTGAAAGCGCAGGTCACCGACGACGCGGTCATTGTCTCGGAGGCGGACGTAGCGGCCGGCAGCCACTACTTCGAGCAAAGATAGGATGTTCCCCCGCCTTGTTTACGAGTCGTTCCGGCGCCAGACCCGGCGCAAACTGCTGGCCGGAGTTGCCATCACGCTGGGCGTTGCGGTGGCCACGGCCATGATCGCGGTCGCCACCGACATCGGCGACAAGATCAACCGCGAGCTGCGCAGCTACGGAGCGAACCTGCTGGTCACGCCGCAGGAAGACACGCTGGACGTAGAAATTGGCGGCGTGAACCTGAAGCCGCCCAGCGACGGCGCCTACCTGAACGAAGCCGATCTACCCAAGATTCGCGGCACATTCTGGCATCACAACATTGTTGGCTTCTCGCCCATGCTGCCGGTTACCGTGAAACTCGGCACCGGACAGGGCGCGCAAGACGCGACGCTGGTCGGCACGTATTTCAACAAGTCTCTGTCGTTCGGCAAAGACGACTTCACCACCGGCGTGAAGATTACGAATCCGTGGTGGAAACTTTCGTGTGGCGCCGGGTCTTCGACCCGGCCAGGGCCAGTGCCAGACTCGTCTGCCTGCGGCTGGCCCGATGACAATTCGCAGAATATCCTCCTCGGCGAACGCCTCGCCACGAAACTCGGCAAGGAACCCGGCGACACGCTCGAAGTTTCCGGCCGCCGCTTGACCATCTCCGGCATTCTTTCCACCGGAGCCGCCGAAGACGACCAGATCGTCGCGCCCCTCGCGGTCGCGCAAGAGATCCTTGGCAAGCCAGGCGCCGTGCGCCGCCTCTATGTCAGCGCGATGACAAAGCCCGAAGACGCGCTCGCCGTCCGCGATCCGAAAACCATGACGCCCGAGGTGTACGACCGCTGGTACTGCTCGCCGTATGTGCAGTCAATCGCGTACCAACTTCAGGAAGTCATCCCGCACTCGCACGCCGAGCAGATTCGCCAGGTCGCGCAAAACGAAGGCACGGTTCTGTCGCGCATCAAGGGACTGATGCTCCTGGTCACGTTCGCGGCGCTTTTCGCATCGGCTCTAGCAGTCTCTGCGGCGATGGCGACCGCCATCTACGAGCGTCGTGTGGAAGTTGGGCTGATGAAGGCTCTGGGCGCGGGCAACCTTGTCGTAGCTGCCCTGTTTTTTGCGGAGGCTCTGCTGCTTGCCCTCATCGGCGGCGTCACCGGATTTGCCGCTGGTTCGCTGCTTGCCCGCCAGATCGGCCGCTCCATTTTCAATTCGCAGATTTCCATTGAGCCCGTGCTCTTCCCCATCATCCTGGCGATAGCCATTTTCGTGACCTTCGCCGGAAGCGCCGCCGCTATCCGTCGCGCCGTGAAGTTCGATCCCGTGTTCGCCCTGCGAGGTGAAGCATGAGCACCAATCCGAACACGGTGCACACACCGCAACAGGTCGCCGAGCGCCGCACCAAGGGGCCGCACACTTCGATGTTCGTACGCATGCTGATCCGAGCCGCCGTCCTTCGCCGCGGACGCGCCGCCTCCGCCCTGTTCGCCATGGTCGTCGCTACCGCCGTCACGACTGCGATGATGAATCTCTACGTGGACGTGCAAGCGAAACTCCGCACCGAATTTCGCAACTACGGCGCGAACGTAGTGGTGGTCGCCAAAGACGGCCAGGCGCTTCCCGCAGACGCACTCACAAAAGTAGAATCCACACTCGGTCCGAAGACCCTCGCAGTTCCCTTCGCCTACGCCGTTGCCCGCACCAAAGACGGACGCTCCGTAGTCGTGGTCGGCACCGACTTCGCCCGCGCCCGCCAGCTCAATCATTGGTGGAAGGTGAGCCACTGGCCCGCTGCGCAAAACGAAGCTCTCGTCGGCATGCGCGCCGACTCCGCTCTCAACCTGGACCGCAAGCCCTTCGAACTCAGCTTCCAGGGACACACCATCGAACTTTCGCCCACCGGCCTTCTCCAAACTGGCGCGGGCGAAGACAGCCGTATCTACATCGACCAATCCGTATTTCAGAATTGGACTGGTTTCGCGCCATCAACGCTCGAAATTGCGGTGACCGGCCCAACCGAAGAAATCGAGCAAAGCATGAAACAACTCGCGGCCGCCCTGCCTACCGCTGACGTCCGCCCCGTGCGGCAGATCATGGAAGGCGAAGCGAACGTGCTGAACAAAACGCGCGCCACGCTCTACGCCGCAGCCACGATGATCGTGCTGACGTCCGCGCTGTGCGTACTTGCCACGCTGATCGGATGGGTCTTTGACCGCCGCCGCGACTTCGCCATCATGAAGGCCCTGGGCGCATCCGAACGCCTGGTCAACGGATTCTTTGCCGCCGAAGCCGCCGCGCTCGGCGTGATCGGCGCGGTGCTCGGCTTCGCCATCGGCATCGGCGTTGCCGTCTGGATTGGGCGCGTCAACTTCCACGCGCCGGTGGTTCCGCGCTTTAGCGTGTTCCCATACGTGCTCGCCGGCAGCGTTGCCGTGGCGCTCATCTCGGCCATCCTGCCCATCGCATTGTTGCGCCGTGTGCAGCCCGCGATCATACTGAGGGGAGACTGAAATGATTCAACTCAAGGGCGTCACCAAGAGTTATCCCGCGAAGGCCGAAGAAAGCAACGGCGGCCTGATCCGCGCGCTCGACAACATCTCGCTCTCGATCGCAGCTGGCGAGTGGGTGGCCATGATGGGCCCCTCGGGAAGCGGCAAGAGCACCATGGTGAACCTGATCGGCTGCCTCGATCGCCCCACCAGCGGCGAGATCTGGCTCGACGGAGAAAACGTCGCCAGCTTCAGCCCCTCGGACCTGAACCGCGTGCGCGCCGAGAAGATTGGCTTCGTCTTCCAGCAGTTCCATATGATCCCCTACCTGACTGCTGTCGAGAACGTCATGCTGGCGCAATACTTCCACAGCATGACCGATGAGAAAGAAGCGCTCGACGCGCTCGAACGCGTTGGGCTCAAAGAGCGTGCGTATCACCTGCCCTCGCAACTCTCCGGTGGCGAGCAGCAGCGCGTCTGCATCGCCCGCGCCCTGATCAACGACCCCAAGATCGTGCTCGCCGATGAGCCGACCGGCAACCTGGATGCCTCGAACGAAGAAATCGTCCTGCGACTGCTGCGCGAGCTTCACCAGCAGGGACGCACCATCGTCATGGTGACGCACGACCCGGTGGTTGCCCGCCTGGCCGACCGCCGTGTGGAGTTGCATCACGGCAAAATCGCCGCCCAGGAAGTTTTTGCGATGGCCGACGAAGAGCAGTTTGACGAGATCCTGGAAGAGTTATTCGTTCTCCAGGAATATGGCGAGATTGCGGAGAGCGACCGCATGGAAGTCCACGGCGCGCTGCCCGTTTCGATTGCGCTGGAAAAATTGAGCGACCTGGAACTGGTGACCACGCGCCCGCATCCGCCCGAGCCGCACGATCACAAGCCCTTCGTGAATCCCTGCCACGACGCACTGAAGCCCGCCGGAGTCTCCGTCGGCGATGGCTCGCTGATCGTGGAACTCACTGCGCGCGGCCAAAAGCGCGCCGCCGACATCATCCGGCGCCATCGGCTGGCTGAGCGCCTCTTTACCGACTCGCTCGCCATGGACAGCGAGACTGAAATCGAGCAGCAAGCCTGCAAGTTCGAGCACATTCTCTCGTCCGAAGCCACCGACAAGATCTGCTCATTCCTTGGCCATCCCCGCACCTGCCCGCACGGATCGCCGATTCCGCCGGGGCCGTGTTGCGGAAAACAGGCAGAGACGGCGCGCACGTCGGCTGCGCTCTCGCGTCAGCAATAGTTGTTTTGGGAGTGGAGTAAGGTCCGCATCTCTTGGGATTGTCATCCTGAACGAAGCGAAAGACCTGCCATTTTGCGCCACCCGAAGGTCTTGGAAACGCGTTCTAGCGCGAGTTCAGACCCAGTTGCGTAATGGGCGACTTCAAACTTCCCAACGACATTCCCATCTTCTGCGCCACATCCGGCAAGTACTTCTGCAGTTCAGACAATACTTGCCATGCCTGGGCTTCACTCAGATACTTCCCGAAGCGAGTTTTCTTCCAGCCCGCCTTGCACTCAAGAGCACACTCGCCTTGGTGGTCATCGTCTGGCCGCCATGAGAGCTCACTGCACTTGTCTAGCGAATAATGGCGAACCCGCTCCCAGCCAAAATACCTGGTGCGGATCGTCAGACCGTCCGGACCGAACTCGATGATCTCGGAACCGGTCATTTGGTAGGACAAGTCGGCCACGACGGCGATCGACACGAAAACCATGATCGCCCTCGATAAAAGTGAGCTACTAGTCCAAGAACCAAACTGTGTCCACACGACCCAAGCAGAACCCAATCCGTCCAGACAGAGGCGGAGGAGATTAAGCTCGTGCTCGACGGTCACCCGAAGAACACCAGAGATGTACGCGACTTCCGTTTTCGCACTCATCCGGAAGAATTTCTCGAGGTCCACGCTGAAACCCTCTCGCCCTACCCCGGCCTGATAAACAACTGAACGTCACTTTCTTCCAAAGAATTTCCCCACTCCCACCCGCACCTGCACCGTGTTGATGCCCGAATTCGGCGTAGCCAGCCCAGCATTGGAGATATGCATATACCGCACTTCAACCGTCCAAGCGTGTTTGCCCAAGAAATGTGCCCCCAACGCCGCCGACGACGTGAAATTCACGCTCGAAGTTCCCGTCGGCACTTCATGGGAGGTGAACAGTGTCCCGCCATTCAGTTCCAGATAAGGCTGCACGTTGCCCCGCGTGGCGAAAATCCATTTCAGCCCGAGCGGGTTCAATCCTGCTCCATACGCGACGTTCTGGGGCTGGAACACGACAAACGCGGGCACGGCATCGACGGCATACTCGAATCGGCCCTTAAGGAAGCCCGGGCCGTGCGGGGAGGTCAGGACCCATCCATAGCGCACACCGAGGTTCCATACGCCGGTGTTCGACGTTCCACCCGCCACCGAATGCCCGCCCCCGGTCCAGACCTGAACCTCGTGGCCGCCCTCTTCGGGACGCTGCTGCGCCATCAGTGGGGTCAATATCCCCAAAACACAAACCGCGATCCACAGAGTGCGTGTCATAAGTTGTACGTAGAGTTAAACACGAAACGATACGCGAACCGGCCTCCGGAAACAAATTGTGTGCGGTTAAAGGCTTTCGGTTCTCGTTCAGTCGTTCGAAAATCTTTAACCGCAGAGATCGCAAGGAAAGACCGCAAAGAACGCGGAGTTGCAGCATCAATCAACTTGGGCACTACCCGCTATTAACCCCACCTCTTCAATCTCACAGCCCCAGGCCGCCATCCACCACCAGGATCTGCCCCGTGATGAAGTGCGGCGCCGTCGCGAAAAACATTACCGCTGCCGCGATCTCGTCCGCCGTTCCATTCCGCCGCATGGGCGTCTCCTTCGACATGCGCCGCATGAACGCCGCCGCCGACTTCTCTCCCAAGTCGATCATTCCCGGAGCCACGGCGTTCACGGCGATCTCCGGCGCCAGTGCTTTGGCCATCACCTTGGTCAGCATGTGCAGCGCCGCCTTCGACGAGCAGTAGTGCGCATGCGTCGCCCACGGACGCAATCCGCCCAGCGACCCCATGTTGATGATTTTCCCTTTTCGTTTCCGGAGATAGGGCAATGCCTCGCGCGACACCAGGAATGGCCCCCGTACGTTCGATGCAAAAATCGCATCCCACTGCGCGACCGTCAGTTTTGCAAACTTTACTGTCTCGTAGTTGGCGGCGTTGTTGACCAGCACATCAATTCCGCCCAACTGGCCGGCAACCTCCTTGACCATCTCGTGTACGCTCCGCTCGTCCGCGACATCGCAGCGGACGGCCAGCGCCTCCACGCCTCGATCCGCCAGTTCGGCAACCAGCGAGCGGGCCGACCGCTCCGACTCACGATAGGTGATGGCCAAGTTGGCGCCATTTTCTGCGGCCGCCAGCGCCGTCGCGCGCCCCAGTCTTTTCGCGGCGCCGGTTACAAGAACGATTTTCCCCGCCAGCGGTCGCCCGTTCTTTGTCATGCCGGGATTTTACGCCCTTCGTGCCTTGGAATCGCCCCCTGGAAACTGCTACACTCCCCCTCCTATGACGGAACCTCGGGAAGTTGTGGTTTATTCCCGCAAGGGATGTCATCTCTGCGAGATCGTCAAGGAGAGCCTGGTCAAACTCCACAAACGTGGCGGCTTCAACTGGCGCGATGTGGACGTGGACTCCGACGCCGATCTGCGCCGCCTCTACAACGACCAGGTCCCCGTCGTCTTCATCAACGGCCACAAGGCCTTCAAGTACCGCATGGACGAGCAGGAATTTCTCCGCAAGCTGGCGAGTTAGCTTTTAGCGGTTTCCCCCCGTGATCCCCGTGTCCTCTGTGGTTAAGATTTTTGGCGTTCTCAGTTGGTTCCGCCGCTTCTGCCTTCTGCAATCCTCCCCGACCCGATACAATCTCACCCGCATGCTTCGCACCCAGCTCTACGCCGATCCCACTGGCCGTTTCGTCCACGATGTTGTTCTCGAAAGCTGCCGCCGCAATCCCAACAAGCGAGCGTTGCTCGATACTTCCTGCAATCGCCGGTTCACCTACGCCGAATATGGAGACCTGGTCGAATCGCTGGCGCGTGGCTTGGTCGCTGCTGGCCTCGCCCCCGGAGAAGTCGTTGCCATCTTCCTTCCCAACTCCTGGGAGTTTGCCATCACCTATCACGCCGCCACGCTCGCAGGAGGAATTCCCACCCTGCTCAATCCCGCGTACCGCGAACGCGAGGTCCGTTATCAGATGGAATGCTCGGCGGCCACTTTCCTGATCACGGATGGCCCCCTGCTCGAAGGCATCAACCTCGCTGGGCTCCCGGACTTGCGCCGCGTTTACACCACGCGTAACCCGCGTCCAGACACAGAAGAGTTCGCAGTTCTGTTGCGTCCGAGCTCTGCTTCGTTCCCAGGACTGCATGCGGATTCCAGGCAGACCCTTGCCGCTCTTCCCTTCTCCAGCGGGACGACCGGACTGCCCAAGGGCGTGATGCTTTCGCATTCCAACCTGGTGTCGAACGTTTACCAGATGCTCGGCCCCGGCGGGACGCCTCTCTTGCAGGACGACGTCATGCTCTGCTTCCTGCCGCTCTACCACATCTATGGCTTGACGGTCGCCCTCACTCTCCCGCTCACTCTGGGCGCGACGCTGATCCTGATGCCCCGCTTCGACATCAAGAAACTCTGCGCGCTCCTCACGGAAGAAGGCGTCACCATGATGCCGATGGTCCCGCCGGCCATCAACGCACTCTGCCAGGCCGCGGAAGCCGGGATGTTTCCCAAGGACCACCGCGTCCGCTGGATCAAGTCCGGCGCCGCTGCGCTCGCTCCCGAACTTGCCCGCCGCCTCAGCGATCTCACCGGCATCGCAGTCAACCAGGGATACGGCATGACCGAAGCGTCGCCCGTCACCCACGTCGGCTACATCGCGCCGCCTGAGATGAACCGTCCCGCCTCCATCGGACAGCCGCTGGCGCTCACCGACTGCCGCATCCTCGATCTGAACGACAAGGAAGTTCCACACGGCGAACCCGGTGAACTGGTCATGCGCGGACCGCAATTCATGCTCGGATACTGGAAGGACCCGCAAGCGACCGCTGCCGTTCTGCGCGATGGCTGGTACTACTCCGGCGATATCGTTCGGACCGACGCGGACGACTTCTATTACGTTCTCGACCGCCGCAAAGAAATGATCAAGTACAAAGGATTCCCGGTCGCCCCGGCGGAAGTGGAATCCGTGCTCTTGGAACATCCCGCGGTACGCGACTGCGGCGTAGTCGGCAAGCCCGACGACGCTGCCGGAGAAATTCCCTGCGCTTTCGTCGTGCTGCGCGAGGGCTTCGCGGCCTCCGACGCACTCGACAAACAACTCCGTGATTTCGTCGCCGACCGCCTTGCCCACCACAAACAGCCGCGCGAAATTCGTTTTGTGGAAGCCCTTCCACGCACGCCGTCGGGCAAGATTCTGCGCCGCGAATTGCGCGCCAACTTCTCTTGAAAGCCAAGGCCCACTCCTCCCTGCGGAAAAGTGGGCCCCTTGTTCGGCAGAACTGCATTGCCTATTTCGTTTCGCCCGTTTTCAGGATCTCGTACACCACGTTCTGGCCGTGCTGCCGGGTAAAGAACCCGCGCGCGCCTTCCAGGTTCTGGATGGTTCCCGGTTGCTCCGCCGGGTCGGTGCTTCCATTGGAGACATGAAGCCCGGTTGGCTCATTGTCACCTTTGACCGCCGCAATCGCGTCGCGGCCCAGGGCCAGGAAGCGTAGCGGCGGTTCCGATCCATCCGTCGTGTAGGACCAGATCGAATCCAGCGTGTTGAGCTGGGAATGCAGGCCATCCCCGCGATCTTCGGCGGCGATCAAAGTGTGATCGTCGGCGAAGCTCAGGTTGTCGAATGAAGACTGTTCAGCCGTCCCCAGCACAAAGATGGAGAGCTGGCCGCTGTTGCGGTCCGTGTTGAGGTCAACCCGGAAGATAGAACCCCATGCCCCACGCTGGGCCAACGCCGGAACGTTACCCGAATCCGAGTTCGTGTCGCCGGTCGGACAGAAGTAGAACGTCTGATAGCCCGACCCGGGGAGGTACTGTAGATTCTCCGGCCGCTTAAAGGGCGTCGCGCCCGCCGCCTTAGCTAGTGCGTTCGCGTCGAAGCCCGCCGTTCCATCCACTGCTGTGTCATGTACTGTTACCCACTGCACCGGA
>Ga0302322_100001088_pt1 | contig 22036 bp, 19 predicted proteins | sample Fen_T0_2_FD_203757 | JGI IMG/M metagenome (GOLD analysis project Ga0302322, IMG submission 203757) | Peat permafrost microbial communities from Stordalen Mire near Abisko, Sweden - Fen_T0_2 | ecosystem: Environmental > Terrestrial > Soil > Wetlands > Permafrost | place: Sweden: Abisko...
GATCTCCACCTTGAACGGCTGGCCCTTGGCCTCCTCGAGCGCGCGGCCATCCTCGAACGGGACCTCCGTGCGCACGAACGCGTGGTCCGCGGACACGGACTCGCGCATCCGGTCCTCGATCGCCGCGAGGTCATCGGGCGTGAGCGGCCGGGGCAGCTCGAAGTCGTAGTAGAAGCCGTTGTCGATGGCGGGGCCGATGCCCAGGCGCGCGCCCGGGAACAGGTCCAGCACCGCCTCGGCCATGACGTGCGCCGTGCTGTGGCGCATCGCATCGATCGGCGCATGGGCGCCCGCGTCGAGCAGCTCGTCCGCCGAGCCGCGGTCCGGCGCCTCGAACGCGACCTCGTCCTCGTCGACCGCCGCCGCGACCCCCGCCTTGTCCTCAGCCATCATCATTCGCTCCCGAGAATCACAGAACCTCTCGTCCCGACAGGACGAGAGGTCCGACCTCCCGCGGTTCCACCCGCCTTCGCGTCGTCCGGATGGTCCGGCGCCGCGCTCTCGTGCCGCGCTAACGGGCGGATCCCGGGCCGGTTCGCCGGCCGCTCACGGGTGGTGCCGATGTCCCGATGGCCCGGTCGCGACTCTCAGCCGGTGGTCGCGGCTCTCTGGCGGGTTCGCGGACGGGCGTGGCCCGGTCGACGCAGTGTGGTGGGCGATACTGGACTCGAACCAGTGACCTCATGCATGTCAAGCATGCGCTCTAACCAACTGAGCTAATCGCCCTTCGGCCGGGGAGTCTAGCACGACACCCTGACGCTGCGGCGAGGCCGGTCGATGGCCCGAGGGAGCACACAGAAGGGCGCCCATGCCGCGGGTCGTGCGACCATGGGGCCATGCCCGACCTCGAGCTCCTCGACTGCGGCCTTGGCCGCCGGCTGGAACGCTTCGGCGCGGTCCTCGTGGACCGCCAGGCTCCCGCCGCCGACTGGATCACCCGCCTGCCTCCCGCCGAGTGGAAGAACGTCGACCTGCGCTGGGGCCGCGGCGGCTGGGTCCGCGGCGGGACCCGCGACCCGTGGACGATCCGCGCGGGCGGCCTGACCCTGGAGTGCCGCCCCGCGGCCGGGGGCCAGCTGGGGGTCTTCCCGGAGCACGTCCAGACCTGGGCCTGGCTCGAGAAGTCGGTCAGGTCCGCCACCGAGAAGCTGGGGCGCCCGCCCGAGGTCCTGTCATTGTTCGGGTACACGGGCGGCGCCTCGCTCGCCTGCGCCAGGGCCGGAGCAAAGGTCGCCCACGTGGACGCCTCGCGGCCCGCCGTCGCCTGGGCACGCCGGAACGCCGAGCTCTCGGGCCTGGCCGAGAAGCCCATCCGCTGGCTCGTCGAGGACGCGCGGGCCTTCGTGAAGCGCGAGCGCCGCCGCGGCAACCGCTACGACGGGATCGTCCTGGACCCGCCGACGTACGGCCACGGCACCGGCGCCTGGCGCATCGAGGAGCACCTCACCCCCTTGCTCGAGGATCTGGCCGCGATCTCGGGACCGACGCCCGCTTTCGTGCTGCTGAGCGCGCACACGCCCGGCTACGACGGCGAGCGACTCGGGGCCATCGTCCGTGAGCATTTCGGAATCCCGGCGACCGGCGAGGACCTGGTCGTCCCCAGCCGGGCCGGCTCCCGCCTGCCGCTGGGCTCTTGGGCCCACGGACCCCTCCGCTGACCGGGCCGCCGATGCCGCCGCTCCCCCGCCCCGACGCCCCCATCACGAGCACGAGGAACCCGCGCGTGCTCGCGGCTGCCGGGCTCCGCGAGCGCCGGGCCCGGGAGGCGGCAGGGCTGACGGTCGTGGACGGGGCACGCGAGCTGGCACGTGCGCTGGCCGGCGGCGCACGGGTCGTGGAGGTCTTCGCCGACGAGGACCGGCTCTCCGCGGAGGGCCACGACGCCGTGGGGCTGGCCAGGGCGGCCGGGGCCGCCATCGTGCCCGTCGGCGGTCCCGTCATCGACCGCCTCGCCTACGGCGACCGCTCCGAGGGCCTCGTGGCCACGGTTGCGATCCCGAACCTCTCGCTCGCCGCGCTCCACCTTCCCGCCGATCCGCTCGTGGTGGTCCTCGAGGCGGTGGAGAAGCCCGGCAACCTGGGCGCGGTCCTCCGGAGCGCGGACGGCGCCGGTGCCGACGCCGTGATCGCCGCGGACCCCCGCACGGACCTCTTCAACCCGAACGCGATCCGGGCGTCGCTCGGGACGATCTTCACGGTGCCGGTGGCCGCCGGGGCCGGCGCCGCCGTCCGCGAGCGGCTGGCCGCGGACGGGATCCGCGTGGTTGCCGCCCGGGTGGACGGCGCCGTCGCCTACACCGAGGTGGACCTCCGGGGGCCCGTCGCGCTCGTCCTGGGCAGCGAGGCGGACGGCCTCACCGGCGCGTGGTCGGGCGAGGGCGTCACCGCCGTCAGCCTCCCGATGCTGGGCGTGGCGGACAGCCTCAACGTGTCCATCGCGGCCGCGGTGCTGTTGTACGAGGCGCGACGCCAGCGCGGGGCGGCTTGACCGCCCGGTGAGTATGTCGTTCATGCAGACGTACGACTTCGTGATCATCGGCGCCGGCCCGGCCGGCGAGGCCGCCGCCCACAAGGCCCGTGCCCTGGGCGCGTCCGTCGCCATCGTGGACGGCGGCTGGTTCGGCGGGTCGTGCCCGCATATCGGCTGCCTCCCGTCGAAGGCGCTCCTGTATGCGGCGGGGAGGCATGCCTCGGGTGCCGACTACCCATGGGCCCGCGCGTCGGCCCACCGCGACTTCATGGTCAACCGGCCGCCCGATGCCGCGGAGCCCGACGACTCCTCGCACCTGCGCGCCCTCGAGGAGGCCGGCGCCACCGCCGTCCGCGGGACCGGACGGATCACGGCGCGGGGCGTCGTGGAGGTGACGGCCACCGACGGGACGACGACCGGGTTCCGCAGCCGGAACGTCGTCGTGGCGGTCGGGTCCACCTCCAAGGTCCCGCCCATCGACGGGATCGCCGCCACGGATCCCTGGACCAACCGCGAGGCGACGCTCGCCCGCGAGCTTCCGTTGAGCCTGGTGGTCCTCGGCGGCGGGCCCACCGGGTGCGAGCTGGCCCAGGTCTACGCGCGCTACGGCGTCCCGGTCACCATCGTCCAGTCCGGCCCGCGGCTCGCCCCCACCGAGCATCCGCGGAGCGCGGAGGCGATCCGGTTCGGGCTGGAGCGGGACGGCGTGATGGTCCGCACGGGCGTCCGCGCGGTCCAGGCACGCGCGCACGGGGGCGCCGACGGGGCCCACGCCATCGACCTCGACGACGGCACCACGGCGGAGGGCCACGCGATCCTCCTCGCCGTCGGCCGGGAGTTCCCGCTCGCGGGCATCGGCCTGGAGCATTACGGCGTCGCCGCCACGGGGCCGGACGCGTACCGTCGAGACGGGTCCCTGCGCCTGGCGGAGGGCCTCTGGATCGCCGGTGACCCCGCCGGGCCCGAGCTCCACACGCACCAGGGCCACTACCAGGGGGAGGTGCTGGTCCGCATGGCCCTCGGGGAGGCCGTGGCGCCGGACTACCGGGCCCTCCCCCGCGCCACCTACACGGACCCCGAGGCCGGCTCCGTCGGCGTGACGCTCGACCAGGCGCTCGCGGCCGGCATCGACGCCTTCGAGTGCACCGCCGCCTATCCCGTGAGCTCCAGGGGCTACGCCGTCGAGGCGAAGACCGGGCACGTGACGATCGTGGTGGACCGGGCGACGCGGCAGCTGGTGGGCGCGGCGATGGCGTGTCCCGACGCCTCGGCGGCGATCCACGAGTGCGTCGTGGCGATCCGGGCGCAGGTGCCCATGGAGGTCCTCGCGGACACGATCCACGCGTTCCCGTCGAGCTCGCGGATCTTCAACGGCCTGTACGCGGAGGCGCTGGCCACGCTGGACGCCTGACCCCGGCCTCCGCCCGGCGCGTCCCGCGCGGGCCCTACCGCTCCGCGGCGACCTCGCCGTCGAGGAGGACCAGGCGTGGCCGCGCGTTCCAGAGCGCCCCGCCGACCTCCACCGGCTCCGCCACGGCCGCGGCCGCGATGACGACCAGGTCCGCGCTGTGTCCCGGGACGAGGCGGCCGCGCCCCGTCTCGCCCGCGGTGATCGCCGGGTCGACGCAGGTCGCGCGCAGGGCGCGCCACAGGCCCAGGGCGTTCCGCGGCCCGAGCGGCGCCATCCCGGCCGGCCAGTCCGGCGCGGCCCGCGTCACGGCGCACGCGAGGCCCGGCCAGGGGTCCACGGGCTCCACCGGCGCGTCCGTCCCGAAGGCGATGACGGCCCCCGCCCGGTCCAGGGAGCCGAAGGCATAGGCGAAGGCATCGGCGCGGTCGCCCCAGAGCCGGCGCGCCTTCGCCGCGTCCGAGCGGACGTGGACCGGCTGCATCGACGCGGCGATGCCGAGCGCGGCGAACCGAGGGATGTCGGTCTCCGACACCAGCTGGGCGTGCTCGACGCGCGGCATCAGGGACGTGCGGCCGACCGTGGGCCCCAGGACGTCGAGGGCCGCCCGCACCGCGGCGTCGCCGATCGCGTGGACCTGCGTCGTGATGCCGAGGTCCGCCGCGCGCGCCGCCTGGGCCCGAAGCGCCTCGGGCCCGTCGAGCCAGACGCCGTAGCCGTCGTTGGGCGGCGCGGGCTCGCCCGCGGAGGGCTCGAGCGGCTCCAGCAACGCCGCGGTCCGCGAGCCGAGCGACCCGTCGGCAAAGGTCTTGAGCCAGCCCATGCGGAGGCGGCCCAGCGGGTCAGGGCCCAGCGGGGCGCCGCTCCGCAGCCCCTCCGCCGCCGCCGCCTCGAGCTGCTCCGGCCGCACGCACGCATGCACCCTGATCCCGAGCGCACTGGCGGCCGCCAGGCGCCGGTAAGCGCCGATGGGACCGTCCAGGTCCCGCCGCTCCGCGAGACCCCCCGGATCGTGGACCGCGACGACGCCCAGGCTCACCAGCTCGCGGACGAGCGGGGCGAGCGCCTCGGCGACGTCCCCCGCGGTTGGGGGCGGGATCAGCCGCGCCACGAGTCGGGTCGCGGTCTCGTGCAGGATCCCGGTCGCCTGACCGTCGTGGTCGCGGCGGATGACGCCGCCTCCCGGGTCCGAGGTCTCGACGCCGATGCCGGCCGCCGCCAGGGCCGATGCGCTGACGAGGAGCGCGTGGTGGTCGTGGGCCCACAGGGCGACGCGCCTCCCCGGCGCCGCTCGCTCGAGGTCGTCCGCGGTCGGCCAGCGACCCAGCGTGTCGGCGTCCCAGCCGGCACCCTCGATCCACGGCTCCCGGCCCGGACGCGCCGCAGCGGCAGCCCGGACGCGATCGAGCATGGCGTCGATGGAGCGGGTGCCCTCGAGATCGACGCGCCGGCGAGCGAGCGCCGCCTCGGCGAGGTGGAGGTGGGCGTCGGTCATCCCGGGGATGGCGACCTCGTCCGGCGCGAGCGCGAGGCGGCGTGACCCGGGCGCGGCCGCAACCTCGACCTGCGCGAGCGACCCGGCGGCGACCACGCGCCCACCGTCGACCGCGATGGCCTCGACCCAGCCCGGGCCTGCGGCGCCGGCGAGCGTGGCGATCCGGCCGGTGACCAGCAGACCCGCACCGGCCACGGCTACTCGAGCCCGGCGGGATCGCCCGGCCTGGCGCCCTCCGCGTCCGCGGCGACCGGAGCGTCCCCGGCGGGCGGAGCGTCCCCGGCGGGCGGAGCGTCCCCGGCGGGCGGAGCGTCCCCGGCGGGCGGAGCGTCCCCGGCGGGCGGAGCGTCCGCGGCGGGCGGAGCGTCCCCGGCGGGCACGCGCTCGCCGGGCGGACCGTCGGCTGCGGGGGCCGACTCCGACCGACGGCCGGCCTTCGGCGTTCGCGGTCGGTTGTGGTCCATCTCGGATGACGCCATCGCGACGGCCACCGGGTCGAAGCCTGCCGGCGTCGCCGACCCGGTGGCCTTCGCCTTCGCCTCGGACGGCTTCAGCGGCCCCCGCGTCACGTAGGACAGCACGCCCGAGACGGTGATCGCGATGCCGACGATATAGATGACGATCGTCGTGCCCACGACGTCCGCGACGGGGCCCACGATGATGATCGGCAGGAAGCTCGCCGTGGACACCAGCATGTTGAGGACGCCGAAGACGCGGCCCCGGACGTCCTCGGGGAGGTCCTCCTGGAGCTGCGTCTGCGACGGGATGGCCACGAAGGCGTACGCGATGCCCGCGAGCAGCGCGATGAACACGACGATGGCGAGCAGCGACGTGAAGTCGGCGAGCCGCGCGAGCCCGGTCACGGCCTCGGCGCGCTGCAGGAGGCGCGAGATCGGCCCGGCCGCTGCGATCAGGAACAGGAGGATGCCGAGCGCCATGAGGCCGAACTCGATGATCCGGCGCCGGGGCAGCAGGTGGCCCCAGTTGTTGAGGACCAGGATCCCCATCACGATGCCGAACGCGAGCGGGAGGACGACGACGACGAAGTCCTTGGACTCGAGCTGGAGCGACTCCTTCGCGAAGCCGGGGCCCAGCACGCCGAGGACGCCCACCAACGACGCCGTGATCCCGAGGTAAAGGAGGGACCAGCCGATCCGCGGGTTGGCACGGATGAACGAGATGCCCTCGCGCAGCTGGCCGAAGGTCGATCCCATCGCCTCCTCCGCCTCCGCCGCGGCGCCGCGTTGCGGCTCGCCCTCGCGGGCGAGGCCGGCAGGGGAAGGCGGGAGCGTCCAGCAGAAGCCCATCGCGACCAGGTAGCACACGCCGACGACCAGGATCAGCGCGGGAGCCCCGAGCAGCGTGACGACGATCGGACCGAGCAGGGCGAAGCCGACGGCGAACGCCGCGTTCAGCGTCAGCGTGAAGACCCCGTTCGCCGAGATGAGCTGCTTGCGCGGGACGACCTGCGGGATCATCGCCGCCTCGGCCGGGGCGAAGAACACCGTCACGGTCGAGATCGCGGCGTTGAACAGCATCAGCAGCGCGAGGTTGGCCCCGACCAGGAACAGGCCCACCGACAGCGCGGCCCGCAGCAGGTTGGTTCCGACGAGCACAAGGCGCTTGTCGAACCGGTCCACGTAGACGCCGGCCACGGCCGAGAACAGGACCGCGGGCGCCAGGAACGACAGGATCAGGGCGCTGTTGGCCGTCTTCGAGTTCGTGGAGTCCACCACGATGACGGTCAGGCCGTAGAGCACCATGTTGCCGCCGATCTGCGTGAACAGCTGGCTGAGCCAGAGCAGCAGGAACGGGCGGTTGCGGAAGACGGCGAGGGCGCCCTCCGGCTCCTCGGGCGTGTCGGCGCCGTCGGGAACCCCGATGACGTCGGTGGCGGCGGGCGCGGCCTCGGTCACGGGCGGACCGGGCTCACGGCGGCGCTCAGATCCGGATCGCCGCGGCGGATGAACCCGGCGATCCGGCGCTCGAGCGCCGGCCGCTCGACGAGCACGTGGCGGCCACAGGTCTCGCAGCGGAGGCCGATGTCGGCCCCCAGGCGGTCCACGAGCCAGGTCTCGCCGCCGCAGGGATGGCGGCGCCGGAGCCGGACGACGTCGCCCAGGTACAGCTCGAGGACGGGATGGCCTGACATCGGGGCGAGGGTAGCAGAGGGGGCCGCACGGTCACGGGCGCCGCCGGGTCACGGGCCGGTGCGTGGTCAGATGCGCGGCCGGCCCAGCCGCGGCGCCAGGTCGCGGTCCGTGGGCGGGACGGAGACCTTGTCGGCGATGCTGACCGTGATCAGGACGCCCGGGTAGCGGGCCGCGAACTGGGCGATCGGCCCGCCCGCGCGGGTCAGCGAGCCGCTGAGGGTCTCCGGGTTGCCCACCGCGATCAGCTGCAGCGGATCGGCAAGCGGGATCCCGGTGACGACCAGGTTGCCGGCCGGCCCGGTCACCACGACGCCCGGAACGACGCGGATCGTGCCAATGGAGATCGCCTCCGCGCCCGCGTTGCGCAGCTCGTTGAGGAGCTCCTCCACGGCGTCGCCCGGCAGCGGGCCGTCGACGGAGACCGTGACGCCCGACCCGGTCACCCCGAGAGCCCCCGACCAGCCCCGGATGCGGCTCAGGTCGGAGCGGATCTGGACGGCCGACGTGCCGCCCCGGTCCACGGACGCACGGACGGCGTCGCGCTGGCGCTCGAGGGTGGAGATCTCGTCCCGCAGCTGGTTGTTGCGCGTCGTGAGATTGGCCACGAGCTCGCCCAGGTCCTGGACGGACGACCCGGCGAGCGCGTCGCCGGCCGACTGCGACTTCCACTGGATCGCGCCCAGGAAGCCCAGCAGGAGCAGGACGACGGTGACGGCGATCCGCCCGTTCCGGCGCCGCATCAGGGCGCGTCCGTCCCGGCTGCCGGGCTCGCCGAGGCGAGCGGAAGCGGGCTGGCGTCCACGTAGCCGTGCCGCAGGTTCACGGCGCCGGCATACGCCGGCAGGTCGACCGCGCCCTGGACCGCGTAGCCCACGCCGATCCCGAACGTCTCCGAGCGTGCCCGGATGAAGTCGACGAACCCCTGCGAGCGCGTCAGCCGGTCGAACATGTCGGACGGGCCGATCGCGGAGACGTCGTACGGCGGCGCCAGGTAGGCGGAGTTCACGAGCACGGACCCGCCGATGTCCACGATCGCCGTCGCGGCGGTGACGCGCTCCCCGTTGACCGCGATCCCTTCGGCCCCGGCGAGCCAGAGCTCCTCCACCACGGCCAGCACGTCCGTCCCGGACACGATGTAGTCGCGCTCGTTCGCCTCGGTCGGGACCGCTACGGTCGAGTCGGACAGCCTGATGACGACGCCGGGCCCGGTCATGGCGACGAGCCCGGCCGCGATACGGGCCTGCTCGAGCTGCTTGTTGAGATCCACGGTGACGGCCGCCCCGCCCTCGCCCGTGGTCTCGAGGCTCCCGATGTCCGCCCGGATCGCGAGGATCTGATCCTTGAGGCTCTCCTGCTGGGCCTGCAGGTCCAGCGCCGTCGCCACGAGCGGCGTGCGCTCCTGGCTCGTGTAGCGGATGCGCGGCCCCTCGGACGCGAGCTGCGCCGCGATGAGGAACCCGAGCGCCAGGAGGGCGAACCCCAGGGTGACCTGCCAGCTCGGGATCGCCCGGATGCGGCCGGCGATGACGCTCACGGCACGGCGGTGCGCCGGCGCGCGACCACGAGGCCGACGATCACGACGACCACCACGGCGGCGATCGCGGCGAGGACGACGAGGGTGTCCGAGCCTGCGCCCGACACGTTGCCGCCGTCGGTGGGCGCCCCGGCGGCCGGCGTCGCGGTGGCGGACGCTCCGGGCGCGGGCGTCGCGGTGGCCGACGCTCCGGGGGCGGGCGTCGCGGCGCCCGGCGGAGCCGATGCGGTCGCTCCGCTCACCGGCGCGTCCCAGCCGGGCGGGACGGGGCCGGCAGGGTTCGCGACGGGGCCGAGCGCCTTGGGCTCGGACGCCCCGAGCTCGCCGAGCCAGCCGGCCTGGAACGCGGCCACGTCCTTGCCCACGGCCTTGGTGAACGCCTCGTCGTCCGTGAGGCCGAGCTTGTAGGCGTCGATGAGGGCGTACAGCGCGGGCTCGCCGTAGGTGCGGACCAGGTGGTCGATGGCCGAGACGGCCTCCGCATAGGCGAGGTAGGTCTTGTCGGGGTCGGTCGGGAACTGGCCCGTGAGCGCCGTGAGCGGCAGCAGGCTCTTGTCGTTCACGGCCGCCTCCACGTAGGAGCGGTCCGTGGGCGTGTAGCCCTCGGAGAGGTAGACAGCGAGGCCCTCGTTCACCCAGCGTGGCGGGAAGCGGTACGGGTTCTCGACCGCCGTGTCGAACACGAGGTGCACCAGCTCGTGCGGGATGACGACCCCCACCCAGCTGTCGTTGATGGCGTCCGGGGTGATGAGGGCGAACAGCGTGCGGATGTCAGCGTGCGCCTGGCCGCCCACGTTCTCGCGGGTGCCGGGGCCGAGCGCGGCCCGGAAGCTCGTCTCGTCGCCGTAGATGTAGAAGTCGATCGGCTTGGTCTCGGTCACGCCCAGCAGCTTGGAGGTCTCCCTGACCGCGTCGTCGCCGATCTTGAGCGCCTTGGCCGCGAAGGCCTTGTCCCCCTGGTACCAGTGGACGACCACGATGTCGCCCTTCATCGTCTGCCACTGCTGGCCCGTGTCGCTGTAGGTGACCTTCACGGGGTCCGACAGCACCGGCGCGCCGCCGCCCGTCGGAACCGCGGCCCAGGTGGCCTCGATGGTGGTGTTGGGGACGATGTGGCCGCTCCCGCTGGCGTCCAGGCGATACGTCTGGGTGCCGCCCGCCGCGACCGGCACCTCCTCCACGAAGGGGCCGATGGCGCCCGGGTACGTCAGGCGGAGCTCGAGGCGCGCCAGCGGCGTCTTCGCAGTCATCGGCACGGTGAAGGTGATCCCCTGCCCGTATGCCGCCGTGGCCTCGGGCGCGCCGAAGGTCACGTCCGCGGCCAGGGCCGGCAGGGCCGCCGGCAGCAGCGCGGCGGCGGCGAGTAGGACAGCCGCCAGGAGCCGGGCAAGGCGGTGCGAGCCGGTCAGGACGCTCACCTGCCGCCCTCCCACGCGAGGCCCGCGAGCCGGAGGATCCCGGTGCCCGTCTGGGCCGCGCCCTGGAGCCCGTTCCGCACCAGCGAGAACGAGGTGCCGTACGCGACGGGGATGGTCGGCACGTCGTCCCGGACGATGGCCATCGCATCCGCGTACGCCGCGGTCGCCGTGGCCGCGTCGGTGGCTCCGGTCGCCTTCGCGATGGCGGCGTCGAAAGGCTGCGACGACCAGCCGCCCTGGTTGGCGGTGGAGCCCGTGCCCAGCAGCACGCCGAGGAAGTCGTTGGGGCCCGGGTAGTCCGCCACCCACGAGATGCTCCACAGCTGCGGCGGGTCCGTGTCCAGCCGGTGCTGGTAGGTGTTGAACTCCATCGTCGAGTAGTCGATGGTGACGCCCAGGTTCTCCTTGAGCATCGCGATGATCCCGCCGTCGTAGCCGCCGCCGTTGGCGATGAAAGAGATGGGCCCCAGGCTCTTGCCGTCGGGGTAGCCCGCCTGGGCGAGCAGCGCGCGGGCCCCGGCCGGGTCGTACCTCGGGACGTAGTCGCCCTGGGGCGTGCCGGGGATTCCGGCCGGGACCATGCCCGTCGCGGCGACGGACGAGCCCGGCTCGTCCAGGGCCGCGAGCCGCCGCCAGTCCACGGCCTCCGCGAACGCCTGGCGCACGCGGACGTCGTCGAACGGCTTCTGGCGGGTGTCGAACCCGTAGTAGGTCACCGAGAGCGACGGGTCGCTCCGCAGCGACGGGCCCAGGACCTTGTCGTAGGCGATCCAGCCGGCGTCGACGGAGCCGATGGGCGCCACGTCCACGGTCCCCGCCACGAACGCGTCCACCGGGCTCTGCCCGTTGAGCGTCGTGAGCATCCGGACGGTCTCGATCCTGGGCTTGCCGGCCCAGTAGTTGGGGTTGGCCTTGAGCTGGAAGGCGTCCGGGTCCACGCGCTCGAGGGTGTAGCCGCCGCTGCCCACGAGCCTGCCCGGGTCGGGCGAGATCTCACCGTCGCCCGCAGACGGCGGCACCACGGCGAACGGGGCGCCCGACACGATGGCCGGCAGGTCGCCGCCTCCGCGTTCGAGGTCAACGATCACGGTCCGGTCCCCTTCGGCACGGACGCCGAGCGTGCTCGGGTCGGTGCTCGCGCCGGTCAGGAGGTCCCGGGCGCCCACTACGTCGGCGATCAGCGAGGCGAGTGGCGACGGGTCCTTCGTGGCGAACAGGCGGCGCCAGCTGTGGACGACGTCCTGGGCAACGAGCGGCGAGCCGTCGCTGAACTTGAGGTTGGGGCGGAGGGTGAAGGTCACCTGCTTGCCGCCGTCGGCCACGACCCAGGACTCGGCGAGGGCCGGCCGGATCACGAGCTGCGGGTCGACGGCCGTGAGGGACTCGAACAGCTGGCTCACGTACGAGGCGCTGCCGAGGTCGCCGTGCTTGGCGGGATCGATGGAGGCCGGCTCGCCCGCGACGATGGTGACCACCGAGGTGTCCGCGGCGGCGGCCGGCGACGGCGCGACGGGACGGGGGCCGTCGGGCCAGGCGGAGGCCAGCAGGGCCCCGGCGACGAGGACGGCGATGCCCCCAAGGAGGGCGCGCCGGCGGCGTGACGGCGCCGTCTCTGCCGCGGGTTCGATCAGGTCAGGTTCCACCAGGCCCCCTCGGGAAGACCCGGATCGGGCCGCCGGGGATCCAGCAGGCGCTCAACCGGGATGGGGGTGCGGAACCGGGCCGACCACGTGTAGTCCTGGCCGGAGAACCCGACCAGCAGAGCCACGATGCAGACCCAGCGACGCACGCCGCGAGTATAGGGGCGGGTCGCCCGGAGCCCCGTCGGCGAACCCGGACGCGGTCAGGCCCGGTCCCGCTTCTCGCCGGCGACCAGCAGGTCGCGGCGGGTCGCGAAGCGCTTGAGCACCCGGTAGAAGTTCCTCCGCGACAGCCGGTCGCGCTCGTCGTCCGGGAGGCTGGCCCAGCCCCGGTGCGGGTGGCGTGTGACCGGCACCCCGACGCGGACCGCGCGGCGCGGCGGCGCGCCATCGGGGGCCTCCTCCTCCTGGTCCCGCAGGACGAGGCTCCACCACACGTCGAGGTTGCGGTAGAAGACGAAGTGCTCGTCGAGCGGCCCGCGGGTGTCGTAGTCGGCGCGCCGGAAGGCCTGGAGGTAGCCCTCGATGGCGTCCACGTCCGTGGTCCCCGCCGGCGCCTCGTCGAACCGGCGGAGGTCCCGCGACACGATGCCGAATGGCCCCGCGACCCCGACGGCCTGGTCCCCGAGCGTCGAGACGAGGGGCGTCACCAGGTCCGCGGCCGGCTCCACGCTGGTGTCCAGGAGGATCACCACGGGTGCGGAGGCGCGGCGGATCCCGGCGTTGAGCGCGGCTGCCCAGCCCAGGCGCTGTGACGTCCAGACGACCTCGGTGGTCACGCCCGGTGCGCCCGGGTCCGTGGCGTCCAGCCCCGCGAGGGCCGCCGCCTGCGCATCGGACGGCAGGTTGGCCACGACGACAACCTGGGTCCCGTCCGGTGCGTGCTCGACGAGCGCCCGGTGGGCGCGGGCGAGGTCGTCGGGCCAGTCCGTGGCGACGAGGACCACCGACGCCACGCCGACGGGCGACTCGGACAGCCGCGACGGCACCGTGGCGCTGGTCCCGTACCGGACGATCCCGTCCCCGGCGACGTCGGGGGCGGCGGCGCGGACGAGGTCGTACATCGTCCCGGAATCGACCACCTTCCAGCCCGCGGCGCCGATCCGCGCCAGGAGGTCGTCCGCGGCCGCCCAGTCCCGCGCCCGGCGGGCCTCGGCGCGGGCATCGGCGAGGGCGATGATGTCGGCGGGGGCGTCGTCACGGGGCATGCCTCCGAGGATACGGCGCGCGGGCCTGATCGCGCCGCCGGTGGAGGGCCGCGGTGGTCCGCGGTGGACCGCGGCAGCCTGCCGTGGTCCGCGCCCAGGCCCCGCGCCGTCCGCGCCTGCTTCAGGCGCCCGCCGGCGACCCGAGGAGCGCGGCCGTGAGGACGGCCGTCGCCAGGATCCACGTGTGCGCCAGGCCGCTCCACAGCACGGAGCCCGTCCGCCAGTCCAGCCAGCCGTACAGGAGGCCGCCGACGAGCGTGCTCAGGGTCTCGTACTCCGGCTTGCCCAGGTGGACGAACGCGAACGGCATGGTGGCGACCACGACGGCGACCGGCCCGGCGATCCTGAGGAGCGCGAACAGCAGGAACCCGCGGTAGAAGAACTCGGCCGGGATGACCTCCAGGGCGGTGGTGAGGAGCACGCCCCCGGGCGACGTTGCCTGGGGCGCGTAGTAGGCGGTGAAGTCGGGCAGGCGGACCAGGACGAGGATGACCGCCGTCATGACCGCCGTGCCGCCGGCCGCGATGACGAGCCCGGTCCGCCAGTCGCCGAGGCGAAGGCCGTAGCGCGACGGGCGGTCGCGCAGCAGCAGCACGACGACGGCGAGCGGCACCAGGCCCTCCAGGACGAACCGGCCGAGCGCCTGGATCCGCTTCGCGTCCGCCGGGGTGTCCGCGAACGGCCCCAGGACCGCGGCCACCAGGCCGTCGATGCGGCCGTGGTAGTCCAGCAGCAGGACCAGCGAGACCGTGATCACGGCGACCGTGGCGCGGACCGGCAGTCGCAGCCCCAGCAGCCGGACCGTGCGCAGGTCGCCGGCGTTCGCCTCGTACGCCGGGGCGTCCCCGAGCCACGCCGCAAGGCGCGCGGCGGGACCGGCGGCCCCGGCGCGAGAGGTGGTCGCGGAGGTCTCTGCGGCGTCGTCCACCACCGAAGCCTACGTCCCCTGACAACGTCCCGGGGGTTGCCGTTGGCCTCCCAATGGCCCATGCTGAATGGGCCATCCGGACTGCAACGAGGGCTGCGGTGCCGCGGCAGGCTGGATCCAGTCAACGACCCTGCATGAGGGCCCGCCGGTGACGGTCACCGGACGGAGGGGTCAGGGAGGATAGGCCGTGGAGATCACAGGGAAGGTCCACCAGCGTGGTGTCGCGCTGTTCCGGATCGCGGTCGGGATCATCTTCCTCTGGGCGGGGCTCGAGAAGCTCACGGCCGAGAAGGCGTTCGATGCGAGCGGATTCCTCAAGTCCGGCACCCTGGGCACCCTGGGGTGGCCGTTCGTCACCGGGACGCCGGCGGAAGGCACCGTCTTCAACCCGACCCACGACTTCTGGGTCTCGCTCGCGGGCTACCCGGCGCTCATGGCGCTGATCAATACCCTCGTCGTGGCCGGGGAGATCGGGATCGGCATCGCGTTGATCCTCGGCCTGTTCACCCGGTTCGCCGCGCTGATGGGCACCCTGATGATGGTGTTCTTCTTCTTCGCCGCGTGGGACTTCGCCTACGGCATTGTGAACCAGCACCTCACCTACGCGCTGGCCTGCGCAACCCTCTGGGGCCTCGGCGCAGGCCGCTACTACGGACTCGACGGCGTCCTCGCCGCCCGGGCCCCGAAGGGCGTGCGGAGCGCCCTGATGTCCGGCGAGCCGAAGCCGGTCGCCGCCTGACCTTCCCGCCGGGCCCGGCCCGGACGCGCGTTCCCCGAACCGGCGGTGCGTCCCCCGCCGGTTCGCGCGTGTCCGGGGCCCGTTTTCGCGCGTGTCCGGGGCCCGTTCGGCCTCAGCCGGCCCTGAACGACACCTGGAGCGCGCCGTGGGCTGCGCGCAGGTCGAGCTGGTCGCCGTCGATTCCGTAGGTCGCGACGCGGCCCATCGCGGCCAGGAACGCGGCCTCCTGGTCCATGACGCCCTCGGGGCCCGGGCAGAGGCGCCTCGTGCTCGCGAGCGGCGAGATCGTCAGTCCCTCGCCGTCGGCGGTCCAGGTCCCGCTGAACCGGTTGCAGCCCGCCGACCCGGCCACGCGCCCGTCCTCACCGGAGAACTCGGCGCTGATCTCCGAGCCCCCGAGCACGCTCGCCACGCCGCCACGCCCGTCGTTCACACCCGTGGCGATCCAGCGCACGCCCGCGAGCGTGACGCCCGACGCGTGGAACCGGAGCAGGACGCGGGCATCGGCGCCGAGGAGGTCCAGGGACTCGCCCCCGACCATCGCCCGGGCGACCTCGGCCAGCCGCGCGTGGAAGGCCGCCTCCACGGCCATCGCCGCCTCGTCGCACGCCATCATCGTCCCCGCCAGCGGCCCGATCGCCAGGCCGTCCGGCATCGCGCGCCAACCGCCCGCGAAGCGGTTGCAGCCGCCGCTCCCGGTGACGCGGCCCACCCCGAACCTCGCCGAGGCCGAGACCCCGGCCGGCACCTCTCGCAGGTCCCCGTCGTCCCCGGCGTAGGCGATCAGGCGCCAGTCGACGCCCTCGAGCCCCTCGGTCATGGGTCAGTCCGCCAGCGTGGAGAGGTCGCCGGGATCCTCCCCCATCTCGACGGCCTTGAGGTAGCGCCGGACGATCTTCCCGGAGCGGGTCTTGGGCAGGATGTCCCGCACCTCGATCTCGGACGGCTGCGCGATAGGCCCCAGGTCCTGGCGGACGTGGTCCTTGAGCGAGGCCACCAGCCCGGGACCGGCCTCCACGCCCTTGCGCAGCACGACGAAGGCCTTGATCCGCTCGCCCTTCACCGGGTCCGGCAGGCCGATGACCGCCGCCTCTCCCACCGACGGGTGCCGGACCAGCGAGCCCTCGACGTCCGCGGTGCCGATGCGGTGCCCTGCGATGTTCATCACGTCGTCGGAGCGCCCCAGGACCGCGAAGTAGCCGTCTGCGTCCTTCACCGCGATGTCGCCCGCGGTGTACATCCCCGGCAGCTGCTCCCAGTACCTGCGGTAGCGGGCGTGGTCGCCCCAGACCGTGCGCAGCATGTACGGGAGCGGCTGGCGGAGGACCAGGAGGCCGCCCTGGCCAGGCGGGAGGGAGTTGCCGTCCTTGTCGACGACGTCGGCGACGACGCCCGGCATCGGCTTGCCCACCTTCCCGGGCCGCGCCTCGAACGTCGGCAGGGTGCCCAGGACCGGGCCCGCGATCTCGGTCTGCCACCAGTTGTCCACGACCATGCCGTCCGACTGGCCGACGAGGTGCTGCTGCGCCCAGCGGTGGGCCTCGGGGTTGAGCGGCTCGCCGGCGCAGGCCACCAGGCGCAGCCGCGAGAGGTCGTAGCGGCCGGGCGCGTCCGGGCCGTGGCTCATCCACATCCTGACCGCGGTGGGGGCCGTGAACATCACGTTGACGCCGAACCGCTCGCAGATCTCCCAGGTGACGTCCGCGTCCGGATAGTCGGGTACGCCCTCCCGGACCAGCACGGTCGCGCCGATCGAGAGCGGCCCGTAGACGATGAAGCTGTGGCCCACGATCCAGCCGATGTCCGAGGTCGACCAGTAGATGTCGCGATCGCCGATCTGGTAGAAGGCACGGGCGAGGTAGGTGACGCCGACCATGTACCCGCCGGTGGCGTGGACCACGCCCTTGGGCTTGCCGGTCGTCCCGCTGGTGTAGAGGATGAACAGCGGGTCCTCGGCGTCCATCGGCTCGGGCTCGCAGTGGATCTCGCGCGGCTCCTGGATGTCGTAGAAGTCGACCTCGCGCTCGCTCTCGAACGTGACCGGGGCGTCGCCCGGGCGCGAGCCGCGCCGGTGCACCACGACCCACTCGACCTGGGCGTCGTGGCGGACCGCCTCGTCCACGGTGGGCTTGAGCGGGATCTTCTTGCCGCGGCGGTACGTGAAGTCGGTGCAGACGACGACCCGCGCGCCCGAGTCCACGATCCTCGACGAGAGCGCCTGGGTGCCCATGCCGGCGTACACGACGCTGTGCACGGCGCCGATCCGGGCGCAAGCGAGCATCGTGATGATCCCCTCGGGCACGAGTGGCATGTACACGATCACGCGGTCGCCCTTGCCCACGCCCAGGCGCCGCAGCGCGTTCGCGAAGCGGTTCACCTCGCGGTAGAGCCGGGCGTAGGTGTACGTGTGCTCCTCGCCGTCCTCGCCGATCCAGATGAGCGCCGCCTGGTTGCGGCGGTCGCCGTGGACGTGCCGGTCCAGGCAGTTGGCCGAGGCGTTGAGCTTCCCGCCCAGGAACCAGGCATGCTCCGGGGGCTGGATGTCCGAGACCCGCGTCCACGGCTGGATCCAGTCCACGCCGGCCGCCTGTTCCGCCCAGAACCCGTCCGGGTCCCGGAGGGCCCGGTCGCGCTCCACGGCGTCGTTCCGGAGATAGGCGCCACGCGCGAGGTGGAGCGGGGGCGGGATCGCGCCCTCGTCGCGCATGAGGGCCGAGATCGCGGCCTGCTGGCTTTCCGTGAGCTGGATGTCGGTCATCGGAGGTCCCCTGGGTTCGCCCGGGCGTGAGGTCGTTCGCGGGGTGCGCAGATCGTAGCCGCGCACGCTTTGCCCCGTCCGTCGTTCTGGGGCAAGATGCACTGGTCGCGCCTGCCCGGCAACGAGCGCGCAGCTGTTGGGGAGCCATGCCCGCCCGCATCCTCGTCGCCTACGCCACCAAGCTCGGCTCCAACGCGGAGATCGCCCAGGCCATCGCCGTGGTCCTCCGCGAGTCCGGGCATCACGCGTCGGCGGTCCCCGCGCGCGAGGTGAAGGCCATCGACGGCTGGGACGCGGTGATCCTCGGCAGCGCCCTCTACGCCGCACACTGGCAGAAGGACGCCCGACGCTTCGCGACGCGCTTCCGCGCGCAGCTCGAGGCGCGCCCGCTCTGGCTCTGGGGCAGCGGACCGCTGGACCCGCGCCTCGCCCGGGAGGACCTGCCGATCACCCAGCACGGCGCCGAGATCACGAAGGGGCTCGGGGTCCTCGGTCACCGCACGTTCGGCGGCCGCCTGGCCGAGGACGCGCCGATCGATGTCCAGGTCCTCAAGACCCACCCGATCGGCGACTTCCGCGACTGGGAGGCGATCCGGGCCTACGCGCGCCAGATTGCCGGTGAGCTCGACGCGATGACCTTCGCGGCGCCGGAGCCTCAGTAGGGCGTCCGGCCCTCGAGATCGCGCCACTCCGCGAAGAGCGCCGCCGCCGGCGCTTCCGCCAGCCGCCGCATCGGCACGCTCCGCTCGCCCGGCGCGAGGCCGATCTCGTCGTAGATGAAGGCATCGTCGAAGCCGGCCGCCGCGGCATCCTCGCGCGATGCCCCGTACACGATCGCCTCCACGCGGGCCCAGTAGGCGGCGGCGAGGCACATCGGGCACGGCTCGCAGCTCGTGTAGAGCGTGCAGCCGTCGAGGAGGAACGTGCCGAGGGCCGCACAGGCGGCCCGGATCGCGGTGACCTCCGCGTGCGCCGTGGGATCGTTGGCCGATGTCACGCGGTTGCAGCCCTCGGCGACCACCTGCCCGTCCGGTCCCACCACGAGCGCCCCGAACGGCCCGCCCAGGCGGGCGACCATCCCGCCCCGGCCCAGGTCCACCGCCCGCAGCAGGTGGGCCTCGGCGCTGGGAGGGAGGCGCGCAGCGATCGTCATTGGCCGTTCCTCCACCCGGAGGCCGCCCGGACCCAGGGCCACCCTGGTCGATCCCGGCGACGGCGCCACGCTGCACCGCGCGACGCCTTCCCGACAGAGCCCACCGGCCCCCCTGTGAGGGCCGGTCGCCCGGGGGGTCGGCGCGAGGCGATCGCGCGGACCCCCGCGCTGACACAGATCCCGATGCGCTCCGGCGACCCGCCGCCCGCGTTCACGGGCCGGCCGTCGCACGGCACGACGGGCCGGACGCGACCCCTCCGTCACGCTACGCTCCGCACCATCGCCTGCGCGTTCAGGGAGGGGTATGGCCACGCAGCTCCTGGACTCGAGCCCGATCCTCGGCGTGTTCCTCGTGTTCGCCGTCGTCTCGCTGCTCGCGTTCGAGATCGGCTTCCGGGTCGGGGGCTGGTGGCAGGCGCGAACCCCGGGCCAGGCGGAAGGTCCCACGAACATGCTCGTGGGCTCGCTCCTGGCGCTCCTTGCCTTCCTGCTGGCGGTCACGATGGGCATGGCGTCGGACCGCTTCGACTCGCGGCGCAACCTCGTCCTTGCGGAGGCCAATGCGATCGGGACGACATACCTGCGAGCCGGGTATCTCGACGAGCCCTACGCGACCGACATCCGGGCGCTCCTGCGCGAGTACGTCCCGCTCCGCGTCAACGTCGCGGACCGCAACCGGTTCCTGGCCAACCACGCCCGCTCCACGCAGATCCAGCAGGAGATCTGGGCGAAGACCGAGGAGATGGCGCGCGCGACCCCCGAGTCCGAGGTCCTCGGCCTGTTCATCACGTCCGTCAACGAGACCATCGACCTGCAGGAGTCGCGGCTCACGGCGATCGTCACCGCCCGCGTCCCGGAGACCATCCTGGCGCTGCTGTTCGTGGGTGAGGTACTCACCCTGGCGGCGGTCGGCTACAGCGCCGGCCTCACCGGGAGCCGGGGCCTGCTGACAGCGCTGGTGCTGGTGTTCGTCCTGAGCGCCGTGCTGACGATCGTCGTGGACCTCGACCGGCCGCGCGACGGGTTCCTGCAGGTCAGCCAGCAGCCGCTCCTGGACCTGCAGTCGCAGATCGGGCAGCCGTAGCCCCGCGAGCGACCCCGATCTAGCCGCCGCCCCGGCCCGCGCCGAACGTCTTCGTGAGGCCGTCGATGAGCAGCTGCTTGTCCGCGTCCGACAGCCGCGCGTCCGGGTGCATGAGCAGGTAGTCGCCGGTGGGCATCTGCCCCCGGCGGACCTGGTCGACCATGTGCTCGGTCTCCTGGCGGCCCGTCCCCCACTCGCTGAAGTTCAGCTTCCCGCGCCCCTCGTCCACGTGGCGCTGCGTCAGCCACGAAACCGGCGCGACGTTCGTGTACCACGGCCAGACGGTCTCGTTGCTGTGGCAGTCGAAGCAGGCCCTGACGGCGAGGTCGCGGGTCGTCGCGCTGTCCCAAGCGGGCTCGCCGGTGACCGGCGGGTTGGCGTGGTCGCGCCCGTAGGGCACGAGCTGGATGACCAGGAAGCCGACCACGACGATCGCGATAGCGGCCAGCAGGGTTCGTATCATGCCCCGAGCGTGCCGTGCGCCGGCCGATTCGCGACAGGGGCAAACGGCCCCGCCCGGCGGTGCCGCCGGGTCCGCCAACCGTGCCAGCGATCAGCGGGCGCCGGTCCCACGCACGTCAGACGCCCGGGTCAGCGGTTCCGCCGACCGGGCCGAGGTCCGACCCGACGACCCGCCGGTAGATGTCGTCCGCGTGGCTCGTCGAGCGTGGCGGGCCCTCCACGACGCGGAACGAGCGGTCGCCGCCCACCCCGCGCTCGGCCCGCAGGAACAGCGCCCAGCCCGGGTCCGCCCGCTGGAGGTCCGCGGCGAACGCGTGGATGTGGGTCACGAACCAGACCCGCACGCCTGCGTCCACGAGGGCGCCGACCACCCCACGCGCGATCTCCGCACCCTCGCGCTCGTTCGTCGACGCGAGGGTCTCGTTGAGCAGCACGAGGCTTGACGGGCGGGCCTCGTCAACGAGCGCGCTCAGCCGGGCCAGCTCCTCGTGCAGCCTGCCCTGCTCGAGGGTGGAATCCTCCTCCCGCGTGAAGTGCGTCAGGACGCCGCTGCGCAGGTCGGCCGAGAACGCGTCCGCGGCGATCGGCATGCCGGCCTGGAGCATGACCTGCGCCAGGCCGACAGCCCGCAGGAGCGTGGACTTGCCGCCGCCGTTCGCCCCGGTCACCACCACGAGCGCGCGCCCGTCCGCCGCGACGTCGTTGCCGACGACGCCGTGGCCGACGGCGAGCGCGAGGCACGGGTCGTAGAGGCCGCGAGCCGTGAGGGCGGGCCCGACCCCGGGAACGGGATCCCCGACGCACGTCCTCGCTCCAACCTGCTCGAGGGCCTCGGCGAGGTTGCAGCAACCGAGCAGGAACCCGAGCTCCGCCCGGAGCACCTGGAAGAAGCCCAGGATCTGCTGGGCCGTCTCGTGCACGACCCCCGCGATCGGCGCGATCGCCAGCGCCCGGACCTCGGCGATCATGTTCATGCTGTTCTGGTCGCGCAGCGGGACCACCACCGTCATGCCGCGGCCCTCGTCCAGGCCTACCCGGTCGCGCCACGTCCGCAATGCTGGGGGCCTCCGGTGGAGCACGTGCGCGGCGCCCCGGTTCCCCGGCCCGAGACCGGCGCTCACGTGGAGCGTGCGATCCCGAAGCCGTTCGACGTGGTCCGCGGCATCCCGCAGGAACGCGTCGTCGAGCTCTTCGTCCACCCGTGCGAAGAAGCCGCGGAACCCCGGCGAGGACACGCTGCCGGCGCTCGCCGTCGAGATCCGGCGCAGGACCCGGAAGGCGTCCAGGAACACGCCGAGGACCTCGGCCGCGCGGTCGAGGATCATCTCGGCGCTGCGCAGGGAGCCGCCCCAGACCCGGCGCTCGGCGTCGATGGTGTCGACGGCGAGGGCGTACAGCTCGCGCACCAGCGCAGGCGAGCGGAGGGCGTCCGCGACGCTGGCCTGGCGGTACCGAACCGCCTCCTCGCTCGTGAGCATCGCCGGGACGACCCTGCGCGCCACGTCGTCCAGGGAGCGGTCGCCCCGCGCCATGGCGGCCACCAGGGCATCGAGCCCGAGGTCCGCCACGAGCGCCCGCCGGCCGGC
>Ga0302322_100001089_pt1 | contig 22028 bp, 21 predicted proteins | sample Fen_T0_2_FD_203757 | JGI IMG/M metagenome (GOLD analysis project Ga0302322, IMG submission 203757) | Peat permafrost microbial communities from Stordalen Mire near Abisko, Sweden - Fen_T0_2 | ecosystem: Environmental > Terrestrial > Soil > Wetlands > Permafrost | place: Sweden: Abisko...
GTAGAGGCGCGCCTCCACGGCGTGGCCGCGCAGCGTCGCCGTGCGGGCCTCCTCGGGGAGGGGCTCCCCTTGCGCGACCCGGAGCTGCAGGGCCACGAGGTCGAGCCCGGTGACCATCTCGGTGACGGGGTGCTCCACCTGGAGGCGGGTGTTCACCTCGAGGAAGAAGAACTGCCCGTCGGGCGCGAGCACGAACTCGACCGTGCCCGCGTTCACGTAGCCGATCGCCCGGGCCGCGCACACCGCGGCCTCGCTCATCGCCGCGCGCAGGTCCGCGTCGACCGCGGGCGACGGCGCCTCCTCGATGATCTTCTGGTGGCGCCGCTGGATCGAGCACTCACGCTCGAACAGCGACACGACGGTGCCGTGGTGGTCGCCGAAGACCTGGATCTCGACGTGACGCGGCGCCGTGACGTACCGCTCGAGGAACACCGTGCCGTCACCGAACGCCGCGGTCGCCTCGCGGGTTGCCGACGTCACCGCGTCGGCGAGCTCCTCGGGCGCCGTGACGACCCGCATCCCCCGGCCGCCCCCGCCGAACGCCGCCTTCACCAGGAGGGGGTAGCCGACCGCGGCGCCCGCGCGGACGAGAACCTCCGGCGCGTCGTCGGCGGTGACGTGTGCACCGGGCAGCACCGGCACACCGGCCGCAGCCATCAGCTCCTTCGCCGCGACCTTCGAGCCCATCCGGTCGATCGCGTCGGGTGACGGGCCGACGAACACCAGGCCCGCGTCGGCGCAGGCGCGCGCGAACTCCGCTCGCTCGGACAGGAACCCGTATCCGGGGTGCACGGCGTCGGCACCGATGCGGCACGCGGCCTCCACCAGGAGATCGCCGCGGAGGTAGGTGTCGGCGGCCGTCACGCCGGGAAGGCGCACGGAGATGTCGGCGTCGCGCACGAACGGGAGCCCGGCGTCCGCATCGGAGTACACCGCGACCGACTCGATCCCCATCGAGCGCGCGGAGCCGATCACGCGACTCGCGATCTCCGCGCGGTTGGCCACGAGCAGACGACGGATCGGGCGCACGGTCACATCCGGAAGACGCCGAAGCCGCGGCGCCCCTCCACGACGTTCGAGTGCACGGCCGACAGCGCGATCCCGAGCACGGTCCGGGTGTCGCGCGGGTCGATCACGCCGTCGTCGTAGACCTTGCCCGAGTTGAAGAACGCGTGTGATTCCCGCTCGATCTGCTCCTCGACCGCGGCGCGCTGCACGGCGTCGGCCTCCTCGTCGAACGGCCGGCCCGACGACTCCGCGGCCTGCCGGGCCACGATCGACATCACCCCCGCGAGCTGCTGGGGGCCCATCACCGCCATCTTCGAGCTGGGCCAGGCGAAGAGGAACCGGGGGTCGTACGCGCGTCCGCACATCCCGTAGTTCCCGGCACCGTACGACGCACCCATGATGACGGTGAGATGGGGCACGGCGCTGTTGGTCACGGCGTTGATCATCTTCGCGCCGTCCTTGATGATCCCGGCCTGCTCGTACTCGCGCCCGACCATGTAGCCGGTGGTGTTCTGGAGGAAGACGAGCGGCGTGTCGGTCTGGTTGGCCAGGAGGATGAACTCGGTGGCCTTCTTCGCCTCGTCCATGAACAGCACGCCCTGGGCGTTGGCGAGGATGCCCACCCGGTACCCGTGGATCGCGGCCCAGCCGGTGACGAGACTCGTGCCGTACAGGGCCTTGTACTCGTCGAGGCGCGAGTCGTCGACGATGCGCGCGATCACCTCACGGGGGTCGAACGGGATGCGCAGATCGATCGACGCGATCCCGAGGAGCTCCTCGGCGTCGTAGCGGGGCTCCACGGCCGGGCCGGGCGCGGGGCCGAGCTTGCGCCAGCCGAGGTCGGCGACGATCTCGCGCCCGATGCGGATGCAGTCGACCTCGTCGCGGGCGAAGTAGTCGGCGAGGCCCGACACGCGCGCGTGCATCGCCGCGCCGCCGAGCTCCTCGTCGTCGGACTCCTCGCCCGTCGCCATCTTCACCAGCGGCGGTCCGCCCAGGAACACCTTGGCCCGGCCGTCGACGAGCACGGAGTGATCGCACATCCCGGGCACGTATGCGCCGCCCGCGGTGGAGTTCCCGAACACGAGCGCGACGGTGGGGACGCCCAGCGCCGAGAGCTGCGTGAGGTCGTGGAAGATCTGCCCGGCGGGCACGAACAGGTCGGCCTGGGTCGCCAGGTCGGCACCGCCCGACTCGACGAGGTTGATCACGGGGAGGCGGTTCTCCCGTGCGATCTGGAGCGCGCGCAGGTTCTTCTTCAGGGTGACCGGGTTCATCGCCCCGCCCTTGACCGTCGGGTCCTGCCCGATGATCAGGCACTCGACCCCCGAGACCACCCCAACCCCCGTGACGATGCTCGCCCCGACGGGGAACGACGATCCCCAGGCCGCGATCGGCGAGAGCTCGAGGAACGGGGACCCGCGGTCGAGGAGCAGCTCGACGCGCTCGCGGATCGTCAGCTTGCCCCGGGCCCGGTGGCGTTCGAGGTATCGGGGCCCGCCGCCGCCCCGTACGAGATCGAGCTGGGCTTCGTGCTCGGCCAGGAGCGCGAGGAGGCCGGCACGGTTGCGGGCACTGACCTCGCTGCCGGGATCGACCTTGCTGTCCAGGACGGCCATCGGGACCGAATGTTATTCTCGAATCACAAACCGAGCGAGCGAGGCGATGGAATGGACTTCCAGGAATCGGCCGAGCACCGGATGCTCCGGGAGGCCGTGGCCGCGGTGGCGGACAAGTACGGCCACGAGTACTTCGCCGAGCGGGCCCGCACCGGAGGCAAGACCGACGAGCTCTGGCAGGAGATCTCCGACCTCGGCTTCACCTCCGTCCACCTGCCGGAGGCCTACGGCGGGGGCGGCGGCGGGATCGCGGAGCTCACCATCGTGTGCGAGGAGCTCGCGACCCGGGGTTGCCCGCTCCTGCTGCTGCTCGTGTCGGCCGCGATCTGCGCCGAGATGGTGTCCGAGTTCGGCACCGACGACCAGCGCGCGGCCTGGCTCCCCCGGCTCGTCGCCGGCGAGAAGATGGCCTTCGCGATCACCGAGCCCGACGCCGGGTCGAACACCCACAAGCTGTCCACGGTCGCGACCCGCGACGGCGACGCGTACCGCCTGCGAGGCACCAAGACCTACATCTCCGGCGTCGACGAGGCGTTCGGGATCCTGGTCGTCGCCCGCACCGGGGTGGACGAGGAGACGGGGCGCGGCCGGCTGTCGCTGTTCGTGGTCGACGCCGACGCACCCCACCTCGAGCGCACCCTGATCCCGGTGGAGATCCGCATCCCGGAGAAGCAGTTCACGCTGTTCTTCGACGACGTCGAGGTAACCGCCGACCGGCTGGTCGGGGAGGAGGGCGAGGGGCTGCGTCAGGTCTTCCGCGGCCTGAACCCCGAGCGGATCCTCAGTGCGTCGATCTGCACCGGCATCGGTCGCTACGCGCTCGACCGCGCCGCACGGTACGCGAACGAGCGCGTCGTGTGGGACGTGCCCATCGGGCGGCACCAGGGAATCGCACACCCGCTGGCCGCCGCCAAGATCGAGCTCGAGCTCGCGCGGCTGATGATGCACAAGGCCGCGTGGGCCCACGACCACGGCACCGATCCGGTGGCCGCCGGCGAAGCAGCGAACATGGCCAAGTACGCGGCGGCCGAGGCCGGGCTGCACTGCCTCGACCAGGCGATCCAGACCCACGGCGGCAACGGCATGGCGTCGGAGTACGGCCTCGCCGACCTGTGGGGCCTCGTCCGGCTGCTGCGCATCGCGCCGGTGAGCCGCGAGATGGTGCTCAACTTCGTGGCCCAGCAGTCGCTCGGGCTGCCGAAGTCCTACTGATGCCGGTTGCAGCCACCGCGCGCGGCCGGCGCACGCGCGAACGGCTGCTCGAAGCGACCGCGGAGCTCGTCGCGGAACGCGGCTTCCACGCGGTGGGGATCGCCGACATCGGCGCGGCCGCCGGCGTCACCGGCTCGGCGATCTACCGGCACTTCCCGTCGAAGCAGGACATCCTCGTCGCACTGCTCGACCGCGTCGTCGACGACCTGCTCTCGGGCGCGCGTGCCGTGATCGCCGACGCGGTGAGTCCGGACGCCGCGCTCGACGGCCTGCTCCGCGCGCACGTCGACTTCGCGCTGCGCGACCGCGCCCTCATCCGCGTCTACGACCAGGAGGCCGATCACCTCCCGGACGCCGACCGCGCGCGGTTGCGGCGCACCCAACGCGCGTATACCGACGAGTGGGTCGGCGTCCTCGCCGGGGTCCGAACCGACCTGTCGGCCGAGGCCGGGCGCGCCGCGGTCCACGCCGCCTTCGGCCTCGTGAACTCCGTCGCCGACTACCGCAGCCCGCTCCCCCCCGACGACCTCCGAGCGCTGCTCGTCACCATGGCCGACGCCGCGTTGGGTTCGGCCTCGAGCACCACCCCGGCCGCGACCAGTGCGTCCACCTCCGCGTCCGTGTAGCCGAGGTCGGTGAGGACCTCGCGCGACGCGTCGCCCACCACGAGCGGCGGGCCCTGGATGCGCGCCGGCGTCTCCGAGAAGTCGAACCCGAGCCCGGTCTGGTCGAGACGGCCGACGAGCCCCTGCTCGTAGGTCGTCACCCACTCCCGCTCCCGCATCTCGGCGTCGTCGAACACGCCGAAGGCGAAGGTGTCGTCGCAGACCTCCACCGGGACGCCGGCGGCATCGAGCCGAGCGAACCACTCCCCCGCGGTACCGCCCGCGAACGCCCGTTCCAGCGCTGCCACCTGCTCGGCGTCGCTCCCGGCAAGCGGGTCGCCGACCGCGTCGGCCAGCGCACGCCGGTGGTCGTCGCGCACCGCGGCGATGCACAACCAGCCGTCGGCCGTCTCGTACAGGCCGTAGGTCGCGGTGATCCGGAGCTCCTGGCCGTCGAGCCGCGGCCGTTGCGGCGCCGCGCCGTCGGCGCCGAGCCACGCGTACGACGTGTTGAGCAGACAGGCGTAGAGGATCGAGGTGTCGACGAACTGGCCTTCGCCCGTGCGGTCCCGGTGGTACAACGCGTTCAGGATGCCGATCGCCGAGAGGAATCCGTTGCCGAGATCGCCGAGCGACGTGTTGCTCCACAGTGGACGGCCGCCGTTCGCGACGCCGCCGTCCTCGTAGCACTGCCCCGCGAGCGCAGCCGCGGTCTGGTCGTTGCCCGGGGCGCCATCGCGCGAATGGTCGAACCCGCGCGTGTGGCAGTAGATGAGGTCGGGTTTCACGGCGCGCAGGGACTCGTCGTCGACGCCGAGGCGCACCGCCGCTTCGTACCGCATGTTGTGCTGCACGATGTCCGCAGTCGCGACGAGCCGGCGCAGCACGGCGATGCCCTGGGGATCCTTGAGGTTCACCGCCAGGCTGCGCTTGCCCCGGTTGCACACCATCGCGATGTGGTTCGCGTGCCAGAAGCCGTCGTAGAGCGTGTTGACCTTGATCACGTCGGCGCCGAGATCGGAGAGCAGCTGGGTGCCGTACGGGCCCGCGACCGCGAGGCCGAGGTCGAGCACCCGGACCCCTTCGAGCGGGGCACCGAGCGGGCGGGACGCGGACGGCGCCCCCGATGCGGTGCCGCGTGCGCGCGCCGCGTCGGCGCGCACCTGGGCGTCGTGCTCACCGAGGCGCGGGGCCGGCCCACCCACCGCGCCGGGCGTGGCCGACAGGTTGATCGTCATCCCGACCTGGCGGATCGGCCCGACTTCGGGATCGTCGACCACGGCGACACAACCGTCGGCGAGCAGCGCGTCGTCGGCCAGCGCCTCCTCGGGCGAGCGCACCGGCTGCATCGTGACACCGACCTCGGCCGCGGCCTCGATCCAGTCGGCTGCGGGGAACTTGCGGAACCGCTCGGCCATGAGCGGGTGGTAGTAGTGCAGGACGACGATCTCCTCCGGCGTCGGGAGGATGCGCGAGGGATCGTCACGCGGCGCCAGGATGTCGTCGGTCACGACGATCTCGTCGCCCTCCGAGACGCCGAGCACGAACGCCGGGTTCGGGACCCAGTGGTAGACCCACCGACCGTCGCCGCACTCGAACACGCCCTTGATGGTCCGGGAGTCGAACACCCAGGTGTCGTAGAACGGCGTCTCGGGCCGTTCCGCTCGCTGCCAGCTTCCGCACGTGACCGCGAGCACGCCCTGGAGGAGCGACGTCTCCACCCACTGCCCGCGTCCGGTGACCTCACGCGCGTGCAACGCCGCGCCGATCCCGGTGGACGCGAGGAACGCGGCCCCGAGGCTCGGGAACGCGCTGTACGGGAGGTGCGGGCCCTCCCGCTGGACGCCCTCCCAGCAGCCGTCGGGCGGCTCGAGATCCGGCAGGTTCGGCGCGGTGCCGGTCATCCGCGCAACGGCGCCGCCCACCCACCCGCGCTGCTCCCAGTGCAGCCCGGTGCGCGCGCCGACGAGCGCGTCGTACCCCGGGCGGTCGGAGTGGCGGTTGTCACGCCCGTACGCGGTGATCGAGCAGTAGACGAGGCGCGGGTTGCGCGCGTGGATCGTGTCGAAGTCGATCCCGAGGCGTGCGGTGGTGCCCGGAGCGAAGCTCTCGATCAGCACGTCGGCCCGGTCGGCGAGGTCGAGCACGAGGTCGCGCTCACCCGGGAGGTCGACGACCGCACCCCGCTTGCCCCGGTTCCACACCCGGAACCCGGACGCGGCCCGGAACGGGTCGCCGGCGGGCGGCTCGAGCTTCGTGACCCGCGCCCCCTGGTCGGCGAGCAGCATCGCCGCGATGCCGCCGGCCGACCCCCACGAGAGGTCGAGCACCTCCAGTCCGTCGAGCGCTCCGGCCATGTCCCCCTCCTCGTCCACGGTCACCACGGGTCGCGCGCCGACCCGCGCGCCCAAAGACCTTTGGGAACTTAGGATAAGCCTTTGGCCCAGGCGGGTGCTGCCTGCGAAGGGGGACGCCGTGGACGGCATCGTGCTGGAGATCGACGTGCCCGACGACCCGGAAGCGGCGCGGGCGGCGCTCCCCCGGCTCGTGCAGGCACGGTTCGGGGACGCGCGGCCCGACTACGACGCGAGCTACAGGTTCCAGACGCGCGCGGCGTTGCCGCACACGATGAGGTCACGCTCGTCGTCGGGGACCCCGACGAACTGCGCCTCCACCAGCTCGCGCGACCTCGGCCAGCTCGACACCGGGTGCGGGTAGTCGCTCGACCACATGATGTTCTCGACCCCGATGCGGTGCCGCAGCAGCTGGATCGCGTCGGGCTCCTCGATGTAGGTGAGCGAGACGTTGCGCCGGAAGTAGTGGCTCGGGAGCTCCCTGAGCTCGGGGAATTCGTACTGCTGGCGCGTGTTCATGTCGTCGACGATGTAGAGCCACCACGCGACCCAGCCGAGCCCGGGCTCCACGAACACCACCTTGAGGTGCGGGAACCGCTCGAGCACGCCGGTGAGGACGAGCATCCCGAGCGCCTCCCCGGTGGACAGCGCCGTCATCGGCACGAAGATCCCGCACATCGGCGTGGGGTCGCGCTGCATCAGGTCTTCGAGCTGGGTGTTGAGCCCGATGTGGAAGCAGATCGGCAGGTCGAGCTCCTGGATCACCGAGAACAGCGGCGCGTAGCGGTCGTCGAAGTAGTCGGGCAGACCGAGCTCGGCCGGGAACACCGGGAGCTGGAGTGACGTGAACCCGAGGTCGGCGACGCGGCGCACCTCGGCCACGGCGGCGTCGATGTCGTGGATCGGGATCTGCGCGTTCACGAGCAGCCGCTTCGGGTCTTCCGAGCCGAACGACCACATCGCGTCGTTGAACGCGCGCGTCGCCTCGCGCCACGCGTTCTTCACCAGGTACAGGTACCGGAACGCGCTCACCTCGCAGTAGAGGACCTCGGCCTCCACACCGTCGGCGTCCATGTCGGCGAGGCGCGCCGCGGGGTCGCCGTAGCCGGGTCGCCCGGCCGACGGATGCGGGTTCATCGTGAGCATCGCGGTGTTCATCTTCATCGCGGCCGAGCTCGACATCCGGCGCCCGAACTCCGCCACCGCGTCGAGGTACTCCTGGTGGTGGGCCGGCCCGAGGTGGGCGAGCACCTGGTCGTGCGTGATCTGCACGTGGGAGTCGGCCGAGATGAGCCGGGTCGGCGGCATGGATCCTCCTGACGGGGACGGTCGTCCAAAAGACCTTTGGACCTTACCCACGGTGCTATTGGCCAGCAACCGAGCGTTACCGTTCGGGGCCGTGGCCACCGCCGTCTTCCTCATCACCTGCCCCGACCGGCCCGGCCTCGTGGCCGCGGTCGCCAACTTCGTGGCGGCCCACGGCGGCAACATCCTCCACGCCGACCAGCACACCGACGGCGCCACCGGGGTGTTCTTCCAGCGGGTCGAGTTCGACCTCGACGGATTCCCGTTGCCCCGGGCCGAGATCGCCACCGCGTTCGCTCCGATCGCCCACGACCTGGGCATGCAGGTCCGCGTGGCGTTCAGCGACGACGTACCGCGGGTCGCGATCCTCGCGTCACGGGAGCCCCACTGCCTCACCGACCTGCTCGCGCGCCGGGCCGCGCACGAGATCGACGCCGACGTCCGCATGGTGGTGAGCAACCACCCCGACCACGCGGCCACCGCCGAGTTCTACGGCGTCCCGTACCACCACCTCCCGGTCACGCGTGCGACGAAGCCGGCGCAAGAGGCGGCCCTGGGCGAGCTGCTCGCCGCGGAGGCGATCGACCTCGTGGTGCTCGCGCGCTACATGCAGATCCTGTCCGACGACTTCGTCGCGCGGTACCCGAGCCGGATCATCAACATCCACCACTCGTTTCTCCCCGCCTTCATCGGCGCGCGCCCGTACCACCAGGCGTACGCGCGCGGCGTGAAGATCATCGGCGTGACCGCGCACTACGCGACCGCCGAGCTGGACGAAGGCCCGATCATCGACCAGGACGTCGTGCGCATCAGCCATCGCGACGCAGTCGACGACCTGATCCGCAAGGGCCGCGACCTCGAGAAGGTCGTGCTGGCCCGCGCGATCCGCGCCCACGTGGAGCACCGCGTGCTCGTCTACGGCAACAAGACCGTGGTGTTCGCGTAGCCGTGTGCCCCGGCGCCGGCGGGGGTCCGGCGCCGGGGCCGGCGGCCTCAGCGCACGGTGAGGACTCCGTGCATGCCCTGCGCGTGGTGGGCCAGCGTGCCGGTCTTGTCCTGCTCCACGAGGTTGCAGAACAGGAGGTAGGTGCCCGGGGTGAGCGGGCCCAGCGCGAACTTCGTCTTGGATCCGGGCCTTCCCGCAACCCGATCACGAACGTCGGCAGCACGGCCGGCCTCCCGCTCCCGTTCCCACTTAGGTGAGGGTCACCTTACTCAGGGCACCCTTAGTCGTACGAGTGGGGTCGCGGATCCGGGTCAGCCGGTCGTCGCGACGACCAGTCGGTACCCGAGGTCCAGCTCGGTGCGCTCGAGGAGGTCTTCGTTGCGTCGGTGCCAGCGCCCCGACCCGAGGTCCGCCGCGAGCCGGTCCAGCCCGGCCGCCACCGCCGGCTCGCCCCGGAGCGCGAACGACGAGATCGCGCCGCGCGCTCCCGGGTCGAGGTAGGCGCGGGGCCGCCGCCAGTACGCCGCCATGAAGCCGTCGGTGCAGTCGTGCGGGATCGGAACGGGGGTCACCGACGCGTCCGGAAACGCCGCGAGCACGGCGCCCAGCGCCGGCTGGCGAACGAGGTCCTCGCCCAGATCGGGCAGGTAGTCGCGGGTCAGCCAGAAGTCGGCCGCGCCGACGGCGGCCGGATCCCACGTGAGCACGACGTGACGGCCCGCGACTCGACCCAGCTCCCTGAAGCCGCGCCCGACGTCGTTCCAGTGGTGATGGGTGAGCACCGCTAGCGACGCGTCGAACGAGCCCGACGCGAACGGAAGGGCCTCGGCCACCGCGGCGACTGCCGGCGCCGCACCCGGGGGGCGCTGGGCCAGCATCGCGTGCGCGGGCTCCACCGCCACCACGGCGAGGTCGGCCGGCTCGTAGGAACCAGTGCCGGCGCCCACGTTCACGACCGTGCCGGCCGGACCGAGCGCCGCCCGCACCGCCGCGGCGATGCGCGGGTCGGGCCGTCGGTGGACTGCGTACGACCGGCCGATCGCTTCGTAGCGTGTGGACACGCACCCACGATCGCACGGCGACGTGCAGATCACGCCGCAGTCCGGTGGAGACCCCGTGCAGGTGTCCCGAGCCGGGGCTCCTCCTCCAGGCCGATGCGCGACGCGAGCCCGAGCACTCCCGCGCGGCGCAGGATGGGCCAGGTCGTGGCCTCGGCCGCGGCGACACGTCCGGCAGGCATACAGTCACGCGGGTGGCCACCGTGCACTTCACCAAGAACCTCGAGCGCCACGTCGCGTGCCCGTCCGAACGCGTCGACGCCCCGACCGCGCGCGCCGCGCTCGACGCGTACTTCGCCCGCCACCCCACCGTGCGCGGCTACGTGCTCGACGAGCAGGGCGTGCTGCGGACCCATGTGAACGTGTTCGTCGACGGCACGCAGGTGGCCGATCGCACCCTGATGGACGACCCCCTCGGCCCGACGAGCGAGATCCACGTGATCCAGGCGCTCTCCGGCGGCTGACCAACCGATGATCGCGGCGCTCCCGCGCCGTCTGCACCGAGCGACCCACCCAGACCGCCACCCGAACGGAGTCCACCGTGGCCCAGCACCTCCTCGTCGGCACCCGCAAGGGGCTGTTCACCGTCGACCGCGTCGGCTCCGGCTACGTCGTGGTGGACGCCGCCCACCTCGGTTCGCCGGTCAGCGCGGTGCTGGTGGACCCCCGTGACGGCACCGCCTACGCCGCGCTCGACCACGGCCACTTCGGCGTGAAGCTCCACCGCCGCGACCCCGGCGGCGCGTGGACCGAGATCGCCTGCCCCGAGTACCCACCCCAGCCCGAGGGCGAGGTCGACTTCGACGAGTTCCGCCAGATCCCCATCCCCTGGGCCACGAAGCTGTGCTGGACCCTCGAGGCGGGGCACGCCGACTCGCCCGGGCGGATCTGGGCCGGGACGATCCCGGGCGGGCTGTTCGTGTCCGACGACCGCGGCGACTCGTGGACGCTCGTGCGGTCGCTGTGGGACGACCCGAGCCGCACGTCCTGGGGCGGCGGTGGGTACGACTACGCGGGGATCCACTCCGTGAGCGTCGACCCGCGCGACGCGAGCACGCTCCTCGTGGGAGTCTCGGTCGGCGGCGCCTGGCGCAGCGACGACGCCGGCGCGTCGTGGACCGTCACCACGGGCATGCGCAACGAGTACATGCCGCCCGGCCAGGAGTACGAGCCCGTCGCCCAGGACCCGCACCGCCTCGCGCGCTGCACGGCCGCGCCCGACGTCGTGTGGTGCCAGCACCACAACGGGATGTTCCGCTCCGTCGACGGCGGCTCCACGTGGACCGAGATCACCGACGTCGCACCGTCGGTGTTCGGCTTCGCGGTGGCCGCGCACCCGCACGACCCGCAGACCGCGTGGTTCGTCCCCGCCCAGAAGGACGAGATGCGGATCCCGGTCGACGGTCGGATGGTGGTGACGCGCACACGCGACGGGGGCGCGACCTTCGACGTGCTGGCCGCGGGGCTCCCCGACCGCCACGCCTACCACCTCGTGTACCGCCACGCGCTCGACGTCGACAGCACCGGCGACCGACTCGCGCTCGGCAGCACCACGGGCTCGCTGTGGGCGAGCGACGACGCCGGCGACGCGTGGAGCCTCGTCAGCTCCGACCTGCCGCCGATCGCCTGCGTTCGCTGGGTGGACTGACGCCACCCAGCGGTCGGATCAACGCGGCCGGATCAGGCCGAGGCCGAGCCGCCGCTGCGGGCCTCGGCGGCGCGGGCAGCGCGACGCCGGCGGTCGCGCACGTACGCGACGGTGAGCGGAGCGACGATCAGCAGGACCGGGGCCAGGACCAGGATGAAGAACGCGACCTGCATCTGCACCCCGCGACCGTACCGCCGCCGCGCCGGGGGGGCGGAGCGGGACCTACGTGGTGGCGGGGGCCAGCCGGGCGATGAGGCCGTCGTAGCGCTGGTGGCGGTAGGGCCAGAGCCAGTCGGCGGGCACCGTTCCCACGATCGTCCCGGTCTGGGTCTGGTGGTTCTCCGAGAAGACGACGCTCACCACCGACCGAACCGGCAGGTCGGCCACCGGGTCGAACGTCGAGTCGCGCAGGGTGATCGTGGCGTCCACCCGCTCCGCGAGCCGGTCCTCCTGGGTACGGCGGACGTGCACGAGGGTCGGGTCGTGGTCGAACCCGCCGCCCTGGGGGTCGAGCAGGAACTTGTAGTAGAAGGCGAACCGCTCCTCGACCGGCCCGGGCGAGAGGACCTCGGAGACGCTGCCGCGGATCTCCACGATGTCGACGCCCTTGCGTTGCATCACGCCGACGATCTCCGCACCGGCGCCCTCGCCGCGACGCTCGAGCGAGATGCGCCCGATCTTCTTCGGCTCACCGAACGTCTCGCGGCCACCCACGACCGCGCTCTCCGTGCTCATGAGCATCAGCAGGTCGTAGTAGCCGTGCACGTCGCCGTGACGGCACGCCACCGAGAACGTGCCGGCCTCGAGGGGCTCGGTCATGCCCGGCATGTCGACACGCGCCATGTTGACCCGCACCAGCGGCTCGGTCGGCTCGAGTGGCTGCGGGAGCACCGACGCCACGATGTCGGGATCCGTCTCGTAGAACGCGACGAGGTTGTTCGACCACATCTTCGGCCCGTCGGGGCCGAGGTCGACCGGCTCGGGCTCCTGGGTGAGGGCGGAGTATCGGATCATGGCGTTACCTCCGGGGTGCACGGCGGATTTCGAACGGCGGATGACGCGGGTCGATCAGAAGACGCGCGTGGTCTTGGTGCCGACGGGGATGGCCTCGACGCAGGTCACCCACGGCCGGCCGGCGTCGCGCAGGTCGTCCCACTTGGCGCGGGCGGCGTCGGCCTCGGGGGAGGTCTGGCCGAGGTCGGCGGGGCTGGGGCCGATCCGGTCGGCGAGCGGCGCCAGCGCGGGGACGTCGAACCCGCGGAGCTCGGCGGCCGCGAGCCCCAGCATGCGCGCGGTCACGGCGGCATCGACCTCGTGGTGGATCGGCACCAGGGCCACACCCCGGCGCCGCTCCGGGCTGTCGTTGCAGAGCTCGGCCAGCCAGCGGTTGTGCGCCCGCGCGCCGGCCATGAGGAGCTCGGGGTCGGTCTGGCTGCTCATGCCCAGCCCGGCACCGAAGGGCGCGGACGCTCCACCGAGGACGGCGTCGGCGTCGGGGAAGATCACCTCGCCGACCACGCCGTCGGCGTCGAGCTCCTTGTCGCGACGCTCGGCGTCCCACCCGCCGCGCAGCCCCTCTTCGTTCTCGGAGAACCACTCGTCCTCGAACTCCTTGTTGCCCATGATCGCGAACTGCTGACGCGCTGCCTCGCGCTCGGCGAGGAAGACGTCGAACGCGTCGCGGTACTGCGGATCGAGGTACGGCCGGTACTCCTCGTTGGGCAGACCGGCATGGCAGTCGGACGAGATGACCATGTATCGCTCGGACACGGCGGAGCTCCTACTCCTTGGGCACGTTCCACGGCGACGGTGCGATGAGGTACTCCGGCGGGAGTGCGTCGCGCATCGACGCCGCTCGCGCGTCGACCGTGGCGCGCGACTTGTCGCTGGGCAGGTAGATCCAGAACCGGTCGGCGAGGATCCCCTCGAGCGCGATCTCCGCGACTTCCTCGATCGGCGCGAACACGAGCTCCTGGCCGTGCTGCTCGAGCTGGGCGACGAACGGCGTGAGCGCGTCGCGGCCCTCGACCGGGGCCTGGCCCGGCCGGGCGTACCGCTCGGGCCGGTTGCGCCCCGGCCGCCAGATCCCGGTGTCGAGCGCGCCGGGCGTGCGCGTGGACGGCAGCAGCAGCGAGGCCTGCACGGGGGCGTCGATCGCGCGCAGCTGACCCCACAGGCACTCGGTGATCGTCGTGACCGCCGCCTTCGTGGTGGCGTACACCGCGCTGTTCGAGAGCGGCGCGAACGTGCCGTTGGACGACGATGTGTTCACCACGTGCCCCTCGCCCTGCGCGAGCAGGAGGGGGACGAACACGTCGATTCCGTGGATGACGCCGAGCACGTTCACGTCGAGCGCCCAGCGCCAGTCGTTGACGTGGTGCTCCCAGAGCGCGCCGTCGGACCCCGACGGGATCCCGGCGTTGTTGCACACCAGGTGCGCGGTGCCGAACGCGTCGAGCGTCGCGTCGCGCAGCCGCTCGACCGACTCGAGTTGGGCCACGTCGGTCGGCACCCCGATCACCCGGTCGCCGTAGCGACCGGCGAGCTCCTCGACCCTGTGCGCGAGCAGCGGCTCGTCGATGTCGGAGAGGACGACCCGCATCCCCTCCGCGAGGAACCGCTCGCCCAGCGCTCTTCCGATGCCCCCGCCACCTCCGGTGACGACGGCGACCTTCCCCCCGAGGTCCTGCACGGGAGTACGGTAACCCAATGCCGACGAATGCGACACTGCCCACTCCGAACGGCCGCTACGTGGTCATCTCGGCCGACTGCCACGCGGGCGCCGACCTTCTCGACTACCGGCCGTTCCTGGAGGCCCGGTACCTCGACGACTTCGACGCGTGGGCCGACAGCTACGTGAGCCCGTACGGCGACCTCGTCCGGCCCGACGCCGACCGCAACTGGGACAGCACGCGCCGCATGCGCGACCTCGAGGCCGACGGCGTGGTCGCCGAGGTGCTCTACCCGAACACCGTCCCGCCGTTCTTCCCCAAGGGCGGGCTCACGTCGCTCGCGCCCTCGCCCGACGAGTTCGCGCTGCGCCTCGCCGGCCTGCGCGCGCACAACCGCTGGCTCGCGGCCTGGTGCGCCGAGCTCCCCGAGCGCAGGGCCGGCGTCGGCCAGATCCTCCTCAACGACATCGACGAAGCGGTCGCCGACGTCCACTGGATCGCCGACCACGGCCTGCGCGGCGGCGTCCTGCTCCCCGGCATCCCGCCCGGCGCGCCCATGCCCCCGATGCACGCGCCCGTCTACGACCCCGTGTGGCGCGCGTGCGCCGAGCGCGGCGTGATCGTGAGCGCGCACGCCGGCAGCCACTCCCCCGAGTACGGGGAGTACCCCGCGTCGCTCTCGATGTGGCTCATGGAGACGTCGTGGTTCTCCCACCGCCCGCTGTGGACCTTCATCATGAGCGGCGTCTTCGACCGCCACCCGACGCTTCGGCTGGTCCTGGCCGAGCAGGGCAGCGGCTGGATCCGCCAGGCCCTCATGACGATGGACGGCTTCTACGCCCAGATCGCCGCCGGCAACGTCGGCGAGCTCCGCTTCCAGGAGCCCCAGCTGCTGGAGCGGATGCCGAGCGAGTACTGGGAGTCCAACTGCGCGGTGGCCGCGAGCTTCCTGCACCGCGACGACTGCCGGCGCCGCCAGCGGATCGGCGTCGACAAGATCATGTGGGGCAGCGACTACCCGCACCTCGAGGGCACCGCGCCGTTCTCGAAGGAGGCGATCCGCATGACCTTCGCGGACGTCCCCACCGAGGAGGTCGCGGCGATGCTCGGCGCAAACGCGGCCGAGATCTACGGGTTCGACCTCGACGTGCTCGCGCCGCTCGCGGCCGAGTTCGGGCCCGAGGTCGCCGCCGTGGCCGCGGGCCTCGACCGCGTGCCCGAGGGCGCGCACAGCATGGCGTTCCGCCAGACCGTGGTGTCGAACGTCTGAGCCGGCGTCGACCCGCCCGGCCACCTGGCCGGAGCCTCAGTCCCAGAGACCCTCGCGGTACGGCCCGGCGATGTGGCCGCCGTCGATGACGAACTGCGCACCGGTGCAGTACGAGCTCTCGTCGGACGCGAGGAAGAGCGCGAGGTTCGCGACCTCCTCGGGCGTCCCCATGCGCGGGATCGGCTGCTGGGCCATGAGCCGGTCGAGCCGGGCCCGCACCTCGGCGGGCGCGCGCTCGACCATCGGCGACGCGATCACGCCGGGATGGATCGAGTTCACCCGGATGCCGTACCGGCCGAGCTCGAGCGCGGCCGACTTCGTGAGCCCGGTGACCCCGAACTTGCTGGCCGCGTAGCTCGTCATCCCGGCCACGCCCACGATCCCGTCGATCGACGAGATGTTCACGATCGAGCCACCACCGTCGCGCATCGCCGGGACCACCGCGCGCATGCCGAACCACACGCCGTCGAGGTTGACGGCCATGGTCCGGCGGTGGTCCTCGAGGGTCGACTCCTCCATGACGCGCGGCGGGATGCCGATGCCCGCGTTGTTCACGAGCACGTCGACTCGGCCGAAGGCGTCGACCGCGGCCCGCACCGTGGCATCCCACTGGTCGGGAACGGTCACGTCGAGCGCGACGGCGATCGCCGCGTCGCCGATCTCGTCGGCGACGGCGCGGGCGCCGTCGGCGAGGACGTCGGTCACGACGACCCGGGCGTCCTCCGCGGCGAAGCGCCGGGCCTCGGCCGCGCCCTGGCCCATCGCCGCGCCCGTGATCAGCGCGACCTTCCCCGCCAGGCGGCCGGGCCGCACCTCGGCCACCGACCCGTGTCCTAGGCTGGCATCGCCAGGCCGCCGTCGATGACGAGCGTCTGGCCGGTGCAGAACCTGGCGTCGTCGGACGCGAAGAACACCGCTGCCCCGGCGAGGTCCTCGGGCTCGAGCCGTTGCTTCATGGCGGTCATCATCGTCATGCCCTCGAGGAACATCTCGGGCACGACCTTCTTGGTCGCCTCGGTCATGGTGATGCCCGGCGCGATGCAGTTGACGGTGATGCCGTACTGCCCGAGCTGCGCGGCCATGAACTTGGTGAGCCCGACGATGCCCCACTTGGTGATCGAGTAGCTGTAGTTGCCGAGGCCCGAGAAGTCCATCGGCGGGAACATGTACGAGTACGCCGCGCCCGACGACTGGTTGACGATCCGCCCCCAGCCCTTCGCGGCCATGACCGGTGCGACCGCGCGACCCATGAGCCACGAGCCGTGCTGGTTCACCGACGTCACCTTCAGCAGGTACTCGTAGCTCGCGTCGGTGTTGTCGATGTCGTGGTACAACGCGGCGTTGTTGAGCAGGATGTCGATCGTGCCGAAGCGCGCGACCGTCGCGTCGGCGCAGGCCTGCGCGGAGTCGGGGTCGGAGATGTCGGTGCGGACGAACTCCGCCTCACCCTTCCCCGCGAGGTCGGCCATGGCCGACGCCGCGCGCTCCTCGGAGATCTCGGCGACCACGACCTTCGCGCCCTCGGCCAGGAACCGCTGCGCGTAGCCCAGCCCGATCCCCTGCCCCGCGCCGGTGATGATCGCGACCTTGCCCTCGAGCCGCCCGCTCATGCCTTGCGCCGGTGGATCAGGTTGAACCGCTCGGTGACGACGGGCTCGCCGGCGGCGTCGCGCCACACGGTCTCCATGACGATGAAGGTCATGATCGAGCCCTTCGACTCCTTCTCGTAGATGTCGGTCACGCGCCCTTCGCCGTCGAGGACGTCGCCCTCCACGATGGGCCGGTGGTAGATGAACTCCTGCTCGCCGTGGAGCACGAGGCCGCCCTTGGCCATGAGCTCGCCCATCACCCCGAACATCGGGTTCTTGCCGCCGGTCGGGTCGGGCGGCTGCTCCTCGCCCCGGGTGCCCAGGTGCCCCATCACGAACGAGAACGTCGGCGGCGCCGGGATCCCGGAGAAGCCGGCCGCGGCCGCGGCACCGGCATCGTGGTAGATCGGGTTTGCGTCCTGCACCGCGGTCGCGAAGAACTCGATCGGCCCCCGTTCCACGCGAACGCGCCGCGCGCTCGTCGGCTTGCCGATGACACTCGTGTCGACCGCCATTTGACCTCCGCTCGGGACCCCGCGGTACGTTGACGCCCACGTCAGGTTTCGACTGATCGGCAGTTTCTTTCCCGGGGGGTAGAACGCGCAAATGGGCATGCTCGACGGCAAGGTCGCCATCGTCACCGGAGCGGGTCGGGGGGTGGGTCGTGGTGAGGCCGTCGCCCTCGCCGCCCATGGCGCCAAGGTCGTGGTCAACGACCTCGGCGCCTCGATCCAGGGGGAGGGGGCCGACCTCAGCCCGGCCCAGGAGGTGGTCGAGGTCATCAAGAGCCGCGGGGGCGAGGCGGTCGTCAACGGCGACGACGTCAGCGACTTCGACGGCGCGAAGCGCATCGTCGAGAGTGCGATCGACGCGTTCGGCCGCCTCGACGTGCTGGTCAACAACGCCGGCATCCTGCGCGACCGCATGATCTTCTCGATGAGCGAGGAGGAGTTCGACTCCGTCATCCGGGTGCACCTCAAGGGCACCTTCAACACGATGCGCCACGCCTCCGAGCACTGGCGCAACGAGTCGAAGGAGGGCCGCCAGCCCCGGGCCTCGATCATCAACACGGTGTCGAGCGCGGGCCTGCAGGGCCAGGCGAGCCAGGCCAACTACGGCGCGGCCAAGGCCGGCATCGCGGCGATGACGATCATCGCCAGCCTCGAGCTCACCCGGTACGGCGTGCGCGCCAACTGCATCGGCCCGGGCGGCTTCACCCGCATGGTCGGCGCGGCCATGAAGGACGTGACCGTCAAGAACCCCGACGAGTACGAGTCCTTCGACCGCATGAACCCGGGCAACTCGGCCCCGGGCGTGGTGTGGCTCGCGTCCGACGACTCGATCCCGGTCACCGGCCAGGTGCTGCGCGTCGTGGGCAACTCCCTCGCGATCTACAAGCCGTGGGAGCTCGGCCAGCAGTTCGAGTCGAAGGACAAGGAGGGGAACGCCACCCAGTGGGACCCGGCCGAGATCGGCCCGACCCTGCACAAGTTCGTGTTCAACACGATCAACCCGGGCATCGCCCGCCTCGGGATCGGCTGACGCTCCCACCTCTAGTCTCACGCTCGAGACGAAGCCCGTTCCGTTCGACCGAGGAGATCCCGTTGCCGACGCGCGACTACGAGACGGTGACCTACGAGGAGCGCGACGGCGTCGCGTGGGTCACGCTCAACCGGCCCGAGCGCCACAACGCGTTCAACCACATGATGCAGAAGGAGCTGCGCGACGTCTGGCGCAGCATGCGGTTCAACGAGGCCGTGCGGGTCGCGGTGCTCACCGGCGCCGGCGAGAAGGCGTTCTGCACCGGCATCGACCGCATGGAGCAGATGGGCGGCGACAGCACCGAGGACTCCGACTACACGCTGGTCGGCTCCCACGGCGGCACGCCGTTCCACTTCAACGACCCCGGCGACAACCTGGGCCCGAAGAGCTGCGACCTGTGGAAGCCGGTCATCGCGGCCGTCAACGGGATGGCCTGCGGCGGCGCGTTCTACATGCTCGGCGAGGTCGAGTTCATCATCGCGGCGGAGCACGCCACGTTCTTCGACCCGCACGTCACCTACGGCATGACGGCCTCGTTCGAGCCCATCCACATGTCGGGCATCACCCCGTTCTGCGAGATCATGCGCATGTCGCTCATGGGCAACTACGAGCGGGTCACCGCGGCCCGGGCGTACGAGATCGGCATGGTGTCCGAGGTGGTCCCCGGCGACCAGCTCCTCGACGCCGCCGGGTTCTGCGCCACGGCGATCGCGGCGCAGCCCAAGCTCGCCATCGAGGGCACCGTGCGCGCCCTGTGGGGCGCCCGGGAGTTCGGGAGCCGGGCGGCATCCCGCCTCGGCTACGCCTACGTGGGCCTGGGTACGTCACAGGACTCCATCGCCGAGGGCCAGAAGGTCTTCGAGTCGGGCAAGCGGATCGAGTGGAGAGGACGCTGAGCGCGAACCCGGCATCGAAGCGCGTCGCCATCGTCGGCGCGGCCCTGTCCGACTGCGGTCGCGTCGACGACAAGACCCCGTTCGAGCTGCACTACCAGGCCACGTCGCGGGCCATCGCCGACGCCGGGCTGACCAAGGCCGACATCGACGGCTTCGGGTCGTGCGGCACCGGCATGCAGCCCCCGGTGGAGGTCGCCGAGTACTGCGGCATCCGCCCCAACTGGGTCGACAGCACCAGCGTGGGCGGCAGCTCGTGGGAGTTCATGGTCGAGCACGCGACCGCCGCGATCCAGGCCGGTCACGTCGAGACCGTGGTGCTCGCCTACGGCTCGACCACGCGGGCCGACCTCAAGAAGAAGCGCCGCACCGCCAACATCGCGTTCGCCGCCCGCGGCCCGTACCAGTTCGACGTGCCGTTCGGGCACACGCTGATCTCGAAGTACGCGATGGTCACGCGCCGCCACATGATGGAGTTCGGCACGACGATCGAGCAGCTGGCCGAGGTCGCGGTGAGCACGCGCTACAACGCGTCGTTCAACCCCGAGGCCTACTACCGCGACCCGATCACGATCGACGACGTGCAGAACAGCCGCATGATCGCCGACCCGTTCACCAAGCTGCACTGCTGCATCCGCTCCGACGGCGGTGGGGCCGTGGTGCTCACGTCCGAGGAGCGGGCGCGCGACCTGAAGCAGACGCCGATCCTCGTGCTCGGGACCGGCGAGGCCGTGTCGCACACCACGATGAGCGAGTGGCCCGACGTCACCGAGTCCCCCGCGTACCGCTCGGGCCGCCAGGCGTTCGAACGCGCGGGCGTGACGCCGGCCGACATCGACTGCTGCCAGTTCTACGACGCGTTCACCGGCAGCGTGGTGATGACGCTCGAGGCGCTCGGCTTCTGCGCCAAGGGCGACGGGGGCGCCTTCGTCGAGGACGGCAAGCTCCGCCTCGGCGGCGCGCTGCCGACCAACACCGACGGTGGCGGGCTGTCGGCCTGCCACCCCGGCATGCGGGGCATGTTCCTGCTGGTGGAGGGCGTCCGCCAGCTCCGGGGCCAGGCCGAGGGCCGCCAGGTCCCCGACGCCGAGCTCTGCGCCGTGAACGGCACCGGCGGCTGGTTCACCTCGACCAGCACCGTCATCCTCGGCCGCGGCTAGCCGGAGCTCCCAACCCGGTCCCATCCCCGTTCCGGCGTCACTCGTGCCGCGGTCGGCGGCACGCGTGACGCCAGAAACCGGTTCGGATCGGTCAGGCGGCGGGGCCGGGGGCGCCGAAGAAGCCGCGGTGGACGATGCGGGCGAGGGTGTCGAGCATCACGTCGTCGTCGCCCACCACCTGGCGTGAGGCGACGACGTAGCTGAAGCGCTCGATCATCGCCATGAGCGCGGTGACGGCGACGTCCTCGTGCTCGACCGTCCCCACCGCGCGCATCCGGGCGCCGAGCTCGTCGCCGATGGCCGAGAACGCCTTGAACCCGAGGCGGTCGACGTCGGGGTCGCCCACCTGGCCTTCCATCCAGGCCCGGATCACCGGGCCGTAGCGGCGGTAGACCGCGAGGAACGAGGTGAGGAACCGGCGCAGCTCGGTCAGCCCGTCGGGTCCGTCGTCGATGGGCCCGATCTCGGTCGCGAGGTCGGTGAGGCGCTGGGCGCAGTCGACGGCGAGCGCGCGCAGCAGGTCCTCCTTGTTGGCGAAGTACAGGTAGAAGGTCCCGTGGGACGTTCGGGCCACCCGGACGACGTCGTCGACGCGGGTCGCGTGGTACCCCCGGGCCGAGAACGCCTCCAGCCCCGCGTCGAGCAGCCGCTGCATCGTGCGGCGGCCCTGGGCCCGCAGCTCGCGCTGCTGGGCCGGCGTGCCGGCCCGCGACCCGTCGGGCGGGGACTTGTACGATTCGGCCACTTTCCCCGCCTTCCCGCTGCCCCGCCGCTCAGGGAGCCCCTGATGATCCCGGAAACCCTACGCGAAGCCGCACGGCGATTCGGCGACTCGGTCGCGTACGTCACCCCGAACGGCTGGCCGATCACCTACGCCGAGCTCGACCGCACCTCTGACGAGGTCGCGGCCGGGCTGGTGCGCCGGGGCGTCGCGGTGGGCGACGTCGTGAGCCTGGTCCTCCCGCCGGGCATCGAGTACCTCGTCGCGTACCTCGCGGTGGCCAAGGTCGGGGCGATCACCGCCGGCGTCAACGACAAGCTCGCCGCGCCCGAGCGGGCCAAGATCCTCGACCTCGCCGGGCCGGTGCTCGTGCTGGCCGCTCCGGGCAGTGCCGACTCGCCGTTCGCCACCGAGGAGTACGCCCCG
>Ga0302322_100001090_pt1 | contig 22027 bp, 24 predicted proteins | sample Fen_T0_2_FD_203757 | JGI IMG/M metagenome (GOLD analysis project Ga0302322, IMG submission 203757) | Peat permafrost microbial communities from Stordalen Mire near Abisko, Sweden - Fen_T0_2 | ecosystem: Environmental > Terrestrial > Soil > Wetlands > Permafrost | place: Sweden: Abisko...
CTCGACCTCACCGTCGATGAGGTCGACCTTGCAGATGGCGCATCCGCCACGCCGGCAGCCGATGCGGTAGGCGTATCCGTTGCGGTACAGGGCCTCGAGGATCGTCTCGCCCTCATTGACGCCGACTTCGACGTCGTCAGAGGTCACGGTCAGGCGAGGCATCTGACTCCTCTCGGACTGCGCAGGTGGAATTGATCACCACCTTGATGTGGACGCACCGTAGAACGCCGAAACGAGCCCATGTGACGACGTTCCTCCCTGCGGAACCCCGATTACGCGGCATCCCGCCATGTGGAACAGGCGGTCGGCCGGTGCGGTCAGGCTCGGGCTGCGGGGCGCGTGGAGACCGCCAGCGCCGACTGACGGGCGATCTCCGCCTCCTCGTTGGTCGGCACCACCAGCACGCGGATCGACCGATCACCCGGGTCGATCGCCCGCGCGCCACTCGCGGGGGCAGCGTTGAGTTCTGCATCGATGCCGATACCGAGGTGTCCGAGCGGGTCGCACACCTCGGCGCGCAGATCTGCGTCGTTCTCGCCGATGCCCGCGGTGAACACGAGGGCGTGGAGGTCCGGAAGGGCGGCGAGGTAGGCGCCGACGTACGACCGGATCCGGTAGGCGTACACGTCAAGGGCCCGTCGGGCGTCGTCATCGCCGGCCGCCGCCAGCGCACGGACCTCGCGCATGTCCTGGTTCCCCGCAAGGCCCTTCAGCCCGCTGCTCTTGTTGAGCAGGGCGTCGACGTCGTCGAGGGAAAGGCCCGCCTCGCGCATGAGGTGGAACACCACTGCGGGATCGATGTCGCCGGATCGGGTACCCATGACCAGGCCCTGGAGCGGCGTCAGCCCCATGGTCGTGTCGATCCCGCGACCGCCTCGCACCGCGGCCATCGACGCCCCGTTGCCGAGGTGGCAGATGATGAGGTTCACCTCATCGACCGGAACATCCAGGAACTGCGCGGCCTTGCGCGTCACGTAACGGTAGCTCGTACCGTGGAATCCGTACTTGCGGATCCTGTGCTCGCGGGCGAGCCTGCTCGGGATCGCGTAGGTGTAGGCCTCCGGCGGCATGGTCGAATGGAATGCGGTGTCGAAGACCGCGACGTGCGGGACCTCGGGCATGAGCCTGCGCAGATCGCGGATGCCGATCAGCGCAGCAGGGTTGTGGAGAGGGGCCAGCGGAACGATCTCCTCAATGGCGTCCTGGACCTGGGCATCGATCACCACGGGCTCCCGATAGTCGGGGCCGCCATGCACGACCCGATGCCCGACGGCTACCAGGTCCTCCAGACCTGGGCCGACGTCCGTGAACGCACGCAGGACGAGTTCCAGAGCGGTCGCGTGGTCAGGAAGATCGGTGACGATCTCCTCACCCTCACCATCAGGGAGCTGGTGGACGAGGCGAGAGCCCTCCTCGCCGATCCGCTCGACCAATCCCTTGGCCGACCACTCCCCTGTATCGGAGTCGACCAGCTGGTACTTCAGGCTGGACGACCCGGTGTTGATGACGAGCACCTTGCTCATGCGCGAGCCGCCTGCTGGGCCCGCACCTGCTGGGCCTGAACCGCGGTGATGGCCACGGTGTTGACGATGTCCGGGACGGTGCAGCCCCGGGACAGGTCGTTGACCGGGCGTCGAAGCCCCTGCAGCACGGGGCCGATGGCCACTGCGGGAGCGGAGCGCTGCACGGCCTTGTAGGTCGTGTTGCCCGTGTTGAGGTCGGGGAAGATCATGACCGTCGCGTGCCCAGCCACAGGATTACCCGGCAGCTTGGCCGCTCCCACGCCCTCGTCGACGGCGGCGTCGTACTGGATCGGACCCGCCAGCGGGAGGTCGGGGCGCCGCTGCGCGACGATCTGGGTGGCCTCGCGCACCTTGTCCACGTCGCTTCCGCTCCCCGAAGCTCCCGTGGAGTACGACACCATCGCGACCCGCGGTTCGACGCCGAACGCCCGCGCCGTGTCCGCGCTGTTGATGGCGATATCGGCGAGCTGCTCCGCCGTGGGATCGGGATTGACGGCGCAGTCGGCGAAGACGAGGACGCGATCGGGCAGGCACATGAGGAATGCGCTCGACACGATCGTCGCCTCGGGGGTTGTCTTGATGATCTCGAGCGCCGGTCGGATGGTGTGCGCCGTCGTGTGCGCAGCCCCCGAGACCATGCCGTCGACGCGTCCGGAGTGCACGAGCATGGTCCCGAAGTAGGACGGGTCGACGACAGTGTCATTGGCACTCTCGAGACTGACGCCCTTGTGCGCGCGCAGGCTCGCGTACTCGCGGGCGAACTCGTCGCGCAGGGAGGAGGTCGCCGGATCGATGATCTCCATGCCGCTCAGGTCGACTCCGGCCGCAACCGCCTTGGCCTGGATCTCCCCAGGATTCCCGAGGAGCGTGATGTCGACGACGCCGGCGTGCACGAGTTCCTCGGCCGCGGTCAGGATGCGCTCGTCGGTGCCCTCAGGAAGCACGATGCGACGGCGATCGGCGCGGGCGCGCTCCAGCAGCCCGGTGGAGAACATGAGCGGCGTGATGGCATCAGGATGCGAGAGTCGGATCTGAGCCGACAGCTCCTCGACATCGACCGCGGAATTGAACTCACCGAGCGCGGCAGCGATCTTGCGACGGCTGCTGGCCCTGATCTCGCCACGCAGGCCCTCAAGCGCATGGAGGGTCTGGTAGGTGTCCGCCTCGACCGCCACGACCGGGAGTCCCGACGCCTCAAGGAGCAGCTGCGTCATCGGATCGGGCCGGTGGCCGCACGTGAGGACCACACCCGACGGGGTCGGCATGTCGCGGCTGAGCGCCGAGGCCGCCGAGCCGACCGCCAGGTCCGCTCGATCACCGGACGCGACGACGAGAGCACCGTCGGAAAGCGCCGGCAGCAGCGTCTGGAGATGGCCCGAGCCCGCGACGTACGAGTCGACCTCCCGCTGGAGGCTCTCCGGACTCCCGACCAGGACCACGCCGCCCAGGCCGTCGGCGACCTCCTCGACGGTGAGCGCGGACAGGACCGGCAGGTCCCGGAGCACGTAGACCGGCGTCCGGTGCTCCTCGGCAGCGATCGTGGCCCTGACCTCGTCGATGTGCTGGGAGTCGACGCGATTGACGAACGTCGCGATGACGGACGCTCCGAGCCGATTCAGCTGGCTGGTGGACGAGTCCATGGCGTGCTCGACCTCGTGGCCGTCGAGTTCGTGGCCGTTGACGACCGCCAACACCGGGGCGCCCATGTTGGTCGCGAGCCGCGCGTTGAGTGCCAGCTCGGTGCTGGGCGAGGGACCGGTGAAGTCGGTGCCGATGACCAGCACGAAGTCGTAGCCCTCGCGCATATGGGTGAACACGTCGACGAGGTGCGCCACCAGCCGGGCGTCGCCCTCGTCATCGATGAAGTCCGCGGCCTCGGCATAGGTCAGCCCGATCGGACGATCCACGTGCAGTTGATAGCGATCGGTCAGCAGTTCGATCAGGGCATCGTCGGTGTCGTTGACGATGGGGCGGAACACGCCGATCCTGCCGACTTTCCGCGCGAGCGTCTCGAGCGTCCCGAGCGCCACCACGGCCTTGCCGGCGCGGATCGTGGTCGACGTGATGTACAGGCTGTCCGACACGTGCGCATTCTCCCGTCGCAATGAGCTCAATGAGACCGTATGCCCCGATGTTCACCGGGCTTGAGACGGGGGCTCAGTGTGGGAGCGGGATCACAACGCCGTCGATGACGACGTCGGCCTCGACCCAGGTGACCAGATCGGAGCCGTCGGGGCCGTGCACCACGATGCCGCTGATCGTGGCCACGTCCACGGGTTCAGCGCCCCGGGCGAGGTCGACGAAGCGCCGGACGTCCTCGACGGCGCACCTGCGGACCAGGTCGGTCAGCTCGGGCAATCCGGGCTCGACGCCGGGTGGGACGAGCGGCCCCAGACGCATCCGGAGCAGGGACTGCTCGACGTCCTCCGGATCGAGCGCGAAGTCCCGTCTCCGGGAGGCCAGTTGGGACTGAACCGCCGCGACTGCCCCGCACGCCGTCGAGGCCCGGGACATCCCGCGCCGCTGCACCCGGCCGACCGTGCCGTCCTCGTCGATGCCGATATGCGGGAAGCAGAAGGCGACGAACCGGTGACGGCCGTCCTCGCCGGGAACGTGGCTGAGAGCGGCACTCATGCCGGTGCTGCCCACCAGCACCAGTCCCCCCAGGGATCCCATGATGAAGGGCTTGCCCCATACCTGCTCGACTGCGTCATCGAAGTCGACCATGAGCTCATCGCGGCAGACGCCGACCAAAGCGAGCGCATTGCTCGGCCGGAAGCCGACTCGCGCTAGAGCCCACTCCGTCCAGATGACGAAGTCCTCGACGGGCACCGCGCCGTCGAGGAGGTCGTCCGAGGTCACCGGACGATGAGGACGACGACCACGATCGCGACGGCGACGATCGCGCCGATGGCGATCCACGGAGCGCTCTTGCGCATCCGGTGGAAGCGCGGCTTGCCGGAACCGTCGGCTATCTCGCCCGCGGCCTTCAACTCGTCGTTGCTCCGCGCGATCCGGGCGGCCTGGGCGATGCGCTCGTCGGCGGCAGCCTCCTTGGGACCATCGGCGATGAAGCTCTCGTCCAGGACGAGTTCGTCGAACGGATCAGGTTCCTCAGCCATGGGGCTCCTCCCGTCGGCGCGCCATCAGTCGTCATCGACGAGCCTACGACGACGCCTCAGCTCGGTGTCACCGCAGCCCGGCGCACGGGCACCACGATCTCGTTCCGGCGGAGGAAGGCCGGTCGCCACGGCGGATCGAATCGCGCCCACCGAGTCGGGCCGTCCGGACCCCACCCGGAGTCGGCGAGGGCGTCAAGCAGCTCCCGGCGTCGCCGATCGACGTTGCCCGCGGTCCAGCGGCCCGACCAGCGCAGGGCCGCGGCGTCCTCGGGCGGGACTGACCGGAGGACGACCGCTGCGTCGAGGGGCTCGGGGTACTCGTCGATCGACCGGTCGCCGGGGAGGACGAAGGACACCACCCACTGCCCGCCCGTTCCGGCCGACTGCAGGACCGGTGCGGTCATCGCGAGCGATTCGCCACCGGATTCCTGCAGCACCGGCGCCGTCATGGCAAGGGATTCGGAGTGTCGATTGCGACCACCGATGTACCCGACGAGCGGCCGGAAGGCTCGATTGCCGGCTGACTCCTCCGACCCGCTCACCACCACATCGGCGACGACGCAGGCCGCGTAGTGCCGGATCTCGACCGAGCCGAGCTGCGCCACGACGTCATAGCGCTGCTGCTCGGTCACAGCTGAGTAAAGCGCGCGGAGCGTCGCTCCGGGAGCACGACCTCGAAGTGACCGCCAGGACCGGGCAGCGCCCGCGCCCGCCCGCCGTGCACATTCGCCACGGATTCCACGATCGCGAGCCCGAGCCCGCTGCCCCCCGCATCGCGATGACGGGCCTCGTCGAGGCGCACGAACCTGTCGAAGACCCGGTCGCAGTCCTCCGCGCGAAGGCCCGCGCCATCGTCATCCACGCGGAGGACGACGTTGGGATCCTGGCGCGACATTGCGACCTGCACCCTGCCGACCGCATGCCGTGCCGCGTTGTCGAGCAGATTGACGACCATGCTGCGCAGTGCGCCCTCGTCTCCGAGCACCGTGGCCGAGACCACGTCGAGGTCGAGCGTCACGTCGGGCCGAGTCCGGCGCACGCCTTCGGCCGCCGCCAGCACCACGGCGGAGAAGTCCACTTCGACGAAGTGGCCCGGCTCATCGATCGCATCGGTTCGGGCCAGCGCGAGGAGGTCCAGCACCAGCACCTCAAGGCGGTCGAGGTCGTCCAGCGCCTCGCCGACGCTGGCTCGCAGGTCGGCGTCGGACGCCTCGCTGCCGAACTCGAGCGACAGCCGCAACGTCGTCAGCGGGTTGCGCAGTTCGTGGCCGGCATCCGCGACGAACTGCCGGGTCGTCGCCGACTGGTGGTGCAGGTCGGCCAGCAGGGAGTTCAACGTCTGACCCAACTGCTCGACCTCGTCACCCGTCGGCTGCACCACCAGGGTGCCGGAGGAGTCGTCCTCCATCGACTCAGCCTGGCGTCGCAGGTCGTCCACCGCGGCAAGGGCACGGCCGACGGCCAGCCACACGGCGAGGCACACCCCGAGGATCACCAGCGGCAGGACGACGAGCAGAGCAAGGAGCACGAACGACTGGACGCGCTCGATGGCCTCAACGCCCACGACTCCGCAGATGGCCACGCGTCCCTGCGGGGTCTCGACCGGCTTCACCTCGCGCAGGAAGGTGGTATTGACCCCGTTGACCGTCGTAGAGAAGGTGTCATGCGAGGTGCGGGCGGGTACCGCCGCGGGGCACAGCAGCGCGTCCGAAGCGAGGCCCGGAGTCGAAGCGAGGATGGAGCCGGTCGACGACATCACCTGGATGAACACGGGGTTGCTGCGCTGGGTGACGCCGAGGTCGAGAGGATCTGAGCCCTCAAGTCCGCCGTCTCCGAGCTGCTCGCTGACGTCGGCGATCCGCGTCGACACGACCTCCTGGGCGGAGCTGCGGGCCACCTGCGTGACCAGGATGTAGGAGGCCACGCCGATGAGCAGGCCGAAGATCGTCATCGCGACGGCAGCACCGAGCACTGCCCTGCCGCGCACGGACGCGGGCAGCAGGGATCCCATTACGCCGGCTGTTCTACCAGGCGATAGCCCACATTGCGTACCGTCTGGATGACGTCGGACCCGACCTTCTTGCGCAGTTGCATCACGCAGACCTCGACGACGTTGGGATCCAGTCCGGACTCCTCCCAGACCTCGTCGAGGAGCTCCTGCTTGCTCACCGCCTGATCGACGCGCTCGGCGAGGTAGGTCAGCACGGCGTATTCGCGAGCCGTGAGCATGACCTCGTCGTCGTCGACCCAGCACCGGTGGCGGCGCGGCTCGAGCCGCAGGCGGCCGACGGTCAGAACAGGCGCCACGTCCGGGCGCCGACGCAGAAGCGCACTCATGCGCGCGAGCAGCACGACCGTGCTAAAGGGCTTCGTCACGTAGTCGTCGGCGCCCAGGTCGAGGGCGTCGGCTTCGTCGTACTCGCCGTCCTTCGCGGTCAGCATCAGCACCGGGGTGTCGATGCCCGCTGCCCGGAGCGCCTCCAGGACCCGGTAACCGGACATGCCCGGGAGCATGAGGTCGAGCAGGATGATGTCGAAGGCGCCCGCCTTGGCGCGACTGAACGCCGCATTGCCGTCATGCACGACGGTGGTCTCGTAGCCGCGTCGCTCGAGGCCCTGACGGAGCGCCTCAGCGAGCCGGACCTCGTCGTCGACGATGAGAACGCGCGGCCTGGTGGACATGACTCCACTGTGCCCTACCTCCTCAGGTACCTGAGGCCCGCCTCAGGCTGCGCTCAGGAATGTCGGTCAAGGATGGCGGTGAGCTGCCGGCGACGGCACCTCGCGCGGGTGGGCACCTCCTCCGCCGCAAGCGCCCGCGTTGAACGGGGGCGGCCGGCCGCTGCCCCAAGCGGACAGTCGCCCCCGTTCACCCCGTTCCTCCTCGGCTAGGGTGACGCATCCGACGAGAGGACCCCGCGTGCCCACCTCGACCTCCGTGCGCCTGGCCGCCCGCCCGACCGGGTTGCCGACCGATGAGACCTGGTCCGTCGTCGCGGAGGCCACCGCCGACCTGAAGCCCGGTGAGTTCCTCGCCCGGGTGAAGCAGATCTCCCTCGATCCGGCGATGCGCGGCTGGCTCGACGACCGCCCGTCGTACGTTCCGCCGGTCTCTCTCGGTTCGGTCATGCGCGCCGGCACGGTGGCCGAGGTGGTCGAATCCACCCATCGGCGCATCCCGGCCGGCGCCACCGTCGTGGGCACCTTCGGCGTCCAGGAGTACGCCGTCTCCAGCGGCGCGGGCGTGGAGGTCTGCGACCCGGCCCTCGGCAGCGCGAGCCAGTACCTCGGCGTCCTGGGCATCACCGGCCTCACCGCCTACTTCGGGCTGTTCAAGCACGGACGCCCGCAGGCAGGCGACACCGTCCTGGTGTCCGCGGCCGCTGGAGCCGTCGGGTCCGTCGTCGGGCAGCTCGCCCGGATCAGCGGCTGCCGCGTCGTCGGCATCGCGGGCGGGCCGGACAAGTGCGCCTACCTTGTCGACACCCTGGGCTTCGACGCGGCCATCGACTACCACGAGGGCAGTGTGCGCAAGGCCATCGCTCGGGAGTGCCCCGCCGGTGTCGACGTGTACTTCGACAATGTGGGCGGCGAGATCCTCGACGCGGCACTCGCCAACCTGGCAACGGGCGCACGAGTGGTGATCTGCGGCGCGATCTCGCAGTACAACGAGGCACAGCGCGCACCCGGCCCGGCCAACTACATGAGCCTCCTGGTCCGTCGGGCGACCATGACCGGCTTCCTCTACTTCGACGATGCAGCCGACTTCCCGATCGCGAGGCAGCGAATCGCCTCCTGGATCGCCGAGGGTCGCGTCATCGCCCACGAGACGATCGTTCCGGGGACCGTCGCGGACTTCCCCCGCGTCTTCGAGCGGCTGTTCACCGGCGAGAAGCTGGGCAAGCTCATCCTCGACATCACGGGCACGCCCGCCTGAGACGAGCACGAACCGCCTTCAGGGCGCCAGGACACTACCCACGACGGGAGACGACATGACGGACCGTTCACGACCACTGGCGGGGCGACGCGCCGTCATCACCGGCTCGTCGCGCGGCATCGGCCGTTCGATGGCCCTCCTGTTCGCCGAATGCGGTGCCGACGTCGCGATCGTCGCCCGCAACGAGGAAACCCTGGCCGCGGTAGCGGCCGAGATCACCGCCACGGGAGGGCGGTGCGTGCCCATCGCCTGCGACGTGACCGCGGACGATGCGCCGAGTCGCATCGTCGAGGCCGCCGAATCCGGCATCGGTGGCGTCGACATCCTCGTCAACAACGCGGGCGGGAACTCCTTCATGTCGCCCTTCGAGACCATGCGCCTGAGCGGCTGGGACAAGACCATGCGGCTCAACCTCGACTCGGTGATCCGCCTCACTCATGCGGTGCTTCCGCTGCTCATCGCCAGCGGCAACGGATCCATCATCAACGTCTCCTCGGTCACCGGCGTCCGGTCATCCCCGCTGATGTCGCACTACGGCACGGCCAAGGCGGCGCTCATCGCGTTCTCGCGCAGCCTCGCCATCGAGACGGCGACGCAGGGGGTGCGCGTCAACGCCCTCGCCCCGGGCTGGATCGAGACGGATCTCACCGGATTCCTGCGCACGGACGACAGCCTCGAGGCGTCCCTGCTGGCCGATGTGCCGATGGGGCGATGGGGACGATCCGAGGAGATCGCGGAGGCCGCCCTCTTCCTCGCCAGCGACGCGTCCTCCTTCGTCACCGGCCAGGTCCTCATCGCAGACGGCGGGCTGACCTCTCGGCCCTGATCGCCTTCAGCGACCCGGTGCTCGCTTCTGCGGGTAGATCGTCTCTCCGCGCTCGAGCATCTCGACGAATCCGTTGATGCGCCTCGCCCGGGTCTCCGGCGCCCGGGCCTGTGTCGTCCGGAAGATGATCGCGTACCTGTTCGTCGAGGTGAGGTTGTCGAACATGCGCTGTGCCGCCGGACTGGCCGCGATCGCCGCGGCCAGGTCGGCGGGCAGCTCGATGGTGGCCGCACCCTGATAGGCGGCATCCCACCTCCCGTCGGCGACGGCGCGCTCCACCTCAGCCTCGCCGGCCGGCTGCATCAGCCCCTCGGCGCGCAGCTCCTCGACCAGCGCGACATTCCGCGCCGACCAGCTACCCCGCGGCCGGCGGGGCGTGAAGCGCCGAAGGAAGGTCGTCTCGTCGCGCTTGCGCAGCTGCCCATCGATCCACCCGAAGCACAGTGCCTCCAGCAACGCATCGTCGTAGCTCAGCGACGTCGGGCGCGTTGTGCCGCGCCTCGCGAGCACCAGCCACGCTTCGGTCGACGCCGCATGATGAGCCGTGAGCCAACGCCGCCAAGCGGCCCGGTCTCGAACCACCAGCTCGTCCGGTGTCGCACGTGGAGTCGTCACATCATGCCGTCAGCTGCGTCGCAAGGTCCGCGGGACGACGCGTCTTGAGCTCAGCGACGGGGGCCGCGGCCATGGGACCAGCGGCACCGACCAATGGCCGGTCCGTCAGGAACTGGTCGATGAGGGCCGACAGCTCGCGCGGGTGGCTGTGGTTGACGGCATGGGCCGCACCCCGGATGACAACGACCCTCGCCTCCGCGTGCATGTCATTGGCCATCTGCCGGATGCGGTCCGGCCCGGGGAGGAGCGGGTCCCGGGAACCGAGCGCGATCAGGGTCGGGACGTCGAGCTCCAGCAGTCGTTCGGCGGCCGGGAACTTCGTCATCGCCGAGAACAGCCGGTATGCGGGCACGATGCCGAAACGCACGTAGTCAGGGACCGCGACGCGCGCCACCGAGAGCGGCTCGCGCGGAGCGTCATGGAGTATCTGGCTCACCGCCCGCAGGAGCGGCTGGTTGTTCTCGCCTCCCGCCGGGGAGACGAGGATCGCCGAGTCGAGACGGTGCGGGTGCCGGTGCGCGAAGGCCGCCACGATCGAGCAGCCCAGCGAGCTACCCACCATGGACGCCGTCTCGATGCCCAGCACGTCGAGGAAGGCGGCCGCGGAGTCGGCGAGCTCGGGAATCGAAAGAGTGTGATCCGGATCCACGCTCTGGCCGAAGCCCGGAAGATCCGGCACGTACGTGCGATAGGTGTCCGAAAGCATGGCTGCTGTGGGCAGCATGTACCGACCGGAGCCGGCGAAGCCATGCACATGGACGATGACGTGTGCATCGGGGCTGGGCTCGCGATGACGATAGAAGACCGGCTGCCCGCGCACGATGGCCCACGCTTCGATCAGGCCCCCGTCAGCGCTCACCGCGACATCCTGACACGACCACCGGAACCGCGCGCTGAAAAGGAGGCTAGGAATTCCAGCCGGCCGCGCGCAGGTACTGGGGTCGCCACGCCACCGATTCGCCGAGCTCGTGGGCTGCGCGCAGGGGCCAGTGCGGATCGCGCAGGAACTGCCGGCCGATGAAGACCGCGTCCGCCGCACCGCTTGCGATGAGCTCATCGGCCTGGGCGGGCGCGGTGATGCGCCCGACAGCAGCGACCGGCATATGCGTGCGACGGCGCAGTTCCGCCGCGAGGTCCGTCTGGTAGGTCACCGTGTCGGGTACCGCGGCATGCGGGTCGAGGCCGCTCGATGACGCATCGATGAGGTCCACCCCGCGGTCGCGCAGGCGCTCGCACAGTGCGACGGACTGCTCGAGGTCCCACCCGCCCGGTACCCAGTCGGTCGTCGAGATGCGCACGAGCAGCGGCAGGTGATCGGGCCAGCAGCCGCGCACCGCCTCGGCAACCTCGAGGGCGAAGCGCATCCGGTTCTCCAGCGGACCGCCGTATTCGTCCGATCGCGCGTTCGACAGCGGCGACAGGAACTGGTGGATGAGGTAGCCATGCGCCGCATGGAGCTCGATGGCGTCGAAACCTGCGTCGACCGCTCGCCGAGTCGCGTCCGCGAAGCCCCGGATGGTCCGCCCGATGTCGTCCGCCGTCATGGCAGCCGGCACCGGAAACGTGCCGAACGCCAAGGACGACGGTGCCAGCGCTCCCCACCCGCCGTCCTGCGGCTCGACGTGGGCGCCCCCAGTCCAAGGCCGCGCGACCGAGGCCTTGCGACCGGCATGCGCCAGCTGGAGTCCGACGAGCGCCTCCTGTCGGTGCAGGTATTCGACGATCACCGACCACGCGGCAGCCTGCTCGTCGGTCCAGATACCCGGGCACTGCGGACTGATGCGGCCCTCGGGCACGACGCCCGTCGCCTCCGTCATCACCAGTCCCGCCCCACCCGACGCGAAGGAACCGAGGTGCACCAGGTGCCAGTCGCCGACGATGCCGTCGGTCGCGGAGTACTGGCACATGGGTGACACCCACGCGCGGTTGGGGAACGTGACGGAGCGAAGGGTGAGCGGCGTGAACAGGCCGGGCACGGTCGTCCTTCCGGGTCGATGTCGATTCCGTCGAGACTACTCAGCCCGAGGCAGCGGTTGGGCACCCATCGTGGACTCGCGTGGCACGATGACGGAGACGAAAGGACCGCGATGGACTTCGCGCTGAGCGATCGGGCACGCGACTACCTCGGACGCATGCAGGACTTCATGGACTCGTCGGTCTACCCGGCCGAGACCGTCTACGCGCAGCAGCGTCGCGAACTCATCACCGCTGGTCGACCGCACGACCTGCCTCCCGTGATCGAGGAACTGAAGTCAGAGGCTCGCGAGCGCGGTCTGTGGAACCTGTTCCTCCCCCAGAGCGAGCGGCCGCCTCACGGACTCAGCGTCCTGGAGTACGCGCCCATCGCCGAGCTCTCCGGGCGCTCGATGGAGATCGCACCCGAGGCGATCAACTGCTCCGCCCCCGACACGGGGAACATGGAACTCCTGCACATGTTCGGAACGGCAGAGCAGAAGACGACATGGCTCGAGCCCCTCCTCGATGGCAGGATCCGCTCGGCGTTCGGCATGACCGAGCCGGACGTCGCCAGCAGTGACGCTACGAACATCCAGACGTCGATCGTGCGCGACGGTGACAGCTTCGTGATCAACGGCCGCAAGTGGTGGACCACGGGGGTCAACGACCCGCGCTGTGCGCTGCTCGTGGTGATGGGGAAGACCGATCCCGACTCCGACGTCCATCATCAGCAGTCGATGGTGCTGGTCCCGGTCGACACTCCCGGGGTGCGCGTGGACCGGTCGATCCCGGTGTTCGGCTACCACGATCAGCACGGGCACGGCGATGTGACGCTGGCCGATGTGCGGGTCCCCGTCGAGAACCTGCTCGGGTCGGAGGGCAGCGGCTTCGCGCTCGCCCAGGCCCGCCTCGGACCCGGGCGCATCCACCACTGCATGCGGGTGATCGGGATGGCCGAGCGAGCCATCGACCTCATGGTCGACCGCTCCCTGGCACGAGTCGCCTTCGGCAAGCCACTGGCCCGTCAAGGCGTCGTACAGCAGCAGATCGCCGAGTCCCGGCTGGCGATCGAGCAGGCCCGCCTGCTCACCCTCAAGGCCGCCTGGATGATCGATGCTGCCGGCGCCAAGGGCGCGCGCGCGGAGATCGCCGCCATCAAGGTGGCTGCGCCACGGGCCGCACTCGATGTCATCGACCGCGCGATCCAGGTCTTCGGCGGCGCGGGGGTCAGCGACGACACGCCCCTCGCGGGCATGTACGCCGCCGCGCGCTCACTGCGGATCGCCGACGGACCGGACGAAGTGCACCTGCGGGACATCGCGCGCGTCGAACTGAGGAGGCACCTGTCCGCATGAACGACGACACCACGGATGTCCGCACGGAGGACGCCCTCGACGTCGCCCGACTGCACGTCTGGCTGCAGGAGAACGCGCCCGACATCGCCGCCGCCGGCAGCGAACCCCCGACCATGCGCCAGTTCGCCGGTGGTGCGTCGAATCTGACGTACCTGCTGACCTACGGCCCTGAGGACTACGTGCTGCGACGTCCGCCGAGAGGGCACAGGGCGTCGTCCGCGCACGACATGAAGCGTGAGGTGACGGTCCAGCAGCGCCTTCGACCGCTATACCCGCTCGTGCCGAACGTTCTCGCCTACTGTGACGATCCGTCCGTCATGGGCGACGAGTTCTACGTCATGAGCCGCATCCCCGGCACCATCCTGCGCCGCGACCTGCCGCCCGGACTGATCCTGTCTGCGCAGCAGGCACGCGATCTCGCGTTCACCGTCATCGACGCCCAGGCGGACCTGCACTCGATCGATCCGGTTGCAGCCGGTCTGGAGGACCTCGGTCGAGGTCCCGGGTACGTCCAGCGGCAGGTGTCGGGCTGGTCGCGCCGGTATCGCGACGCCGTCACCGACGACGCGCCGGATGCCGAGTCGGTGATGGCCTGGCTCGACGCCCACCGACCCGACGATCTGGGCACCCGGCTGATCCACGGCGACTGGCGACTGGACAATCTCGTCCTCGACCTCGGCGAGGAGCCCCGCATCGCGGGCGTCCTCGACTGGGAGATGGCCACCGTGGGCGATCCGCTGATGGACGTCGGAGCCTCCTTGGCCTACTGGATCACCGAGGACGACGACGAGGAATTCCAGCTGATGCGGCTGCAGCCGACCAATCTGCCGGGCATGCCCACACGCGACGAGTACGTCGCGCGCTACCTCGAGCGCACGGGGTTCGCCGTCGACGACTGGCGCTTCTACGAGGTCTACGGACTGTTCCGTCTCGCGGTGATCGCCCAGCAGATCTGGTACCGATACCGACTGGGAGAGTCGACGAATCCGGCTCTCGCGAAATTCGGACCTGCCGTCACGATGCTCATCCGCCGTGCCGAACGGCGCATCGCCGATCGCTAGTCGCGGTTACGAGTAGACGAACGCGGTCTTGGTCCGGGGCTGCGGATCGACCCACTCGCTCAGGCCGTTCTGCAGCAGGCCCAGGACCGTGTAGGCATCCTTGGCCACCGAGGCACGGTACTGCTCCTCCTCGTCGCCGTACTTGAAGCTGAACTCGACGACCACGGGCGTGGTGTCCTCCTCGACCTCGTCGTACCAGACCACGAGGGCGCACTCGGCCTCGATATCGCGGCTGCCGAGCTGGAGCAGGGCGCCCTCGAGGACGACCTCGCGCCCGACGAAGTCCTTGACGAGCACCAGGGGATCGTCGTGCGGCAGGTCCTCGAGCGCATCGGCGAGCCCCGGGAAGAGGGCGGCCACGTCGCTCATCTGCTTGAGCGCAGCGCCCGATTCGAGCGGCTGCGTCGTGGAGAACGAGAAGACGCTGACGAACGGCGGCTTCACGTCCTCCTCGAACTTGGTCTTCACTCCGTCGGTCGACGAGGCCTCCATGCTGCGGTCCGACGCCACGTAGCGGTCCGGGTGCCGGAACTTGAGGGTCACCTCGCGCTCACCTGTCGCGACATCCTCGCGCTCGCGCACGATGTAGTCATCGTCGTGCAGGAAGTGGGAGTCGGTGTCGAAGAAGCGGACCAGGCGCACGGCCTTGACCGTCTCGAAGGCACCGCTCGTGGGTACGCCAAGGTCGGCGAGCGCACGTGAGACATCGGACCAGAACCGTCCCACTGCCCCGCGCATGCTCGCCTCCTCCCCGTCGAACAACGAAGCACGAAGCATGACCTTGTACTCGCGGGACGTGACGTCCTGCCGCTTGACCATCTCTCCCCCTTCGGAAGGACCTCACGATGACACGACACGGCGCAGGGCGGGGTCCGATTTCGGGAGGAAAGCCACCACGATGCGCTTGACTTGTGCCACCCGGGCGAGGGACCCGGCAGATGCGGAGTGCTCTCGTGGACTGGAGTATCGGCAACATTCTGTGGATCATCATCGGCGGCGCCATCATCGGCATCCTGGCGCGGCTCATCCTTCCTGGTAGGCAGAACATCCCGTGGTGGTCGGTGATCATCGCCGGCATCGTCGGCATGTTCGTGGGCGACTGGCTATCCAGCCTGTTCGGTGTCAAGGAGACCGGCGGATTCGACTGGATCCGGCATGGCCTGCAGCTGGTCGTCGGTGTTGTCGCGGTCTGGCTGGTGGCGGTCCTGTTCGGCAAGCGCGGCGCGGGCAGCAGCGCCGCGTAGCGGTCATCGCGCCGAGATCATCACCTCAGGCATGGGAATGGGTGTCCCGGACGCCTCGGACTTCCGGACACCCATTCCGATCCGCCACGATTCCGTGCAACAGCCCGCCTGGGTCCGTTGAGGGCGCTAGCGTGTGCGCAGCCGTTCGCAAACCCTTCCGCCGGAACGGCTTTGGACCAGCGAGAGGACTCCCATGGCCGGCAAGTTCGAACTCTTCCAGGACAAAGCAGGCAAGTACCGCTTCCGGCTCAAGGCCTCCAATGGCCAGGTCGTCGCCGCCAGCCAGGCCTACGAGTCCAAGGCGAGCGCGCTCGCGGGCATCGAGTCAGTGAAGTCCTCGTCCGTGGACGCGCCCACCGTCGAGGTCACCGGCGACGACGCGTAGCGGGCACGACGGCACGAGGGCGCTGCGTCGCTATCCGAGCTTGGCGAGCCTGCCGGAGACGGTCAGCGCGTTGGCCTCCGCGTCGGACTTCTCCAGCGGCAGAATCTTCGATACCTGTCCGACCCCCACACGGGTGATGACGTTGCCATTGATGGCGTACACGGAGTAGTCGTACGCATCCGCATAGGTGGCACTGGGCGCCGTCGCCGACACCAGGTTGGCGTCGTAGGACACCGCCAGTCGTGAGACGCCGTGCGTCGGCACCAGCCCGACGGTCCTGTAGGTGACTCGGGCCATGACGCGGTCGCTATCGGTCCCGACGTTGATGACCTTGCTCATGTTGCAGTAGGTCTTGGCCTGTGCCGCCATGTCGCGGAACGCGGCCTGCGCTTCGAGGGCGGTGGAGTAGTAGAAGGCCGTGTTCTGCCAGACCACGTTGGCCGGGAACGAGATCTCCTTGAGGAGTGCCGAGCGAGCGGCCTTCTTCGGTGTGGCGACCTGGCCGGTCACGGGATTCTCACATGCGGTGGGCCGACGCCCCTTGCCGAGATCCTCAGTGTAGGAGCGCGTCACGTGTCCGTAGTGGTCCTTGAGGTCGGTGACCCGGAGCATGGCCCTGTCCTGCGTCGGTGTGACAGCCACGCCCTGAGCAGCGGATGCGAGGGCCGGCACCAGCAGCACGGCGACGGCAGCCGACACGAGGGCGCGCCTCGATGCTCGCTTCACTTTCGTCCTCCCTGCCGGCCACGAACGCCGCATCCAGAATGACGGGAGCGGACCGTCGTGTCCTGCTGACGGCGTCAGGCTACTGGGACACCAGGCTCAAGCCGGCCTCGCCAACGGGGACGGCCGCATGACAGCGGCTCACCGCCGCGCGCAGTGCGGCGAGGAACGCGCGCGGATCGACGCCCACCCCCCGCACGACGCTCAGCTTGGGGCCGTCCATCGCCCAGCCCACCTGCCCGTCGGGGCGGCGAACCGCCTCGGCGCCACCGACGATGACCCGTGTGGCCGCGCGGGACCGCAGTCCCCCGGCACCCATGACCTCGGCGTCCGAACCGAGGCACAGGATCCCGACCGAAGGGTCCTCGCGCCCGACGAACAGGGGGCCGAAGTCGTGGTCATAGCGGGCAGGAAGGGCCCGGTGCCATGGCAGGCCGATAGCGGCGCGCAGGTCGCGCCGCGACACCCCCAGCAGGTCGGCAAGGTCGCCCAGTTGGTCGATGGCTCCGCCCTCCTCCGTAGCGCGCCCTGGTCAGGCGCGTCGTGAACGTGGCCGCCCGTGCACGGCAGCGTTGGTGGGACGCATCGGCGACTGGCGAGGTTCCGCGTCGCCATCCGCCCGCCGGTAGGGTGACAGTGAAGGCCCGTGACGGGCCGCGAAGGAGTGCAGCCATGAACGCCCTCGTCTTCATCATCGGCGCAGTGGTCATCGTCGGGATCGCCATCACCCTCGGCCTGAAGTTCTTCAATACCTCGGTGCGCGAGGAAGAGGATCAGAAGGGCTGGAAGGACTGATGCAGACCCGGACCCTCGGGCAGGGCCTGGCCGTGTCCGCGGAAGGGCTCGGCTGCATGGGCATGAGCGAGTTCTACGGGGCCAGCGACGACGATTCATCCATCGCCACGATCCACCGCGCGCTCGACCTGGGGATCACCCTCCTCGACACCGCCGACATGTACGGGCCCTTCACGAACGAGCGACTGGTCGGACGTGCGATCTCCGGGCGCAGGGACTCGGTCGTCCTGGCAACGAAGTTCGGCAACGAGCGACGGGAGGACGGCACCCGGGTCGGCATCAACGGTCGTCCCGAGTACGTGCGCGCAGCATGCGACGCGTCGCTTGCACGGCTCGACATCGATCACATCGACCTCTACTACCAGCACCGCGTCGACCGCGACGTCCCGATCGAGGACACCTGGGGCGCGATGAAGGAACTCGTCGAGGCGGGCAAGGTCCGCCATCTGGGCATCTCCGAGGCGGCGGCCGCCACCATCCGCCGCGCGCACGCGGTCCATCCGATCACCGCCGTGCAGTCCGAGTGGTCGCTGTGGTCGCGTGATCCCGAGGTCAATGGGGTGCTCGCCACCGTTCGCGAGCTCGGCATCGGCTTCGTGCCCTACTCGCCCCTCGGTCGCGGCTTCCTCACCGGGCGCATCGCAAACGTCGATGAGCTCGAGGACGGGGACTTCCGGCGCTTCAATCCCCGCTTCCAGGACGAGAACTTCGACGCCAACCTCGCCATCGTGCAGCGGGTGGCGGAGATCGCCGCCGAGAAGGGCGCGACCCCCGGCCAGCTCGCCCTCGCCTGGGTACTCGCTCAGGGCAAGGACGTCGTGCCGATCCCCGGCACGCGCCGGATCAGCTACCTCGAGGAGAACATCGCGGCACTCGAGATCGAGTTGTCACCGGACGACCTGGCGCGGCTCGATGCCGCTGCTCCCGCTGGCGCTGCCCACGGTGATCGCTACCCCGACATGTCGTCGATCGACGCCTAGGCGAACTGATGTCTCCCGAGGCCCCGGTCCAGGTGCAGGTCTCGAACGGTCGACTGCTCATCGCGGCGCCGACGGGACTCGACCGGGCCTCGCTGCTCGGTGCCGTCGACATTCCGGTGACCCATATCGTCGATGTGGAGGTGTGCGAGCGCCCCGGCGATGCGGTCAAGGGCTGGCGTGCCGGCATCGGCCTCCCGCACCTTCGCATGGGTACCTGGCGCCACGACGGAGTCGAGGACTACGTCGCCATCCGCACGGACGTCCCCGGGGTCGTCGTCAGCCTCGTCGAGGAGACCTACGCACGGCTCATCGTCTCGGCGGCGGACCCACAGGCCGTGGCCGACCGCATCAACGAGGCGCGAGACACAGGCACCTCCGCGAAGTAGCCGATTCTTCGCCTCCAGTACGACTACCGTTCACCCGACGAGTAGCTCGGGGGTGATGGATGTCGCGCACGACGCCCGCCATTGGTTGGAAGCGGTACCTGCCGATCACCTCGTGGCTCCCGCTGTACTCACGGTCGTCCATCCCCGGCGACCTGCTGGCGGGCCTGGTCGTGGCGGCCCTCGCGGTCCCGCAGGCACTCGGCTACGCCGGAATCGCCGGCGTTCCGGTCCTCGTGGGGCTGTACTCGATCCCGCTCGCGCTCATCGCCTACGCGCTGCTCGGCTCCTCGCCCGCCCTCATCGTCGGACCCGTGTCCACGGTCTCCGTGCTCTCCGGCTCCCTCGTCGCGGACATCTCGCGGGGTGACGCGGTACTCGCCGTGGCCCTCACGTCGGCGCTCGCGATCGGAGCCGGCCTGGGGTTGGTCATCGGTGGAGTCGCCCGCCTCGGCTGGGCTGCCGAGTTCATGTCGCGGCCGATCGTCACGGGTTTCGTCTTCGGCCTGGTGCTGCTGATCATCCTCGGCGAGATCCCGAGCCTGCTCGGCCTCGCTCCGGTCACCGGCGATGTCATGACCCGCGCCTGGTCCATCATCACCGAGCTCGAGACGTTCACTCCGGCGACCGCCGCGGTCGGCCTCGGCGCGCTGGCAATCCTGTTCCTGGGCGACCGGTACGCGCGACGGCTGCCGTGGGGGTTGGTCGTGCTCGTCGGCGGCATCCTCCTGTCGACCTGGCTCGACCTCGCGGCGCGCGGCGTGGTTGTGGTGGGCACCGTTCCGCAGGGCCTCCCGCCGATCGGCCTGCCGGGCATCCCGACCAGCCTGATGCTCCCGGCGCTGACCGGAGGTCTCGCCCTCGCCCTGGTCGGCCTCGCCGAGGGCCTGAGCGCGGCACGACTGTTCGCCGCGCGCGGCGGCTATCGCATCGACACCAACCAGGAGCTCCTCGCGACCGGTGCGGCCAACATCGCCTCGGGGCTGTCGGGAGGAATGGGGGTCGCCGGCTCGCTGTCGAAGACCGCCGCATCCACGCGTGCCCGCGGCAACTCGCAGCTGACCGGGGTGACAGCGTCGATCCTGGTGCTCCTCGTGATCGTCGCGCTGGCCCAGTTGCTGAGCGCCCTGCCGCGAGCGGTGCTGTCGGCGATCGTCATCCAGGCCGTCTGGGGCCTCATGGACGTCAGCGCCATCCGCCGCTACCGGGCCATCCGCCGCAACGACTTCATCGCCTCGCTGGGGGCCATGGTGGGTGTCCTGCTGCTCGGCCCGCTCTACGGCCTGCTCGTCGCCATCGGCCTGGCCCTCCTCGGCCTGGTCTACCGATCGAGTCGTGTCGAGCTCGAGGTGATGGGCAAGGTCCCCGACGAGAAGGCCGCCTGGGGCAGCATCACTAATCACCCCGAGCGCAAGACGATCGACGGGATCGTCGTGGTGCGGCTCGATGCCCCGCTCTTCTGGGCGAATGCCACCGAGATTCAGGACGAGGTCCTCGCCGCGGTCGATGCCGACCCCCAGACTCGCGCCCTGCTGCTCGACCTCGAGGCCACCAGCCAGCTCGACACGACGAGCATCGACATGCTGGAGCAGCTTCTCGCGCAACTGCGCGAGCGGGACGTGGAGTTGTACCTGGTGCGGGTCTTCTATCAGGCTCGTCGCGTGCTGGCGCGAGCCGGCTTCATCGACGAGCTCGGCGACCAGCGCATGTGGCACAGCATCTCCGCTGGCGTCCGGGCGGCGAAGGCCCAGACTCGGGTCAAAGGCCGGGCACATGCGCAGATCTCGGACGAGGAGCTGGCATACCGCGATCAGGACGAGCTGATCGCCCTCTACGCGACCGCCGATGACGACCCCGGGGGTGACGAGCCACCCGAGGCCAAGCAGTCCGATGTGCCGCGCGGCGGCTATCAGGACCCGGATCTCCACCGATCGCAGCGGCAGCGGTCGAAGGAACGCGACGCGACCTGAGCGGCCTCGCCCCGATCGTCACGTACCGTTGGCCCGTGCCTGAGATGAGACGTCGCCTAGCCGTGGGCGCGGCGACCGTCCTTCTCCTGGGATCCGCCGCCGTCGGTGCCGGGTCCCCCGCCCGTGCAGCGGCGGGCCCGATCGAGGGCGTGTTCGACGCAGGCGGGCAACGACAGTGGATCTCCTGCGCCGGCACCGGTTCGCCGACGGTCGTCATCTCCTCCGGGCTGGCCGCCGATCACCGCATGTGGTCCAAGGTGCTGGCACCGATGCGTGCCCTCACCCGCGTGTGCATCTCGGATCGTCCAGGACTCGGTTCGAGCCCCAAGCGCGTGGGGATCCACACCGACGCTGGCCAGCACGCGGCCGAGCTGCGGGCCCTGCTGACGAAGGTAGGCGAGAAGGGTCCGTTCATCCTCGTCGGCCACTCGTACGCCGGCCTCATCGTGCGCGCCTTCGCCGCCGCGCATCCTCGAGACGTCGCCGGAGTCATGCTCCTCGACGCGGTCTACCCCGGCATCCACCGGACGTTTCTCCCGTCGTACCACGGGCCATGGCACGAGGGCGGCACCCTCATCAACATGGCCGCCAGCGCCCGGGCGACCAAGGGCGGCCCTCAGATGGGCGCAACGCCCCTGGTCGTGATCACCGCAGGGGACCCCGCCAAGGCGACGTCCTGGGCCGATCGCAAGTGGAACGCAGAGCAGGCGGCGGCCGCCCACCTGTCGACGCGTGCACAGCACTGGTTCGCGAAACGGTCCGGTCACGTGATCCAGCAGGATCAGCCCGCGATCGTGCTGCGTGGACTGCGTTGGCTGCTGGGCCAGGTCCGCTGACTCAGATGCGGCGGGCGCCCGCCGCCGTCGTCTTGTGCTGGACGATCTTGGACAGCCGGTGCGAAGCCGACACGACCAGGCGTCCGAGGCGGTCCGGATTGGCCGACAGGTCGTGCACCGACCCGGTGATCGACACTGCTGCTCGCGCGATCCCCTGGGAGTCGACGATGGGGGCCGCCACTGAGGCCAACTGCAGCATGACCTCCTGATTCGCGGTCGCGTATCCCCGGGCGCGGATCTTGGCCAGCTCGGCGACGAACGCCTCCTTGGACGTGATCGTGAAAGGGGTGAAGGCGGGGAAGCCCGCCTCGATGCG
>Ga0302322_100001091_pt1 | contig 22017 bp, 14 predicted proteins | sample Fen_T0_2_FD_203757 | JGI IMG/M metagenome (GOLD analysis project Ga0302322, IMG submission 203757) | Peat permafrost microbial communities from Stordalen Mire near Abisko, Sweden - Fen_T0_2 | ecosystem: Environmental > Terrestrial > Soil > Wetlands > Permafrost | place: Sweden: Abisko...
ACATCAATTGGATGCACGCCCGCTAAGAACTTTTTGAATCCGAGCTTTTCGGTGAGGACATCAAAAAGATCCTTCCGATCGTCGATCCGAACGGTTCTGACTCGGCGATGTTCGATAACACCCTTGAGCTCCTCTATCTTGCCGGCCGTCCCATCGAGCACGCGGTCATGATGATGATCCCCGAGCCGTGGTCCAACCACGAGAGCATGAGCGATGAGCGCAAGGCCTTCTATCAATATCACTCTTGCCTGATGGAGCCGTGGGATGGCCCCGCTTCGATTGCCTTCACCGACGGCAAGTCCATCGGCGCGATCCTCGATCGTAACGGCCTGCGTCCTTCCCGTTTCTATGTTACTAAAGACGGGCTCGTCATTATGGCGTCCGAAGCCGGCGTGCTCGACATTCCCGCCGACCGCATTGAGCGGAAAGGTCGTCTTCAGCCTGGCCGTATCTTCATAGTTAATACCGAGCAAGGCCGCATCGTCGAAGACGAAGAAATCAAGGCTAAGCTCGCTGCCGAACGTCCCTACCGCGAGTGGATCAACGAGCATCTCGTCCATCTGGAAGATTTGCCCGCCGCTCCGGAGGTCCCGCAGCCGGACCACGATACGTTGTTACACCGCCAGGTTGCCTTTGGCTACACCTTCGAAGATCAGCGCATCGTCCTCACGCCGATGGCGAAGGATGGTATCGAGGCGACTGGTTCGATGGGCAACGACGCTCCTCTGGCCGTGTTGTCGAACAAGCCGCGTCTTTTGTTTGAGTATTTCAAGCAACTCTTTGCGCAAGTTACCAATCCGCCGATCGACTGTATCCGCGAAGAGATTATTACTTCAGCCGAAACCCGCTTGGGCTCGGAAGGCAACCTTTTGGTTGCACAACCCGGTGCTGCTCGTCGTGTCGAGCTGAAGTGGCCGGTTCTGACCAATGAGGAGTTTGCTAAAATCCGTCGCCTCGATCGCCCGGGCTTCAAGGTTGGCGTGTTGCCGATCCTTTTCCGCGTGACCCGTGGTGAGAAGGGGTTGGCCAAAGCGTTCGAAGAGCTCTGCCTCATGTCTCGCCGCATGATCGAGGAAGAGGAAGTCACCGTCCTCATTCTTAGCGACCGTGGCGTTACCAAGGAGTTTGCTCCGATCCCGTCGCTGCTCGCAGTGGCTGGTCTGCATCATTATCTAATTCGCGAAGGTCTGCGTACCCGTATCAGCATTGTACTCGAAACGGGCGAGGCCCGCGAAGTGCACCATTTCGCGCTATTGATTGGTTATGGTTGCAGTGCAGTCAACCCGTACCTCGCTTTCGAGACGATCGATGGCATGATTCAAGACGGCCTCCTGCCCGATACCGAGCACAAGACCGCCTGCAAGAATTTCGTCAAGGCTGCCTCCAAGGGCGTCATCAAGGTCATGTCCAAGATGGGCATTTCCGCTATCCAGAGCTACCGCGGCGCGCAAGTGTTCGAAGCGGTTGGCCTGCGCCAGGACGTCATCGACCAGTACTTTACTTGGACACCTTCACGCGTCGGTGGCATCGGTCTCGACGTTATCGCGCAGGAAGTTCTCGCCCGTCATCACGCGGCTTTCCCCGAGCGTGCGGTCAACGGACAAGTTCTCCCCGCTGGCGGCCAGTACAAGTGGCGCGACGATGGTGAATTCCATCTCTTCAATCCCGAGTCGATTCACCGTCTGCAAAAGGCGGTCCGCACTGGCAGCTATAAGACCTTTAAGGATTATTCCTCGATCATCGATAACCAGTCGAAGAATCTCTGCACGTTGCGTGGTCTGCTCGATTTCAAGGCTTCCACCGCGATTCCGATCGAAGAGGTCGACTCCGTCGAGAAGATCGTGAAACGCTTTAAGACGGGTGCCATGTCGTATGGCTCTATCAGCAAAGAAGCACACGAAACGCTCGCCATCGCCATGAACCGCCTAGGCGGTAAGTCCAACACCGGTGAAGGCGGCGAAGATGCGGCGCGTTACATTCTCGAGCCCAACGGCGATTCGAAGAATTCTGCCATCAAGCAGGTCGCTTCCGGTCGTTTCGGCGTCACGAGCGAATACCTCGTCAACGCCCGCGAGCTCCAGATCAAGATGGCCCAGGGCGCGAAGCCCGGTGAAGGCGGCCAGCTGCCCGGCACCAAGGTTTATCCGTGGGTCGCCAAGACCCGTGGTACGACTGCTGGCGTTGGTCTCATTTCGCCCCCGCCGCACCACGACATTTACTCGATCGAAGATCTCGCCGAGCTCATCCACGATTTGAAGAACGGCAACCGCTTCGCCCGCATCAGCGTTAAGCTGGTAGCTGAAGTGGGTGTCGGTACGATTGCGGCCGGTGTCGCTAAGGCGCACGCCGACGTCGTCCTCATCTCCGGCCACGACGGTGGCACCGGCGCTTCTCCGCAAACCTCGATCAAACACGCTGGTTTGCCCTGGGAACTCGGCCTTGCTGAGACACACCAGACGCTCGTCCTAAATAATCTTCGCAGCCGCATCGCCGTCGAAACCGATGGTCAGCTCAAGACCGGCCGCGACGTCGTCATGGCCGCGTTGCTCGGTGCGGAAGAATTTGGTTTTGCGACCGCTCCGCTCGTCGCCACCGGCTGTATTATGATGCGCGTTTGCCATCTGAATACCTGCCCTGCTGGCGTTGCCACCCAGGACCCGCGTTTGCGCGAGAAGTACACCGGCAAACCCGAGCATGTCGTCAACTTCATGCGGTTCATCGCCGAGGAAGTTCGCGAGATCATGGCTCAATTGGGCTTCCGCACGATCGAGGAAATGATCGGTCATACCGAGCGCCTCGAACCCAAGAAGGCTGTTGACCATTGGAAAGCCAAGGGCATCGACCTCACCAACATCCTTTATCAGCCGGATATGCCGGAATCGGTTGGCCGCTTCTGCTCGATGCAGCAGGACCACGGCCTCGACAAGTCGCTCGACCTCACGACGCTCCTCGACATCTGCAAACCCGCGATCGAGCGTGGCGAGAAAGTTGTTGCTGAACTGCCGATCCGCAACGTCAACCGCGTCGTCGGCACCATTACCGGCAGCGAGATCACGAAGAAATACGGTCCGAAGGGCCTGCCCGAGGACACTATTCGCATTCACTTCAAGGGCTCCGCTGGCCAGAGCTTTGGCGCATTCGTGCCAAAGGGCATGAGCTTCCAGCTCGAAGGTGATGCCAACGACTATCTCGGCAAGGGTCTTTCCGGTGGCAAGATTGCTGTCTTCCCAGCTGAAAATGCCACGTTTGTGCCTGAGGAAAATATGATCGTCGGCAACGTCGCTCTCTACGGCGCGACTGCGGGCGAAGTTTATATTCGTGGCATGGCCGGCGAGCGTTTCGGTGTCCGCAACTCTGGCGTCAACGCCGTCGTCGAAGCGATTGGCGACAATGGTTGCGAATACATGACGGGCGGCCGCGTCGTTATCCTCGGCCCTGCTGGCCGCAACTTTGGCGCTGGTATGTCAGGTGGCGTTGCTTACGTGCTCGACGAAAAGGGCGACTTCAAGACACGCGTCAACAACCAGATGGTCGGCGTCGAGAAGCTTGAAGATGCGGCGGAAATCGCCGAGGTCCGCAAGCTCGTTGAAAACCATCTCACCTACACCAAGAGCACGCGCGCCAAGACGGTTCTCGACAACTGGGGCACGATGGTGCCGAAGTTCGTCAAGATCATGCCGAAGGACTACAAGCGCATGCTCGCCTGTATCAAGAAGGCTCACGAACAGGGTCTCACCGGCGAAGAAGCCATCATGGCCGCCTTCGAAGAAAACTCCCGCGACCTCTCCCGCGTTGGCGGCAACTAACATCCGTTTTGAACCGCTAATCCACGCTTATAAATCAAACCATTCTGCTGATCGACGAAGCCAATTTCCCTCCAGAAATTAGCGTCCATTAGCGCTTATTAGCGGTTAAAAAAATTCTCCTCCACCATGGGCAAACCAACTGGATTCATCGAGTACCTGCGCGAAATTCCCGTCGACCGGCCGCCGCTTGAACGCGTGCGTGACTGGAACGAGTTCCACCACCACATGGAGGAAAAGAAACTGCGTACCCAAGGCGCGCGGTGTATGGATTGCGGCATACCGTTTTGCCACACGGGCAAACTGATTAGCGGCATGGCCGCTGGCTGCCCGGTCCATAATCTCATCCCCGAGTGGAATGACCTCGTTTTCCGTGGTCTTTGGCACGAAGCGCTGGATCGTCTGCACAAGACGAACAACTTCCCAGAGTTCACCGGTCGCGTTTGCCCAGCCCCTTGCGAGGGTTCTTGCACACTTGGTATTATCAGCCCGCCCGTCGCGATCAAGACCATCGAAGCTGCGATCATCGACAAAGGCTGGGGAGAAGGTTGGGTTTTGCCTGAGGCTCCAAAAACCCGCACCGGCAAAAAAGTCGCTGTGATCGGCTCTGGCCCCGCCGGCCTCGCCGCGGCCGCTCAACTTAACAAAGCCGGTCACACCGTCACCGTTTTCGAACGCGCTGATCGCCCCGGTGGCCTCCTCATGTACGGCATCCCGAACATGAAGCTCGACAAAAAAGAAGTCGTGCTGCGCCGCGTGAAGCTGCTCGAGCAGGAAGGCGTTAAGTTTATCTGCAACGCCAACGTTGGCGACAACGTCGAGCCACAGATCTTCCTCAAAGAATACGACGCAACTGTCCTCTGCACCGGTGCGACCAAGCCGCGCGATCTTCCGATTGAAGGCCGCGCCCTCAAGGGCGTGCACTTCGCGATCGAGTACCTCACCAGCACGACCAAAGCCGTGCTGGCCGGTAATCCCACGTCCTCCGCGATCACAGCCAAGGATAAACATGTCGTAGTCATTGGCGGTGGCGACACCGGCACTGACTGCGTTGGCTCCTCAATCCGTCTGGGCTGCAAGAGCGTAGTCCAGATCGAAATTCTCCCGAAACCTCCGCTGGAACGCACCGCGGACAACCCCTGGCCCGAATGGCCCAAGACCCTCAAGGTCGACTACGGTCAGGAAGAAGCCGCCGCTAAACAAGGCGCTGATCCGCGCACCTATCTTACCACGGTGAAGAAATTCATCGGCGACGCAGAAGGTCGCGTGAAGGAACTCGTGACCGTTCAAATAAAATGGGACAAAAACGACAAAGGTCAGTTCGTCCCGGTTGAACAAGCCGGCACCGAGAAGACCATTCCCGCCGACCTCGTGCTTCTAGCTATGGGCTTCGTTGGGCCGGAACAAGCGATCCTCGATGAACTCAAGCTTGAGCGCGACGCCCGAACCAACATCAAGGCCGAACACGAGAAGTACACAACCAACATCAAAGGTATCTTTGCCGCTGGCGATTGCCGCCGTGGCCAGAGCCTTGTCGTTTGGGCCATCAACGAAGGCCGCGGCGCTGCCCGTGAAGCCGATCGTTATTTGATGGGCACGACCGATCTACCGTAACCTCGTGATGTAGGTAAATAATTTCACCTGGTGAAATTTCCAAGGCGCGCCAAAAAAGGTGCGCCTTTTCTTGTTAGATTTGGCGGTGGCAATTCGCAGCGTAAATACGTGGAAAAGGTGATCGACCTCGGGCGTTTGTGGGAGCGAGCCGCGCGATACGCCCAGGTGCCTAGCAACGGTGATTTTTAACCTTTCGGTTGGTTCTTAGCGCGAACACTGCAAATAATTATAAATAATAAGCTGCTGCATACTAAGATGTTAACTAAAATTAACATAGATCGATTGACAAATACAATGAACGCAATCAACAAATAAGGCGTGTCACCCATAGGAAAAACTCTCAACTGCGCTTCAAGTGCCCGAAATTCGAAATTCGGTGGAGGCGCATTTAACCTTGCGAGTAGCTTGGCTCATCTTGGCGAGGAAATCGGAAAGGCATCGCGAGGAGTAATCGCCAAAGCTTTGTACCTGTTGAGCGCCATCCCTAACGGCCGATCAAAATTGGCCGAGATTTCGTGTACTCTGGAACGCCTCCAAATGTGCTAAGGGCTAAAATCTGATTCTCCATGAATTTAGGATTAATATATATATTTATCGGTATCTTTACCGCCCTTATTGTTAGTACTAAGGTCGTAGAGACCGTATATCTCCTGAGAAGGCTGCATCATTATCGCAGACGCCTGCAGACCGAAGCATTATCGAATGAGGAGTTAGTAAGAATCCAGGCGGCAATCGATTTTATAAAATTGCAGCCTGTCTACTCATCGAATGTTAGGCGCCTATGTGAAACCATAGACCGTGAAATATGCGTGCGTATCAACAGCACCGGCTCTCAAGAGAGACTATGGGGCTTAGTGAAATAATAACGAAATGCGCACTATATATAACGAGTTCACCTATCTCGACCACAACTAAGCCATGGTGGTTCCTGTAGGACGACGCTAAAGATTATAGCAATCCCTGACCTTAGCACGATGTACTCGCTCACCGAAATCGTACAATTTCTGCCCGACGCACAACCCGCTGGGAAAGACCTTTCATTGACGGGTGAGCTACTTGAACTCGAGTTGATGGCGAAACCGGTGCTTCCAACTAACGGCGAAGGAAAGCGAATTGCGAATGACTTCAACGAGCTTGAGCCCGACTGGGCCAAGGTGGAGGCTCGGTGTGCTGCTTTACTCGCGATCAGTCGCGATCTGCGTGTTGCTACGCTCTATTTAGCTGCACTTTTGCGTGTGCGAGGATTTTTGGGTCTTGCTCACGGTTTGGAACTTATTCGGAAACTCATAGAAGCTTCGGAATATCAGGCGTACCCACAGATCGAAGCCAATGATCCTGCCGGTTTTTTTGAGCGCTGGTATACAATCGCTGCGTTGAGTGTTCCGTACAAGCAGGAAGGGGACCTGCTACGGGTTATCGAAGGGATTCGTGAAACTCCGTTGGGAAAATCAAAAGGCACTATTTGGCGATATAAAGATGTTGTAGCTGCACGGTTACAGTCCGGCGATGGAGACGCCATCGCAGTCGAGCGTATACGGGCCGAGTGGAAGAAGGCCTCGACCGAAGAGCGGACGGAGACAACGTCCTCTTTGAAAGAAGCCCTTGCCACTACGATCGAAATCGAAGACATTTTGCTTAAGCAGACGCCTGAAGAACGGGTTCCAATCGGCGCCGATGCGCGTCCATTGCAGATACTCTCGGGAGAGTTGAAAGGGTTATTGGACTTTCTTAATGGATCGGCAACTTCGCCACAAGCTGCTTCGGTGACGAGCGAAGTTCGCGTCGCGGTTCCTGGGGAGTTTCGTTCTCGGTCAGACGCCATCAAAGTTTTGGCCCAGGTTGCAGAGTATTTTCGAAAAACCGAGCCGGCCAGCCCGGTCCCCTATTTTATCGAACGAGCGGTTCGTTTGGTCGACCGCGATTTTATGAGTTTGCTGGGAGATTTGGTACCAGACGCGGTACCGCGTTTTCAAACACTCACCGGCGTAGAAGACATTAAAGCAAACTGAAACCGAACCTAGTTTCAACAACCCAAAATATATTCAACAAAACAAAAATATGGCTAATCAAAACGGACAGAAATTCATCAGACAGAACCGCGCTCCTCGCGTACAAATTGAGTATGATGTGGAGTTAGATGGTGCGCAGAAAAAGGTCGATCTACCGTTCGTCATGGGCGTGATGGCCGATCTTTCCGGAAGTCCGGCAGAAGCGTTGCCTGAAGTGGCGAGTCGCAAGTTCCTAGAGGTCGACGTTGAAAATTTCGACAAGCGTATGAAGGCAGCCAAGCCACGTGTGGCGATCAAGGTTCCTAACACGCTTACCGGAGACGGTCAGCTTTCGGTCGAACTTACCTTTGAGAGCATGGATGATTTTTCGCCGACGCGCATCGCTGAAAAGGTGGAGCCGTTGCGCAAGTTGCTCGAACAGCGCAAAGAGCTCGACGCCCTCAAGGCGCGCATCGATGGAAAGGTCAAGATCGAGGAGGCGCTCGATCAGCTGCTAAACGATCGGACTGCCCTAAAAAATAAGGCTAAAGCTAACAAATAACTATCTTACTAGGAGCCGCGAATACCATGCCTATTTCTAAATCTTCTCCCGTTTCGAATACCCAACCTATTGCTCAAACCGCTGATGGTTCTGATCTGGACCGCCTGCTTGGGCAAACTTTCCGCAATAACCAGGATTCTGTGCAGCGCGAAGTTCAGACCCTGGTCGATCTAGCTGTCTCCAACGAAAGCATCGTTTCGGATAGCGTGCTTGATACGATCGATGCAATCAAGGCCGAGATCGACCGTCGCCTTTCGGAGCAAATCAACGCGATAATCCACAACGACGAATTCCGCGTGCTTGAAGGAACGTGGCGCGGTCTGCAGTACTTGGTGAGTAACACTGCCACCGACGAGAAACTAAAGATCCGTGTCCTAAACATTTCAAAGAAAGAAATCGGTAAGGTGTTTCGCTCCTACAAGGGCGTCGCCTGGGACCAGAGTCCACTGTTCAAGAAAATATATGAAGAGGAATTTGGCACTCCGGGCGGCGAGCCTTACGGCACGATTATAGGGGACTACTATTTCGATCATAGTGCGCCCGATGTCGAAATTGCCTCGCGCATGGCCCAGATCGCGTCTGCGGCGCATTGTCCTTTCATCACGGGTGCATCACCGGAAGTCATGGGTTTTAACTCCTGGCAGGAATTGGCCAATCCCCGCGATCTTTCGAAGGCCTTCGGCACGCCCGAGCATGCTTCGTGGCGCTCGTTCCGAAAGCAGGAAGATTCAAAGTATGTTGGATTAGCGATGCCGCGTTTCTTGGCGCGTATGCCTTACGGGCCAAAAACAAACGCTGTCGAGGAGTTCGCATTTCAAGAAGATACGGGAACGGCTGGCGAGCATGGCAAGTACGCTTGGGCCAACGCTGCCTATGCGATGGGCGTGAATATCACCCGTTCATTCAAAGAATATGGATGGTGCTCTCGTATTCGCGGCGTGGAGAGCGGTGGTGTCGTGGCTGCTCTCCCGGTGCACACGTTTCCCACCGACGATGGTGGCGTTGACATGAAGTGCCCGACCGAGATTGCGATCACAGATCGTCGAGAGGCTGAACTTGCCAAGAACGGTTTTATGCCGATGTCACACTGGAAAAACACCGATTACGCGGTGTTCATCGGTGCACAGTCACTGCATTTGCCGGATGAGTACGACAACCCAGATGCCACAGCGAACGCGCGCCTCGGAGCTCGGCTGCCATACCTGTTTGCTACGTGCCGTTTCGCACATTTCATCAAATGCTTGGTTCGCGATAAGATCGGCTCATTCAAAGAGCGGAGTGAGATGGAGTCGTTTCTCAACGATTGGATCAAAAATTATACCACAGCAACACCATCAGCTACCGACAAGGAAAAAGCCGAGCGTCCGCTCGCTGAAGCACGTGTAGAAGTGGCCGAAGTTGAGGGGAATCCCGGTTATTATTCGGCCAAGTTCTTCCTGCGACCCCACTATCAACTCGAAGGACTGACCGCTTCGTTGCGCTTGGTTTCCAAGCTGCCTGCCCCTGCAGCAAACTAATTCATTGGCACTAAACTAAGAGGCTATGGCAGAGGTGCCGTAGCGCATAGCCTCCAACTACTTTGCGGCACCAGCAAATACACTAATACAATGGCAACAGACATGTACCTCAAGCTCTCCGGTATCAAGGGAGAGGCGACTGACAGCAGTCACAAAGACGATATCGATGTTATCTCCTGGTCTTGGAATGCGTCGAACTCCGGCTCATTTCATATGGGCCCTGGTGGCGGCTCGGGCAAAGCCTCGATATCGGATTTGAATATCGTAAAATTCGTGGATGCTTCGTCGGCTGAGCTGCTCAAGTGCTGCATGACGGGCAAACACCTCGATGAGGCAAAGCTCTTCGTGCGCAAAGCTGGCGACAAGCCTCTCGAATATCTCGTGATCACGCTGACCAAGGTGCTCATTACCGGCGTGCAAACCAGCGGCGCCCAATCGTCCGACCGTCTGCAGGAGACCATCGCATTGAACTTCTCCCAGATGAAGGTCGACTATGACACCCAGAGCGACAAAGGCGGCAAGGGCTCTCACTTCTCGATGGGCTACAGTGTTTCACAAAACAAGGTGGTCTAGTCGAGCACTAACCAATGCCAATGGGTTCACCGCCGCCTGCTTTTTCGCGGGTGGCGGTGTTCCAGGCTCGGTTTCCAAATGACAGCGCAAGAATTATTGAAGCAAGCTAAGCCCGAAGAGGCTTTGGAGCGTATGCAGGCTGATATTAAAAAGCAGCCAGGAGACGCAGGGCTGCGGCTTGGGCTTTTCCAATTGTTCGTCTTGACGGGGCAATGGACTCGAGCATTGGCGCAAGTGCAGACTGCAGTTTCCTTGGATCCCGCGCTCGCACCGCTGGCGCAAATGTTGCGAAGCTTGGTCGAGTTAGAGCAGGTGCGCTCCGCTGTATTCGATGGGGGGCGCGTGCCGATGGTTTTAGGGCCTACGCCCGACTGGCTAAAATTACTGCTGGAAATATGTTCGTCAACCAACGACCTCAGGTCAGCGCAACTGGCAAAAACTCATGCGAAAGCACTGAAAAATGCGCCGGCTCGTGCGGGCTTTGTCGACGGCCAGGCCTTCAATTGGATTACCGACGCTGACGCACGTTTTGGTCCGGCGCTCGAGGTGTATTTGCAGGGCAACTACTACTGGGTTCCGTTCGACCGCGTAACGCGGATCGATTTTGAGAAGCCACGCGACTTGCAAGATTTGATTTGGCTGCGCGCCAAGCTTACCTGGTCAAATGGCGGAACCGTATCCGTTCACATCCCGGTTCGGTATCCAAACACGGAAAAATCAATTTGTCCCAATCTTCTGCTCGCGCGAACTGTCGCATGGCAGGAACTTGGGACGAACTGCTTGATAGGAACTGGAGTGCGTGTGTTGTCGGCTGATTCGGGTGATTTCCCGATCACAACAATACGAACACTAGAATTTACAACGAAGGAATGACGCAGTGTTATGACGCCACTCAGTATCACTCGCTACCAACCTTGTCTGATCGACCGCCTCACCGACGATCAACCAAACCATCAGGAAGAAGGAAGCCGCACGCGCGTGGTATCCCCCCAAGCTTACGAAGCAGCGCTTCATCGCGATTTGGAATGGTTGTTAAATTGCAACGCCCAAGTGCCTGAAATCGGTGGCGAGCATTGCCCGCTCTTTGATTATCCACACGCGATTTTGTCGGTGATCAACTACGGAGTGCGGCAGGCGGTAGGTCAAAGTGCGTTTGATATTCACGATCTCGAGCGTCGGTTGCATCAGGCGCTCTGCACTTTTGAACCGCGTATCAATCCCAACACCCTTTCGGTCAAGGGACGTTTGCAGGGGAATACGGTTTATTGTGAAATTGAAGCGGAATATTGGGCCGAACCAGTTTCTTTACGCCAGCTGATCAAAACGAAGGTTGACCTCGAAACTGGAAGCGCAGAGCTGCTGACAGGCGGAGCAAAATCTATCGGAGGGGCTGCCTTCTCGAGGTAAGTTATGGATCGCCGACTCCTCGAGCATTATAATACAGAACTCCGTCACCTCCGGGAGATGACGGGAGAGTTCGCGCGCGAGTATCCCAAAATCGCCGGGCGGCTTGCGCTCGACCCTCTCGGCAAAGAAACCTGCCCTGATCCACACGTCGAACGTCTTATTGAAGGTTTTGCCTGGTTAGCTGCACGTGTTCACCTGCAGCTCGACGCTGAGTTTCCGCGCTTCACCCAATCGCTTCTCGAAGTCGTTTTTCCTCAGTTCCTGGCGCCGACGCCTTCGATGTCGATTGTGCGTTTTGAGCCTGATCAACGTGATCCAGCGCTTGCCGAAGGGATTACGCTGTCACGTGGGACGCGCTTGAAGGGGCAGCGCAACCGGGGAGAGGTCACAAGTTGCACTTTCACGACAGCGCACGATGTGCGGTTGTTACCGGTGCAGATCACCAACGCGCGGTACTTCACTCGTAATTTAGCTGAGCTCGAACTGCCCGCGAATCTAAAAGCGAAGGCGGCATTGCGGATCAGACTTTCCTCGACGGGTGGAATAGCTTTCTCGGCTATTAATCTCGACCCATTGCAGGTGCACTTAAACGGGAGCGATGAGACCCCGTACTTACTATATGAGCAGTTGGTTGGGCATGCTACAGCGGTGCTGATTCAGACTCAGCGTGACGGAGAACGCCCGGTGACACGGGGTATATTTGGCCCTGAGGGTGTTCGACGCAAAGGGTTCACTGCAGATGAGGCTTTGCTCCCTTCTACGCCACGTGGGTTTGATGGTTACCGGCTTCTGCGGGAATATTTCGCGCTGCCGCAGCGTTTCTTATTTGTCGAACTAGGCGGTTTTCAGCAGGCGCTGGCGAACTGTGATACGACATCGGTTGATGTGATCGTGTTGCTTGATGCGGTGGAAAGCCGTTTAGAGAACCGGTTTGATGCGTCCTCGTTCGAACTGTTTTGCACGCCGGCGATCAATCTCTTTTCCCGGAGACTCGATCGGATCCTAGTCAACGACCGAGTCTCTGAGTTGTATGTTTGTCCGGATCAAAATCGCCCTCTCGATTACGAGATTTTTGAATTGGAAAGAGTGATTGGTTATGGGCCGGAAATTCAGCAGCCGTGCGATTTTAAGCCGTTTTATTTTGCGCGAGATGGTGCGCCTGCTACTGACGCTTTTTACGCGACTCGACGCGTCACGCGGATGCCCACGAAGGAGGAAGACCACTTCTACAAACAACACAATAAGCGGCCATCCAATGCTGGCACTGATGTCTATCTTTCGTTGGTAGACGGCACAAGCTTGCCGGTTGCGACGAAGATTCGCCAGCTCGGCTTTGAGGCCCTGTGCACAAATCGTCACTTACCCACAACGATGGCGATAGGCACCGGTTCGACTGATTTCACCCTTGAGGTATGTGTTCCCGCGAAGTCTGTGCGCTGCCTGGTACACCCAACCGATCCTTTGCCGTCTTTGGCTGAGGGGCAATTTGCATGGCGTTTGATCAGCCATCTTTCGTTGAACCATCTTTCACTCCTCGAAGGAAAAGGCGAAAACGGTCCGGCGGCGTTGCGGGAAATGTTGGAACTATATTGTTCGGAGGGAGAGCGTATGGCGATCGGCCGCCGTCAAATCGAAGGTTTGAGGGGAATTAAAAACAAACCAGTGTTGCAGCGCGTGCACACGCCGGGTCCGATTTGTTTCGCGCGTGGATTGGAGATCTCATTGACCTTTGACGAAGCGTGTTTCGAAGGCGCAGGGGTTTTTCTCTTCGGCGGCGTGTTAGAGTATTTTCTGGGCAAATACGTTACGATAAATTCCTTCACGGAAACCGTAATCAGCAGCCTGCAACGTGGCGAGCTGATGCGTTGGCCAGCGCGCACGGGTCAGAAAGGACTACTCTGATGCAGGCGTTGCTTACAGAGCCGAAGGACTGCGATTTCTTTCAGGCAGTTCGTTTAATGCAAAAACATTGGGCGGAACTTCCGCGCGTCGGGTACGCGAACCTGCCGAAAGATGAGCCAGTGCGTTTCGGGCAGACACCGTCCCTTGCTCATCCATCGACCCTGATCGAGTCGTTTACGCAAGCCGTCCAAGATCGACCGGCGCAGATGAAACTGATGTACCATGGTCTGCTGGGCGTGAATGGGCCGATGCCGCTCAATTACACGGAGTACGCGATGGAACGTCGTCACGCTCATCGCGACGAGACATTTGCGGCATTCCTGGACGTTTTTCATCACCGTATGATGTCCTTCCTCGCGCGTGCGTGGGCGGACAACAACATCGCTGTCGATCAGGACCGGCCAGAAGATAGTCATTTCCGCCGGTATGTCGGAAGTTTGATCGGTCAAGGGCAGGCTAGCCTGCAGAGTTGCGATGTTTTGCCTGATAACGCGCGTCTGTATTTCGCCGGCTGGCTGAGCCGGGGCGCACGCTCACTGGAGGGATTGGGAAAAATATTGAGCGAATTTTTTGGTATCAATGCAAAGGTTGTCCCTTTTCGCGGACGATGGTTGCCGATCCCGTCAAAAAACCGTTCGCAACTTGGCGGCGCTCGAAGTGGTGCTGTGCTAGGCGAGTCAGTGGTTTTGGGGGAAAGCATTTGGGATTGCTGCTTATCGTTCCGAATTCAACTCGGACCGTTGGGCTTCGATCAATTCTGCAAGCTTTTGCCAGGGAAGCATTCATTCGAGGTGCTCAGCGCTTGGGTAAAAAGCTACATCGGCGACGAGTTCTTCTGGGATGTCGCCTTTGAAGTAAAAAGCGACGAAATCCCAGCGATCCAACTCGGTAAAACGGCCCAAATTGGACTTAACTCATGGTTATGCTCAGCCCGCGAGGTAAGTACCCTGCGTAAAGTCGTTTTCGAATCCCGCGCAGCGTAAAACTCCGCCACTAACGTAAATCTCCATGTCTGAAATCAAACGATCCACTCTTTTCGGAAAACTGAATACCGTGGCTTTCAAGGCGGTGGAGGCGGCCACGGTGTTATGCAAGAAGCGCGGCAATCCGTACGTGGAACTTGCGCATTGGGTTGCGGAGTTATTGGCCGTTGTAGACGGTGATTTCCAGACAGCCGCAGTGCATTTCGGTTGCGATTTTGGCCGACTCAATGCCGATTTAAATCGTTCGCTTGATAGATTACCGCGCGGTGCGACCGCGATCGCAGATTTTTCGCCTCATCTCGATGAGGCGGTGGAGCATGGTTGGACTTACGCATCGTTGGTTTTTGGCGAGATGCGAATCAGGACCGGGCACATCTTGCTCGGTATTCTAAAAACCCCTACGCTGAAAAACGTGTTATTGGGTATGTCGGCTGAGTTTGGCCGAATCAAAGCAGACGTGTTAGCTGAGGAGTTTACCGCAAGGCTCACACGTTCGAAAGAAAACGGCTTGACCGCTTCGCAATCGGGTTTCGCGCCTGGTGTGGCGAGCCAGGCTTTTGGCGGGGATGCTGCGAAGCAGGAAGCGTTGCAGCGGTTCACTACCGATATCACTGAAAAAGCGAGGAATGGTGAACTCGATCCGATCATCGGCCGCGATGTCGAGATACGCTTGTGCCTCGATATTCTCGTGCGTCGTCGGCAGAACAATCCGATTTTGGCGGGCGAGGCTGGTGTAGGAAAAACCGCCGTGGTTGAAGGTCTGGCTTTGCGGATCGTCGCTGGAGATGTACCTCCACAGTTGAAAGACGTGCGCGTCCTAGGCCTCGATATCGGTTTGCTGCAGGCCGGGGCGAGCATGAAAGGAGAATTTGAGCAGCGACTGCGCAACGTCATCGATGAGGTGCAGGCGTCGCCGCTTCCGATCATTCTTTTTATCGACGAAGCGCACACGTTAATCGGTGCGGGTGGAAGCACGGGCACGGGAGACGCAGCGAATTTGTTAAAACCTGTTTTGGCGCGCGGCACGCTCCGCACCATCGCTGCGACGACATGGCAAGAATACAAACGCCATATTGAAAAAGATCCGGCTCTTGCCCGACGTTTTCAGATCGTGAAAGTCGAGGAGCCTAGCGAGAAAAAATGCGTACAGATGATGCGCAACGTCGCAGCAAATTTCGAGAAGCACCACAAGGTTCGCATTCTCGATGAGGCGATCGAAGCGGCGGTACGACTTTCCCATCGTTACATCATGGCCCGCCAGTTGCCGGACAAAGCGGTCAGTTTGATAGACACTGCCTGTGCCCGTGTCGCACTTAGCCAACAGGCTGTGCCTGCACAGGTGGACAATGCCCGCCGCTGTATTCATGTCTTAAGTACCGAGCTGGAACTGCTGGGCAGGGAAAGCGCGGAGGGTGTCGACCATGCGGAGCGCCAAAAAGAGATCGAGGCGCAATTATCAGAAACCAAGCGCCAGCTGGAAATGATTGAGATACGTTGGGGACAGGAAAAGAGCGTTGTTGATCGGATTTTGACGTTGCAGGCTGGAATTGAAATCACCGCTGGATCTGCTGTCGGAGCTAATCGCAGTTTGGCCGCAGCGAAATCTTCGAAAGGAGAAAAACATCCGAGCAAGAAAATGCAGCAGCTCTCGGCGGAAGTCTTGGCGGCACGTTGCGAACTTAACAAGTTACAAGGCGACTCACCGATGGTTTGGCCGCAGGTTGATCAAATTGCCATTGCTGACGTAGTAGCTGACTGGACTGGTATTCCGGTGGGCCGCATGGTGAAGAACGAAGTCGAGCGCGTGCTGTCTCTAACCGAAACACTTGAGCAACGCGTGCTCGGTCAACGTTCCGCTCTCGAAACAATCGTCCGTCGCATTCAGAGTAGTCGTGCGAAAGTGGATAACCCAAACCGACCAGTAGGGGTATTTATGCTCGTCGGGCCCAGCGGTACCGGTAAAACGGAAACCGCTTTGGCGTTGGCCGAAGCACTTTATGGCGGGGAACAGAAGCTCATCACAATTAATATGAGCGAATTTCAGGAAGCACACACGGTCAGTACGCTCAAAGGTTCGCCGCCTGGATACGTTGGTTTCGGCGAGGGCGGGGTTTTGACGGAGGCGGTGCGCCGTCAGCCTTATAGCGTGGTGCTGCTCGACGAAGTCGAGAAAGCGCATGCAGACGTACATGAAATATTTTTTCAGGTCTTCGATAAAGGTTTCATGGAGGATGCCGAAGGCCGTTTTATCGATTTTAAAAACACGCTGATTTTGTTAACGAGCAACGCAGCGCAGGATATAATCACGAACCTATGCAGCGAACCAGAACTGATTCCTGAGCACACCGCAATTGAGTCGGCGCTGCGTCAGCCGCTCATGAAGGTTTTTCCAGATGCATTGCTCAATCGTCTCGTGGTTGTGCCGTACGTCCCGATTTCACAAACGACACTGCAGCATATCATCGAGTTGAACCTATCGCGCATCATTAAACGTGTGCAGGAGAATCACGGTATACCGCTAACCTATGATAAAAAGGTGCTCGCGCTAATCGCCCGCCGTTGCGGCGAACTGGAACGCGGGGCACGTATCGTTGAAAGTCTTATCACGCAGGAAATCCTACCGGAAATTGCCCGCGAGATATTGATACGCATTAGTTCAGGTGCGTCGCTCAAGCGTATTCAGATGAGTGCTACAGAAGAAACATTTACATTCTCGTTTAAATGATCGGCGCTGACCCAAACTAGCCGTTTGAAATAATAAAGCACAATCACTCACAACCGCTTTTTCAATTTACTCACACTATGTCGCCTCAACTTCACTGGCACGAAGGGCTTTTTCTCCTTCCACATCATCTGCAGCATCTGCAGCACAGTCTTTCGGCGGAAATCGCCGATGTTCGACGATTGGGATTGCCTCAGGCATATGGCATTTGGGAGGCAGCGATTTCGCAGGACGAACTCGCGAACCATCGTCTACGTTTTGAAAAACTCAAAGTAGTAATGCCTTCGGGAGAGATCATCTCAGCGTACGAAAACGCTGATCTGCCCGATCTGGATTTGAAGCCACTTTTTGCGACCGGTGAAACTTCGTTTGATATTTCGCTCGCAGTGCCTTTGTGGCAGAGCAAACGGGCAAACGCGTTCGAGATCGGCTCGCACATTGATCCACGCGTCAAGTTCATGTACGTGCCTCGCGAGGAGACCCTCTTTGACGAAAATACCGGCGAAAATCCAAAGGCCGTCGTTGTTCGACGGCTCAACGCGCGCTTGATCACTTCCGCGGAAGATCGCTCCGACGTGGAGGTGATCCCGCTGATTCGTGTCCTCCGTGGGGCGGGTGAAAATCTCGGCATGCCGCGTATCGATTTCGAATTCGTGGCGCCGTGCATCTTCCTCGAGAGTTCGAATTTTCTGCACAAAAAAGTGCGCGACCTCGTCAACCATATCGAGGCCAGCAGCAAGGAGCTCGCTGTCGTCCTGACGCGAGGTGGGTTTAGTCTCGAGACAATTCGAGGTGTGCAATTTGAGCAGTTATTGCGCTTTCGAACTCTGCGGCGTGCGGTCGCTCGACTCGTATCAACGTTAGAGATTGGACGTGTTTCGCCATTTACATGGCACATGGAACTAAAGAGCCTATACGCGGAATTGACTGCGCTCCATCCAGAGATCGCTGATTGTGTGGCGGCGCATTATGATCACGATGATCTTTATCGGACATTTAACGACATCGACGTCCGTATTCGCGGTATACTAAACAGCGCCGCGGGTGCGAGTTTCCTGCGGGTCGAATTTACGGCGGAGGAAGCGTTCCTTTCGACGAGGTTGAATGACGAGCACCTCTCCAGGCCAATCGAATACTATCTCGCGATTCGCTCGAAGGAGGATCCGCGTGAAATCATCCGCCTGGTGGAAGATCCGGATCAGTTCAAATTTATGCCGCGGAGCTTGGCCAACCGAGCTGTGCGCGGCATGGTTCTAAAAGAGGAACGTATCGCTCCGATGCAATTGCCGGTGCAGGCTGGACTCACGTACTTCCGCTGTATCCGGTCAGAAAGTACACGGATTTGGCAACAGATCGAAGCGGAGAAGTCGGTGGTTATTCGTTGGCCCAATATGGCGGCTTCCGATTTGCAGTAACATTATTCATGACAATTGCTGGCTAACCGAACCTTACACTATGAACCTGATCGAGGTTTGCGAACCTCTCTTTAATTACATATGTCGGCTCAACCGGCTTGCGCGCTCAGGTCAACCGGCTGATTCCGACGCTGTGCGGAGCGAAATTCGGGATTTATTAGCGAAAGCAGCCGAAGCCGCCCGGCAAGACCCCGCGCTCGCTGAGCAGTTCAAGAAGGTTGAGCTATCACTTATATTTTTTGTCGACTCAGTGATCGCTGAAAGCTCCCTGCCTTTCGCGGCAAATTGGAATCAACGGCGTCTTGCCTACGAACGTAACGAACTCGCCGGTGACGAGAAATTTTTCGATATTATAGACGAGACTTTAAGCCAGCCGGGAGCTCCGGCAGATGAACGCTTGGTGGTATTTTATACCTGCATTGGTTTAGGATTTACCGGTTGGTATCAGGCTCAACCTGAGTATCTGCGCAAAAAGATGCGGCAGATCGCCCAGAGGCTTCCAGACTACATCGAGACCGACGAAAAGGAGATAATCGCTCTGGAATCCTACCAGCACACAGACACAACCAATCTTCCACTGCCTATCAAAGAAAGCTTGGTTCCGGTTCTAGTCGTGTTGGCTGGGCTTGTTGTCCTCGTGGCGAGCCTGAATTTTTATTTGTTCAAACGCTCCTCCGCCGATCTCCATCAAGCGCTCGACGCGATCGTCTCTCACGATCAGGGGCATAAATCCGCTGGAGTCCGATAACGTTTAACCAAGAAATTTTATGTGGGAAAAATGGTTAAGAGTGCCTCTTGCTTTCCGAATTTTAGTCATCGTACTTTCGCTGGCCGTATTGATCGCGGCCGTAGCGTTGTTCGACGTACGTGCAGCCTGGTTTGTCTTGATCTGCCTAGTCGCATTTTTGTTCTTATTTGGAAGTTATATATTGTTTCGCAAATGGCAAACGGCGCGTGCCAGTAAAAAATTCAGTGCGAGTCTTGATCAGTCGAATATCTTTTTGCCTGGCTCGGTTTCCGATCCTTCACAACGGGCACGTCTTGCTGATTTGCGTCAGGTTTTCGAAAAAGGTCTTAAGGAATTCGCAGCCGCGGGCAAAGATCTTTATAGCCTGCCTTGGTATCTCGCCTGCGGCGAACCGGGCTCGGGGAAAACCGAAACCATTCGCCATAGTAACGTAGGGTTTCCGCCAGGCTTGCAGGATGAAATGCAAGGTGTCGGCGGCACGATCAATATGCATTGGTGGTTTACCAACCATGCGGTTATCCTCGATACAGCCGGAAAGATGCTTTTTCAAGAAGCTCAGCCGGGTAATACCTCAGAGTGGGTCGAGTTTCTTGGCTTACTGAAAAAACACCGGCCAAATTGTCCGATCAATGGCATGTTGCTGGTGATTCCAGCTGACAGTTTGCTCACAGACAACCCGGATGAAATCCAGCGTAAGGCCGGTCGTATTGTTCGGCAGCTCGACCAGATTCAGAAAGTCCTGGACGTTCGCTTCCCTGTTTTCGTGTTGATCACGAAATGCGATCTTATCTATGGCTTTCGCGAGTTCTTCGCAAATGTGGGTGATGCGCGCCTGCAGCAGCAAATGCTAGGTTGGTCGAATCCCGAGCCGCTTGATGTTCCGTTCCGTCCGGATTTGGTGACGACTTTTATCGAGAAACTCGCGTCGCGCCTGCGTCGGCGTCGGCTATTGTTGATGCGCGATCCGGTGCCAGCAACAGCTGGCACGCAACGTCTCGACGAGGTTGACGCATTCTTCGATTTCCCCTCCGGGCTGAATGCGATTTCGTCACGATTGAAACAATATCTCGACGTCGTTTTTGTATCTGGCGAGTGGGCTGAAAAACCGCTTTTTCTGCGCGGCGTCTACTTCACGTCATCGTTGACTGAAGGCAGCGCGCTCGACGTTGAGCTCGCTAGAGCTTTAGGCATCCCGGTCGATCTTTTAGCGGAAAAGAAATCTTGGGAGCGGAATCGATCGTTTTTCTTGCGGGATCTTTTTTTGCAGAAAATTTTTCGGGAGAAAGGGCTTGTGACAGGTGCCACGGATACGCGCGCAATTTTGCGCCGCCGTCGAACGATTGTTGGGTCGGTGGTGGCCGCAGGGGTGGCGTTGCTTATGTTAGTGTCGTGGATCGGTTCGGCCGGTTTAAAGAGCAGTGTAGTTTCTGAATTGGACTATTGGCAAACGGGCGCAGACGGCTGGAAGGAAGGCCGATGGCATCCGATTCTCGTGCCGGCTAAGACGCCAGTGCAGTGGAGCTATGTCGGCCGCGAATCGATCAAAGTTGGACGCCGGAATATGTCAGTTATCGATTTTCACGACGAAATTGAAAAATTGTCGGCTCGTGATCTCTCGGTGCCGTGGATTTTCCGGCCCATGTCGAGTCTGGTGGTTGGCACGAATGAACTCCGGCGTCAGGCTCAGCGGATACTTTTCGAGGGCAGTGTTGTCGAACCGCTGATTGAATCAGTACGTGCAACGCTTTTAGATCCAAGCATTGGTTTGAATGATCTTAATGGGCAACGCATGGCTCTGTTGCTGAAGATCGAAGGTATGGTGAACCAGCGTGGGAGAAACGGGAAGGTCATCGGCAGTGAACAAAAATTGGAGCCCGATTTTTTCTTCTACACTACTCTGCAGCCTTGGCTTGGTCTCGAATCAGTTCCGCATGGGTTGTTGCGTGTGTTTGACGCGACATTGCTAGGAGCGGGCAATGAACCGTGGCCCGAACCTTGGATGTCGGCGGGCCGCACCCTTGACGAAAATCGTCCACTGGCTCAGGGCTGGATAACATTTGCAAATGCGGTGCGGAGCGTCCGGGCCGACCAGCAAGTTGGAATAGACCAAATTCGTAACACTCGTGTCGCGGTGGAACTGCACTTGGCGCGCGAAAAAGAATTTGTCCGGGCCATCCATAGTCTCGATCGTGAACGTTGGCAGTCAGATCTCGACGCGACCTACGAGGCGATGTTGGCCAGCCACAGCACCGTCGAAGAAATGCTCAATCGGACGGCGGCTCTCGATGGAATGCCTTCGAGTTTATTTACCCTGAAGAGCGCTTATCAGGCCATGTTCGAGCATGCACGCGAGCGCAGCCGTGCAGCTACACGTGCGGTGGCAGCAGCTTGTACTCCTCCGTCATCGCCACTTGATGCGAAGAAAATCGAGCAATCGCCCGAGCTGCCTCTGTTTGTCGAAATTCAACGCCGTTTAGCAGAGGTTGATCAAGCGATCGACGAGGTTTACCAAGCCTCTTTAGTGCCAACCGAGATGACTAGTATCCCGAAACTGGATATGGAGGCAACGGTGCCCGCGGCTGGCACCTCCGACCGCGTCTATGCTTACCGCTTTAACGTTTACAGAGATATTCTTGCGCAGATGTTTGTCCGCACAGAAGCTACATCCACGTTGCTGGGTCGGTTGAGAGAGGCGTTCACCGAACAGCAATCAGGGCTAAGCGCGATCAACATTCGCGCGTCTAAATACGAAGGCGAACTCCGGCCGGAGTTTATGCGCGCGT
>Ga0302322_100001092_pt1 | contig 22015 bp, 16 predicted proteins | sample Fen_T0_2_FD_203757 | JGI IMG/M metagenome (GOLD analysis project Ga0302322, IMG submission 203757) | Peat permafrost microbial communities from Stordalen Mire near Abisko, Sweden - Fen_T0_2 | ecosystem: Environmental > Terrestrial > Soil > Wetlands > Permafrost | place: Sweden: Abisko...
TTGTTATTGCGAATTTGGCTGCATCGACCGTAGCTTTGGCAACTGTATATGTAGCCTGAGCCTGTTCAAAGTCAGACTTTGATATAGTCTGCTGATCATAAAGCTGTTTGCTTCTCTGGAATGACAATTCAGCCTGTATATATTGTGCTTCTGCCTGGGCACGCCGGGCCTGGGCTGAACTTATTTCTGCCAGGGACCTGTCTTTCTGCGAAATATAATTATCTGGTTTTATTCTGAGCAGTAACTGACCCTTTTCAACATGATAACCCTCTTTTACAGTAAGTTCTACAATTTCACCGGAAACATCGGGGCTGATTTTTACCTCTTTTTCAGGCTGAATTTTACCGTTTGCAGTAATTGTTTCAACGATTGTACGTTTTTCGGCATTCTCAACAGCCACCTTTAATGTTAAGGCTTTACCAAACCAGCCCGCTTTCTTGCCTATTACCGCAAAGATGATCAGTATGACTACTATAGGGAGTAAAATCTTAAGGATCTTATTGTTTTTCATGTTTTTGTATCTTAAAATGTTTGGATTTTTGAATTATTAATTGAGCTTTAATGGTAATCCTTTATAAAAATCGAGAACCTTTGTTTTAAATATGAATTCATATTTTGCCTGTGCCATATCTGATTGTGCAATAAGAAGCTGCGTTTTTGCAGCGTTATAATCAACAGAAGTCACCATTCCCACGTTGAACTTTTGTTCGGTATATCTGAATGATTCCCCTGTTGAGACTACTGCTATTAGACTTGCATTATATTTTTTAAGGGCTGCTATGGCATCTGTATATGCCTGTTGTATGTTCTTATATAATGTTTTTTTCGTTCCCTCTAGTATATACTGGCTGTTTTGAATGGCTAACCTTGAATTTGAGATCCTTTTGTTAACCTGCCAACCGTTCAGAATAGGTATGTTCATTGTAAAGCCGACGCCGTAGGTAACATTATCATTTATCTGGCTGTTGAATGAATATGGTCCGGTAATAGTCTGAAAGGTTACAGGATCAACGCTTAAAACTTTCCTGGTTGTGCTCACATAGCCTGTACTGAATGAATGGCTCATCGAGATATGCGGGCTTCTGCCACCCTGTGCAATTTTCAGGTCGTACTGGCTAGCAGTTAAATTATATTCCGAGCTTTTAACTTCAGGTCTTATTCCTTCCGCATTTGAAAATATCTCATCAATATTTCCTGCAATAACTGCATTTGTATCTATACTGATTGCCGGTACAACAACTTCGAAACCCTGAGGAGTTTTTAATTCAAGCAGCTGACTGATATTAAGATAAGATGTTTCCAGTTGGTTTTCCACTGTAATAAGCGAAACTTCTTCCTGGGCTGCCTGTGCTTCTATCTGAAGCAGGTTTCCTCTTGCAACACTTCCTGCGTCAACAAGCTTTTTAGTTTTTGTGATCTGCTGCTGAGTGATCTGAACCTGGTTACTGTTAACATTGACGAGTTCCTTATTCAGCAGAATCTGAAGATAGTCAAGTGCCACATTCAGAGCTATATTGTCTTTGATACTCTGAAGATCCTGCTCACTGGCTAACAACTGATACTTATTCTTTTTAATAGAATTAAAATTCTGTAATCCATTGAATATATTCAGACTTCCGCCAAGGTAAAAGTTATTCGACTGGCCATTTCTGTTCGAGTAGGAAAATGTCGACTGGTCAAATGTACGGCCAAAAGAAAAATTATCTGAAGCAGATCCATTTAAAGTAGGCAATAAATTTAGTTTGGCCAGATCCAGAGAGTTCTTCTGGACTTTTGTCTGAATATTCTGTTGTTTTATCTGAAGATTATTTTCAATTGCATATCTGATACAATCTTCAAGGGACCAGACTTTTTGTTGCGAAAAAAGCGGTCCCTGTGAAATAAACAGGCAGGTAAGTATAAGTATTAAGATTTTTTTCATTTCAATATTTGTTTTTTGAAAACGGCCTTAAATGAATCAGGTCATTTTTAGACTAATGAGTATATGATGATTCAACAACATTTGATATTTATCAGAACAGAAATATTTTAAAAATAAGTTTACGAAGATAAATAATATCTAAGACAGAAGAAATATTTTTCTTCAAAAGAAGCATCAAAGAAGCTCAATTAACAGTGATCAATTTATTTCACGTCGGTTTTAAATTTAGTTATCTTTGTAGCGAAAAATGACTTTTATTTATCTATTAATACTTAATTATATGACTAATAAGGAATTAAATCTGGAGCCAGGGGTAATTTTCGGAGATGATGTAAAGTCTCTTTTTGACTATGCAAACAAGAATGACTTTGCTATTCCTGCGGTGAATGTAATTGGCACCAATTCTGTTAATGCTGTTTTGGAAACTGCCAGGCTGGTTAATTCTCCTGTAATAATTCAGTTTTCTAACGGGGGAGCGCATTTTTTCGGTGGACAGGGTTTGCCAAAGGAAAATCAGGTAGGAGCAATAGCAGGTGGCATTTCCGGGGCACTTCATGTGCATAATGTTGCTGACTATTATGGAATTCCGGTAATTCTCCATACCGATCATGCCGCCCGGAAACTTCTGCCATGGATCGATGCATTGCTCGATGCCGGTGAGGAGTTCTTTGAAGCTAACGGTAAACCTCTTTTTAGTTCGCATATGCTTGACCTTTCAGAAGAACCATTAAAAGAAAACATTGCCACATGCAAAAAGTATCTTGAGAGAATGGACAAAATAGGAATGTTACTGGAGATTGAACTTGGCGTCACTGGAGGAGAAGAAGACGGTGTAGATCATTCAGGTATAGACAGTTCCCGATTATACACACAGCCTGAGGATGTGGCGTATGCATATGAAGAACTTTCAAAGGTGAGTAATATGTTCACTATCGCAGCATCATTTGGTAATGTACACGGGGTATATAAACCAGGTAATGTTGAACTCAAACCAATTATTCTGAAGAATAGCCAGGATTTTATTATTAAGAAATTTAAAACAGGGGCTAATCCTGTTAATTTCGTTTTTCATGGGGGATCAGGATCAGAGAAACATCTTATTAAAGAGGCTATTAAGTACGGAGCGGTAAAGATGAACCTTGACACCGATATGCAGTGGGCTTTCTGGGACGGAATAAATAAATACTCAAAAGAAAAGCAGGGATATCTGCAGAGTCAGATCGGAAATCCTGAAGGCGAAGACAAGCCTAATAAGAAATATTACGATCCGAGAGTATGGCTCAGAAAAGGAGAAGAGACTTTTATTGCAAGACTTAAAGAGGCATTTACTGATCTCAATGCAATGAACAGGTTTTAACCCCCTGGCCGCTGCGCGTCCTTCCCCCTAAAGGGGGATTAATTCTGTGGTAATTAGACTAATCCTGCTTAAATGCAGAGTACGAGTCCCGCATTGCGGGATTGGGGGGCCAGAGCAAAAATTTAAAAGTTGTCAATATTGTAAATATCATACAGTCAGCTATTTATATGCTGACTGTTTTTTATATGTTAAAAACTATTTTTTCGCTCTGTTCTCAGGATAACTGGTTTTTCTAATTTAGTTGTCTGATTCAAAGCTGAGATTGTGAGACATTCAAGTTATAAGGAGGATCGTTTAAGAAGGACAAATCGACTCTCCCTGATGCTCAACAACAGGGAAATGAGGGCACTGGGGATTTATTGCAACCGGTACCGTGTAAAAAACAAATCCGAATTCCTCAGGGAAACAATCATGAAAGCCATTCTGAAAAGATTCGAGGAGGAGCATCCGACATTATGGGAAGAGAGCGATCACACTCTTTTTAATCAGAATGTCATCTAAGTACATTTGGATAATACCCGTCTTTTTCTAATTTTACAAATCCCGTTTTAAAATGATTGGTGAAATTGGTTATAAATTTATCATTACAGTGTATATTTGTATGAAGAACAGGGGATTATATCTTAACAGATTTTGATAATGTATCCTGATAGTTTTAAGCATAGTCCTACTAAGCGAACTCCCTGGATAATTCTGGAACCGGGAAAGATATTTATTATGGGCCGGTCAATACCTGAAAATCCAAACGACTTCTATAGACCAGTTCAGGAATGGGTATCAAGGTATTCTCGTGATTATGCAGGGAAGTCAAAAATTGAATTGGGATTCGAATATATTAATACCAGTTCAATTAAGTGGATTTTCACCGTATTAAGAGAGCTGTCGGAAATAAAGGACATAGTAAAAAATGCCAATGTAACATGGTTTTATGAAAGGGGTGATGAGGATATGTGCGAATTGGGATTTATTTTACGTTCTCTGGTTGAATGTCCATTTATTGTTGTAGAGGTAGATGAGATGAACAGAACCCGATACGAGAAGATCTTATCGGATTAATTTAATCACTTCAAGGCTTGTTTGTCAAATTCGCTTCATTATGATCACTATTAAAAAATATTTTTAATTTTGCAGCTCGATTTATAGCACACTGACCCATGGTGTAATTGGCAACACGTTAGATTTTGGTTCTAAAGAGTCCTGGTTCGAGCCCAGGTGGGTCAACAACAGAGCTTGCTGTTTAGCAAGCTTTTTTATTTTAATGATTTTACTGAATTTGAATTTCGGGGTGTGAGCCACCGCTGCAGCCTGTCCCCTTCGCTAAATTATGCTGAGGACAGATTTTATATTGAAACGACAATGGTTAAAAATCTCCGGCACTCCTGACAAATAATTGAACTAATCTCATAATTCTTGGTTTTATACTAGATAACCGCTTATTAATTTGTACCTGTTCTATGTCTTTCTTAATTTACTTTTTTATCCGCAGACTATATTTTCTGAATATTTTCATTAATTTGTTGAACAATAATTGGCTGAATAAAAAATCTATGTTAATTATACTTCATATATTTAGTAAAAATAATCATGTTATGATTCAAGATATTTAGACTTAAAGGAGATATGTCGTTTACCTCTGCTGAATTCATAATCTTTTGTACCATAGTATTTGTACTGTATTGGTTTGTTACTGCTAAAGATCTTAAAGCTCAGAATTTATTATTATTATTTGCCAGCTATGTTTTTTATGGCATGTGGGATAGACGATTCCTTTTTCTGCTGGTACTTCTTTCATTCGCAAATTATATTATTGGAATTGAAATAGATAAAAACGAAGCAGACCGGAAGAAAAAAATTTGGTTTATAATTGGGCTGATTACTAATATCGGGGTTCTTGTAGTTTTTAAATATTATAATTTTTTTATTCAAAGCTTCATTGATATGGTTTCGTTATTTGGATACTCCCTGTCAGGATCCACAACCAAAATCATTCTTCCTGTTGGAATCAGCTTCTATGTTTTTTTATCATTAAGCTATATAATTGATATTTATATTAAAAGCCTCCGTGCAAACAGAAATATTACTGAGGTTCTGTTAACTCTTAGTTTCTTTCCTATAATAGTTGCCGGTCCTATTCAGCGTCCAGCTTCCTTGCTGGGGCAGATTACCAAACGTCGGGAATTTAATTACAGTCAGGCAGTTGACGGTTTGAGACAGATTCTTTGGGGTATGTTTGCAAAGGTTGTAATTGCAGATAATCTTTCCGTTTTTGTTGATGATTTCTTTAAAAATTGTGCAGTCTATTCAGGTAGTACACTCCTGGTTGGTGCAGGATTTTACGCTATCCAGATTTATGCAGATTTTTCGGGATATTCGAATATGGCAATCGGTATTGGGAAACTTTTTGGATTCAATCTTATGCAGAATTTTGCTTACCCATATTTTTCGCGAGACATCTCTGAATTCTGGAGGCGATGGCATATTTCATTGACATCCTGGCTAAGGGATTATGTCTTTATGCCTATGTCTATGGCGTTTTACGAGAGAATAAAAAGTGAGAAGGTAATGTTTATCAAGTCTAATATGGCCATATATATTATGACAAGCGCCATAACATGGTTCCTTACGGGTCTGTGGCACGGTGCCAATTATACATTTATTATATGGGGAATGATAAATGGATTATTTCTTATTGTCTATCAGATGATGAAATCACCCAGAAAAAAGATCTATAAATTAATGGGTATTAATAATAAAAATCTTACGGCAATAGTAATTGAGACTATTTTCACGCTGATAGTTATAACTATAGCATGGGTGTTTTTCCGGTCCTTAAATGTCCATGAAGCATTTTTGTATCTCAGGCGAATATTTTCAATTTCTCTGTTTTCAATTCCTAAATTCCCAAACAGGGTGGCGGGTTTGATTAATCTGATTCTGGCTTCATTGTTCTTTATTATTGAGTGGATAGGACGAGGACATCAACATCCATTTGCTGATTTAGAAATGAAATTGATCAGACCATTAAGATGGGCAGCCTATTATGGAATTGTCATAACTATTTTATTTTTTGCAGGGAAACACTATGTTTTTATTTATTCTCAGTTTTAATCAATGAATACATTCATTAAAAACCTTCTGATCTTTATACTTCCTATAATATTTTTAGCACTGACCAGTGAAGTATTAATTAGGCTTATACCTAATGATTATATATTAAAAAAGGATTACCTCGACAAAAATTCTGACAAAATAGAAGTGCTTATATTGGGTAGTTCCCATTCTTTCTTTGGCTTAAATCCCATTTATTTTTCAAATAATTGTTTTAACGCAAGTTATGTTTCACAAACTATAGATTATGATTTAGAAATTCTAAAAAAATATGACAATAAATGGTCAAAGTTAAAAACTGTGGTATTGCCAGTTTCTTATTTCTCCCTGTTTGAAAAGCTAAAAGAGTGTTCCGAATCGTGGCGTGTAAAAAACTACACCATATATTATAAAATGAAGGCTTCAAAATCTTTTAAAGAATATTCTGAAGTTTTAAGCAGCAAACTAGAAATTATCATTGAAAGAATCAGCTCGTATTATATTAAAGGAGAGAACCCTCATTCTTCCTCTTCACTTGGCTGGGGGAATGTATATAATTCAAAGAACGGAAAAAACTTAACTGAAACAGGAAAAATCACTGCGAAAAAGCATACCTATGATGATTTTCATTCATACCCTGATATCGTATCAACTCTGCAATCAATTATCAGTTTCTGTAATAAAAAGAATGTTCAGGTAATTTTATTTATGCCGCCTGCCTATGAAACGTACAGAGATAATCTGAATAGGGCTCAATTAACCTTAACTATCCAAAAAACCACTGATATTGCCAATAGCAATAGCAATTGTACTTTTATCAACTTAATGGCAGACACAACGTTTAAAGCCTCTGACTTTTATGATGCTGACCACTTAAATGAAATCGGTGCCAGAAAACTTTCTTTGTTGATTGATAGTATAGTTGTCCGGCATTAAAAATTCATCTTCACAAGAGGATGGGTGGACCGTTCTGAGATGTCAGGAACGTATGCGATCATGGTTGCTAAGGATTAGTATTCCCCAACGTTTTTAATGTATCATTCAATATTAAAGTCAGTTTTTTAGCTCCAAATTCATCGAGGTGGTCGGCATCAAAAAAATCCTTTTCTCGAAATCTTTTATCATTATGCATATCTATAAATCTGACATTATTATTTTCCTCGGCCATATGTTTATAAGTCAACAGAGTCGATTCTAATTGTTTTATATCTATGTTATCAAGATATGAATGCCAGGCTGGAGTTATGAGCAGAACAACCACAATATCTTTTTTATGACATTCTTCAATAAGCTGATTAAGGTAACTCAGGTTTTCGTTAAATAGCTTTCCTGAAGATTCCTTTTTATGACGCCTGGCAGCGAGAATCCCACTTCTTTCCCAGTCTTTCGATTTTTTAGAGAATGAATAGTTTAATCCAAAGCCAAATTTATTACAATAAAGCTCGGAGTTTCCATGCAGGTAATATCCGGAAATTCTGGATAACACTGAAAAAAGGTTATCTCCATAAAAGGCTAAATTGTACTGAGGTTCAAAACGATGATATTCACAACCATAATATATAGTATAGTTTTTTATTCTCCAGAATTCATCAGATGTTTCTAAAGAAGAAATAAGAGTTGATTCAGTAACCGGCAATATCAGATATTGCAAACTATCGAATGAGGGTAAAAATTTATTAAAAATGAATAAGTCATAATTCATCGATTGTGAAATATGAGCTGCATTAAAAGCCTTTTTGGTGAAAAACTCCGGGTTAATTCCAAAATATCCGTTTGAAGCGCCTAATGATAAAATTTGCAGGTTGCCGGAATTTTCTGAAAGCCACTTGTTTTTGTAATAATAGTCATTTGGTATCCTTCTAATTGAATATTCAAGGACAATGCATAGTATCAAAACCGGAATTATAAACAAATAGACAACCTTTTTTATAAACCTACTTAACATCGTTTTTTTCAGAATTGTGCATAAATAAATGTCACTTTTTGACCTGCAAAAATAAGGATAACAGCGATAATCGTGTAATAAATTGATAAACGTAAAAATGAGTTTTTAATGTTTTCAATATCCAGTCCGTGTTCTTTATCACGCTGCAACCATTCAACAATTATCATTATAATAATAAATATTATTGTAACAATTTTAACCGCCTTATCAAGAGGAATTTTAGGGGCGGAAAGAAGAGAAGTTGAAATAATTGCCTGATAATATGAAAAGGCCTGTCCGATTGTTTCGGATCTGAAAAGAACAACCGTCAGCATTACCAGGGTGAATGTTCCTGCCATCCTTAGGAACTCATTAAATGATGGGAGCAGATGAGTCCCTTCTTTTACTCTTTTCCTGTTCAATGTCCCGTTCAGCACCAATGGAATAAAATAACACCCCTGAAGAAAGCCAAACAGGATAAATGTCCAGTTTGATCCATGCCATAACCCTATGAGTATAAAATTTATAAGGATTGAAAGAATAAGGCCTGATTTACCTGATGTTCTGAAAATAAAAGAGAGGGGAGTAAATACATAATCTGTCATCCAGCTTGTCAGGGAGATATGCCACTTTTGCCAGAATTCTGATATGTTCTGTGCGAAAATCGGAAAGTTAAAATTCTTTGTTACATTAAAACCTAATAGCCGTGAAAATCCAATTGCCATATCAGAATATCCTGAAAAATCTGAATAGATCTGAATTGCAAAATAAAAGGCTCCGAACAACAGTGAACTTGCAGGAAGAGTTTTATAATTTTCAAATATAGCATTGGTACATGTCGCACAATTATCAGCAATTACCACTTTCTTGAACAATCCCCAGAGTATCTGTCGCATTGCATCTGTTGCATGAGAATAATCAAATACTCTCTTCTTTTCCAGCTGAGGAATGAGAGACTTTGCCCTGTCGATTGGCCCTGCGGTCAGACATGGAAAAAAGGCTATATAAGAAAAAAATATGACCCAATCAGTTGTCGGTTTGATCTTACCGCTATCTATATCTAAAAGGTAACTTATTGCACGAAAGGTATAAAAGCTGATTCCCAGAGGCAGGATTATATTCAGGGTATGAATACTTAAATTGATATTAATCAGCGAAAATGCACTAATAAATGTATCAATAAAAAAATTGAAATATTTAAAGAATAACAGGCCACCTAATCCTTGAATTAATCCCAGCAATACCAGGAACTTTCTCCGCTTTTCATTCTCTGATTTATCGATATATATCCCGAGAAGGTAATTCACCAATGAGCTCCCGATAATGAGTGCAAGAAAACGCCAATCCCACCAGCAGTAAAAAACGTAGCTTCCTAAAAGAAAAAACAAATTCTGAATTTTATTGTTCCTGTTGAAAATCAACCAGTACAATAAAAAGAATACCACAAAAAAAGCTGCAAACTTTAATGAATTAAAGACCATCAGGAAGGATCAATTTTTGTTCGGTTTTAAGAGCTACCAGATCTATCAGATTACCAATATTGTTTAATTTATTTAAATCCTTAAGCTTAAATTTTATATCAAAATGTTTTTCAACTTCAGTAACGATGACCATATGTGACAACGAATCCCACCCGTCAACATCATTAGCAGTCAATTCATCACTTATCTCAAAATTATTATTTTTAAGTACTGAAACAAATATTATTTTGACCTCTTTTTTTATTTCATTTCTTTCCATAATGTATGATTTATTGAAGTTCTTTTTCCAGAATACATTTTTCGTCAGAAGGCAAGTAGTTCAGAATTTCCTTATTGCTTGATTTATAGGTTCTTGCAATTTTGAAGCCAACGCTTTCGCAAAGTCGTATACTGAGGGTATTTATTTTAAATACTTGAACCTGGGCTTTTTTTATTGCAGGGTAAGCAGAAATAGCATTTTCCTGGTGCCTTTTAAACAAATTTTCAGCCAGTCCTATGCCCCGGTGTCTTCTTGATAGGTAGCAATATTCAATCTGAAGAGTCATAGGTTCCCTTTCAGCCTGAAACTCTTTGATCAGGTCAGATTTTGTTTTTACAAATTCAAGACTCTCAGGATTAAAAGTATAAGCTATAAGATTTGATTTTAATATTTTTGATGGGACTTCTCCTCCAAAACCTTCAATCCATCCTCCAACGCTCGCAACAGGGTTACCTTCGTACTCGTAAAGCAGATAGCTTGAGAGAGAAAACTCACATCCGTCAACTTCTTCCTCGAACATTCTTATAATATAAGATCTTACTTGTTCTTCAGACAAATTAAAAAAAGTTGAATAACTTAATTTATTCGAATTCCCTTTTTCAGCGCCAATAACTACATTCGCCAGATAAGGGATATCGTCTTTGGTTGCATTCCGAAGTATATATTCACTCATATTAAGGATTTATTAAATAATTGCTCAAGTTTTTTCCTGTCAGTTTTCCCGTTAACATTTAGCGGGAATGGTTTAATGAAAAGTATTTGTTTTGGGATCATATAAATAGGTAATTTTGTCTTCATATAATCCAGCAAGGGTTCACAACTGAATTCTTCCGACTCAATAGCAAGGCAGATTTCAGTACTCCCGATTGTATCCGCCGTGGCAACGGCAATAACGTTTATTTTTTCTAAAAATGTTTTTGCATGAAATTCAATTTCACATAGTTCAACCCTGAATCCCTGAACCTTTATTTGAAAATCTTTCCTGCCTATATACAGAATATCCCCATCTGCATCGGCTATGCAATTATCTCCGGTTCTATAAAATCTTTCTTTTTTGTCTTTATGATTTATGTAGAAGAAAGATTCTTTGTTTTTCTCTTCGTTTTTCCAGTATCCCGGAGTAAGCTGAATCCCGCCGAGACATAATTCTCCGATTTTACCAGTTGTCAGTTTTTCATTATTCTCACCTACTATAACGGTTTCTGTTCCTTTCATTGCTTTACCAATGGAAAGAATGCCGTTATGTGATTTGTAATCTGTTTTGCAGTTATAGCAGTAGCTTGTACAGAAAATTGTATCTTCTGTTGGTCCGTATACATTCACAATATCAGCGTTTGGCAAACACCGGCTCCATTCTTCTGTTATATCAAGGGGAAGAGCTTCTCCGCAAAACAGACTGTACTTCATATCGGGAAGATCAATTTCCTCAAAATAGGGACGAAGATATTGAAGTATTGAAGGAACCATAAGTGTTACAGTAAGTTTATGGTCCTCCATTAATTCATAGATATAGCTGTATTTGATTTTGTCTTTTGGAATTGTGTAAATACAGGCGCCCATAAGCAATGGAACAAGATATGACATTACGGAAAGATCGAATGTCAATTCAAACATCTGTAAAAATCTATCCGATTTATCTATTTTCATTTGCATATTCCAAAAAGCTGAAACAAATCCTGAAAGATTTGCCCTGGCAATTGGAACGCCCTTTGGCATTCCTGTAGTCCCGGAAGTGAACAGGAGATAGGCAATCTCATTTCCGGAAACCTCCTTAGGTGTTAAATTGATCTCAGCTTTAAGAAGTTTTTTGGATTCAATCTGATTATAACCTGGATATAACGGGTTGTCTGACGAATCAATGATTGTATTAATTTCAGCCTGTGTGATGATTTTCTCCAGTCTGTCTTTCGGGAATTCCGGACTTAGGGGAACATATGCCTTCCCTTCAAACCACAATGCGATTATAGAGGCATATGATTCAATATCATCATTGGCAATCAGGCCTACAACCTTATCCGTTTCAGGGATATTTATCTGAATAGACCTCCTTATAACTGATATTGAATAAGCAAGATCAGAATATTTATAAAAAACGCCGTTTATACAAAAGGCATTCCTTTCAATATGGCTAGAAATTGAATTTTGTAAATCGTAAAACAGTTGCATGATTGTTTTTTGAGAATGTCAAAACAATTGTGTCAAATATAACTAAACTTCTGCAATAAGATAATCCAAATCATCATATATCACAAAAAGATAATAACTCATTGATTAACAATTACCTGGATTATTTATTTTTGTGAATATTTTAAGAAACACAAATTATTTGCTGATATTTAAGCACTATAATGATAAAATAAGCAACTGAATGTTGTTGAGAGCAGAAGCTATTCCTTGATGAATGTTTTTGTGGCAATGATCATATCATTGCCGGTTATGATAAGAACATAGACACCGGGTGTTAAATAAGATAGATCAAATTGAATTGAATTATTTTCTTCCGCCGATAGTGTTTTAGAGATAATCGTATTCCCAGACAAATCAGTTATAGAGATCACATTATTTTCACTTTTTAATGTAGTTAAGAGGTCAATTGAAAATTGACCATTATTGGGATTCGGATAGAGGTTTATAAGATCAGAATTTTCATTATTTAATGTGATATAAAAGACTACTAATGCAGAATTAGTAGCATTTAAATTGTCAGTTGCTACAACAGTGATCTGATATGTTCCGGGAATAGCATTTTGTAAAGAAAATGAGTACGGAGAAGTTAAATTCTCACCAATTTTTGTAGTGCCCTGAAAATATTCTACTTTGCTGATAGATCCGTCATCGTCCTGCGCATCTACAGAAATATTTACTGTTGCAGGTGCAACAAACTTATTTCCAAATGCAGGTTTAAAAATACTCAATGACGGCGGTCTGTTAGCAGAAGATGGTAAATTGCTAACGGTAACGGATACTGGTAATGATACGGATTTTGAGTTTAAGTTATCTGTCGCTATTGCAGTAAATAAAAAGGAACCTTCAGGTACATTTGTCCATGTATAGGAATAAGGTACGGAATTCCTTTCTCCCAGTTTTATACCTCTGTTAAAGAATTCAATTTTACTTACTCTTCCGTCAGGATCGGTTGCATTAACAGAAATAACTATTGTTGCCGGAGCACTGAATAAGCTTCCGTTTCCGGGAGAGGAGATGGTTACAATCGGCGGCTGATTTGAAGTGTTATTGCAATTATTGATTACTGCCTGAGCATTTATAGAAGCGGCCTGACCACTTGATGCGGTTTGAATAGGGTTTACGGAAGGTTTAGTATAGGCAACTGTTACAATATCACCAAAAGCTACATTTGCAGCAAGAGTTAATAACACCCTGGTTCCTGTAACAACTACCGAATTGACAGTCATTACTTCTGAATTGACCATAACCTGAAAAGCGGTCACACCAGGAATTTTATTAATCAGCGTTAAGTTGTAAGTAATTTCAATAATATTGGGAGTTGCATTTTGTATAATTGAACTTACATAAACCGGAGGACTGCCAGGGTTAACATTATTTGTTACGTCCTGAGCACTTAAGGTTGCCGCCTGTTCACCTGCGGTGGACTGTACAGGATTTGTCGCTGGTTTTGTATATGCTACAGTTATCTCATCACCATTTACAACAGGACCAGCAAGAGTTAATAAAATCTTTGTTCCTGAGACAGCTACTGAATTTACAGTTATTGCCACTGAATTTACCTTTACCTCGAAGGCAGAAACAGGAGGAACAGCGTTTACAGGACTTAAACTATAGGTTACTTCTACCACAGATGGGGTCTCATTTTCAATAGAGGAACGAACATAGTAAATACTTGCAGGATTTTCATCATAAATGCGGGCTCCTACCTGCCATAAGCCATTTTGATCTGTAGTCGAAGGTGAAAAGTTTAACATCCAGGTTGCAGTTGCAGATAATCCTGCCTGCCACGTAACCCCAAGGTCTGTGCCATAATTGAGACGGACAGAAGGAACGAAATCAGACAAATTATTAAAGTTCGGGTTAACGACTATAGAATGAGTGTCATAGCCTAATGCCTGCCATTCGGAAAAGGTTTTTATAGCAGTGCCATAAACGAACAAAGGTGTACCCGCCTCACAATAGAATACATTATAGTCACTTTCAAAACCTGTGATACAATTGGGCCGCAACCAAATATTTATGACCTGATTTTTTGTATAGAAAATATTATTAAATACTCTGCAGCCGGTTGAGGCATTATTGGCTGCACCGTCATTCTCCTGAATATAGATCAATGAAAGAGTGCCAACATCACTCCCATACCCTAAGGAACTGTAAAATGTATTATTATAAATATTAACATTTTTTATTCCTTTTACCACGACACCGATATTCGGATCTTTAATAATATTATACGCAATTCCGCCGGAGGTATATGACATACTCGTACCGTCGGCATTCCCCGATTTTACAATTACACCATAAGGAGTTTTATCAGTATAATTGTATTTTATAACATCATTGATATTATATCCGGTGAATATTCCATGAGTAATCGATGACCCAATTACTCCGGACCAGGTAAATTTGTTACCAGCAATAACAGCTCTGTCAAGGTTATTATTTGTGCCCTCTTCAATTTCATCACCTGCGAGTAACTGGTAGCCGGTTGAATTGTTAGTTGAAATGGAGTTATTCTTAAAGGTGAAGTTAGTAGGTATATCGTGAAGAGTACTATAAGTACTTGTAAAGGTCTGTCCTCTGACTGTCAGAATTGATTGAGCATTAATCACCACCCCCGGTACTAATATCAGTATAATAAATATATTTTTCAAAAATCTAATCCTGTTCACCGGAATCTTAATATTTAGTAACAAATATAATTACTTTAATGGAGAGGACCTATTTTAGTCATACTCACTGAATTCCTTTTTCATATCAATCTTTTGGAATCTAATATAAAGTGAATTAATGAAAGTGTCATAAAGATAAATGTTTTCCATTTAGATAATTTCTGCAGATCAGGCTAATTGACCTGCTTGAGTCTATTCTTTAACATTTTAGAAAAAACTCTTGCACCTTCTTCATTCAGGTGAGATATGTCTGCAAAATAGTCAGGTCTGTTAATGAAATCCGGCAGATTTGACATATCAATATACTTGATTCCATTTTCAGTACATAATTTGGTAATTATCTGATTACAGTAGCCATCCTTAGTGATTTTCCAGATTGGAGAATAAACAAACACAAGATCAATATTCTTTTTATGACATGTCGAAATAATATCCTTCAGAGCTGAGATTTTATTCTCATCCGTATTACCCGGATCAATTTTCACAGTATCAATTTTATCGTATTTCATTTTCTTCTGAAGAGGTTGGTAACCCTTCATATCCTGTACTTTCACTTTTCCGTTTGGCAGAGTTCCCCTGACCACCTGGAAGACTAATGAATTGTAAAAATAGACTGAAGAAATATGTTTAACTCTTTCAAGAGGACCTCTTAAGTCAATAATATCCCTGATCTCAGGATGTGACTGATAGTAGGGCAGAAGCAAGGATAACCGTTCGTATTCTGCAGCGGAATATGAAAGCTCATCCGGACTAATATCAATTATAATTTTTTTAGGTGTATATCGGGTGATAACTGCCTTAAATAATGCATAATTATATAAAACAAAGCTACCATCCCTGCCGGCATTATAACAGGTATACGGACCTTCTTCAAAAACTTCAGGAACATAACTATGATTGGCACGTGACGAACCTAATATCAATACGTCAGCAGATGTACTTTCAATACAATAGGTAATCTGTCCATATAAGCCGTCTTCCAACCTCAGGTAGAATACCTTCAAAACCTTTCCGATTCCAAAGTCGAAAATATAAATTATAAAAAGTATTAAAAGTAGCTTTCCAATGAATCGAAAAAATATTTTAGATGAGGTCTTTATCATTTGGGAATGCTGGATTAAAATTGGAAATAAATGAATTGTCCTCCGTCAAAAACACCAGTAAGCAGAATGGTTATTACAATAAGCACAATGCCTGCTATCCGCACAGCCGGATACCTATTGTAAAGTATTGTCCAATGTTCAGGAATAAATTCCCTTTTAAATTCAGCAGCCATTAATACAATGATTCCAAATATGCCGTATATCAGATCATAGGGTGAATAGAAGAAAACGGGACCTGATGAAGTGAAAATCTTACCTATTATCATCGTTGCTTGAGATAATGAGCTGGCCCTGAAGAATATCCATGTAAATAAAACCAATATAAAGGTTAAGAGTATTTTATAGAAAACATAATATGGAGAGGTTTTTTTAATATGAAGTTGTTTCCTTATTTTTTTGGACAAATCTTTAGTCCAGTTTGCGTAGGAGAGATAAACGCCAAACAATAATCCCCAGATCAAATATGTCCATCCAACACCGTGCCATATACCACATATCGTAAAAGTAATCATAATTCCGATCAGATAAATCCACTTCTGGGAAGAGACGAACAGATAACTTTCTTTTTTTAACCTGTTTGAGAGATAATATGCTATTGGTAAAAAGATGTAATCGCGGAGCCATGTTGACAATGTGATATGCCATCTGTCCCAGAAATCTTTGATTGAAGTGGCAAAATATGGTCTCTTAAAATTGTCGGTGAGATTGAATCCGAATAGTTTGGCTGATCCAAGAGCAATGTCGGTATAGCCCGAGAAGTCTGCATATATCTGAAAGGCAAAGAAGAATGTTGCGACGAGAAGGGAGGTCCCATTATGTTCTTCGGCATTGTTATAAATGGCATTTACATAAATAGCCAGCCTGTCAGCAACGACTAATTTCTTAAAAAACCCCCAGAGTATCTGTTTCAAACCGTCGGAAAACAGATTATAATTGAATGGATGAATCTGATGCAACTGAGGTATAAGTTGTTGGGGTCGCTCAATTGGTCCCTGAGCGATTCTTGGAAAGAACAGTAGATAAAGTGAAAAATATCCAATATGGGTTTCGGGTTGAATATTCTTTCTTTTGACCTCTATATGGTAACTTAACAAAGTAAAAATAAGATAGGATAACCCCAATGGCAGAATCATTTTGTTTACAGGATCGGATGGGAAAAAGTGACCCGTGCCTGTAAGGTGAATATGAAAGTCGGGAAAGAAAGTATTGAAGTACTTAAAAAAAGCGAGCAGTATAATATTGAGGAAAATTATAAGAATTAATGAACCGCTATTCTTTTTTTCAGGGATACCTGCCAGCCATATAGCCAGAAAAAAATTAATTACTACACCACAGCCCAGCAAAGCAATAAATATTGGAATAAATGAAATATAATATCCGATACTGGCAACTAGCAGCCAAATCCATCTAATCCTTTGGGGGAAACAATAATAAGTGATGACAACGAAGAGTAAAAATAATAAATAGATTATGGAGTTAAAGAGCATAATTGTTATAATATGTTTCGAAAAAGCTTGAGAATGATCATGAATGAAAGAATAAATTCAAGCCAAAAGCGCTTCAGAAGCCTATTCTATTTGATATATTGATTCACTAGGTCAACAATCTTATTGACAGTATTGAATGCCTCCGGTGTTGCTTTACTTGAAGGAATCTTTATCTTGAATTTGTTTTCAAGGAATACGAGAAGAGAAACCATTGAGAAGGAATCCACATAACCGCTCGATATTAAGGCAGTGTCATAGGTAATCTTCTCCTCATCCTCGTCAATATATTCTTTGATTATGTAATTCAGAACCAAATCCTTCATTTCAATCAAATTCTTCTCGTCCATAACTTAGGATATTAAAAATTTATACTTCAGAAAAAATATTATTCAATCATTCTCAAGTGTCGAAATATCGCCAATTTCTTCACCCCATTCCCTGGCATGAAGAACCCTCCTCATAATTTTGCCACTCCTGGTTTTTGGAAGATTATCCATATATTCAATTTCCTGCGGCATTGCCAGCGAAGATAGTTTTTTTCTGATAAAGTTCATTATTTCCAGTTCCAGATCTGAACTTGCAGTAAATCCGGGTTTCAAAGTTATAAAGGCTTTTACCACTTCCATGTTCACCTCGTCAGGTTTTGCGACCACTGCAGATTCGCCCACTGCCGGATGTTCCAGCAGTGCTGATTCAACTTCAAAAGGACTTACCAGATGTCCTGCAGTATTAATCACATCGTCGTCGCGGCCTATAAACCAAAAATATCCATCACTGTCAATAGTTGCCTTGTCTCCTGAAAGATACCAGCCATTAACAAATTTCTCACGGTATTTTTCATTGTTATTCCAATAGGTTCTCATCATAGCAGGCCATCCCGGCTTGAAAGCAATCAGTCCAACTTTGCCGGTTTCCAATATTGGTTCAAATGTCTTTGAATCCACAATTGCACCTGTGATTCCTGGGAATGGTTTCCCCATGGACCCGGGTTTTATCTTCATCCCGGGATAATTGGTGATCATTATTGAGCCAGTCTCAGTTTGCCAGAAGGTATCATGGAATTGTTTTCCAAATATTCTTTCTGACCAGATAACTGCTTCAGAATTCAGGGGTTCCCCTACACTTGCCAGATGGCGTAAACTTGAAAGGTTATAATTCTTAACCACTTCATCACCTGCCTTCATTAAGGACCTTATGGCAGTAGGTGCTGAATACCACATTGTGACTTTATATTTTTCAATGAATTTATACCAGGCAGGGGCAGAGAAGCCTGAATCAAGAACGCATTGTGTAACTCCAAGGCTCCAGGGGCCGATTATTCCATAAGAGGTGCCGGTTACCCAGCCCGGGTCGGCAGTGCACCAGTAAATATCGTCATCCCTGAGGTCAAGTACCCACTTGGTAGTAAGATATTGAGATATAAGTGAGTAATGAACATGTTTTACTCCTTTGGGCTGGCCTGTTGTTCCGGATGTATAGTGTAATACTGATGGTGATTCCGCTTTTGTAGGAAAAATGGTGAACTTCTCGACCGGAGGTGTATCTTCAAGACTGAAACCGATCTCCCTGTTCTCGGTTTTCTTTGTTCGGACCTGATCAACTACAATTATGAATTCAAGGTTAGGCAGTTTTTCACGGATTTTTCTTATTTTACTTAAATGTTTATTCTGAGTTATGATGGCGCGGGTTTGCGCGTTGTCAAGCCTCACAAAAAGTGATTCATCTCCAAAAGCTGAGAATAACGGCTGAACAACAGCTCCAATTTTAAGAACAGCAAGAAACGCAAAGTACAATTCCGGTATACGGTCCATAAAAAGACATACCCTGTCTTCATTCTTCAATCCAAGATTCTTAAGGAATGCCCCAATTGTATTACTCGCCAGGCGGACATCATTGAAGGTAAATTTTTTTTCATTTCCTTCAAAGCCCTCATAATAAAGAGCAATTTTATCGGCTTTTCCTTTCTGACAAATCCTGTCAGAGCAATACCATCCGATATTAATAATTTCCCCTGACTTGTAATCAAGTTCATCTTCAGCTATTGACCAGGCAAAATTTTTGAGCCTATCTTCATATGAACCAATGTTTGACATAGTGTTTTTGATTTAGTTGTGAAACTAACAAACATTTTAAGTCAAAAGTTTAATTATTCTGAATTTTAATTCATTACTGCAATATTTGCGAATAATATACCTTGTTCAGATCTGGAATTAGATCAAAGTTAAGCGGATTTCACTAAATTATTGTCCATGTTATAAAAAAATTGAAAAGCCCTTATAGATATAAGAATCCGTAAGAGCTTTTCATTTCATTATTTCTGAGAACTTATTTTCCTGATAGTCTCAAGTTCTCCTGTTGTCTGATAGAATACTAATAGACAATAATCTTTTGCGAAGCCATTTCAATTCCACTTGATGACAATGCTACGACTATATAAATACCTGATTTGAGATCGATAGGAATTCTTTGACTTGTAGCCCCTGCCTGTATTAATTTCTCAGTACATAGTTTTCCATTTAGATCAAATATCCTGATTTTGCTGACAAGCACTGTTGCGTCTTGTCCTGATGCTGAGGTTGAGTAAACCCATTGAATATTTAAAGTATGGTGGACAGGATTGGGATAAACGGTCATTTTTATAGCAAGAGGTACTATAATGACAGTGCTAATTGTATTATTAGTTACTTTCTGGGCGCTCAGGGAAACGACTTGCACGCCAGCAACAGATTGTATCGGATTCGTAGCGGGTTTGGTATAGGCAACAGTTACAACATCACCGTATTTTACCGGATTGGCAAGAGTCAGCAAAACCTTGGTTCCGGAAACAGACACGGAATTTACAATTCTTGCAGCTGAATTAACTATAACCTGAAAAGCAGTTGCAGGAGGAACATTATTTGCCAGACTCGTACTAAAGGTCATTTCTAAAATTGATGGTGTAGCATTTCCAACAGTTGAATTAACATAGCTGATAGTTATTGCACCGGTATTATAAATTCGGGCGCCGGCCTGCCATAAGCCATTTTGGGTTGCCATGGCCGGAGCTGTGTTTACAGTCCATACTGCATTTGTTGAAACACCAGCCTGCATTGCAGTCCCTAAGTCAGTTCCAAAATCGAGACGTGCAGAAGGAACGAAATCGGTTAAATTAATGAAATTCGGATTGACCACAACTGAATGGGTGTCATAACCTAATGCCTGCCACTGGGCTAAAGTCTTAATAACACCTCCATATACAAACCAGGGATTTCCGTTAGCACAATAAAATACATTGTAATCGCTTGCGAAACCTGTTATACAATTTGCATCTCTAATATAAATCATAGGGATACTCTGTGTCTGGTAGAAAATATTATTATATATTTTTGTTCCGGTCGAGGGAGCATTACCGCCTCCGGTCCCGTCGTTTTCCTGTATAAAAATTGTTGCTGAACTGTTAGCTACCGACATGGAATTATAAAAGGTGTTGTTATAAATTTTAGCTCCGCTGAAACCTTTTGCAAGAACACCTATAAAATTGTTCCTGAAAATATTATATGCAACTACACCGGAAGCATCAGTCATGGTTGTTCCGTTATTGCCTGCCTTAAGAACTATTCCGTACGGCGATGCATCGGAGTAGTTGTATTTAATTATATCGTTTTTATTATATCCTACAAAAATTCCGTGTGTGCCTGATGGTGCCCCCGTATATGTTATTCTGTTGCCTGTAATAACTGATCCATCGAGATAATCATTAGATGACGCGGGAACCTCATCTCCTGCATTTAACTGATAACCTGAAGTATTTGAAGATGTAAGGCTGTTGTTAGTAAATGCAAATGTCGTTGGACTGGAGTGAGGCACTGTGTAGGTACTAGAAAATGTTTGACCGGTCAGTGTCAAAATTGTCTGAGAAGAACAAATTATACTATAAAAAAGGATCGGGATAATAAGTAGTTTTTTCATGTTAAAGTAGTTGATGCGTTATTACCTTAAAATTGCCGGTTGAGTTGTGGCCGGGGTATAATATTCCATATAGCTGGGAATCATATTCCCATCTAGGTTTTCATCATTCAAGATGATTTGACGAACAGTTAAAATACGTTGACTAACACGAATATTTAAACGACGAATAGCTTTATTTGTTACACCAAAATATTATTATTTTGCCTTTTTTTGATGATTTAACAGATGGCAAAATCTAAGGTGTTAAAGTTGAAAGTGTTAGTGGATGATGAAAATATTTGATCAGAAGAATATTTCAAAGTGGTGGCGGAAACTTAGCAAGAAATCACTAGAGAATTAAACTTTCATAGTTGATTTATTATTGTCTGCAATGAATAATCTGCAAAATTTATTTGAATTTTTTAATCCTGCCCTGTTATCAACAAAAAAGGCAGTCATGATACTGCCTTTGCTTATATTGTGCATCAGACTATGCTTCTGCCTTTATAAACACGTGAATTATAGAGTGTTTGAATCCATCCGTCATAGATAAGCTTTCCAGCTGTGAGCCCTGTAATTTCAGCTCTGGCAGAATTAGTAGAATATATAT
>Ga0302322_100001094_pt1 | contig 21991 bp, 16 predicted proteins | sample Fen_T0_2_FD_203757 | JGI IMG/M metagenome (GOLD analysis project Ga0302322, IMG submission 203757) | Peat permafrost microbial communities from Stordalen Mire near Abisko, Sweden - Fen_T0_2 | ecosystem: Environmental > Terrestrial > Soil > Wetlands > Permafrost | place: Sweden: Abisko...
CGCCCGCCATGGGGCGCAAAAATGGATTTTAACCTGGTGCAGAATTGCGGCCCCGCGACGAACGCGCCCGCGACGCGGTTGCAGCAACAAAGCGGTCGCGATGAAAATTCCATCGTGGCCGACGCGCAATTCGTAGATCCAGCGCATGGCGATTATCGGGTAAAGGACGGCTCGCCCGCGCTGTTCCTCGGCTTCGTAAATTTTCCGATGGATCAATTTGGTGTGCAAAAAGCGGAGCTCAAAAGCAGCGCGCGTGTTCCGCAGTTGCCCCAACCAGAAATGCCCGCCGTCGCATCTGCCGGGCGCGCCGCAGCACCGGTGGTATGGCGTCACACCCGCGTGCGAAACATCACTGGTGAAGGCGAGATGTCCGCATTTGGTTTGCCAGGTGTGACGGGTGTTTTGGTGCTGGAGGTTTCAGCGGGCTCGGCTTTGGCCAAAGCCGGGCTGAAAACAAATGATGTCATTCTTTCCATCAACGGCCAGCCGGTGGCGGACACGGCTACGCTGCTGCGGCAAGTTTCAGCCGGGCCCGCCACTCCCTTGAAGATTGGAGCAGCCCGCGATCAAAAGGAAATTGTCATTCAATTGCTCCCATGAAATGAGCGAATTTTCCAGGTTCATGGCTGCGGCTGCAATCGTGAGAAATGACGACAATCCTTCCGAGCTCGTTTGGGCTAAGGTTAACACATGAAATTCCAATCCGTCCTGTTTGGGGGCCTGTTTTTTTCCTGCTGCGCCGGCAGTTCAAGCCGCGGTTGGGGTAATTCGTGCTTTTGGCCGGGACGGACTACACGGTTTCAAACATCCGATACGCTAATGTGCCGATGGTAGGCAATGAATTTCAGTATGTTCGCACTTCATCGTTTCCGAAAACTAGCAGCGCTGGTCGGTGTCTTCGCCGCCATGTCCAGAATGGCCTGGGCGGACAATCCCGCCGCCGCCATCAATATTAACGCCAACGGCAATCGGCATGCCATCAGTCCACTGATCTATGGCGTGAATTGGGCCGATCAAGCCACATTGAACGATCTGAACCTGAGTATCAATCGCCGCGGCGGCAATGCTACGTCCACTTACAACTGGCAGATTAATGCTGCGAATCGCGCCGGTGACTGGTATTTCGAAAGCCTTGGAGAAAGTGACGGTTCAGCGCCCAGTGCTGCGCCCGATGCCTTTATCACCGCTACGAAAGCGGGGGGCGCTCAACCGATGATCACCATTCCCATGCTGGATTGGATCGCGAAACTTGGTCCCAACCGCTCCGGACTTACTCCTTACTCCGTCGCCAAGTATGGCTCGCAGACCAGCCATGACCCGTGGTGGGCGGACGCGGGAAATGGCCTCGGCACGAACGCCGCCACCGGGACGGCCTGGACCATCCGCACCAACAACCCGAACGACGCTTACGTTTCCAACAACTCCGCCATTCAACAACAATGGGTTCAACATCTGACAAATCACTTTGGCAGCGCTTCCGGCAACGGTGTGAGGTATTACGTGATGGACAACGAATACGGTGTCTGGCCCGCCCAGCACCGCCCGATCATGACCAATGGTCCGACGATGGATCGCATCCGCGATTTGCTGCTTGATTACGGCGGCAAAGTTAAAGCCATTGACCCGGCCGCAGAGATTGTGGCGCCGGAGGAATGGGGCTGGCCGAATTACTTCAGCAGCCCCTATGACACATCCGTTTCCGGCGGCGCTGACCGCGCGGCGCACGGCGGCTGGGATTACCTGCCCTGGCTGCTGAGTCAGTTGAAAGCGACCAACGATGTCACCGGTCAACGGCTCCTGGATTACTTCAGCCTGCATTATTACCCGCAATATAATGAGTTCAGTCAGGGCGATTCATCCACGGCGGCGCAACTCAAGCGCAACGAATGCACGCGCGATCTCTGGGATACCAGCTATGTTTCGTCAAGTTGGATCGGCGCTTCGGTGCAATTGATTCCGCGCATGAAAGCCTGGGTCAACACGTGTTATCCCGGCACGAAGCTCGCCATCACCGAATACAGTTGGGGTGCGGAAGGACATATTAGCGGCGCCATTGCGGAAGCCGATGTCCTCGGCATCTTCGGTCGTGAAGGCGTGGATCTTGCGACCTTCTGGGGCGGTCTCAACAGCACCGCTCCCATTTACAACGCGTTCAAGCTGTATCGCAACTACGACGGCAGCAAGAGCACGTTCGGCAACATCAGCGTGTCAGCGACGGGGGCCAACCCAGACACTATTTCCGCCTTCGCCGCCCAGTGCAGCACCAATGGCACGCTGACCGTCATGGTGATTTGCAAATACCTCACCAACAGCACGCCCATCACGGTGAATCTCGGCAATTTCATCCCCGGAGCCACCGCCCAAGCATGGCAGCTGACCAGCGCCAACACGATCAATCATCTTGCGGAGGCAACGGTGAGCAGCGGCAGCCTCTCGTTCACCGCGCCGGCTCAGAGCATTACGTTGTTCGTGGTTCCGGGAACTAATGCTCCGCCAAACAATATTCAAGCGCTTTACGCCTTTGAAGGCAACGCGCAGGACAGCAGCGGCAGTGGCAATCACGGCACCCCTACATTGGTCAGTTACGTGACTGGAAAAGTTGGCTCGCAGGCTGCGCAGTTCAGCGGCACGGGCAGCTACGTTTTGATTCCACGTTCCATTCAGGACGATTTCACCGTCGCCATGTGGGTGAAAACCACCGACACTGCGGGCAGCGCGGGGGCACAATGGTGGAATGGTAAAGGCCTGGTGGATGGCGAAGTCGGCGGCGGTGGCGCGGATTGGGGCACCGCCATTGTGAACGGCAAGTTTGTACTCGGCGTTGGCTCAGTCAGTGGTGACACGACCCTCGCTTCCCAGGTAAACATCAACGATGGCGCCTGGCATCACGTTGCCGCGACGCGCGACAACACCAACGGCGCAACTGCGGTTTATGTGGATGGCATTCTTCGAGGCAGCGGCACTGGCCCGACCGGCTCGCGAACCTTTCCGCCAGGACTGCGCATCGGCAGTCTCCAAACCGGAAATAATTTCCTCAACGGCACGCTCGACGACGTGCGTTTGTATGATCGAGTTCTTTCGGCCGGCGAAATTGCCGGGCTGGTTGCGCCGCCGGCCGCGCCAACCAATCTCGTCGTGACGGCCGGCGACGCGAGCGTGGCCTTGAGTTGGTCCGCTCCGTCCAATGCAACGAGTTACTTTGTCAAACGCTCCGGCGTGAGCGGCAGCGGTTATACCGCCATCGCGACGAACACCAGCCTCACGTTCACAAACACGGGCTTGACCAATGGCACGTTATATTATTTTGTTGTGAGCGCCTGGGATGCTTTCGGCGAAAGTGCGAATTCCGCGCCAGTCGGCGTGCTGCCCACATCGTCCGGGCCGGTCGCTCTGAATGCGACCACGAGCCCCGGTCAGTTGCAAATTTCCTGGCTGGCGGACCACACGGGCTGGCAGTTGCAGGCGCAGACAAACAACCTTGATGGCGGCGGCCTGGGCATGAACTGGGTCAACGTTGTAGGTTCGAATCAGACCAACCGGATGATAATTCCGTTGAATTCGACGAACCGCTCGGTGTTTTTCCAGTTAGTTCGGCCCTATTAGCCGTAACAACGACCTGGGCGCGCCACCGCCCACGCGTATTTGAAACAAGTTATGAAACTGAATCCGACGAAATTGAGCGTGTTGGTGCTGGGCTGGTCAATCGCCACGGCTTTGTCCCAGGCAAATTCGCTGCAATTGCCGCCAATCGCCGCCGGCCCCTTCAAGCCGGAGTGGAATTCGCTTACCAACTATCAGTCGGCGCCGGAGTGGTTCCGCGACGCAAAGTTCGGCATCTGGGCGCATTGGGGGCCGCAATGCCAGCCCGAGCACGGCGACTGGTATGCACGCAGCATGTATGAAGAGGACAGCGGCAACTACAAGTCGCACCTTGAGGAATACGGCCATCCCTCGACCAACGGCTTTAAGGACGTGATTCAAGCCTGGAAAGCGGAGCATTTCGATCCTGACCAGCTGCTGAAATTCTACAAGGACAACGGCGCAAAAATTTTCATGGCGCTGGCCAATCACCACGACAATTTCGATCTCTACAACTCCAAATATCAGCCGTGGAATTCCGTCGCAGTCGGTCCGCATAAGGATTTGATCGGCGGCTGGGCGGCGGCCGCGCGGAAGAATGGTTTGCGTTTCGGCGTCAGTGTTCACGCCTCGCACGCGTGGATGTGGTATGAACCGGCGCAAGGCGCGGACAAGACCGGTCCGCTGGCGGGCGTGCCTTACGATGGCAAGCTCACCCGGGTCGATGGCCAAGGGCTTTGGTGGGACGGTCTCGACCCGCAGGAACTTTACGCGCAAAATCACGTGCCGAAGCGGTATGACTGGGAATGGAATACCGCTAAAGGCAGCAGCGTGCCCGATGCGGCCTATCTACAAAAGTTTTTCCAGCGCACCCAGCAACTTTGGGACGATTATCGTCCCGACCAAATTTACTTCGATGACACGGTGCTGCCATTTCATGGGGTGACGGATGAAGTTGGTCTGAAGCTTGCCGCGCATTTTTACAACACGCGGCTGGACAAGCAAGGCCGCACCGGGGCGGTGATGAACGGCAAGTGGCTGGATGCAACCCAGCGCCAGGCGATGGTCTATGACATCGAGCGCGGCCGGGCGCAGGGTATTTTGCCGTTGCCGTGGCAGACGGACACCTGCATCGGTTCGTGGCACTACGACCAGAACATTTTCAAATATCACTATTACAAGCCCGCCGGATCTGTCATCCGCATGCTCGCGGACATCGTCAGCAAAAATGGCAATCTCATGTTGAGCGTGCCGTTGCAGCGCGACGGTCAGCCGGACGCGGATGAAATCAAGATCGTCAGCGAAATCGGCGCGTGGCTGAAAGTGAACGGCGAGGCGATCTACTCGACGCGACCATGGAAAACCTATGGCGAAGGTCCTTCAACCAAAGTGGCTGAGAAAGGCCAGTTTGACGGCCAGAAGGAAGTGTCCGACCAGCCGCTCACCGCCGCAGATATCCGTTTCACGCAGTCGAAGGACGGCCAGACAGTTTACGCCATCGTGCTGGAGCTGCCGAAGGACGGCGCGGTGACGGTCAAATCGCTGGCGGCAGGTTCGGCGCAATGGCCGGGCAAGATCAGCCGCATTTGGTTGGTCGGCGGCGGCAAGTTGAAGTTCACGCGTGATGAAAAGGGACTGCATGTTTCGCTGCCAGAGAAATTCGACGGCAGGATTGCTCTCGCATTGAAGATTCGTTCATGATGCTCCCGTAACCATGAGAAGCAAACCCCGTTGTCTCGCGAAGGTCGTTGTGTTTACCCCCGTGGCCGCTTGGCATTGCCACGTTTTGCCCGCGACTATCGCTGTCAACCGAGATTCTTCCTTCGACTCCGCCTGGCGTTTTTTGCGTGCGGCGGTGCCCGGCGCGGATAAACTTGCTGCTGCGGGCAGTTCCGCACCAAGCGACGCGTCCAGCTTCCGTGTGCCACTACGTAAAATTTACCAAGGTCGGTGTCTGGCCATTCTCAGGCGCACTGATGAAGCGGGCAAAATCACACTCACAGCCAAAGCCGATGGACTGAAACCGGCTACAATTGTGCTCCCAACTCGCTGACAACCCGAAACTCTCATCAGCTTATGTATCCGACCATTACGACCGCTCACCGCTTTGGCACAGGGTTGGCGCTCCTGACGCTGACGTGCTGTCTGGCCCTCGCGGAGGGCAGCGCAACTGCGTCAGCGCAAATCCCCTATTCCACGATGCACGTCATTGCTGAAGGCGATTCCGACGCCGTCATCGCTGAGAAGGCGGCGAAGGTTTTGCCGCGACCCAATCAGACGGACTGGATGCGGCTGGAGCGGACGTTCTTCCTCCACTTTGGCGTGAACACGTTCAATGAAGTCGAATGGGGCAGCGGCCGCGAAGAACCTTCGGTCTTCAATCCAACGGCGCTGGACGCGAACCAGTGGTTGGACGCGATAACGAATTTTGGCGGCAAGATGATCGTGCTCGTCTGCAAACACCACGACGGTTTTTGCTATTGGCCCTCGCGCTACACGCCGCACACGGTCGCGGCCAGTCCGTGGCGCGACGGAAAAGGCGACGAAGTTCGTGAAGTGGCCAATGCCGCAAAGTCGCATGGCGTCAAACTTGCCGTTTATCTTTCGCCGGCGGATCTTTATCAGCTGCGGACGAATCCGAAAAATCCAACGGGCTATTACGGCAATGGCAGCAGCAATGTGCTTTCCGTCATTCCCACCGATCCGGCGAGCTTCAAAAGCAATCCAGTAAACGGCCGCGCGCCGACCGCTGGATTCACAAATTTAACCTACATCGTGGACGACTACAATCGCTACTTCCTGAACCAACTGTACGAATTGCTCACGGAATACGGGCCAATTGGCGAAGTCTGGTTTGACGGTGCGAATCCCGATCCGAGCGTCCACGAAACTTACCACTACGAGGCATGGTTTGATCTGATTCGACGGCTTCAACCCGGAGCGATCATTTTCGGCAAAGGGCCGGATGGGCGCTGGGTCGGCAACGAAGGTGGTGTGGGCCGGACCACGGAATGGAGCGTGATTCCGCTGCCGACTTCCCCAGACGAATTTACCTGGCCAGACTGGACGGGCGGCGATCTCGGCAGCCGGGCGAAACTCAAGCTCGGTTCGCATCTGTGGTGGTATCCGGCGGAGGTGAACACCACCATGCTCCAGAACAGCCAGTGGTTCTGGGCGCGCCACAAACAGCCGCGTACTGTCACGCAATTGGTGGACATCTTTTATACATCCGTTGGGCGCAACGGGAATCTCATCCTGAATCTGTCGCCGGATAAACGCGGACTCGTCCCTGACAACCAACTCGACGCGTTGAATCGGACGGCGCAGATCATCAACGAGACGTTTGCCACCGACCTCGCCGCCGGCGGCAAAGTCGCCGCTGACACCGCCAACGCCACAAACGCTCCGGCGCTCGCGCTGGATGGCCAACTCGACACTTGGTGGGAAGCTGCGTCCGGGCAGACCAACGGCACGGTGACGCTCACGCTGCCGAAACCGGTCACCTTCGACGTCATTTCATTGCAGGAAGCGGTGGATCATCGCAGCCAGCGGATTGAATCCTTTATCATTGAGGTGGGAAACGGTTTGGAGTGGATTGCGCCCGAAAAATTTTCGGCGGACGACCTCACCACCGTTGGCCATCGCCGGTTGATCCGTTTGAAGACGTCCGTCACAACCGATCAGGTGCGTGTCCGCATCACCGGTTCGCGCCTCGAACCGACGCTAGCCGAACTGGGCCTGTTCAAGCAATCCGTCGCGACCTTGCCCCCAACCATTTCCGACCGCACCACCAACGGCACGGTGAGCCTCAGCAACCTGGCTGGCAACCAGATGGTCTATACCGTGGACGGTACCGCGCCGACGGCGAACTCGCCAGTTTACAGGGCGCCCATCCCGTTGTCATTGGACCGCAGCGTTACGGTTCGGACGGCGAGTTTGCTGCCTGCCGGGCAGCTTGGCATCGAGGGAGCTAGAATTTTCGCTGGCCTCATGCCGATCGGCTGGAAAGTGGTCAGCGTGGACAGCGAGGAAACCGGCGGGGCGAACAATTCCGCCGCCCGCGCGATTGATGGCGATTCCGCCACCATCTGGCACACGCGTTGGAATGCCGACCAGAAGCAGCCGCATGCGATCACCGTGGACATGGGCGCGATGCATTGCATTGGCGGCTTCACCTATCTGCCGCGCCAGGATGGGTTGCTGAATGGAGTGGTCGAAAAATACCGGTTTGAATCAAGCGCCGACAACGTGATCTGGACGACGAACATCGCCGATGGCTCATTCGCAAACATCCAAAATAATCCCTCACTTCAAGAAGTGCGCTTTGCCCAGGTGAGTGCGCGCTACTTCCGCTTCACCAGCTTGCAAGCCATCTGGAATAGCGGCTGGACGAGCGCAGCAGAAATCTCCGTCCTGCCCGCCGCTGAAGACGTTAAATGAATCAGAACGATTCAGTAGCAATTCAAGCGCAGCGGGCCGCCACACGAAGTGGGCCGCTTTTTGCCGGATCGGGTAGGAAGTGACTGCCTCATAGCTCAACAAACCCGGGCCGCCACTAGGCGGGATTTGAATTGTGGCGCTCGCGTTGCCCTGACGAATGTCATATTCCCAATCGTTGGCCTACTGGTATTTTTCCCAGCCCAACACCACTCTTGACTATTCTGTGTCGTGGATTTGGTGGACGACGACGACCTCAAAAGAGGAGCGGACAGCAAACCCGTTCGTGACAACGGGCAGTCCTAAAACGTGAAGAATTAATTAAACAGCTCGCATTCATCCGACCTCGGCCATATGAAAATTAAAATGACGTCGAACCAATGCGCCTCAAGCCGTGGTTTACGCATCCTTCTGGCGGGCTCCGTGTTATTACTCTCCGCATCCACCTTAGCCAGCGCTGCTGAAAAGCGAACGTTCGAGGCGGAAAATGCCACACCCGTAGGCGGCGCAGTGAAGATGATCGCTCGCTCTGCCTCGGGAGATTATCTGGTCGGCTTGAACAAGCCCGGACAGGGGATCAAGTTCACCAAGCTTCCGTCGGCCAGCAAATTGGCGATCCGCTATGCGTCGGCGTCAGTCGGCACAATCAGCGTCGCTGTCAACAATCAACCGGCATTCAAGGTGAATGTTCATTCATCGGGCGCGCTCACGAATTCCTTTCTCGAAGCCATCATTGAACTGGCGATTCCCACCGAGGCTACGCTGACAATCAGCAGGGCTACCAACGATGTCGCAGTAAACATTGACGGCATCGTTGTCGGTGACGGCGATTTGGGATTGCCGCCGGACATTTGGAATCTTCCGCCGTTGCCGGTGGCCGCTGGTCCTTTTTCCCCTGATTGGAAGGCGTTGAGCCGGCTTTACACCGTGCCGGAGTGGTGGCGGGAGGCAAAGTTTGGCGCGTGGGCCCACTGGGATCCTCAATCCATGCCAGAGCAGGGCGACTGGTATGCGCGCGGCATGTATATGGAGGGAAACGACCAATATGTTTTCCACCTCAAAAACTTTGGCCATCCGTCGGAATACGGTTACAAGGACATCTGTCACAATTGGATGATTGACCGATGGAATCCAGAAGAGTTGATGGATCTCTATGTCCAAATGGGAGCGCGCTACTTCGTGGCCATGGGCGTTCACCACGACAACTTCGATTGCTGGGATTCGGCCTACCAGCCGTGGAACTCCGTCCGCGTCGGCCCGAAGGTGGATATCGTCGGCACCTGGGCAAAAATCGCACGCCAACACGGCCTGCATTTCGGCATCGGTTTTCACAATACGCCGGGCCGAACCTGGGGGCAGTTCATGCCCGTGCGTTATACCAGCGACCAGCAGGGGCCGAAGCGGGGCGTGCCTTACGATGCGCTGCAAACGATTCTGGACGGCAAAGGAAAATGGTGGGAGGGCCTGGACCCGGTAGATCTTTATGGGCCGGTTCACGACCAGAAAGATCCGCTTCATTCGCCGTTTGCCGCGCAATTTATGTGGCGAGTGGATGACGCCATCACCAAGTATCATCCGGATATGATTTACTTTGACGAACACGCGGGCGACTCGCAAATGGACCTGGGGGTTCACATGGGATTGGGTTTTCTCGCGCCGCCATTGATCGCAAACTACTACAACAAATCGCTCCAATGGAACCACGGAAAAACGGACGTGGTGATCAACCTCAAAGGGGTGGGCGGAAAATACAACAGCTTTCAGCATAGCCCCCAACTGCTGCCCTTCGTGGATCGCGCGCTAGTCAAGAGTACCGAAGCCAACATTGAACCGGAGATCACGCCTTATCCCTTTCAAACCGAAACCACCATCGCCGACTGGCACTACAAAACCGGGCAGGAATACCTGGATGCTAAAAAGGTCATCGGATTACTGATGCAGAACGTCGCTCGCAACGGAACCATGTTGCTTAACCTCACCCAACATGGCCGGGGCGATCTGGATTCACAGGTCGTTGAAATTTGCCACGACATTGGCGCGTGGTTGAGCGTCAACGGCGAAGCCGTTTATGCCTCCCGCCCGTTTGAAGACTTTGGCGACAATTCAGTTTGCTACACACGCAACCACGGTAACGTCTATGCCACGCTGCTGGAGTGGAACGGCGGCCCGATCACCCTGAAAGCTCTGCGCACCGGCGGAGCGACGCTGGGCAAAGTCTCCAAAGTGGAACTGCTCGGCTGCGCTGTGTCGCTGACATTTGTCCAGAACGAACAAGGACTGACCGTGACGCCCAACGGAACGCCGCCACCGCTGCCGGGAATCACCAATCAGTCACTCGCGTCGGTTTGCCGCGTCCTGCGTATCACCCATGACAAAGGCTGGCTCAATGATGACGATCCCGGTGCGGTCGCTCCGGGGTGGGTTCGCCGCTGCAATCCGGGCAGCGGCGACTTCAACAACGACCTCACCACCAGCGACACGCCCGGCGACGTATGGAGTTGTTCATTTATTGGTAGCAGTGTCTTAGTCATAGCACCCAAAGAATCGGGTGCGGGCAAAATCGAAGTTCAGATTGACGGTCAAACGCGCGCCACGGCGGATTTATCCACCACGGGCGCACGCCAAGCCCAACAAATAGTGTGCGAAGTAAGAGGGCTGACCGTAGCCAATCACGCCATGAACATCGTCAACCGTGGTCCCGGGCCGGTGGCCGTGGATGCCCTGATTGTCCGGTAAATCAGACCATGTCATAAAAATATAATCCTCAAACCAGCTGCGCTCGTTTTTTGCGGGTCGACAACGCGCTGATCCAATCATCCACGCCGACGCTCCGGGCGTGGCGATGATCCGCGTGACCATCACCACCCGGTGAAATCAAGCAATCACTCAAACGATCCGGAACATGCGAACCCAAACCTGCTTGACCTGTGCTGCCACGCCCGGCCACGGTGTGGCAATGTCCGCAACCGGACAACCGGCTGCGGTGGTTCGTGTTCGGGACGCTGGGCAATTGGGCCGTGCCTTCTTTTCCACGGGAAACGATCTGCAATTTTAATCCCTGTCCACATGATTACTGCCTGGGAAACGCAGAAACTTCGGATTCAACTTCCCCCGCATCTGCCTGCTGTCCTTGCGCCATCCATCGCGGCGGTTGTTTCAAGTGGGCGGGAATAGCAAATCATCGTTAAACCAGTCCGATCCAAGCTGATCCAGCGTGACCAAGCGCCACGCTAGACCATTGATGGAGATGCTCTGCGGCTGGCAACGGCCCGTTTTTCGGTGTGACCACCTGGGTTAACTGGTGCCACCCCTGCGTTTCTTCCGGATAAAACTCGGCCGGCCGCTGCCGTGAGATTCTATGGCGAAAGAAATTTGCGCCGAACCGCCCGCGCTGTTACGTTTCGGCCAACCCAGCACAGATTTACGCGCTCGGGTATAGTGAAAACTCACGACAATCTTTCCAAGCACGTTCCGGCTAAAATAAAGGCCGTGAACATAACCGTTTCCATAGTTGATGACGACGCGTCGGCGCGCGGCATTTTGACCGAGTGGATTTGCGATGCGGACGGCTTCAAATGCGTTGGCGTGCATGAAAGTGCCGAAACCGCGCTCGCCGCCTTGCCGCAGGAAAAACCTTCCGTCGTGCTGATGGACATAAACATGCCTGGCCTGAGCGGCATCGAATGTGTCCGCCGCCTCAAACCACTGATGGTGGCCACGCAATTCGTGATGCTCACGGTCTACGAAGACCCCGATCACATTTTTAAGGCGCTGTCCTTCGGCGCGAGCGGCTATATGCTCAAGCGCACGCCGCGCGCCGAATTGCTGGCCGCGCTCAAGGATGTGGATGCCGGCGGATCGCCGATGAGCAGCAACATTGCGCGGAAGATTGTTCAATCCTTCCAACGCTTTAACACCTCGCCGACGCAGGCCGAAAATCTCTCGCCGCGAGAACGTGAAGTGCTGGAATTGCTCGCGCGCGGCTATCTTTACAAGGAAATCGCCGGTTCGCTGCACATCAGCATGCCAACGGTCAATTCGCACATCCGTCGCATCTACGAAAAATTGCACGTTCGCTCACGATCGCAGGCCATCGCCAAGTTCACACACATTCCCAACGCCGCCGTCGCCGAGTGAAGGATGGTTCAGGTCGGATGTGAAGGGATTTGGAAGGCAAGCTTGCCACCCTGAATAGCGCAGCAAAAATCTTCCCCATTTTGTTTTGCGCTTTCACCGTGGCGAGAATTTCAGTGGTACCAAGTCGCTGTTTCAGAACAACGCTGACAGCTAATATCATTTGCAAAAGCGATACAGCGCATTCAGTGAAATCTTCAGTAACGGGGTTAAGGCGGGTGCCAATTCCGCCACGTGGGCTTGATAAGCAAGCACTTGAAAAGTTGGTTTTATTTGCTCAGACGATTGAGCTTGTCCCCGGCATTGCATTCCGGGGACACAACATTTCAATATCAACCAACCGATTCTCACTAAAACCAAAGGCAAGATTTTTCATTGAAAGCCGCGTTCAATAAAACGCCTCGTTTCGGGTTTTTTTTGACTGCCATCAGATCAAAAATCCAGCTTCGTTGCCATACCAGTTAACAGAATATACCCGACTTAGAGCATTCCCAGCAATGCTTTAGCGGTGGGGTTAAGACCCCATAGTAAAAACGCTCCGGCCGAGACTACTCTCAACAGGAAGGTTTGGAACCGTGAGAAACAGTTCCTGACGGATGGTGACATTCGGGGAATCCAGATGTTTGATACAGTGACACGGCTGCGGGTGTCAGTGCAGGTCAAGACCGCGGCAGCCAAAGCGAGGATGCGAGGCTGGCTTACCGGTGGCGGCAACGAAGCAGAGGTTGAGCAACAACCGGCAAATTACGAGTGCGGCGATTTTAAAATATGAATGCAGCAACAAGTACAGCCCTGCCGCGGGATCGGCCCGCAGTGGTTACGGGTGAAGGCAGGTCAGATGACGAGTTCCAACAATTCCTATATGCGCTCATTGAACGGCAGCCATTTTTCAAGGGCTTAACCCCCCAGCAACTGCGGGGACTGGCCGGGGCAGCGCTGGAAATGGAATTCAAGCCGGGACAGGTGCTTTTTGAGGAAGGGAGTCCGGCCAACCGTTTTTATCTGATTTTGAAGGGCCGGGTGGAACTCGCTGCAGAAATGGAGGACCGGAATGTGATTCCCATTCAAACGCTGGGACCAGGAGATGACCTGGGCTGGTCCTGGCTTTTTCCGCCGTATCACACGCACTTCAGCGCCCGGGCCATGGAGCCGACCACCACCCTGTTTTTCTATGCGCCGCGCCTGCGCGAGCAGTGCGAAACCGATCATGAACTGGGCTATCAGATCATGCGGCGTGTCGCCGCCGTGGCGACTTTGTCGCTGGGAGCAACACAGCGGCGCTTGATGCACTATATCGACGAGAACACGCCAGAGAAAACATGACTCAGCAATGGCCTGGCACCGAGGAAAATGAGTTATTGCCCGCCACGGTCATCGCTTTTGCCCGGAGCGGCAATGAGCGGTGAACGATGCGGGCCGGCATTTGCAAATGTCAAAAATACGACTAGCTATATAAAAACGACGGAATCAAGTTGGGGCGCAATACGCCTGGCTGGCACATGAAACATCACATTCCACTCTCCATATTAGATCTGGCGCCGATTTTGCAGGATAGCACCGCCGCCCAAGCCTTTCATAACACCCTAGATCTGGCGCAGCACGCGGAAAAGTGGGGTTACCAGCGTTACTGGCTGGCGGAACATCACAGCATGCCGGGCATCGCCAGCGCGGCGACAGCGGTGGTCATTGGCTATGTGGCCGGCGGCACGGCAACGATCCGGGTGGGTGCCGGTGGCATCATGTTGCCCAATCATACGCCGCTGGTGATTGCCGAACAATTCGGCACGCTGGAATCGCTGTATCCGGGCCGGATTGATCTCGGGCTGGGACGCGCGCCGGGAACGGATCAGCAGACAGCCCGCGCGCTCCGCCGGGAATTGGGCCCCAGCGACGATCGGTTTCCGCGGGATGTGTTGGAACTGCAGCACTACTTTGAAACCGCCACGCCCGGTCAAGTGGTGCGGGCGGTCCCGGGGGCCGGCCTCAATGTTCCGATCTGGCTGCTGGGATCGAGTCTGTTTAGCGCGCAACTGGCAGCTCTGCTCGGACTGCCATACGTCTTCGCCAGCCATTTTTCCCCGGATGATCTGATGACGGCGCTGGCACTCTACCGTAGCAAATTCCAGCCGTCCGCCGCCTTGAAAACTCCTTATGCCATGGCTGGCATCAACGTTTTCGCCGCCGACACCGACGAAGCGGCGCAACTACTGTTCACCTCGGTGCAGCAGCAATTTATCAACTTGCGTCGTGGCCGCCCCGGGCCGCTCAACCCACCGCTTGAATCCACGGACGGCCTCTGGACAGATCAGGAAAGGCAGAACGTGGCCCATACCTTGCGCGAATCGATCATCGGATCGCCCGAAAAAGTTCGCCGCGGGATGGCGGCCTTCAGCGAGAAAACCGGCGTGGATGAACTGATGGTGACGGGCCAGATTTATGATCACCGCGCCCGGTTGCGCTCCTTCGAAATCGTCGCACAAGTGGCACTGGACCGACCGGCAGCAGCCAGGCCAAAAACCAAACTTTGAACCCAAAAAATATGAAAACCATCCTGAGCCGTGAGATCCGGCTCGCCTCCCGCCCGAGCGGAATGCCCGCCGCCGCCAACTTCTCCCACGCGCAAATGGAATTGAAAACGCTGCCCGACCAGCAGGTGTTGGTGCGCAATCTGTTCATGTCGGTGGATCCCTACATGCGCGGGCGGATGAACGAAGGAAAATCCTATGTCCCGCCGTTTGAGCTCGGCAAAGTGCTGGCGGGCGGAGCCGTCGGCGAGGTGATCGAGTCGCGCGCGCCGGAATTCAAGGTGGGCGAGGTGGTGACTTCCAATTTTGGCTGGCGGGAATATTTCATGGCCGCGCCGGCGGATCTGCATCGGGTCAGCCGTGAAATTCAGCCGCTCTCAGTTTATCTCGGCGCACTCGGCATGACGGGCATGACGGCGTGGGTCGGGCTGAATCTGGTGGACGTGAAAGCGGGTGAGGTCATTTACATTTCCGGTGCCGCGGGTGCCGTGGGCAATGTGGCCGGCCAACTGGCAAAATTGCGCGGCTGCAAAGTCATCGGCTCCGCCGGCTCCATGGCGAAGGTGCAATTTCTGCGGGAGGAATGCGGTTTTGACATCGCCTTCGATTACAAAACCGGCCCGGTGGTGGAGCAATTAAAGGTGGAGGCACCGGATGGCATTGACGTGTATTTTGACAATGTCGGCGGGGAAGCACTGGAAGCGGCGCTCACCGCCTTGCGCGTGCATGGGCGGATCATCGCCTGCGGCGGCATCTCCGGTTACAACGAGGCGAAGCCCCAGCCCGGTCCGGCGAATCTGTTCAATATGACCACCAAACGGCTGACGATGCGCGGCATGATTGTGGGCGATGCCATGGATCGTCGGGAAGAATTCGAAAAAGAAGTGGGTGGTTATCTCCAATCAGGAAAATTGAAGAACCGAGAAACCATTGTTGAAGGACTTGACGAGGCGGCGGACGCATTCATCGGTCTTTTCAAAGGCAATAATCTGGGCAAAATGGTGGTCAAACTGACGTAGGCGAATGGCTCAAAAAATCGCCATGCCAAAAAAGAAGTTTCCTTTGACTGAAGTCTATCGGTTGCTGGAACCCGGGCCGGTGGTGCTGCTTACCACGAGGCGCGCCGGGCGGGCGAATGTCATGCCGATGTCCTGGCATCTGATGGTGGAGTTCACGCCGCCGCTCGTGGGCTGCGTGGTGAGCAATCAAGATTACTCGTTCGCCACCCTGAAACTGACCAAGGAATGCGTGATTAACATTCCCACGGTGGAACTGGCGAAAACCGTGGTGGCGTGCGGGAACGTTTCCGGCCGAAGCGTGGACAAGTTCAAGACCTTTGGTTTAACCGCGATGGCGGCCGAACGGGTCAAAGCGCCGCTTATCGCCGAGTGTTACGCCAGCTTGGAATGCAAAGTCGTGGACGTAAAGCTGGTCGCGAAATATAACTTTTTTGTCCTGGAAGTCGTCGAGGCGTGGGTCGAGACAGGGAGGAAAAAGCCGCTGACGATACATCATCAGGGCGAAGGCGTCTTCATGGTGGCGGGCCGGACACTCCGGCTGCCTTCCCCAATCACTTCGCTCGGCGGGGGAAAATGAGAAATCGTCGCCGATACGAAATGTTCTGCCCGGTCATTCACGCGTCTGAACGCTGACTGAAAGGGCCGACAGGGAATTCAGGCTTACGGTGATGGCCGGTGCCCCAGCCAGTTGCCAAATGAATGAAAAACTTCCGGGCCGAAGGTGAATTGCCAGGCGAGGTAACATTGGAAATCTGTCGGGCCAGCGAGCGAGCGACCGGCGGAAATCAGCAGGTGTTGATGCCCAGTGAAATCGATGACCGTGCCAAGGTTGAATGCGGTGTCCGCGCGGCCACCGGTGGTCAGGGTGGTGCGATGATAAATTTCAGCGCCGAGAAGGAAGTTTTTGGTGATCTCGCGCTGGACCACGAGACCGCCAAAGCCCCAGTCTTCATTGCCTGCGCCGGGATTCAAGCCGTAACCGCCGCCACCGTAAAACGTCCACGCGCCAAAACTTTTTTGCAGCCAAAGGGGTAGAAATGCCTGCACATGACCGCTGCCCAAGCCGGCCGATTCGCGGCCGGTGGGAATTTCCAGCAGCGGAAAAACGCCCGCCTGCGGCGACCATTCCGTCTCCTGCCAGAAGCGGAATTTCACGCCGAGCTCGGTATCGCCGTAACCGTAGTGCGTGCCGCCATCAGCGGGGGCGTCATAGGCCAAGGGGGCGATGAGATGCAATTGCACATTGGTAATGACACCGTAATTCAACTCCAAATGCGGTGCGTTTCCCGTCCAGCCATCGGCGGTCTGGCTGTGCTGCGAGGCAAGATAAAATTCCCATTGCTGATAATCCACCGGCTCGGGATCATCGGTCACAAACGGCGGCCCGGCCCAGGCCGTCAGTGAGCCGCCCAGCAGGCACGCGGCCAGCCGGCAAGCCCTGGGTGATGATTTGCTTTTGACAGAGACCTCCGAGGTTGGAGAAAGGGAGAGGTGTTCATTGTTCCGGCGGCGGCGGCTGGACCGGGTTGGCGGCTGAATTTGTAAAAAATTTAGGGTGCTATTTTTCACGGTCAAAGAATCTTGGCGATGCAAAACATAGCACAGCCATCAGAGGGGATCTTTACTTCGGAACTTTTTCCAAATGGCCACCAAATCCTAAGCGCATGGCTGAAAGTAACTTATCTTGGAAGTCGGCCTGGCCGCGGGAGGTGAAGCGGGCGTAGAGGGCGGAGGTGAGCACAGGTGCGGGGACGCATTCATCAATGGCGGCCTGGATGGTCCAACGGCCTTCGCCGGAGTCGGAGACGCGACCGGCAAAGCCGTTGAGGGTCACATCCTTAGCCAGGGCGTTGGCGGTCAAATCCAGCAGCCAGGAAGTAATCACGCTGCCGCGCCGCCAGACTTCGGAAATGTCGCCGAGATTGAGCTCGTATTGATAGTGTTCGGGCACACGCAGGGGGGCGGTCTCGGCATTGGTTTCGGCGGGCTGGTTACCAATGTTCGCACCGCGCAGGATGCCAAAACCTTCGGCATAGGCGGCCATGAGGCCGTATTCGATGCCGTTGTGAACCATTTTTACAAAATGTCCGGCGCCACTCGGGCCGCAGTGGAGATACCCCTGCTCCGCCGTGCCGCCATTTTGCGCGCGGCCGGGCGTTGGCGACAGGCCGCCGGGGCCCGGGGCGAGCGTGGCAAAAATGGAATCCAAACGCTCGATTACGGCAGGATCACCCCCGATCATCATGCAATAACCACGTTCCAAGCCCCATACGCCGCCACTGGTGCCCACGTCTACATAATGAATCCCATTCGCGCTCAAATCTTTAGCGCGCCGGATGTCGTCAATGTAGTAGGAATTGCCACCATCGATAATCGTATCGCCGGCGGCCAGGAATGGCCGGAGATCGGCGATGGTTTGATCCGCGGCGGCAGCGGGCACCATCAGCCAGACGGTGCGCGGCTGGGCGAGTTTCGCGGTTAGGTCAGCCAACGAGGAGGCTCCGACGAGGTTGGCTTGGGCCAGGGCTTCGACGGCTTGCGGCAACTGATCGAACACCACGCACTGATGGCCGCCCCGGACCAGGCGTCGCACCATGCTGGTGCCCATCCGGCCGAGACCAATCATGCCAAGTTGTTGGGTTGGTTTAGGATTCATGCAAGTCGTAGAATAAAATTTTCAAAGTTGAGCCAGTTTGCCGGGTCCGACCGCAAAGTGATGGCTGCATCCCCTGCCCGGCTCCTGCGTATTATCGTCGAGACGCCGATTGCCAAACATATTTTAGCCTGACCGGAGGAGGTTGCGATGGGGTGTTCACCCCATTGTTTAGGGTGTCAAAAAACGTCAGGTTCTTTTTGCCCAAACTATGAATACCCCTGATCTTTTCGCTCTGGTGCGACGCGATGCCATTCAAGCGCTGAATCGCATCGTCATGGCTACGCTGACGCGGATGCGCGCCGGGCCCGGCCGGGTGTGGACGTCGTTGATGACAGCATATTATGCGCAGTGGGCGGCAACAGGTTTGATGGTCACGGAAGATTCTCGCGCGCTGGAAGCCCAACGCGCCCAAAGAGGATGAAAATTGCCCCAAAAGCCAGGTTGCCAAAGGCATTGAAGCACGTCGGCATTGCGGCCGACCATGGCGGCTTTAAATTGAAGGCATTTCTGGTCGAACAATTGCGCGCGGCGGGCCATACGGTCACCGATTTCGGCGACGATCAATTGAAGCCGGCGGATGATTACCCAGATTTTATTATTCCGCTGGCGCGCGCGGTGGCCGCGGGGACGGTGGATCGCGGCGTGGGCATCTGTGCCAGCGGCATCGGGGCGGCCATCGCGGCGAACAAAGTGGCCGGGGTCCGGGCCGCGTTGGTGGCCATCGACTTTTCGGCGCAGCAAGGCGTGGAGGATGACGATGTGAACATGATCTGCCTGGGCGGGTGTCTGGTTGGTCAGGCGCTGGCCTGGGAACTGGTGCAAACCTTTCTGGCGGCACACTACGCGGGAGCGGAACGATTTCGCCGCCGCCTGGCGAAGGTGGCGCGCCTCGAGAATTCTTCAAACACGACCAGCAACGGGGCTTTGCGACCCGAAACTGTGGGCGACAGCTATTGCGCACCCAGGAAACCGCATTTAATGACGGTGCAGGAAGCGGTGGCGGCGTGGCGGAACGAGGGCGATCCCAACTGACGGCCAGAAAACCAAGGCAAGAAATTTTTAAAAATCCATGAGCGAAAATTCACCTGTCAGCCAACCTTTTTATAACTCACCCCACAAGGATATCGAAGGTTTCGATTGTCTGGCGGAGCTGGCCCTGGACTTGCACTGGTCGTGGAATCACGCCACGGACGAGGTGTGGCGGGAGCTTGATCGCGAGCTGTGGGAGTTCACGCAGAATCCCTGGGTGGTACTGCAAACGGTTTCCCAGGACAAACTCAAAGGCGTGCTGGCCAATCCTGCCTTCCGAAAGAATATGGAGGCACTGCGAGAAGCCAAACGCAAGGCGGCGGCGGCACCGGCGTGGTTTCAGAAAAACCATCCGCAATCGCCGTTGAAACAGGTCGCCTATTTCAGCATGGAATACATGTTGAGCGAAGCCCTGCCCATTTATTCCGGCGGCTTGGGCAATGTGGCGGGTGATCAGCTTAAAGCGGCGAGCGATTTGGGCGTGCCGGTGGTGGGCGTGGGGCTGCTCTATCAACAGGGTTACTTCCGTCAAATGATCGACCAGGACGGCGCTCAACAAGCGCTGTATCCGTATAACGACCCCGGCCAGTTGCCCATCACCCCGTTGCGCCAACCGAATGGCGAGTGGTTGCGTTTGGAAATTGTTTTGCCGGGTTATTCGGTCTGGCTGCGCGCTTGGCAGGTGCAAGTGGGGCGCGTGAAACTGTACCTGCTCGACAGCAATGACGCGGCGAATTTCCCGACGCATCGGGGCATCACCAGCGAATTATATGGCGGCGGTCCGGAGCTGCGGCTCAAGCAGGAGATGCTGTTGGGCATCGGCGGCTGGCGGCTGCTGACGGCGCTGGGGATCCAACCGGATGTCTGTCACTTGAATGAAGGCCATGCGGCGTTTGCCGTGTTGGAGCGCGCCCGCAGTTTTATGCAGGCCCAGGGACAGCCGTTTGCCGTGGCACTGGCGGCCACGCGGGCGGGCAATCTTTTTACCACCCACACGGCCGTGGCCGCGGGATTCGACCGCTACACACCGGCGCTCATCGAGCAATACCTCGGCCATTATGCCACGGAAAAACTGGGCATATCGGTCCATGATTTGCTGGCGCTGGGCCGCGAGAATCCCAACGATGACTCGGAAAATTTTAACATGGCGTATCTGGCCGTGCATGGCAGTGGCGCGGTCAACGGGGTGAGCCGCTTGCATGGGCAGGTCAGCCGGCACTTGTTCGAGCCGCTCTTTCCGCAATGGCCGGCCGATGAAGTGCCCATTGGGCACATCACCAACGGGGTGCATCATCCGACGTGGGATTCGGCGGCGGCGGATGAACTTTGGACCAAGGCGTGCGGCAAAGAACGCTGGCTGGGCATGAAGGAAAATGCGGAGCAACAAGGTATTCGCAGTGTTGCCGATGCCACCCTCTGGCAATTTCGCACCGGCTCCGTAGCGGCCCTCGTTGATTATGCGCGTGAGCGGCTGGCGCGGCACTATGCCGCGGCCGGCGCGTCGGTGGGAACTGTGGAAGAGGCCAAACATCTTTTTGATCCGAAAATATTAACCCTTGGTTTTGCGCGCCGTTTCGCGACGTACAAACGACCAAATTTACTGCTGCACGATCCGGAGCGATTGCTGCGGCTGTTGAACCATCCGCAGCGGCCGGTGCAGCTCATCATTGCAGGCAAGGCGCATCCGGCGGACCTGGCGGGACAAGCGTTGATTCAGAAATGGGTACAATTCATCCGCCGTCCTGAGGTACGGCCGCATGCGATTTTCCTCAGCGACTATGACATGCATTTGACGGAGCACCTGGTGCAAGGCGTGGATGTCTGGCTCAACACGCCGCGGCGGCCTTGGGAGGCCTGTGGCACGAGCGGCATGAAAGTCCTAGTCAATGGCGGTTTAAACCTTTCGGAACTGGATGGCTGGTGGGCCGAGGCCTATGTGCAAGATCTGGGCTGGGCGCTGGGCGACGGTCAGGAACATGGCAACGATGCGGCGTGGGACGCGGCTGAAGCCGAGGCGCTTTACGAGAAGTTGGAACGGGAAGTCATTCCGGAGTTTTATACGCGCAACGAGCAAGGCATTCCCGTGGCCTGGGTCAACCGGATGCGTGAAAGCATGGCGCGCCTGACCCCGCACTTTGCGGCCGACCGCACCGTGCGCGATTACACCGAGCAGCATTATCTCCCGGCGGCGGCCGCCGGTCAGTCGCGCGAGGCCAACCAAGGGGCCCTCGGCAGGCAGATGGTGGACTGGCGGCACAATCTGGATCAGAAGTGGGGCACCCTGCACTTTGGTTTGGCGAAGGTGCAGACGAAAGGCGACCAACATATATTTGAGATTCCAGTGGGGCTCCACGGGCTTGATCCCAAGGCGGTGCGAGTGGAGCTCTACGCGGATGGAATCAAAGGTGGCAACGCGGTGCGTCAGGAAATGATCTTGCTGCAACCGCTGGCGGATGAAGCCGGGGGTTATGTTTACAGCGCGACCGTGTCCGCCGCCCGACCGGCGACTGATTATACAGCGCGGATCATGCCGCACTTCGAGGGAATGGCCATCCCGCTGGAAGAAGCACGCATCTGCTGGCAACACTAAACCCTTTTTCCTATGAAAAATA